>Ga0335076_10001879_pt1 | contig 20576 bp, 18 predicted proteins | sample Lox_Sample_25_FD_206717 | JGI IMG/M metagenome (GOLD analysis project Ga0335076, IMG submission 206717) | Soil microbial communities from Loxahatchee National Wildlife Refuge, Florida, United States - Lox_Sample_2.5 | ecosystem: Environmental > Terrestrial > Soil > Wetlands | place: USA...
CGCCAACCAGACGGCGGTCAACGCCAACGTCCCGGTGAACATCGCCGGCGGCGACATCTCGGGCGGCGACAACAGCGCCAATCAGTTCGCGCTCAACGGCGCCCTCAGCGGCGCCGGCAACAACGCGGGCACGACGCAGGACGGAACACAGACCCAGACGGGCTAGACGAAGTGCGGCTCTCGGCCAACGGTGACCCGTTGACCGAGAGCCCAGAAACCGCGGCCCCCGGCCGGCGCCCTCACCGGCGCCGGCCGGGTCTCCCGCTCACACGCTGAATGCGATACCTGAACATGGCAAGACTCGGACTGGTCCTGATCACGATCCTCGTGACGCTCGGGGCCGCGACGCACGCGCAAGCGGATCAGGTACCACCCGCATCCGTCGCCGCCGCGCCCGCGACGACGGCCACGCCGAGTCAACAGGGAGCTCAGTCGTCCCCGTCGAGCGATACCAACCCGGCATCCCCGGCGACGGCTCCCTCTCCGACTGAGACCACCGCCACGCCGGTCGCGGCCCCGTCGGCGCCTAGTGACACACCCGTCGCGACGCCATCCGCACCGAGCGACCCGAGTACGCCGGTCACGACACCACCGGCACCGACCGACCCGGGTATCCCGCCGGTCACGACACCACCGGCGCCAAGCGACCCGACTACCCCGCCGGTACCGTCGCCAACGTCCACGACACCCACGCCGCCGCCTGATCAGACATCGCCGTCGCCGTCGCCACCGGACGAGACCTCGGCGATACCACCCGCTCAGACGCCGGCGATACCGCCCGCCCAGACGGCGCCGTCGGCATCGACCCAGACGCCGTCATCGCCACCGAGCCCGACCGCGCCGCCGGCCGGAACCACGCCGACGCCGCCGGCAGCGGCGTCGAGCACGACCATCCAGGCCATCTCGCAAGTCGAGATTTCGGGCTGCACGACCCATTGCCAGGGCGTCAGCCAGGTCCAGGTGGCCGTCCAGGAAAGCGTGACGGCGCAGGTCACTGGGACAGCGGCTCAGTCACCGACTTCCCTCGAGGCCCAGGCGTCGCCGAGCTCTTCGTCGCAGAGCACGAGCGGCGTGACGCAGATCCAGATCGGATGCATCACGGAGTGCTTCGGCACGACCACCGCGAGCGCATCCACGGCCGCCTTCGCTCAGGAGCTTCTCTCGGACTTCAACTCGCTCGCCTCGGCCTGCGGCTCCTCAACCACGCAGCCCACGCCGGCGGGCATCGACAGCGTCGTCGATCAGGTCGCGTGCCAGGCCCAGGCGGCTCAGGCGGCCGCGAGCGAGACCGAGGTCGCCTCGCAAAGCGCCGCCACCGTCCAGGTCAGCGACGGCGCTCCTACGGTCGCCCAGACACAGCAGGGAACGTGGCAGCTCCAGATCGGCTGCGTCTTCTACTGCACCGACACGCAGCAGGTCCAGCAGGCCCAGCAGTCGATCACGATCATCAACGTGCAAGCCGGCGCGTCGGGTTCTGGCCCGGGCGCCGTCGACGTGACCGACCAGATCATCTGGCAGCTTCAGATCGGCTGCGTCGCCTGGTGCTACGACGCGACGCAGGTGCAGGTCGTCAGCGGGCAGAGCACCGTGATTCTGGACGAGAGCCCCACCCCCCCGAGTCCACCGCCCCCGCCGGCGCCATCGCCGCCCCCCACCGCCGCGCCGGATCCTCCAGCGCCCGCGCAGCAGACGACACCTGTGGCCGCGCAACCCGCCGGGACCGCATCCGCGCCGCCGCCGGCCGCGGGCCCGGCGCAGGCCGCGAGCCCGCCCCCGCGGCGCGTTCGGCTGTTCACGGCGCTCACGTGGGCCGGTGCGAGCGTGTCCATGTTGACCGCGCCGCCGGCAAGGGTGGCGCAGGTCGGGAGAGCGAGCCTGGCGGTCGCGCCGGCGGGGACCTGGGGTACGCCGACCGTCGCCGTTCCCCTCTCGATCGCAGCCGTCTCACACCCGCACGCGCGGCGCTCGCCGCGCGTGGCAGCCACGCCACAGCCGAAGCATCTTGTGCGAGTCGCTGAGGCAGTCGCCGCCGACCCACGCGTCCCCGGTGACGTTCCCGTCGTCGCCCTGATCCTCTCGGTCGCGGCCGTTCTGATCGCCCTCGCCGCGATCTGGACGCAAGTCAGAGCAACGTCGGAGCGTTGATTAACTGGCGACAGAGGCGTATGGTGCGCTTTAGCTAGCAATACGTAGAAGAAGGCAGGCGCGTTGCTCACCACTTCAAGGGGCATGTGGCAGCGGCCTTGGGGGCAGACGGATGCTGGTTCTTGGGCCGCTCGCATAACCGCCCGCATCAGCGGGACGATGATCCTCGTCGTCTTATTGACTTGGCCGGCCGTTGCCGTCGCCGGCGCGGCGACGCGGGGACACGCTTCCGACCCGGCGCCCCAAAAGGCGCCGACGTCCGGCGCGTCGAGTCAGCCGTCGCCGGACCCGGCGCCACAGGCGAGCACCACGTCGCCCGTGACGCATCGGTCGACCGTCACCACGCCCGCGATTCGAGTGCCGGTCGTCACCACGCCGACGAGGACCGTTGTCGTCACGCCGACGAGCACGGTCAGCGCGCCGGCAGCGAACGTCGCGACCTCGAGTCAGCCGCCCGCGCAGCCAGCGCGGCACGCCTCGACGCCGCACGTATCAATTCGTCGCGCGCCGGCTCCGCATCACATGCGGTCGCAAACCACCCAACTGTCGTTCCCGCTCGCGTTGCCGAGGGACTTGCTGCTGCTACCGGGGAAGGCGCTGCACGACACGACCGGTCGTCGCGACGGCCTGCTTCTTCTGATGACGTCGCTGGCGATGGCGGCGCTGGCGGTGGCGAGCTTCGCGCTGTTCCGGCGACTCAGAAGGCTGGAGCTGCGATGAAGCGTGTCGCGTTGGCTGTCGGGCTGGTGGCCGTGGCGGTGTCGCTGATGGGCGCGTCGGTGGCGTGGGGAGCGGACACAATCTCAGCGACCTGCACGTGGGACGGCCAGGCCGAGCCGTGCGACTCGACGGCGTGGTATCCGAGCGCGCTCACGCTCGTCTGGAACGCCACCCCGCCGCCGAGCAGCGTCTCGAGCTGTACGCCGGAGGTCGCTAATCAGTACAACAGCGACCAGATCACTCCGGTTTCTTGTTCCGCCACATGGACTGGTTCATCGCCCGGGACCACGATCACCATCACGCAGGCGTACACGCTCCACGTCGAGACGTCCAGTCCTGTGATCGCCGCCGTCCCGTCTCGCGCGCCTGACTCCGGAGGCTGGTACAACCACCCCGTTACGGCCAGTTATGTCGTCATTAGCTCGTTCTCGGGAATCGCCTCGTGCGTGCCGTCGACTTACTCTGGCCCCAGTAGCACGAACGCAACGGTGACAGACAGCTGTACCGACAACGCCGGCAAGACCGTCGCGGTCACGAGTGCGCCGTTCGCCTACGACACGACGCCACCGTCGCTGACCGCCACCGCGGACCCGGGCGACCAGAGCGTGGCGCTTAGCTGGCAAGCGGGCGGGGACGTGGCGCCGATCGCGTCGATCACGGTCACCCGCACTGGCGGCACAAACGCCGCCGCCGTCGACACCGTCTACTCGGGCACGGGAACCGATGTGACTGACAACCACCTGAAGAACGGCGTCCACTACACCTACACGGTCGTTGCGCGTGACCAGGCGGGCAACGTGGCGACGACGACGATCAACACCACGCCCGCGGCACGCCTGCTCGGCCCCGCGCCGAACGCGCACTTGACCGCGCCACCCATGCTGAGCTGGACCGCCGCGCCGGGCGCGACCTACTACAACGTGCAGTTGTTCCGCAGCGATCCGCGCAAGGTGCTAAGCCTGTGGCCCGCCACCGCCGGGGTCCAGCTCAAGCGCACTTGGCGGTTCGAGGGACGTCGCTACCGGCTGAAGCCGGGCAAGTACACGTGGTACGTGTGGCCGGGCTTCGGCCGCCGGAAGGCGGCCCGCTACGGGCACATGATCGGCTCGGGCACGTTCGTCGTGGTGCGCTGACGCCGAGAACGTTTACGCCGAGCGCTCGATCTCGCTTAGGTGGGCGATGTTCTCGACGTCGTCCGGGTCGCCGCTCGAGCTACCCGCGAACCAGGCATCCAAGATCTCCTCGAGCTCGGCGGCAGACGTCGAGCGCAGGCTGAGCGCGAGCACGTTCGCGTCGTTCCATCGCCGCGCCCCCTCGGCGGTTCGCGCGTCGGCGCACAGCGCGGCGCGGATGCCCGGCACCTTGTTCGCCGCGATCGACGCGCCGGTACCGGTCCAGCACGCGACGATCGCCTGCTCGGCCGTGCCGTCGGCGACGTCTCGCGCCGCCGCCTCGCTCGCCCACGCCCAGTCGGGACGTTCTGCGTCCGCATAGGCGCCATGCAGCAACGGCTCGTGCCCCCGCCGGCGCAGCTCCTCGGGCAGCGACTCGGCGACGCCGGTCAGCTCATCCGCGGCAACCGCGATTCGCATGCGCGGCGGTCAGACCGCGGCGATCGCAGGCTCGCGATCCTGCTTCGGCGCGGTGTCCGCAGCGGGTTCGCCGCAGTCGTCGAACAGCCACTTGAGCCCGTAAGCTCGCATGTCCTCGATCAGCGGCACCAGCGCGCGGCCCTTGTCGGTGAGCGCGTACTCGACCCTGGGCGGCACCTCGGGGAACGTCTGACGTTCGACGATCCCCTCCTCCTCGAGCGCGCGCAATCTCAGCGAGAGCGTCCGCGGACTGATCCCGTGAAGCGACCGTTCGAGCTCGCAGAAGCGCGAGCGACCTTCGGCCAGATCACGAATCACCAACAGCGTCCACTTGCCGCACACGATGCCTGCGGTACGGCAGACGGGACACGATTCGTTGGAAGAAGCCATCTTTTGCCGATTCTAGCGCAATGCTTCACGAACTGAAGTATTCGGGCCGACGACCGACTTTCAATCCGGGGCCCGCGGTGATAGGTTCGCGCCCCCGCAAATTCGTGCCGCCTCCCTGGAGTGGGGAAATCGGGGGCGGACGGAGCAGACGTCAGTCGCCAAAGAGGAGAGGTGGAGAGGTATGCGTTCACGTGTTTCCAATCTCGTGCAGCTGTCTGCTGCGCGTCGGCGAGTCATTGGCTCCCTGGCGATCGTCGCCGTCGTGTCGGGACTCGTCGGAGCGCAGTCCGTCGGAGCTACGACAAGCGCGACATCCGGGCCGCTGACGCCGGCTCTGGCCAGTCGGCTCTCGCAGAACGCCGACCAACACGTGATCGTGATCCTCAAGCGCCAATTCACGGCCGCCCACGTAGGTAGCCGTGCCGCGTTGCTCCGCTCCCGCGCCGTCGCGGGGGTCCAGTCACCGCTGATCCGTGAGCTGCGCGCGGTCCACGCCACGCATATCAAGAGCTTCCAGCTCGTCAACGCGTTCGCGGCCACCATCTCGAAGGGCGAGGTGGCGAGGCTGAGGGCCAATCGCGCAGTGGCCGAGGTCATACCCGACGTCACGATTCACGGCGCCGCGCCCGCTCAGGCGCCAACCACCGCCTCTCACAAGCTGAAGTCGCACCTGTCCACGACGCTCACGCCCAACGTGATCCCGGGCGCGTGCTCCGCCACCAAGCCGCAACTCGATTCCGAGGGCCTCTCCCTCACGGGCACGGACTCCGATAACCCTCACCAGCCGACCGCGCGGTCGCTGGGCATCACCGGCGCCGGTGTCAAGGTCGCTTGGATCGCCGACGGCATCGACCCCAACAACGAGAACTTCATCCGGCCCGACGGCAAGTCGGTATTCAGCCCCGCGGTCGGCGGTGACTATCAGGACTTCACCGGCGACGGTCCGGGCGCGCCCACCAACGGCGACGAGGCGTTCCTGGACGCGAACACGATCGCCGGCCAGGGTCTCGTTACCTACAACGTCCAGGACTTCAGCGCCCAGCCCGCCCCGACCGCATGCAACATCCGCATCGAGGGCGTCGCTCCCGGCGCGAGCCTGGTCGGGCTCAACGTGTTCGGCAGCTTCGAGGACACGACCGAATCGAACTTTCTGCAGGCGATCAATTACGCGGTCGAGACCGACCACGTCAACGTAATCAACGAGTCGTTCGGCTCGAACCAGTTCCCGGACGTGAGCGCTCTGGACGCCACTTCGCAGTTCGACAACGCTGCAGTCGCAGCCGGTGTTGTGGTGTCGGTCTCCTCGGGGGACGCCGGCAACTTCAACACGATCGGCTCGCCTTCGACGGACCCGAACCTGATCTCCGCGGGAGGGTCCACCGACTTCCGCTTCTACGCGCAGACCAACTACGCTGCCGCTCGCTACTTCGCCACCAGCGGATGGCTGAGCAACAACGTCAGCTCGCTCAGCTCGGGCGGCTTCAACGAGTCCGGCGGCACCGTGAGCCTGGTCGCCCCCGGCGACCTCAGCTTCGCGTCCTGCGACGCGAATGCCGCCCTCTTCGCCGGCTGCATCAACTTCAAGGGTCAGCCTTCCAACATCGAGGAGGCCGGCGGTACCAGCGAGTCCTCACCGTTCGTGGCGGGCGCGGCGGCCCTGGTCATCCAGGCCTACCGCAACACTCATGGAGGAGCGACGCCGTCTCCCGCTCTCGTCAAGCAGATCCTCGTGAGCACCGCCACCGACCTCGGCGCCCCCGCCGTGGAGCAGGGCGCGGGGCTCCTGAACTCCTACAAGGCCGTCCAGCTGGCCGAGTCGATCCGCACGTCGGACGGCTCGCCCCGGCCGACCGGCAATACGCTGCTGACGTCCACCGGCCAGCTCAATGCGGTGGGTGCGCCCGGCATGCGTGAGCGCTGGAACGTCAACGTGACCAACACCGGCTCGCGCGTGCAGCTCGTGAATCTGGGCGGCCGCACGTTCGGCTCCGACCAGGACGTTCAGACCGGCAGCGTCACGCTAACCGACGGGATCAGCCCGCAGTTCGCCAACTACCAGGGACTCCAGAACAACTATGGGGTGTTCCACTTCAAAGTCCGGTCGGGGGCCGACCGACTGGTCGGTCAGATCGCGTGGCCGGGCGATCCGTCGTTCTGCCTGGACCCGGCGTCGGCATGCAACACGGGTCTGAACTCGCGGGTACGGCTGATCCTGATCGATCCGCAGGGTCGGTTCGCGGCTCACTCGCTCCCGCAGGGCCCCGGGAACTTCGGCAGCGTCGACGTCCGCGTCCCGACTCCCGGGCAGTGGACCGGAGTGATCTTCGGTGATGTTGCGTCCGTCGGCGGGACGAACGGAACCGTCCCGTGGCGCATGGCCACCCAGCAGTTCGTGCCGTTCGCGTCGGTGTGGCCGAGCAAACTGTTGCTGGCTCCCGGCCAGAGCCGGACGGTGACAGTGACCGCCACCACCCCGTCGTCCCCGGGCGACGCACAGGGCTCGATCACGCTGAGGTCGGACTTCGGCTTGGGCGGATCGACTTCGATCCCAGTGACGCTCCGCAGCCTGGTCCAGCCTGGCAACGGGCTTTCGAGCTCATTCTCAGGCGTGCTGACAGGCGGCAATGGTCGCGGCAACGGTGAGGGCCAGCAGCAGTACTACGAGTTCAACGTGCCGACCGGAGTGCGCGACATCAGCGCGGACGTCTCGATCGCCAACGATCCGACCGATCCGATCGGCGCGTACCTGATCAGTCCCGATGGAAACACGCTCGGGTACGGGCAGAACTCGCTCAACGGCACGGCTCTGCCCGCGCTCACCGCCAATACGCTCAACCCGGTCCCCGGGACGTGGACGTTGGTCGTGGACTTCGCCGAACCGGTCGTCGGGAATGAGATCTCGCAGCCCTATCACGGCGACATCCGCTTCAACGCGGTGCGGGTCAGCGCGACCGGGGTGCCCAACAGCCCGAGCACGACGCTCAAGGCGGGAACGCCGGTGACGGTGCCGGTGAAGATCACCAACACCGGCGCAGCGCCCGAGGACTACTTCATCGACCCGCGGTTGAACACGACGCAGACGTTGACCCTCGCGCCGTTCGGGGCGACGAACCCCATCTCGCTGCCGATGACGGCTGGATTCCCGGCCTGGCTCGTCCCCACGGAGACGTCTAGCGTCCACGTGACCCAGGTCTCGAGCCTGCCCACGATGTTCGACTTCGGAATCGTTCCCGGCGATCCGGATCTGTCGAGCGCCCCGAGCGGGCCGGCGCCGCTGTGCTCAACCAGCTCGTCGGCGTCGGACACGCCGCCAGGCGGCCTCGTCGGGGCAGGCTTCTGGCTCGCCGGGCCGTCGGAGTGCGGACCCTACCCGGGGCCCGCGCCTGCCGGCACCGCGTCGGTCACCATGACCGCGCAGACCAAGGCGTTTGACCCGGCCGTGACCTCGGACACCGGGGACATCTGGCCGGCCTCAATCAACCCGGCGACCACGTTCTCGCCGATCGTCATCAACCCGGGGGAGACCGCCACGGTGAACGTGACGATCACGCCGAGTGGTCCTCAGGGCACCGTGGTGTCGGGGAACCTGTACGTCGACGACTACGACTCCAACGTTCCCCCGCCGGTGACGAGCCAGACCAGCGGCGACGAGCTGGCGGCGATCCCGTACACCTACACGATCGGGTAAGCCCGGGAAGATCCGGACGCAGGGTCTAAAAGACGGCCGGCTCTTGGAGCCGGCCGTCGCTTTCGGCTGCCGCGTCGGCGCCGACGTGCGCCCGCCCGCCGGGGTTATCGGCGTCGCCGGTCTGGCCGGCCGCACCGGCGGGTACTGGGCGTCGGGCTCAATCGAGGCGCTGACGTGGTCCTTGCCCCGCGAGGTCGTCCATCGAGGTGGCGGTGCGTCCCTCAACCGGGCTGGGCGGGTGTCGATGGAGCACGCGGCGGCGAAAGCCCATACGGCCCGACCGGGAATGTCGCGGTTGTGACCGGGGCGATACGCCGGCAAAAGAACGCCCGGCGACCGGACATCCAGTCCGGTCGCCGGGCGCGAAAGCGCGGAGGCTCTGTACGGCGAGGAGCCGGGGACCCCGGCCACCGCCTGCACGAAGCCGGCCCCGGGCGAGCCGAGACCCGTGAGGCTGCCGTAGCCCTGTGCCGCCGACTGCGTCTCGGGACGGCTGGCGCAGTTCCCGGTGGCGTCGCAGTACGTCTCGAGCCCCGAGTAGTACAGCTGCCGGAACGAATCGGCATACCGCTGGTACCGAGGCTCTCACCAAGCGGTCCGGCGTAGTCGACCCGATAGTTGCCCTCGAGCGAAGGCTCCGGCAGCACGTCGAAGATCGACGACGGATCGTTGACGTCAAGCCGGTAGATGTCCGGGTTGAGGAAGCCGACCGGCACGCTCGCGGCCTGATCTGCGTCGGCGACGATCCCGGCCAGCAGCGGCGAGGCGAGGCTGGTGCCGCCGTACCGCGTGGTCGTGTACTCGGCGGTGCCGCTCGGCAAGGTCTGATGCAGACCGATCAGGAACCCGGTCCCGGGGTCGGCGTCAGCCGAGATATCCGGCACGACCCGCATCAGCGACGGGCCATCGAGGGCTTCGTTTCGCAGCGCCAGCGGGGTCGGCACGATCCCGGCCTGGTAGAACGGCTGGGCGTACGTATAGCTCGTGTACCCGCCGCTGCCTCCATCGGGGGCTGCGGCGGTCCACTTGTTCAACGGCGAGCACCCGAGCGCCGCCTGGATATTGGCGGTGCACAGGAACGAGCGGCCGGTGTTCCAGCCCATCTCTCCGGTCCGCTGGCCCTTCGCGCCGATCTGGAGCGTGGTGCCGCCGACGCTGGTGACGTACGGGCTCTCGGTCGGATAGTCCGCCGACGAGAAACCGAACAGGTAGAAGTTGTCACCGTCGTCGCCCGAGGAGAACTGAATCGTCACCCCGGTGTCATCCGCGAGCAGGAACAGATCGTCGTGCGCGGTCTTGGTCGCCTGATCGTCGAGCAGATCGCCCGCGTCGTCGCCCCACGAGTTGGTGACGACGTTCGCGAGCCCATTGTCGATCACGTTCTGCTCAGCCGTGAACAGACCGTTCTCGCAGTCCTGAGCGCCGACGTAGAGGATGTTGGCGTTCGGCGCCGTCGAATGGACAGCCTCCACGTCGATCGCCTGCTCGACGAGCCAGCTGCTCGCGTCGCACGCCGATTCGTCGTCGAACGGCGTCGCGTTCATCTGGGTGAAGTTTGGATTCGAGAACGGGTTGCGAGGGTCGTTTTCGTTGAAGTACCGGGTCGCGTCCTGCGCGATCGTCGCGGACCCGTAGGCGTCGATGATCGCCACCCTGACGCCCTTGCCCGTGTCGCCCGTGCCGTCGCCGTAGGCGGAGCGGTACTGCGGCGGCGTGTAACCGCACACGACGTCCGGCACCGTCCTCGGATAGCCATTCTTGAACGGCGGGGTGACCTTGGTCAACTGCTGGCCGTAGTACGTGCCGCAGGGCGGAGCGGGGATGAACGCCGCCGGGGCGGGCGGGAACTGGCTTGGGCTGGCCGACGAAGTGCGCGGCGCCTTCGCCGAGCTCGGGATGCCGGGGCTACCGACGTCCTGGGCCCGGGCGACGGCCTGGTTGACGCCCATCGCACCGGCGACGATGCCAGAAAGCGAGCTTGGCACGGACAGGTTTGCCGGTCGCCATCCGGAGGGTCTGGCCGCCGACCTGGTAGTTCTGGAGGGTCGTCCCGAACGCAGATTCCACCTGACCGGGGCTCCCGGACGCCGCGATCGTGGTCCGGTCCTTTGCGACGCTGTGGACCGAGAAGCCCTGGCTCTGCAGCCACGACGTGACCTGTCGACCTGATCCTGCGTCGGCGAGAAGCGAGCCTCCCACTGCGCCGCGCCCGCTGGAGACCCTACCCCCTTGGCGGGGGTGTCGCAAGCAGGCCTGTCCGCGTCTGGACCAGGAAGCGCGAGACGGTTGGAGGGCCAGGGGTCGCCCTACGCCGCCATGCCCGGCGGCGGCGCCGACGCGCGCCCGCCCGCCGGAGATATCGGCGTCGCCGGCCTGACCTGCTGCACCGGCGCGCGCTCCCCCTCAGCCTCAGGCTCGGGCGAGGCGCTGGCGCTGACGTGGTCCTTGCCCGCGAGGTCGTCCATCGAGGTCGCGGTGCGTCCCTCACCGGCGACCAGCAGCTTGAAGTCGTGCGGGCTCGAGGCGACGCGCAGCGCGTCCTCCATCGACACCCGCCCGGCCTGGAAGTGGCTCAGAAGCGCCTGATCGAACGTCTGCATCCCGTAGTACTCGCCTTCGGCGATGACCTCGCGCAGGCGGTCGGTCTGATCGGGGTCGAGGATCATGTCGCGCGCCCGGCCGGTCATCCGCAAGATCTCGCACACGGCGACGCGGCTCGTGTGGTCCGCCGTGCGCACCAGGCGCTGGGAGACCACGGCCCGGAGCGTGCCGGCGAGCATCGCGCGGGCCTGGCTCTGCTCGTGCGGCTGGAAGAAGTCGATGATCCGGTTCACGCTCTCCGCCGCGTCCAGCGTATGCACGGTCGAGAGCACGAGGTGGCCGGTCTCCGCGGCCGACAGCGAGGTCCGGACGGTCTCCTCGTCGCGCATCTCCCCGATCAGGATCACGTCGGGGTCCTGGCGCAGCACCCGTCGCATCGCGCGCCCGAAGGACTCGGTGTCCATCCCGACCTCGCGCTGGTTGATGATCGACTGGCGATCGCGGTGCAGATACTCGATCGGGTCCTCGATCGTGACGATGTGCCGCGCCATCGTCTCGTTGATGTGGTTGATGATCGCCGCCAGCGTCGTCGACTTGCCCGAGCCGGTGGTGCCGGTGAGCAGAATCAGGCCGCGCTCCTCATTCGCGATCTCTTCGATCGCATGCGGCAGCCCGAGTTCGCCGATCGTGCGCACGGTGAACGGGATCACGCGCGCGACAATCGAGACCGACCCGCGCTGGCGAAACGCGTTGACGCGGAACCGCGCGAGGCCGTCGACGGTGTACGAGAAGTCGATCTCGTTGTCGCTGTCGAACGCCGCCATCTTGTCGGAGTGGGCGGCGAGCATCTCGCGCAGGACACCGTCGGTATCGGACGGCGTCAGCGGTTCCAGATACTTCTCGATCGGCTCGAGCTGACCGCGGAACCGGGCCATCGGCCGCGCCGGCACCTTCAGGTGAAGGTCCGAGCCCTCGTTGTTTACGACGTACGCGAGCGCCTCGTGGAGATCGAACATCAATCCCGCATCGGCGCAAACGATCGCCGGCTTGAGGGTCCGCGGAAACCGTGGACGCCCAAACCGGCGACCTGAAACCTAAGCGACGTCGCGCAGCTTCTGCGCTTCAGCCAGCGACTGGAGCTTCTTGAGCGACTGATTCTCGATCTGCCGGATCCGCTCGCGGGTCACGTTGAACGTCCGGCCGACCTCGTCGAGCGTGCGCGGGTGCTCGCCACCGAGCCCGTAGCGCAGCTCCAGGACCCGGCGCTCGCGGTAGCTGAGGTTCTCGAGCGCCTCGCGGAGAGCCTCCTTGGTGAGGATCTCGGCCGCCCGCTCGTACGGCGATTCGGCGCGCTCGTCCGCGATGAACTGCCCGAACTCCGACTCCTCTTCGTCGCCCACCGGCTTCTCGAGCGACACCGGCGCCTGCGCCGATCGCTTGATCGACTCGACCTCTTCGGGCTCGATCCCGGTCACCTCGGCGATCTCCTCCGCGGTGGGCTCGCGTCCGAGCTCGGTCACGAGCTTGCGCTCAGCGCGACCGATCTTGTTGAGCTTCTCAACCACGTGCACCGGAATGCGGATCGTCCGCGCCTTGTCGGCGAGCGCGCGAGCGATCGCCTGGCGGATCCACCAGGTGGCATAGGTCGAGAACTTGAAGCCCTTGCGGTAGTCGAACTTCTCAGCCGCTCGCACGAGCCCGAGCGTTCCTTCCTGGATCAGGTCCAGGAACGGCAGGCCCTGGTTGCGGTAGTTCTTGGCGATGGATACGACGAGCCGGAGGTTCGACTCGACCATCTTCTGCTTGGCGTCGAGGTCGCCGCGCTCAATCCGCTTGGCGAGGTCCACCTCTTCTTGGGCGGTGAGCAGCCGGACCTTGCCGATGTCCTTCAGGAACAGCTGAAGGGAGTCGGTGGTCATGTCCGGCTTGAGGTCCAGCGCCGTCTTTGGCTTGCGCCGTCCGCGCTTGTCGGGCGCCCGCTCGAGGTCGGCCGCGGCAAGAGCCGGGTCGAGCTCCTCGACGAGCTCTATCTCGGCGCGCTCGAGGAAGCCGTGCAGCTCCTCGACATCAGCCTCGTCGAGATCGAGCTCCGACACCGCTCCAGAGATCTCGGCGAAGGTGAGAACACCGAGCTGCTGACCGCGCGCGACGAGGCCTTTGATCTCTTCGAGTTCCTGCAGATCCGCTACTGACATCTGAATCCGTTTCTCGTCGTACCTACCGGCCCTGGACACCGCCGGCTAGAGAGAGGATGGCAAACAGGCGAGGGCCCGGAGAGCGCACGCCCGCTAGCTAAACGTATGTGGCAAGTCTAGTCGCTATACTTTTTGAAGTCAATTAAGGCGAGGGGCTGTCGCCACGCCGCCCATTCATACCTATACGCGTAAGGGTCGGGGCGGTTTCAGAGCGTGTTCGGATTTTGCTACGAGCGCGTGCCCGTAGGCCCCGAGCGGCGGCTTGCGCCATGATTGGTGGCCGGTGACCGACGAACGCCCCTCAGACGTACTCGGCGCGCTGCCGCATAGCCGTCCGCACCGCCGCAGCGACAAGCGCCCCTCCCCCGCGCCGGCGTCCCCCTCGCCCAAAGCGACGAAGAACGGGAGCAACGGCTCGTCTGCCGCGCCGAAGCGCACCACAGCCTCGCCGACGCCCCGGGCTCGCCAAGCCCGCGAGACGCCGTCCGCGCGGCGCCGTCCGCCGGCTCGGAGCCAAACCGCTCCACGCCCGGAGCGCCTGCGCCAGCCCGCGCAGCCCGGCGGCGTCCCCCCGACCCCGCCGCGAGCCGAACCGCCGGACTCGTCGATGGGCCGGGACATCCTCGGCATCGCCGCACAGGCGGCCGCCGAGCTCGCGGAGATAGGGCTTTCGGTCAGCGCCCGCGTGCTCCGGAACGCCGTCTCCCGCCTCCCCCGCCCGTAACTGCTCGGGCGGGCGGCGCCGCCGCCGACCCATCTGGTTAGAATGCCCGCCGTTCACGCCGAGCGATCGATCCGTCCGCGGACGATCGGCGGGGGAACCACTTGCGGGTCAAGGATCCGCAGGGGCGAATCGGCCCAACAGGGTCGTAGCGCTCACAAGGCGCGAGCCCGTCAGCTCACCCCGTAGGCACGAAGACGAGAGGACTGACCAAGCTGTTCGCGAGAGCTCGCGCTTACCGCTATCTGGCCCCATTACTGGCCACCGCCGGCGCCATGGTGATTCCAGGGCTGGCCTTCGCCGCGGGCAGTTCCGGCTCGGGCGGCGTCGGAACCGGTCCCGGGAGCCCCGGCTCGAGTCAGAACCCACCGGTTCCCGTCACCGCCGGCAACGTCCCGGTCAGCGCGAGCAGCGACGGCATCACGATCACCTCTGAGGCCTCCGCGTTCATCCGCGGCGGCGTGTCCGTGACGGGCACCGTCCCGACCTCCGACGCCGGCGACGTCGTCGAGATCGATCAGCTCAGCTCCGCCGTGACCGCGACCTGGGTTCCCGTCGCGAACGCCACCGCCCAGCCCGGCGGCTCGTTCGCGGCGTCGTGGCACCCGGGCCGTGCCGGGCAGCTGACGATCCGCGCCGTGATCAAGGGCTCCCAGGCCCTGAGCGCTGCCGCCGCGCCGACCTTGTCGGTGACGGTCTACCGCCGCTCGACCGCGACGCTCTACGGCCCCGGGTTCTGGGGCCAGCCGACCGCCTGCGGGAAGATCCTCAGACGCAACACGATCGGGGTCGCGAACCGGACGCTGCCTTGCGGGACAATGGTCCAGCTCTACTACCAGGGCCGCGTGATCACCGTGCCGGTGATCGACCGCGGTCCGTACGCCCACGGCGCGAACTGGGACCTGACGATGGCCACCGGGCGCGCGATCGGAGCGCTTACGACGGTTGTGATCGGCGCGGCAGCTGTCCCCGCCGCGACGTCGAGCGCGGTTCCGTCCGCCCAGTAACGCGCGTCAACCGGCGACCGTAGGCGGCGTCGGCCCTGTGCCACCGTCGGCGGGCTCGTCGATGACGATCCCGATTCCGCTCGCCTCGGCCGCGAACCTCGTCTGCTCGGCCGCGTCGATCAGAGCCGCCGCGTTGTGGCCGACCTCTCCCCGCGTCTTTTACCACGCATCGACCCGGTCCATTCATACCGGCAGCAACCGATCGGTCCCGTCCGCGAAAATGACGCTATGCCAGCGCCTCTGATCACGATCGCCGAGGCCCGCAAACGGGTGCTCGACGCCGCCCAGCCGCTCGGAACCGAGCGGGTGGCGATTGCTGATGCCCACGACCGGGTGCTCGCCGCCGACGTGACGGCCACCGGAGACGTGCCCCCGTTTCCGTGCTCGGCGATGGACGGGTACGCGGTCATCGACGGTGCCGCCGGGCGGATCCTGACCGTGGTCGGCGAGTCGCGGGCGGGGACGCCGTCGGCAACCGCGCTCGCGGACGGCGGCGCGATCAGGATCTCCACCGGCGGCGCGATCCCGGACGGCGCCACCGCGGTGATCGCCCAGGAGAACGTCGAGGCGCGCGACGGCTCGATCGTCACCCAGACCGACGTCGCCGCCGGTGACCACGTTCGCGGCGCCGGTGAGGACATGCGCTCGGGCGAGACCGTGCTGCGCGCCGGGATGACGCTCGGCGCCGCCGAGCTGGGCGCCGCGGTCTCCGCCGGCGCGGCCGAGCTGACCGTATACCGGCGCCCGAGGGTGCAGGTGCTGGCCACCGGGGACGAGCTCCGCGCTCCCGGGGAGCCGCTCGGCCCCGGCGAGATCCACAACTCGAACGGGCCGATGCTCGACGCGCTCGCGGACGCCGAGGGCGCCCTCGTCGGGACGGCGCAGCGTCTGCCCGACGACCGGGCGGCGACCGTGGCGGGGCTCGCGTCGGCACTCGATGCCGCCGACGTCGTGATCGTCTCAGGCGGCGTCTCGGTCGGCCCGCACGATCACGTCAAGCCGGCGCTCGCGGGCCTGGGCGTCGAGGAGGTGTTCTGGCGGGTCGCGCTCCAGCCCGGCAAGCCGACGTGGTTCGGCCGCCGCGGCAACGTGCTCGTGTTCGGACTGCCCGGCAATCCGGTCTCGGCCGTCGTGACGTTCTCGCTGTTCGTGCGCCCGGCGCTGGCCGCACTCCAGGGCCGGACCGAGGAGCCCCTCCTCGAGCCCGAGGCCGTGCTCGGCGCCGCGGTCCGTCGCAACCCGGACCGCGAGCAGGCCGTGCGCGTGCGCCTCGAGCGGCGCAACGGGAAGCTGGTGGCCACGCCCAACGGACCGCAGGGCTCGCACATCGTCACCTCCCTGCTCGGCGCGGACGCGCTCGCGTTCATCCCCGCCGGCGAGGGCGAGCTGGAGGCCGGCGCGGCGGTCGCGCTCGAGCGCCTTCCGCGCTGAGAGAATCCCGCCGTGCCTGTGTTCGCCGCGGTCGTCGCAGCGCTCACCGCGTTGGTGGCTTCGCGCCGATGGCGCCGGCGGTCGGGGCGGCTGCCCGCGGTCGCGGAGATCGTCTCGCCGCCGAAGTCGACGGCGATCGCGCGCGACGGCGCCGTCCGCTCGGTTCAGTCGGCTGAGCTGACCCTGGCCCAGGCGGACTTCGAGCGGATGTGGAACGCCACCCATCTCGAGAAGCTGGCGCGGACGTACTGGCTGTTCCTCTCGCGGGTGACCGGCTGGCTGATCCGCGTCGTCTACGACGAGAACCAGCGCTCGGTCGTGTTCCTGGGCCGGCCGCTGACGCTGCTGCGGTTCGACGCGCCCGAGTACGAGCTCGAGCGCGATCACGGCAAGGTCAGCTGGCGAATCCAGGACGGGCTGCTGGTCGCGCGCGCCGGCCGGGGTTGCGGGTTCCTGTCGCTCGACGTGCGGCACATCGGCGACGAGCCCGACGGGCGCGTGAAGGTCCGCATCGAGGTCGAGGTCGCGAACTTCTACCCCGCGATCGCAGCCGGGTTCAGCACGCCGGTGTACGAGGCGACACAGTCCGCGATCCACGTGCTGGTCACGCACGCATTCCTGCGCTCACTCGCCAAGCTCGACCTCGCTCCCTCGAAGGTCGGCCGCTTCGCCGTCCACCGGCCGGACGTCCGCGCCGCCGGACGCTACGCGATCGAGCGCGCCCGCCAAATCCGCGACCACGCTCCACGCTGATCAGGGGCCGCCTGCGGCGGCATCCTTGGGGCCGTTCCGCCCGGCATCCATGCCCGGCGGTGATGAGCCACCCGGGACGCGTGAGGTGCCAGACGCCACGTTCGCCGGCGCACGTGGTGGTCACAGCCCCACACTCGTCACCCCGCTGGGGCCGAATGTGTATTCGGACACCTATACGGGTCGTCCGGCGGATCTCGGCCCCCAGCGGTCGCCGAGCGTGGGGTTGTGAGCCGGGACCGGCCGCGTTAGCCGTAGCGGACGCCAGTCAGCGTCCGTAGCTTGGCGCGGTCGTGGCGCGCCGATACGCGCCTGACCGTGCCCGACCGCGAGCGCATCACGAGCGACTCGGTCGTCGCCCCCCGGTCGCCCTGGTAGCGGACGCCCTGGAGGACGTCGCCGTCGGTGACGCCCGTGGCCGAGAAGAACACGTCCTGACCGGCGATCAGGTCGTCGCAGTTCAGCACCTTCGAGAGGTCGTAGCCGGCCTCGATCGCGGCGGTCCGCTCCTCGTCGTTGCGCGGCCACAGCCGGCCCTTCATCTCGCCGCCGATGCACTTGATCGCGGCCGCGGTGATCACGCCCTCGGGCGTGCCGCCGATTCCCCACAGGATGTCGACCGGTGTGTTGTCGCTGACCGCTAGCAGCGCCGCCGACACGTCGCCGTCGAGGATCAGCCGGACGCGGGCGCCGGCCTGGCGGATCTCGTCCATGGCCGCGTGGTGGCGCTCGCGGTCGAGCATCACCACCATCACGTCCCGGATGTCGATCTTCTTGCGCTCGGCGATCAGACCGAGCGTCTCGGGCAAGGGCCGGTCGAGGTCGAGCAGGTCGGCGATGTCGGGGCCGCCGGCGATCTTCTCCATGTACACGATCGGGCCGGGGTTGAACATCGAGCCGCGCTCGGCCAGCGCGATCACTGAGATTGCGCTCGGCATCCCGAGTGCGGTGAGCCGCGTCCCTTCGAGCGGGTCGACCGCGACGTCGACGAGCGGCGGCGTCCCATCGCCGATCTGTTCGCCGTTGAACAGCATCGGCGCCTTGTCCTTCTCGCCCTCGCCGATCACGACCACGCCGTCCATCGACACCGAGTCGAGCACGTGGCGCATCGCGTCGACCGCGGCCTGGTCGGCCCCCTCCTTGTCGCCGCGGCCGACCATCCGGGCGGCCGCGAGCGCGGCGGCCTCGGTCACGCGCACCAGCTCCAGCGCCAGGTTCCGGTCCGGACGGGCGGGTCCCTCGCTCATGGCAACCCCGGTGGCTTGCGCATCGTGACGCTCTCCTTCGTTCGGGCGACCGAGCCGATCAGGATCAGAACGCCGCCCACCAGACCGACCCACCACCCCAAGCTGATGCTGATCTCACCGGGTGGCGTTCCCGGTTTGTCGATCACACCCCGGAACACCGTGAAAGTCAATGCCGCGATCGCGATGATCGCGGTCATCTCGCCGCGCGGCCAGGACAGCGCATGCCCTCGCAGGATGATCCACGCCAGCACCGCGGGCGCGCCCGCCGCGATCAGCAGCAGGAATCGTATGACCAGCAGCGAGTTCCAAGCGGTGCACGTGGTGTTCGGACCCCGGCAGTTGCCGAGCACCGTGTACCTGTCGCCGAGCGTGTACCAAGCCAGGAACACCGAGAGGGCCAGGATGGCCCCGCCTAGCACCGCGATCAGTTCCCCGCGGTCGAGCTGCCTGAAATCCATCGGCGGGCAGCCTAACCGGTTTGACGACCATTGGGAGCAGGTCAGAGGTCGGTGTTGGCCCGCTCGGGCCGGGCGATCCCGCTCTCCACGGCGGCGAGCCTGACCGCCTCGGAGACCGCCTCATGGACGGCCTTATCCAGCGCATTTGGGACCAGCTCGCCGTCCGTGGCAAGCTCCGCAATGACCTGGGCAGCCGCGAGCTTCATCTCGACGTTGATCCCGGCCGCTCCCGCTCTCAGGGCGCCGGCGAAGATGCCCGGATAGCCGAGCACGTTGTTGACGCTCCGGCCGTCGGCGGCGAATGCGGCGCCCGCGGCCTCGGCCTGCTCGGGTTCGATCTCGGGGTCGGGGTTGGTGAGCGCGAGGATCACCTGCCCGGGGCGGATCATCTCCGGCCGGATCAATCCGGGCCGGCCGGTGGTCGCCACGACCACTTCGGCCTCGGCCATCACCTGTTCCATCGAGCTGATCTCGACCCCGTGCTCGCGAGCGCGCGCGTGCGACGCCTCGAGCGGGTCGAAAGCGATCACGCGGCGCACGCCCGCATCGACCATCAGCGCCGCGATCCCGTAGCCGGCGGCGCCAAGCCCGAGCTGGCCGACCGTCGCCGAGCGGAGCTCGATCCCGGCGTACCGGCAGGCGACGACAGCCGCGGCGAGCGACACCACCGCCGTGCCGTGGACGTCGTCGTGCATGACCGGCTGAGGCAGCTCCTCCTTCAGCCGGCGCTCGATTTCGAAGCACTCGGGTGCCGAGATGTCCTCGAGATGGATCCCGCCGAACGTCGGCGCGATCCGCAGGACGGTGCTGACGAACGTGTCGACGTCGGTGGCGTCGATCAAGATCGGCATCGCAGAGATCCCGACGAACTGGTCATAGAACACCGCCTTGCCCTCCATCACCGGCATCGACGCCACCGGCCCGATGTTGCCCAAGCCCAGTACCCGCGAGCCGTTCGTGCAGATCGCGACGCTCCGAGCGATCATCGTGTAGCGGGCCGCGAGCTCGGGCTGCTTCGCGATCGCGGTGCACACGCGCGCGACACCGGGGGTGTACACGTCGCGCATCTCCTGAACGGTCCGCACCTGCCGCAGGGCGTCGATCCGGAGCTTGCCGCCGACGTGCCGGAGCAGCGCCCGATCCTGGTGCCACATCACCCTCACGCCTTCGAGTCCGCCGAGGAGCTCGGCGATGCGGTCGGATTGGGGAATGTCCCGCACCTCGACCGTGATGTCCCTCACCGAATTCTCGCGCCCCAGCGAGACCGTCACGACGTCGCCGATCAGACCCTGGCCGTCGGCGATCGCCTGGGCCACGCGCGCCAACTGGCCGGCGTGATGCCGGATCTGGACGCGATAGGTGCAGTCGAGCATGCTCCCTCCCTCAAACCGGCCTTGGCCTCAACGCTGTCTGTTTATCACCCTGCTGATACGTTCGCCTCCGTGACCGCCGCCTCGTCGTCCGGCCCGGGCCCTGAGCTCCGCCGCCTCGTTCCCGAGCCCGCGCCGACCGGCGTCGGCGAGCTGCTCGCGTCCCTCAACCTCGCGGGCCGCGCGCACGCGGAGCGGCCATACCTGATCGTGAACTTCATCTCGAGCGCCGATGGGCGCGCGGCCTTCCGGGGGGTCTCGCGAGGGCTGAGCGATCCGGGCGACCGGCAGATGTTCCACGGGTTGCGCGAGCACGTCGAC
>Ga0335076_10001880_pt1 | contig 20575 bp, 13 predicted proteins | sample Lox_Sample_25_FD_206717 | JGI IMG/M metagenome (GOLD analysis project Ga0335076, IMG submission 206717) | Soil microbial communities from Loxahatchee National Wildlife Refuge, Florida, United States - Lox_Sample_2.5 | ecosystem: Environmental > Terrestrial > Soil > Wetlands | place: USA...
AGCATGATGATCGCCCTCGCCCAGCTCGACCATCTCTACCGAGGCGGAAGCGCCGATGAATTGCCTTCTTTGAAGACATCTTTCGCCTCTTATGTGTGCAGCCATCCCGAATTGTGGCCCGACGCGGACGAGTCAGCGCTGCCGCAGCTTGCGGCGAGCCGCGACTACTGGCGCGCGCGCCTGCCATCGTTACCGCCGGCCCCGGAGCTGGCTTCGATGCGCACGATTCTCGATATCGATAAACCGGCCTTCGAGCGAGTGGAAGCCGCTATCGCCCAAGCCGATTGGGCGCGGATCACCCAGGCGTGCCGGAACGAAAGGGTCACCGCGGCGTCGTTTCTCATGGCCAACTACGCGCGAGTGCTGGCCCGGTGGACCGGCGCGGCCGACTTCTGCGTCAACGTCACTCTCTTCGACCGCGATCCCGGGATCCCCGGGATCGGGGACGTCATCGGCGATTTCACGTCGTTGATGCTGTTGGAGTGCCATGCCGATGAGACCGCGTCGATCTGGGAACAGGCCCGTCGACTGCAGCGGCAGCTGGTTACCGACTTGCCTCACCGCACCGCGGACGCGGTGTGGCTGCAGCGTGAACTGTTGCGCCACCACGGCCGGCCGGCACATGCGATATTTCCGGTGGTCTTCACCAGCGGACTCGGACTGATCGATACGTCGAGCACGTCATCGTTCGAACTCGGCAGCTTGGTGTTCGGCCTCTCGCAGACACCACAGACGTTGCTGGACTTCCAGATGTGGGAGAGAGCCGGATCCTTGGCGCTGTCGTGGGACTTTGTCGCGCAGGCGATTTCTCCGGATACGGCACAGCGGCACCTGGACATGATGGTTGATGCCATGGTCGACACCGTCACCTTGTCCGCACCCGCAGCATCCCGGGATGACCCGGGCACCGGCGATGAACACGTCGACCGCGTCTTGAAGATTTGCGCGGCAGCCCTCGGCCTGCCGCAGGTTGGGCCGGGCGACAACTTCTTTCAACTCGGCGGCGACTCGGTCACCGCGACCAGGGTGGTGGAGCAGATAAGTCGGGAGGTGTCGGCCACGGCGACGCTGCGGCTGCTGTTCGAGAACCCCATGCTCGGGGATTTTGCCGAACAACTCAGAACCGTCGCCATTGACGGCATCGCGAATTGCAACTCGATGACCGATGCGGCCTTCGAGGAGGGCGTGCTATGAGCGTCGCCGAGCTGATCGACCAGGTGCGCCGCATCGGCGTGCAACTCTGGGTCGACGGCGAAAATCTCCGCTTCCGGGCACCGCAAGGCGTCTTGGCAGCGGATCTGAAAGTACAGCTGGCCGCGGCCAAAGCGGACGTCATCGCGGCGCTGACGCGCGAGACAGAGGTGCGACGGGCGCCGCAGGACAGGTTCGAGCCCTTCCCGCTCACCGAGGTGCAGGCGGCCTATTCGGTCGGACGTACGTCGGCATTCCGCTGGGGCGGTGTGGGCTGTCACGGGTATGCGGAGTTCGCCGTCGACCACACGGTGGCGAGACCGCCTGCCGAGCAGTATCGGTCGGCGTGGCGCAAGGTCGTCGACGCGCATGACATGTTGCGCTGTGTCGTCCACCCCGACGGCTACCAGATCATCCGCCCCGACCTCGCCGAACGCCTGGCGGTCTACGAATTCCCCGATGATCAGCGCATCGCCCGCGAGCGCGAGCGCATCGCGGACGAGCTCCGGAACCGCACCTACCCGCTGGGTGAAGGGCCGATGTACGACGTCGTGGTGACGATCGGTCCGCGAGACACGGTGCTACATGTTTCGGTCGACCTGCTGATCGCCGATTTCGTCAGCATCTTCATCCTGATGACCGATTTTGGGCGGTGTCTGCTCGATCCCGGATGGTGTCCTCCCGCAGGAGATTTCAGCTTCCGCGAATATCTGCTTAACCTCACCCGCTACCGCAGCTCGGTCGCCGGATCCGTTCGTCGACAACGAGATCTGGACTACTGGCAGGCCCGACTCGACCGGCTACCGCCGCCGATTTCGTTGCCGCTGCTGCCGACCGGATCGGCGAGCGAGGCATCGGTAGTCGCGCCGACCTTCTCACGGCGCTCAATGCGGCTGCCTGCCAACCAATTTACGGCGTTTAGCCGCTGCGCGACAGAGCGAGGCGCCACCGCCAGCGTCGCGATCACGGCGGCATTCGGCAGTGTGTTGGGCCGGTACGGTGACCGTGACCATTTCCTGTTGACGCTGACGACGATGGCCCGCCATCCCTTCACGCCGGAGGTAGCTCGACTCGTCGGGGACTTCACTGGCACAAATCTTTTGGAAGTGGACGTCCGTGGGCAGCGCACGTTCGCCGAGCTGCTGCAGGCGATCGGCGGGCGCCTCTTCGACGACATGGACCACGCGAGCGTCGGTGGCGTGGAGGTCGCGCGCATGCTGGCGCGAAGTCACGAAAACCGCGGCGAGCACTCGCCCGTGGTGCTCACCTCGACGCTTGGCAGTGCCGGCACGCGGGACGTGGGCTCCGACACGTCGTTCCTGCGCCCGATACCGGGCCGGGGACTCAGCCAGACCCCGCAGGTGGTGCTGGACTGCCAGGTATTCGAGATCGACGGTGTCCTGGAGGTCAATTGGGACACCCGCGACGAGGTGATCGGCGCTGAGGTGCTCGACCGCGCGTTCGCCGACTTGCGCGGGGCCCTCGAGACGCTGAGTACCGACCCCTTGGCCTGGGATCGCCCGTTGCTGCCGGTCGTCGCCCCCGAGCCCACCCGGGTGCAGGGAGTGCCGAGCGGTGAGTCCGCACTGCTCCATTTTGGATTCCTGCGCCATGCGACCGAGAATCCGGACGTGGTGGCGACCCGGCAAGGGGAACGGTCCACGACCTACGGTGAGTTGCTCGCCGCCTCCCGTTCGGTCGCCGCCGCGTTGTCGGCTGCCGGCGTCGGTGCCGGCGACTACGTCGGAATTCGTCTGCCGGAGGGCCCTAGTCAGGTTGCGGCGATCCTGGGCACGGTGCTGGCCGGTGCCGCTTACGTGCCGCTCGACGTGACGTGGCCGGACCGCCGGGTAGCGCAGATCACCCAGCTATGCTCGCCGGCCGTCGTGTGCGAACCCGGCGGACCCCTCGACGACCTGCTCACCGATCCCGTCACCTGGGTAGCACGCAACGCGACGGCCGACACCGCAGCAGCCGGCACGCCGCCCGGGCCGGACGACACGGCCTACGTCATCTTCACGTCCGGCTCCACCGGAACGCCGAAGGGAGTCATGGTAAGTCACCGTGCCGCGATGAACACGCTGGACGATATCAACGATCGGCTGAGCATCTGCGCCACCGACTCGGTGCTCGCCGTGTCGCAACACACGTTCGATCTGTCCGTTTACAACATCTTTGGCATTCTCAGCGCCGGCGGCGCAATCGTGTTCTCCGAAGGGGGCGCGCGCAGCGATCCGCAAGCGTGGCTCGACGCCATCTCGAAGCACCACGTCACCGTCTGGAATTCCGTTCCGGCCCAGATGCAACTCCTGCTGGACCATGTCGGCGATCGGGAAACGCTGCCGACGCTGCGGCAGATCATGCTGTCGGGTGACTGGATTCCGGTGTCCCAGCCCAAGCAGATCGCATCGTTGGCGCCGGCGGCGTCGATGCTCAGCCTCGGTGGTGCGACCGAAGCGGCGATCTGGTCGATCTGCCATCCGCTCGACGCGCGCCGATATGCGCGCAGCGTCCCGTACGGGACCGCCATGCGCAATCAGAGCGTCCATGTCCTGACCCATCGTGGTGAACCGGCGGCGCCATGGCAGGTCGGTGAGATACACATCGGCGGAGTGGGTCTCGCACAAGGCTATCTCGGTGACCCGGCGCGCACCGCGGCGGCCTTCATCGAGCATCCGGTCAGTGGTGAGCGGTTCTACCGCACCGGTGATTACGGTCGGCTCACCGACGACGGTGTGATCGAATTGCTCGGCCGCCGAGACAACCAGGTCAAGGTTCGCGGTCACCGAATCGAATTGGCAGAAGTGGATTCGGCGCTCTGCCGCCTACCGGGTGTGCAGGCCGCGATGAGCACCGTCGTCGGTCAGGCACTTCACGACCGGGTCATCGCGGCTGCGGTGGTTCCCGCTGCCGCGGGTGATGACGAGCAGTCCGAACGCCGTTGCAGCGCAGCGGCGGTCCGCCGCGCTATCGATGACGCACATCGCCACCAGACCAACGACCTCGAGGTAGGAAAGCTACTCCGATTCGCCTCCGTGGCCCGCACGACCGCGCTGGACAGCATGTATGCGGCGCTGGGTACCGCGGCAGACCCGGGCGAACTGATCGAGAAAGACGAACTGGCTCGCCGGTTGTCGCTGCCGGAGCGGTTACACCGCCTGCTGAGCCGCTGGATTGACGTGCTCGCCGACGATGGCCGGGTGGCCATCCATCCAGGGCATTCCGGAGTCAGCGTGGAACTGACCGTCCATCACGAACTTTCGGACTGCTTCGCACAGTGGCAGCAGGTGCGTGAGCTGGGCGCCGCCGTCGACTACGGCGACGACCTGTTGGCGTACGTGGGTGAATGCATCCAGAACCTGCCCGGCCTGCTGGCAGGCGCCGTCGATCCGCTCGCGCTTCTCTTCCCGGAGGCAACCGTGGACATCGCGACGGCCGCCTATCGCGACAATCTGCTCAGCAGATACACCAACCGACTGGTGGTATCCGGCGTATCTGCCCGGGCCGCACGCGCCAGCCGGACAACACAGGAAGCTCCCGGGCGACCGCTGCGCGTCCTGGAGATCGGGGCCGGTGTCGGTGGCACCACCGCGGGACTGGTTGCCGCGCTCGCGCCCCACGACGTGCACTATACGTTCACCGACGTCTCGAACTTCTTCCTCGCCCAGGCCCGGGAGAGGTTCGCCGAGCACGACTTCATCGACTACCGGATATTCGACATCAATCGGTCGCCCGCGGACCAGGGCTTCGCCCCATCGTCTTTCGACATCGTCGTGTGCGCCAATGTGCTGCACAATGCGGTCAACATCGACGACACGCTCGCCATGCTGGACCGGTTGCTGGCGCCCGGCGGATCGCTGGTCTTCATCGACGCCACCGGCGTCAACCACCCGTTGATGATTTCGATGGAATTCAAAGAGGGCCTGCACGGGTTCACCGACGCGCGCGCCGGGACGAACGCGGCATTTCTCACCCACGCGCAATGGCGCAGCGCGCTCGGGCGATCACCGTTCGGCGAGGTGGAAAGCTTCCCGCCGCTTGATCATCCGCTCTCGTTGCTCGGCCAGCACGTGTTCTGGTGCGACTCCGCGTCCACCGCCCAGTTGCTGCGGCCCGCGGAGCTGACCGAGCTCGCCCGGCAGGTATTGCCCAGTTACATGGTTCCACAAGAACTCGTCTGCCTGCCGTCGCTGCCGTTGACGGCCAACGGCAAGATCGACCGGGCGGCGGTGGCCGCCGAACTCGAGTCGCTTCGGTCCGCGTGCCGGGTCGGCGGCCACGATATGGCCGGACAGTTGGGCGCCCTGGACGAGATGCAGTCGCGCATCGCCGCGATCTGGGCTTCGGTGCTCGGCCTGGAGTCAAGCCAATCATTGTCGCCCGCATCGGATTTCTTCGCCCTGGGAGGCGACTCGTTGCTGATGGCCCAGGCTATCGGCCGGATCCGCCGCGAGATCGCCGAAGCGTCCGGGCTGGCGTGGGACGATCTGCTGCGCGCGATGGTGTCCAACCCCACGCTGGCTGCGGCCGCCGAGGCGGTGCGCGCGCCGGAGTCCGGGCTGAGCCCGTCCGGGCCCAATGCCGCCTCGGATGATGCCCGGGTCGGCTCGCCGCTGGTGTATCTCGGTACCGGCCAGGGTTTTACCACGGCCACCGAAATCGCGGTATGTGTGCACGACGGAAGCGGCGGACTTGCGCCCTATGGTCAGTTAGTCCCCCACCTTCTCGGGTCGGGAGACCGGGTGCCAGATTTGTACGGACTGCGCAGGGTGCCCGCAGACGGCTACCTCCAGATCACCCCGGCGGAGCTGTTCACCACTTTGGCGGCACGCTACAGCGCCCCGATCATCGCCCTGGCGCCCACCAAGGTTCATTTGCTCGGTTACTGCATGGGCGGCCTGCTGGCTGCCGAGATCGCGAAGTGTCTGGAAGAGGCCGGCATCGACGTGGGCACGGTGACCGTGGTCAGCTCTTACCGGGTCCCGATGGACGTCGAGGACGACGACGTTCTCGACTACTGCTTCGCCCAGATCATGGGTGTATCACCAGAGACCCTCGGGATGCACGTCGACGACGATGCCGTCCGCGGCGCATTCACGCGCGCCAGGAAGCGCTATACCGACGTCATACCGGCCGGCGCCCTGCGCAGCGCCGCCGAACCCGTGCTCGCGGCCGGCCTCGAACGGAGCGCGGAATCCGGGGAGCCACGCTTGAAGCTGTTGGCGGAATCCGGCGTCCTGGGCCAGCTTTGGGATGTCGAATCGCTCACCGAACTGCGGTCGATCTTCGTGCACAGCCTGCGCGCGGTGGTGCACGGGGCGGCCGAGCCGTTCCTGGGCGACATCCACTTCCTTCGGCAACGCGGCGACATCCACTTTCTGCCAACGTTGCAAGAGGACATGACCGCGTTCTGGGCGGACTACTGCCTCGGCGAGTTGACGATCAGCGACATCGACGGCGACCACTTCGACTGTCTGAACGGTGACAACGCGCAATCCGTTGCCAAGCTGCTGGTCGACTCCTGGGCCGGGCACACGTGAAGCGTGTGTTGCTGTTCGGCGGCACCGGCGCGGTGGGGAGAGGTTGCCTCGACGTTCTGGCGGGACAGGACGACATATCCCTCGTGATCAGCGGTCGTGACGAGGCACGGCTGCGCGCCGCAGCCTCGACCGTCAAGGCCCTGGACATGGGGGATGTCGAGATAGCGCGGCTCGACGTCACCGATGTGGCAGCCGTTACCGACGCGATCGCGCGCTGCGACGTCGTGATCAATTGCGCCGGACCGTCACAGCGGCTGAGCGCCGACGTCGCCGGCGCCGCCATCGCCTCTCGCGTGCCCTACGTCGATCCGGGCGGTGACCACGCGCTGCTCGACCGCCTCGCCGGGGCGGCACCGTCCATTCCCGTCGTGCTCCAAGCGGGTGTGCAGCCCGGCCTGTCCGGCGTGCTGCTGCGTATGCTGGCGCTGCACCGAACCGACAAGATTGACGGCATCACCGCGTGGTGTGGCGGACTGCAGCCGCTGACCCCGGGTTCGGTGCTCGAATATGTCGCCAGCCTGCACGACCCTCACAGCCACCCGGGTGCTGCGCTGCGCGACGGGGTGATCCGGCGGGTCGGCCACCACGAGCGGAAACCCGCTCCGGCGCAGTACTTTCCGGACTCGGCCACGGTGCACCCACATCTCGATGCCGAGACCGTCGCAGTAGCAGCACATCTCGGCGTCGATGATGTCTGGTGGATGAACGTTTTCGACGGTGTGCGCACCACGCGGGCGATGCAGCAGCTGGCTCTCGAGGAAAAGCCGCGCAGCCAGGCCGACCTGAGTTCAGTGCTGACGGCGGCCAAACTGGACCTTTTCGGCCGTCGACCGTATTTCGCCATCGTCGCCACCGCGCATGGGGCTCTCGGCTCCACGACCGTTGCATTCACCTGTCCGGACAGCTACCGCGCCACCGGGGCGTTGGCGGCGTTCGCGGCCCAGCGCGTTGCGGACATGCCGGCGGGCGCGAGGGCGTTCTGGAGCCTCGACGAGCCTCGACGGGCGCTGGAGTTCTTGATCGAAGCCGTGCCCGAGGCCAAGGTGTCGTTTGGCGATGACTCGGCATTACCGATGATCGAGGAAGGCGCGTTGTGACCGCCCATCAGCGCCCGCGGGCGATCGTCGTCGGAGCGACGTTCGGCGCGGTCTACGCCGAGGCATTGGCGGCATCGGATTCGCCGGTCGAATTGGTTGGATTGGTCTCCACCGGGTCGGAGGCATCGGCGGAGTTGGCGAACCGGCTCAGTATCCCGCTGTTCACGAGCCTGGGCAGCCTCCCGCCCGTCGACGTCGCATTCGTGGTGGTGCGCTCGGGGGTGGTGGGCGGAGAAGGCACCCAGATCTGCGAGCAGTTGCTCGCGCGGGGCATCCACGTGATGCAAGAGCAACCCGTGCATGCCGACGAGATCCTGTCTCTCCTGCGTATCGCAAAGGCGAATTCGGCGCTCTACACCGTCAACGACTTCTACAGCCGCGTCGCACCAATGCGTCAATTCATCCGTGCGGCAAGGACTCTCGACAAGCTGGCGCGGATACGCTATGTCCACGCCCGTTCGTCGATCCATGTCGCCTACCCCTTGTTCACCATTCTCAGTGCCGTCGTCGGACCGCTGACACCGGCACGGGTCATGGTGCCGCAACGATCGGAAGACGCCGAGATGGCCCCGAGCCCGTTTGTCGCCGGTCGCCTTGTGCTCGGCGACGTGACTGTTGACCTGCTGATCCAAAACGAACTGTGCGCCACCGACCCGGACAACCACGCGCGGCTGATGCACACCATCACCATCGGATCGGATGCCGGAGAGTTGCTTCTGGCGCATACACACGGCTCGACCCGCTGGCATCGGCGTCCGCCCGCGGAAGCCGTGGTGACAGATGTGCCGATTGCCGAAGCTGTCGGCATCGAATTCGAACCGACCACAGCGCAGGTGCGAAACACGTTGTGGCCTGAGGCGGTTCGGCTGGCCGCTGCTGATTTTGTCGAGTCGATCGATCGCTCCCGGACCGTGGTCTCGCAGAGGTTCGTTCGTGCGACGCGGTTGTGGTCGGAGTTCACCTCGGCGATGGGGCCGGCGACCTCGATCGAGCCCGAACCGCCAATCCCTGTCTCGGCTTCGGAATTGGCTACCCGATGACTCCCCGCGTCCAGCCGTTGTCGCCGGCAGGCATGCCGGGGCCGCGCAGGCACGCCATCGTCGTATTTCCGCACGCCGGCGGCAGTCCCCGCTTCTATTCCCTATGGTGTGCCGAGATCCCGGCGGGGGTTGACCTCTATGGCGTCACCTACCCGGGGCGGGACCTGTTGCTCGACCAACCCGCACCGGATACGTTGATCGACCTGGCATCGGAGTGCGCCATTGTAGTGGAGCCGATCATCCGATCGTCGGGTTCGGTCGTGATGTTCGGTCATTCAATGGGTGCTTACGTCGCCTTCGAGGCAACCCGGTCGCTGGAGCGGTCCGGCGTCGTGGTGACCGCATTGGTCGTGTCCGGGGCGCAGGCCCCGCACTTGGATCTCGGCTCCCAGCGGACCTGGCACCTTGCCTGCGATGATGACCTGGTTCGGCACACTGGTGAGCTGGACGTCCGCAGCCGGGAGGCGCTTGCGGTGCCCGAACTGCGAAGGATGTTTTTGCCCATCATCCGGGACGACTATCGCCTGGTCGAGAATTACCGCGCCCAACCGAACCCACAGGTATCCTGCCCGCTTCACGTCATCTACGGCCGAGAGGACCCGGAGGTGACAGCGTCGGGTGCGGCGGCGTGGGGCGCGTACGCACGAGCCGACTGGCAGGTGCGGCGTTTTCCCGGCGACCATTTCTACCTGGCTGCCCATCGGGCTCAGGTTGTCGCCTGCCTATCCGGCATCTCGGTGGATCAGAAAGCGCGTTCTCTCACGACCCGCGCGAGATCGATGCCGTAAATCCGGCGCACAACCGGGATCTGGGCCAACGCGGCGGCGGCGAGAATGGTGCAAGCCACGACTACGGGTGTCATCGACTGCATCTCGAGTCGGACGTGGTAGCCGCGACTGACATAGGTGGACAGCAGACGATCCGCGAGCAGGACACCGCCCACCAAACCGAATGGAACCGCGACAAGGGCGAGGCTGAAGTTCTCGGTGGCGATCAACCGCGAAAGCATTCCGGCACCCATGCCCTCGGCGTGCAGTGCGCCAAGCTCGCCAAGTCGTTCGGATATGTTGGCAGACATCGCGCTGTACAACATGGCGGCCGCCATGACCGCGGCGAAGACGAGCATGATGTTAACCAGGGTGGTGTAGAGGCTGAAAGCGCTCCGCATGGTCGACGCCAGCGATGTCGTCGACCGGTACGCCACCACTCCAGGTATCGCTGCCATCCGGTCGCCGGCTACGCGACCGTCTGTTCCGGGTCTCAGCTTGACCAGCACACCGTTGACCGGTAGCGGATCCGATTGTGCTTGTGGTTTTTTCAGTGAGGCGTACACGACCGGTGAGAACGGCTCATCGACAAATCCCGCCACCCGCTCGGTGAGGCGGCGTCCTGACTGCGGCATCACGATATCGATGCGGTCCCCCAATGAGACAGACAGCATGTCACGCAGGCCTACCCCCAGAAGAACCCCATCATCCGGCAGTCGGTTGGCCCCCGATTGCGCTGGGAACGAGTGCATTTGGGTATGCGGTGCCAGCCCGATCAGCATCGTTTGGTATCGGTGCGAGCCGGAAGAAACCGTGACGCCGTGGGAACTGAAGGCCTCGGCCGCCGCGATGTCGGGGTCCGCGCGCAGCTTGTCCAAGACCGCGTCGGTCGAGCCAGATACCACAACTTCCCCATCTTGCTGCTCGATCTGACCGAACTGTCGATCAACCATGCCGGGAACCGTGTCGCGCATACCGGCGAATACCATCACCAAGATGACCGACACCGCCACCCCAACCGCCGTGAACGCCGTTCGCCGACGGTTCCGGAGGATGGCCCGCAGCATCATCCGCCACCGCGCCGGCAGGCGTTCAAGCACCGGCACCAGGCGTTCCATGATGCTGCGGCGGCCGCGGTCCATGGGCGGGGCCACGCGCATGGCTTCCGCGGGCCGCATCCTGGCAGCGGCTTCAGCGGGTGCCACCGCGGCCAGCAGCGCGACGGCGACGGCGGCGACGGCGGCGAGCAAGTAGGTGAGTGGATGCACCGATGTGAGATGCATCGGTAGCGCGATGGCCTCCGTGTACTTGGTCGTGATCCATTGTCCCAGTAGGTTTCCACCCAACAATCCCGGCAGCATTCCCACCGCAGCGCAGGCAAGGCCGTATGCCAGGTAGTGTCTGCGCACGGCGCCCGCCGAGAGCCCATTGGCGACCAGCGTCCCTATGATGGCCCGCTGAGCCGAAACAAGCCGCGACAGCAGCACATAGGTGCCGAGTACGACAGCCGCAAGGAACAAGAACGGCAGGATCCGGGCGAGGCTGCCGAACTGCATGACGTCGTCCCGCAGGGTGAAGTATGACGCCTGCTGCTCCCGGGGAACAAACTGCAGCCCGGCGCTTCGCGCAAGCTCGCCGGTGGCTGCGGTCAGTGGGTCCGCCGCCGAGCGGTCACGCGCGTAGACGGCGATCTGTTCGCCAGCGTCCGGCAGCGCACGCTGCAATTCGTCGTCTTGCATGAACACCACCCCGAAGTCCTCGGGGGTGGTGAGAATATCCTGGCCGGAGCGTGCGGGCCAAAGGTACTCGGTCGACAAAGCTGTGCCCGCGACCGTAAACGGCTGCCAGCCTTGTCGTCCCAACAGTTCGACGGTATCTCCGGGACCGAGGTGATAGTGGTCGGCGACGTGCTGCTCGATTAGCAGCTGCCCGAGGTGGGGCAGTGCACCTGTCTTTATGTCAAGCAACGACACACTGGGCTGTCGGGAATCGGGTACGCCGACGGCGCGACCGTACAGTGCGTGCTGGTTAACCCGTATGCCGACGTCGGCTTGATGGCGAACGTCGACCAGCGGCCTGCCTGGCATCTTGGTGATGGTTTCACGGAGCTCGGCGGCACCGGGCCCGGAAACGATCGCGTCCGGCAGCCGCTGGTTGGCGTACGCCAGGTCGAAGGATTGGTCGAGATTTCGGTAGCCATCGGTGGCGGCGACGAATACGGCGACGCCGATGGCAATGATCACGGCGATCGCCGCGAAGCGCCACCGTTCCCGCCACACGTCACGGCGCAATTTGCGACGCAGCGCGTGGCTCACCAGTCCAATTCCGATGCATCTACCGGGTTTTCGATCATCTGCGTCTTGCTGATCGCGCCCGAGTGTAGCCACAGGACCCGATCCGCCATACGGGCTATCTCGGAGTTGTGGGTCACCAAAATGACAGTTTGGGGGACCGTCTGCTGGCCGTTTCGGGCCAAGTCGCTCAACGCGGCCAAGACCTGCCGGCCGGTGATTAAATCGAGGCTTCCGGTCGGTTCATCGCAGAGCAAGAGCGGCGGCTGCTTGACGATCGCTCGGGCGATCGCCACTCGCTGTTGCTGGCCCCCCGAAAGTTGCGCAGGGAAGCGGTCGGCGACTTCACCGAGACCCACTCGTTCCAATGCGGCACGACTGCGTGCTCGCGCGTCGGGTCCGGTCAGTTCCGCAAGGAGTTCGACATTCTCGCGCGCCGTCAATGTCGGCACAAGGTTGAAGAATTGGAAGACGAAGCCCACATGGTCGCGGCGATATTGAGTGCGCGACTTTCGGCTGAGCGTGCCGACATCTTGCCCGTCGACCTCGATCGCTCCCTCGGATGGCTGATCGATTCCGCCGATTATGTTGAGCAGCGTCGTCTTGCCCGACCCCGACGGGCCGAGCAGTACTACGAATTCGCCGGCTCGGACTTCTAAGTTCACCCCATGCAGAGCGACCACCCGGGTTGGGTCGACACCGTAGGTTTTGCCGACATCTGTCAATCGAAATGCGAGGGACTCGCCATTGCCAAACCTCGGCGCCGAGACCGCATCGCCGACATCTGACTCTGCACTCATGGTCTCACTATTTCATCTCCATCGTGTGTGACGCGATGATCCTGGCAGGTCCCCTAACCGTGGTCCGCCTGACGTACGGACGACCAGCGAACCCCGGCTCAGGAATCCGTTGGTCTACCGACCGCGGCAGCTCGCCCGGCTCCGGGCGCCGGTGGCCCACTGGTCAAGAAAGTTGGGTTATCCGCAGGAGTTTTGCCGAAGCATTGCACTCAGTCGAACTATGCGCTCTGCGGGCCGCATCGCACATGTGCACTCGCGGAGGCGGCCCGCATGTCCGGCTGGGAACGCTCCGACGGTGTCAGGATCACACTGAGCCATGCCAGGTTCAGGATGGCCGCGGTGAGGACTCCGATCACCATCCATGCGGAGGGACCGGAGGAACTCCCCGGCGGCGCGGTCCGATGCCACCACACCATCCCTAGCCCAGCCACAGCGGCTATAGCGCTGACGTAAGCGGCCGCGCAACACCAGCGGAACCGCAGACGACAGACCGCGACCGATGACACCAATGCCGTGAGCCCGAAAAGCGTTATTGCGATACACGAAAGCCAACTCGTGGTGGCCTCAGCAGCCAGACCCAACCAACCGACGATCGTGACGCCGACGAGCGTAGCCATCGCCATGACCGCGAAAGCGCGTGCGCGCCCACTCATCCAGACATCCTCGAGCACACGCCGGCCGATCTTCCGCAGCACCGCCTCGATGTGATCCGCGTTCCTTGAGGTCATATTCAGTAGTCGCATCTGGCCGCAATAAGGTTCCCGCCGGTCGGGTTGCGCTTATCCGATCTTGTCCTCACGAGTTACGACGTCCAGCAGGTAGTGGCGGGCGCGCGCGACGCGCGAACGAATGGTGCCAACCGGACATCCGCAGACTTCGGCCGCCTCCGCGTAGGACAGCCCGAGCAATTGCGTCAATACCAAAGCATCACGGCGATCGCTATCCAAGCCGTCCAGCAGCATTCTGACCTCGATGATGTCTTCGAATCGGGACGCACCGCCCCGGGTCTCGATCACACGCTCCAGATCGACGGCGCCGCTGGTGCGCGGCCGACTCTGGTTGCGGCGGATCTGGTCGACGACGACGCGACGGGCGATGGACAGCAGCCAGGTCCGTGCCGACGACCGGGCGGTGAACCTCGGCAGAGATCCCAGCGCGCGCAGGAAAGTCTCCTGCGTGAGGTCGTCAGCGCTGGCGGGGTCGGCCAGATATGCAACGGTCCGCCAGACCTCCTGCTGGGTTGCCCTGATGAACTGTTCGAGTGCCGAGGAATCGCCGCGACCGGCCGCGAGCGCCAGCCGGGTGACCTTGTCGTTGTCGCCGCGCTCGCCCACGAGCAGCCACACTAGTCGGATGCGCGGCGGCCCCGACGACCAGGAACGATGAAACAGGGTCTGGCGGGTAACTTGGTCGTTGAAGAGCGCTGATTATTGCCCGCCGGGAACCGAAGAATGCCGGGATCCGACTACCTTCAATAGGCCGACACGAGGAGGACGATGACGCTAACCGTCGCAGCTGGGTCTCACGCACCACAGCTTCGCCGGGTCGAGCTAGACGTATCGGGGATGTCGTGCGGCGCGTGCGCTGCGCGAGTGGAGACCAAGCTCAACAAGGTCGACGGCGTGCAGGCGTCGGTGAACTTCGCGACCCGAATCGCGACCATCGACGCCCCCGACGGGGTCGGTACCGAGGACCTGTGCGAGGTGGTGCGTCGTGCCGGGTACGAGGCGGCGCCCCGGTCGCACACGCCGGACGATCAGGCTGATCCCGATGACGTGCAGGCCCGCAGCCTGTTGCTGCGGTTATTGGTTGCGGCGGTGCTGTTCGTGCCACTCGCCGATTTGTCGGTCCTGTTCGCCGTCGTGCCCAGCACGCGCTTCACCGGTTGGGCGTGGGTGCTGACCGCGATGGCTGCCCCGATCGTGACGTGGGCGGCCTGGCCGTTCCATCACGTCGCGCTACGCAACGCCCGGCACGGCATCGCATCGATGGAGACGCTGATCTCGGTGGGCGTCACCGCGGCCACAGTCTGGTCGCTCTGCACCATTTTCGGCGGGAGCCCGCCCCGCGCGACCCACGGGGTCTGGCAGGCGGTGATGGCCAGCGACGCGATCTATCTCGAAGTGGCCGCCGGAGTCACGGTGTTCGTCCTGGCCGGACGGTATTTCGAAGCACGAGCGAAATCGAGGGCCGGCAGCGCATTGCGTGCGCTTGCGGCGTTGAGCGCCAAGAACGTCACCATCCTGCTGCCCAGCGGCGGCGAAATGGTGATCCCGGCCGACGAACTCAAAGAGCAGCAGCGGTTCGTGGTCCGGCCCGGGGAGACCATCGCCGCAGACGGACTGGTGGTCGAGGGTGCCGCGGCGATCGACATGAGCGCGATGACCGGCGAAGCCAAACCCGTGCGGGCACACCCGGGTGCCAGTGTGGTCGGCGGCACGATCGTCTGCGACGGACGGCTCATCGTGGAGGCCGCCGCGGTCGGGGCGGACACCCAGTTTGCGGGAATGGTCCGCCTGGTCGAGGAGGCGCAGGCCCAGAAAGCGGACGCGCAGAGGCTGGCCGATCGGATTGCCGGGGTATTCGTCCCCGCAGTCTTCGCCATCGCGCTTGTGACGGCGGCAGGGTGGATGCTGAGCGGCGCTGCAGCTGACTATGCGTTTTCTGCTGCGTTGGCCGTGCTGGTAATCGCTTGCCCGTGCGCCCTGGGTTTGGCCACGCCGACTGCGATGATGGTGGCCTCCGGCCGCGGCGCGCAGTTGGGCATATTCCTGAAGGGCTACAGGGCCCTGGAGACCATCCGCGCCGTCGACACCGTGGTGTTCGACAAAACCGGAACCCTGACTGAGGGGCACCTTGCGGTGACCGCGGTCGTCGCCGCGGATGGGTGGGAGCCCGGTGAAGTGCTTGCTCTGGCGGCCGCGGTCGAGGCCGCCTCCGAGCATGCCGTCGCGACAGCGATCGCGAGGGCCGCCGAGGACCACGGGCCGGTCGTCGACTTCGCGGCGATCGCGGGACGGGGAGTGACCGGGACGGTCGGTGAGCAGCAGGTGACGGTTGGCCGCCCGTCGTGGGTGTCGCGCCGCACACCGGTTCCCCCTGCTATCGAAAGGGCACGCTGGGAGGGTGAAAGCCGCTGCGACACAGTGGTATTCGTCGCGGTCGACGACGCTGTGCGCGGCGCGATCGCCGTCACCGACGCGGTCAAGGATTCTGCGGCCGACGCTGTCGCTGCGCTGCACCGGCGTGGGCTGCGCACGGTGCTGCTCACGGGCGACAACGCCGCCGCAGCAGGCGCGGTGGCGGCGCAGGTCGGCATCGACGAGGTGATCGCCGAAGTGCTGCCCGAGGGCAAGGTGGACGTGATCGAGCAGCTGCGAGACCGGGGCCGAGTGGTGGCGATGGTCGGTGACGGCATCAACGACGGTCCCGCCCTGGTGTCCGCGGATCTGGGACTGGCGATCGGACGCGGCACCGACGTGGCGATCGGGGCCGCTGACATCATCCTGGTGCGCGACAACCTCGACATCGTGCCCCAAGCGCTCGATCTCGCCCGGGCCACGCTGCGCACCATCCGGATCAACATGGTCTGGGCGTTCGGATACAACGTCGCCGCGATACCGATCGCCGCGGCGGGTCTGCTCAATCCGCTCATCGCGGGTGCGGCGATGGCATTCTCGTCGTTTTTCGTGGTGTCCAACAGCCTGCGGCTACGCAACGTCGGCGGCCGGGACGTCCGGGTCGGATCCAACCGTCTGTCGACCACCGTCTCGGCCACCTGAAAGGCCGCCACCATGTCACGCCAGACTTTCACCGTCGCAGGGCTGCACTGTCAGAGTTGCGTCAAGACCGTCAGCGAAGCGCTGACCGCCCTGCCGGACGTCAGCGCCGTCGATATCGATCTGGCCTCCGATGGCCCGTCGACCGTTCGTGTCTATTCGGACACCGAACTCAGCGCCGAACAGGTTCAGGCGGCCCTTGACGACGAGGGCCACTTCTCGGTCGTGCGCTAACAACTTTGGTTCCGTGGTCGCGGCCCTGTTCGCCGTAACGTGGGCCTGCGCGATGGGAGTCGAAGTCATCAGCCAATCCCGCGGACTGATTGCAGAATCCGCATATGCTGCTTGGGCGAGGGCCCTGTGTGGCGGCGGCCCGACAATCGGATTCGAAGGAGAGAACGATGTCGCGATCGGCCGGAGACCGCTATGAGTCTGGCGCGTGCGGAGCTGTGCTCGTCTACGAGAAGCCCTGCCCGTGCTGCAAGTCGGCTGACGACCATGCCGAGGTGTGCTGCGGCCAGGCTATGGCGAAAACGGGGACTTAGCGCAGGCGAGTCCAATCATCGGCGGGAGCGCGACAGCTCTTTGAGCATCGCGTTGTACGCGTCGAGTTCTTCGGTGTAACCGGCCTCGGCGTGGCGGTCGTTGCGTGTCGCGGTGCGTCGATCTTGCCGCGCCCATTGTGCCACCAGTGCGATGACGACCACGAGGATGGGTAATTCGCTTGACCCCCAGGCGATTGCGCCACCCAAGTGTTGGTCGCCGATCATGCTCGGCAGCCAAGGCAGGTTGACGTAGGGGTAGAAGCCGCCGCCGACGACCGAGGTCATGGTCATCAAGGCGATGCCGAAGAACGCGTGAAAAGGCATCACCGCGAACAGCAGACCCAGGCGGCCGATGAACGGCAACCGGCGTGGACCGGGATCGATACCGATGATGCCCCAGAAGAAAAGGTATCCCGTGATCAGGAAGTGGACAGCCATGAACTCGTGGCCCCAGTGGTAGCGGACGAGTGTGTCAAACATCGGTGTGAAGTAGACGGCGTACAACGATCCGACGAAGAGCACAAACGCTGTGGCCGGATGCGAGATGAACCTCGTCACCGGTGAATGCACCAGCCACACTAGCCATTCTCGCGGCCCCGGCGGATCGCCGGCGGCGGCGGCCGGTAGTGCCCGCAACGCGAGAGTGACCGGCGCCCCCAGCACGAGGGCCACCGGGATGAACATGTTGAGCGCCATGTGCTCGACCATGTGAATGCTGAACATCGCTGAGCCGTAAGCCCTGATGCCCGACCCGGTAACGAAAACCATTGTCGTACAGCCGATGAGCCAGGCGGCCGTGCGTCCCGCCGGCCAGGCGTCGCCGCGTCGTCGCAAGCGGACCACCCCGGTGACGTACAGCGCAGCCAGCACCAGCGCGCCTGTGCCGATCAACGTGTCGAATCGCCAGAACGTCAACAAGCGCAACACATTCGGCGGGTGGGGAAGGTCATAGCCGAGAAAGACATCCCACGCGGTGAACCGGTGCGCCAGAAGCCCCGGCGCGGTCTGGACCGCCATGGCAGAAATCGCCGCCACAACAATGACGGCCGCCAGCGCGCTCGCGGTTGCCGTTCGGTCGCCCCACCCGATGGAGCCGGTGCGCGACCTGATGAGCACGACGAGGTCGGTGAGCCAGATGAGGGCCAGCGTCGCCGCTGCGATCATGCCCAGCCGCCCATAGTCGGAGCCGATGGGCGTCGTCGGGGGCAGTCTCAGCCACAGCAGTAGCGCGCCGTAGAGCAATGCCAGCGCACCGAAGATCAATTCGATTACCAGAAGTCGCCACCGTAGGTGCCGGCTCGGCGGCGACAGCATCGCTGACGCCTTGACCCCGGTGAGCACCGTAACGGCCGCCGCGAAGACGATCACCGAACTTGTGGCGTAGTCGTGGTTCGGCCCCTGACCGGCGTTTCCGGTGACAGGGACGGCGATCACGGCGATCAGCGAAGGGATCAGCAGCACGCAATGCCAAACCCAACGAATGGTGAGCTGCAGCGCCAGCGCGACCACACCGGCAAAAATGGTGACGGCGACCCACCCTCGTGCCATCTCCGAGGCACTGACGGCGTCGCCGAGGGCTCCGGAGCTGATCAGCCGGGAAACCGCCACGCCGGTGTTGTCGGCCGCCTGGATGGGGATCATCGCTGCCGCGGACGTCAGCCAGAGTAGGGAGACCCGCTCGGCAAGCCGGTGGATCCGGAATGAGCCTGGATCGAGGACCCCTTCGTCGTCCGGGCTTGCCATCGTCACGATGTAGACGAGCGCGCCGATGACCAGCGCCCCGGACAATGTCGCGGTGAAATAGCCGACCGTCTCGGCGACGCTGGTCGGCAACCCCGGGAAGGAGTCACCCGTCGCGACGAAGCGTCGATCGCCCGCGGCCAATGTGTAGCCGACGATCGCGCCGACCGTGGCGACATAGCCGGCGAGCAGTGCCAGTCTGCCGCTGAACCGCGCGCCTGCTGGCCTCGAGCCCATCTTCGTCGTCGCCTTCCCACCCCCAGCGAAGTTCGAGGCCCCCAGTCTACGACTGCTGGTCGTAGCGAAGTTGCACTAGCGGGAACTTTCGGCCAGCCTTGATCGACTTATGCACACAGGGACCGCCCCCGGTTTTCGAAGCCTGAAGTGGAAGTCGTTTTCCTGTGAGTAGACCGCCGTCAAGACAAGCCGTCGACAGTTCGGCGCGACATCATGACCCCCGGACCAGGGTGCAGCGGTGATCCAGGATCTGACCCTGCGATGGGGCGTTACCGTCCTGCTCGCGCTCTGTGTCGTGGCCTTTTCGCTTGCCATAGCCCACGGCACCCACGGCCGCTGGGTCGGCCAGGTCGGGCAGGCGCTGCACGTTGTGATGGCAGTGGCGATGGCGGTGATGGCCTGGCCTGAGGGCGCGAAGCTACCTACCACCGGGCCTATGGTCTTCTTCCTGTCGGCGGCCGCCTGGTTCGCCGTCCTCACGGTGGCCCCTGTCGGATCCGGCCACCGGGTGATCAACGCGTACCACAACCTGATGATGCTGGCGATGTCTTGGATGTATGCGGTGATGAACGGTCACCTGCTGCCCGGCCAGGGCACACGCCACGGCAATTCGACGCCGGAAATCTCGAACATGCCGGGAATGGGAACGCCCGGCTCGGATATGTCCGGCGGGCACCCCGGCACGGTCCACGATGGCGGCGGGCCGGTGTGGATCACCGCTGTCAACTGGGTCATCACGATCGGGTTCGCGCTCGCGACGGTGGTTTGGACTTACCGCTATTTCATGAAACGGCAAACCGATTCCACAGAGTGCGCCGACCAGCGACCGGCCATTGCCGGCCAGGCGATGATGGCTGCTGGCATGGCGATCATGTTCGGTGTGATGCTGTAGGGCTCGGGCGCTCAGGCCGCCGAGCCGTCGGTCGGGTGAAGATGCCCACGGCGGCGCCCTCGGGTCGCGTTCTTGGGCAACACCAGATCGTCAGCCGGTGCGGCGCCCGATCGAGGCCCTGGCGTTGTGGGACGTGTTGCGCGCCAGACGAGCAGTGCCAGAACCGTGCCGGCCAGGACCGGCAGATGGCTCATCAGCCTCACTGCGGTCACCGCTCCCGTCGCGGCGTCACTGATGACGAATCCCGCCAGAACGAGACTGAAGACCGTTAGGACCGCGGCCAAACCGGCGGCAGCTGCCGGGCGCCAGGCCGCGACGACCATCACCACGCCCAGCGCGGCCGACCACGCCGTCGACTCGTTGAGCAGATGCCCGCTCAGCATCGGGGCCTGCCCATGGTCCTGTATCCCAAGATCGACGCCGAATCCCTGCGCGATGGCCAAGCCGATCTGAATCGCGCCGACGACGCCGAGCGCCCACCGCCGCGTTGTGGCCGCTGCCCACGCAGCAAGCGAGGCTTGAGCCAGTGGTCGTCGGCTCTGCGGCTCGCGGACGGCGGCAACATGCGCGCGGCCGACGAGCCGGCGCAATTGCTGCGTCTGATCGACTGCTCGCGAATACCAATCACGGCAGCCGGCACACAGCGCGAGATGCTC
>Ga0335076_10001881_pt1 | contig 20572 bp, 13 predicted proteins | sample Lox_Sample_25_FD_206717 | JGI IMG/M metagenome (GOLD analysis project Ga0335076, IMG submission 206717) | Soil microbial communities from Loxahatchee National Wildlife Refuge, Florida, United States - Lox_Sample_2.5 | ecosystem: Environmental > Terrestrial > Soil > Wetlands | place: USA...
CGCGGTTGACCATGCTCGTCAGGCAGTCCTCGACGACCTTCCTGTTCTTCCTCAGCCACGCCGTGTCGCGCGTCTTCGCCAGGTAGCACGCGGCGGTGAGCGTCCAGTTGCAGAGCTGCTCCACCGTCATGTAGCTGAACGTCGAGGCCAGGTTGGCGAGCTCGTAGCTCGAGCGCCCCGGGGGGGCGAAGTTGTTGTGCGCGCCCATGTCGTGGCAGAAGCTCCGGCCTCCCGGCTTCTTGCCGTAGGGCCGCGCGAGCTGCGCCGCGTCGGGCGGAGGCGGAGGCTGGGACGGGTCGTGGTCCATGGCGTGCGACGAGAGCGCGGCCTCGGCCTCGTAGATCTTGATCTCGTCCGTGTAGCTGTAGCGCCGCACGAAGCTGTCGAGCAGGTTCCTCACCAGCCACGGGTTGCGGTCGAGCTCCCAGAACACGTGGTCGACCGCGAGGTCGAGCGTGTTCATCATGCAGTACTCGCCCTCGTTCACCACCCAGAAGGGCTTCCGGTCGACCTCGAGGAGCTGCGTCGAGCCGTAGTAGCTGTGGGTGGCGTGCGCGATCATGAAGCGCTGGTCGTCGGACAGGGCGGCCGCGTCCAGCTTCGCGTCGAGAGCCTCCGCGGCGGCGATCAGCGCGCCGGCCTTGTCGAGCGTCGAGCGGAGGACGTCCGTGAGGTCCGCGTAGTAGCGCGTGTAGAGGTAGCGTCCGTCGAGCCCGGTGGTCACCGGCGATTCGAGGTACGAGCCGAGGGCCAGCACCATGCCGTAGCGCCTGCCCGGCGGCACCTCGAAGCCGACCCCGGGGCAGGATCCCAGGAGGTGCACGGGGTTGTAGCGCTCCCGGATGCCGTCGGTCGCCGACCAGCGCATGAAGCCGAAGGGCGGCGGCCCCGCCGACTTCTTCGACGTGAGGTCGAACACCTCGGCGGCGACGCCCGCCTCCCGGCGGAAGGCGAAGCCGACCCGGCTCTTCCGTCCGAGGTCGTCGGTGATCATCCGCGGGCCGGGCCGCGAGTGGTTGAGCGCGAAGATGCCGGTCTTGGGCCTCGTCCCCTTCGTGTTGTCGACGACCAGCCGTGCCACGACGGCCGGCCGCAGCCCGTCGCGCATCTTCCGGGCGCTGGACTTCTTTGGATCGGGGATCGAGGCGAAGGGCGTGTAGACCGTGAAGGTCATGTCCCCCGCGTGCCAGCTATCGGTGCACCAGCCGTAGCGCCGTTCGATCTCCTCGAGCCTGAAGGGCAGGGCATCGGGTCGGACGTTCGCCTCCGACGGTCCCGCCTGCTCCACCGTGAAGGCCTCGGCGGCCTTGCTGACCGCCCCGATGTAGAAGGGCAGGCTCTTCAGGGGCGCGTCGGCGTAGCGGTCCCCGTCGATCAGGCCGACGAACACCTCCTGGTCGGCCGGCTGGCCGATCTGGAGCCCGATGCCGCCCTTCGTCCCGGGATGGCCGCAGGTGAAGCTCATGAAGGCGCCCATCGGGGAGTGCTGGGCGTTGAATCCGATGGGGCAGGACAGGCGCTTCGACATCGTTTCCTCCCTCCGTCTTCTCGTTGCGTCCTGAGGCGAACGGCTAGGTGGCCTTTGCGAAGGACTTGCGCCGCTCCGTCAGCTCGTCGGCGATCGACCGGGTCTTCTCGGCCGACAGCGGATAGAAGAACAGGAAGGCGGCCGCGGCGAGGAAGGCCAGGCCGGCGTAGACGCTGCCGGTGAGCACGATGCCCGACTGCGCCGTCGCCGTCTGCGTCGCGGCGTCGGAGACGACTCCATAGGCCCCGAGCAGCCAGCCGGCGACCGCGCCCCCGAGGGCCAGGCCCGCCCAGAGCGCGAACACCACGGCCGCGGTGACCGTGCCGCTCGCGCGCCGGCCCGTCTTCCACTCGCCGTAGTCGGCGACGTCGCCCATCATGGCCCACAGGATTGGACCGGACAGGCCGAACGAGAACTGGCGCAGCGCCTCCGTCGCGATGATCGCGGTCGTCCCTGACGGCGGCAGGACGTAGAGCGCCATCGTGAAGACGCCGGTGAGGATCATGCTGGCCTGGAAGAGCCTCAGCTTGCCCACCCGGATCGAGACCGGTGTCGAGCAGGCGACCCCCAGGAGCAGCGACCCGAGGCCGAACCCGTTGAACCAGGAGTAGACGTCCACGTGGCCCGAGACGAACCGGAAGTACGGCAGCATGACGTTGCCGCGGACGAGGATCGCGGTGAAGTAGAAGAGCGTCACCATGAACAGCATGACGAAGGCCCGGTTGCCGAAGAGGTCCGACATGTCCTGGGCGAGCGAGGTCTTCTGCTGCGGGTCGGGCTGGATGCGCTCCTTCGTGGCGAAGAACGTGACGACGAAGAAGACGACGCTCACCACCGAGAGCAGCCCCATCGTGAGCTGGTAGCCGCGCGCGTCGTTGCCCTGGCCGAGGATGCCGACGAGGGGGATGACGAAGCTGGCGATGATCAGACCCGCGGTGTTCGCCGCGATCTGGCGGTACGAGGAGATGCTCGTGCGCTCGTCCGGGTCCTCCGTCATCACCGCGGTCAGCGAGGCGTAGGGCACGTTGTTGACGATGTAGACGACCCGCAGCGCGGTGTAGGTCACCCAGGCGTAGATCACCTTGGCGCCGAGGCCGAGGTCGGGTGTCGTGAAGGTCAGCACGCCGATGATGCCGAAGGGCAGCGCGCTCCACAGGACCCACGGCCGGAACTTGCCCCACCGGCTGCTCGTCCGGTCGGCGATGACACCCATGACCGGGTTGAGAACGGCGACGCCCAGGCCGACGACGCCCAGCATCGTCCCCGCCTGCGCCGGCGTGAGGCCGAAGGTGTGGGTGTAGAAGTCGAGCTGCAGGGCGATCATGAACTGGAACACGAAGTTGGCGGCCAGGTCGCCGAGGGCGTAGCCGACCTTCTCTGTGACGGGGAGCTTCTGGGCCATCGTCTCCTTCCTTCCAGTCGTGCCGGCTCGTCTGTCCCATCGAGGGACAAAAGCCGCCTCATTTGAGCCGCGGGAGGCGGCCCGAGTCAACACCGACGTCGTTCACTTCAGCAGCCGGCGCGTGTCGCCCCGCGGCGACGCTGCCGTCGGCAGCGGGTAGGCGCCGGGCGTCCGCGCCTGGGCCGCGGGCCAGCCGAGCAGCCTCGCCACCTCGGGCGGCAGGTCGTCCGTCGGCTGGAGGCTCGGCAAAGGCCGGGCCAGCTCGTAGTTCGAGAGCTCGGGGCTCCGGAAGAGGGCGCCCACGTAGTCGCTGAACGAACGCCCGCGGGCCTCGAGCGCCGGCTGGAGCTTCCGCAGGTCCTCGAGCGAGCCCAGCTCGACCTGGCAGGTCTCGCCCTCCACCGGGCTCCACACGACGAGGGGCAGGGCGCCGCCGCCCGCGCGCACGTAGACGTTGCCGTCCAGCTCCTTCACCTGCGGCCGGACGAGCCGGATGCAGAGGGCCTTCGGCTGCTCGAAGCGGAGCAGGGGCTTGCGGAAGGAGGCGCTCGCGAAAAGGAGGTTGCCCACGAACACGTGCCCCTCGCGCTCGTCGACGTCGGGACCGGTCCTCGGGTGCCAGCCGAAGTGGTCGCCGACCGCGCTCCGCTCGGTGCGCTCGAAGGAGGCCACGCTGTCGACGAGCGTGTTGTGGTAGACGCGCACGTTCGAGCTGTTGAGGACGCGGATGCCCTTGTCGCAGCCCACGAACACGTTCCCGGCGACGGTCGCCCCCTTCGAGATCTCGAAGAAGAAGCCGTCGACCGCCCCCTCGATCCAGTTGTCCACGAACACCGCGTCGACGTTGCCGACGTCGTACCAGATGCCGTTCGAGTGCGGCTGCTCGATGACCAGGTTGTCGCGGCAGGTGACCCGGCGGGACTGGTTGAAGATCTTGACCGCGGCGGGGTAGTAGCCGGTGAGCTCCTCGACGTTGTTCCGCCGGAAGACGTTCCGCTCGAGCAGGACGTCCGAGGAGCCGATGACGTAGAAGCCCTCGGTGCTGGTGTCGCTGATGAGCGAGTTCCGCAGGGTGAGCCCGTCCCCGCGAAAGTAGCCGGCCACCCGGGAGCAGAACGAGATCGTCACGTTCTCGAGCGTCGTCCCCACGACCTCCCGCCCGTACGTCCCCGGCTCGGCCGGCCCCATCGGGTCGTCGGTCGGCTCCTCGGACACCGGGGTCGCCGGCTTCTTTCCCTCGATGTCGATCGCCCGGTAGGCGTACTGCGTGAACGTGAGGCCGCGGATCGTGGGCCCCTTCTTGTCCGAGGTCTTGCCGTGGCAGGGACCGCTCGTGCGGACGAAGGCGCTGTCGAAGGCGGTGATCTCGACGAGCCGGTTCGTGGGATCGGTGCCGATGTAGACCTGGCCGGCCTCGTAGTCGACGTAGAAGGAGTGCTCGTCGAGCTCTCCCTCCCAGCCCGCCGACCGGAGCAGCTCTCCGTCCACGAATACCATGTCGTTGTTGAACCGGTGGAGAGGCGTCCGCATGCCCTCCCGGTCGCGCTGCCACCAGCCGAGGGGCCGGGCCGGGAAGAGCGTGGGCCAGGACGTCCGCCACACCTTGTTGCGCAGGGCCCGCCACTCCGTGGCGACGCGGGTCCCCTTGAGGACCGGGTGCTCGTCGGCGTACGGCTGCCAGGTGATCCCCTGGTTGAGCCGCAGGCCGCCGGTCCGGTAGGTGCCGCCCCGCATGACGATCGCGTCGCCGCTCACGACGCGTTCGAAGGCGGCCTCGAGCGTCGTGGGCTCGGCGAGCGTCGCTCCCGCCGCCTCGGCTCGTCCGTCGGGGGCCACGTAGTAGACGTGGGCGGCCTTCGGCGGCGGGTAGCTCTGCGGGATCGGGCCGTAGGGCCCGCCGGAGGGCTGCGCCCGAACGAGCAGGGGGGCGAGGGCGAGCAGGAAGACGAGGACGCCCGCCGACGCAGCCTGAATCCGGATTCCGGGCACCCGCGGATGGTCCATGTCGGGTCCTTTCGAGGACCGATGGTCGGGGGAGGTTCCCCGCCATCGGAACGGTGGCCGCGGCAGAGGCTACGTCGTGGGCGGCAGAGGTTTCAAGCGCCCGTGGTAGGCTCCGGCGGGGTACACCGTGGCGCTTCCACCGCGTCCGGGTGACGGTCAGGCGTCCCATCTGCCCGTCCGGACGCAGGCGGCGCGGATAGAATGGCGGCCGCGGTTCACCTTCGGAGGCCCACCATGTCCCTTCCCTACCAGGACCCCGGCCGATCCATCCCGGCGCGCGTGGACGACCTCCTGCCGCGCATGACCCTCGCGGAGAAGATCGCGCAGATGCACGCCCTGTGGCTGATCCTCTCCGAGGACGGCGACCACCGCCCGCGCCAGGACGACTTCACCGGGGGGACCGACCCCGCGGCGGTGAAGAAGGCCCTCGGCCACGGCTTGGGACAGGTCTCCCGTGCTCTCGGCAGCCACGGCGTCGACCCCCGCACGGGCGTCCGCGCCCTCAACCGGCTGCAGAAGTTCCTGCGCGAGGAGACCCGCCTCGGGATCCCGGTGTTGTCGCACGAGGAGTGCCTCGTCGGACTGATGGCCCGCGGCGCGACGATGTTCCCGTCGGCGCTGGCGTACGGCGCGACGTGGAACCCGGAGCTGATCGAGCGCGCGGCCGTGGCCATCGGGCGCGAGGCCCGCAGCGTCGGCTGCCACCAGGGGCTCGCCCCGGTCCTCGACGTGTCCCGCGACGTGCGCTGGGGCCGCACCGAGGAGACGCTGGGCGAGGACCCCTACTTGGTCGGTGTCCTGGGCACCCGCTTCGTCCGCGGCCTGCAGGGGGAGAAGCGCGACCTCCTCGCGACGCTCAAGCACTACGCGGGCCACTCGTGGAGCGAGGGGGCGCGCAACCACGCGCCGGTCCACCTGGGCCGGCGCGAGCTCAACGACGTGTTCCTGCTCCCGTTCGAGATGGCGGTGAAGCAGGCGCACGCCGGCTCCGTCATGCCGGCGTACCACGACGTCGACAACGAGTCCTGCCACGCCTCGCGCCACCTCCTGACCGAGGTCCTCCGCGACGCCTGGGGGTTCGACGGCCTGATCGTGGCCGACTACATCGGCATCAGCCTCCTGTACCAGCACCACAACCTCGCCCGGGACCGCGCCGAGGCGGCGGCGATGGCCTTCGGTGCCGGCGTTGACATCGAGCTGCCGGCCGACGACTGCGCCTCCCACCTGGACGAGGCCGTGCGCCGCGGGCTCGTCTCCGTCGAGGCGATCGACGCGATCGTGCGGCGGATCCTCGGCGAGAAGCTCCGCCTCGGGCTCTTCGAAAGACCGTACGCGGACGAGGGAGCGGTCGAGCTGCAGGCGCCGGCCACCGTCGCGCTGGCCCGCGAGGTGGCGCGCCAGGCGGTGGTGGTGCTCGAGAACGACGGCATCCTGCCCCTCGACCCCGGGCGGGGCCAGCGAATGGCCCTGATCGGTCCCACCGCCGACGACCCCATGGCCCTCCTCTGCGGCTACAGCTTCCCGGTGCACCTCATCCTGAACGACGGGGGAGAGTCGGCCGCGCAGGTCGTGACGCCGCGGGCTGCGATCGAGACTGCCTTCGGTGCGGGGCGAGTTCGATACGCGAGGGGCTGCTTCGTCATCGAGGAGCGCAAGTACGGCTCACCGGTCTTCCCGGGCGACGTGGAGAAGAGCACCTCCCTCGACCAGGCATCGCCCGTCTCGCGCCGGACGGACCTCATCCCCGAGGCGGTCGAGTGCGCGAGGGCGGCGGACGTGGCCGTGGTGTGCGTCGGCGACCTGGCGGGCCTCTTCCAGACCGGCACCGTCGGCGAGGGGTCCGATGCCGACTCGCTCGATCTGCCGGGCGTCCAGCAGCAGCTCCTCGAGGCCGTGGTCGCGACCGGCAAGCCGGTGGTGGTCGTTCTCACGAGCGGCCGCCCGTACAACCTGGGCGGGCTCGAGGGAAAGGTCGCCGCCTTCGTCATGGCCTTCGCGGGCGGGCAGCAGGGCGGGCCCGCGCTCGCCGACGTGCTGACCGGCAGCGTCGAGCCCTCGGGCCGACTCTCCCTCTCCGTGCCCCGGAACGTCGGCGCCGTCCCGTACTACTACAACCACAAGATGAAGAGTGCCGGCACGCCGATCGCTCGGCACTTCGGCAGCCGCTACCCCTTCGGCCACGGCCTCTCCTACACGCGGTTCGAGTTCGCCGACCTGGCCCTGGACGCCACCGAAGTCGACGCCCGCGCCGGCGAGATCGGCGTGCGGTTCACCGTGCGCAACGTCGGACCGCGGGCGGGAGTCGCCGTCCCCCAGCTCTACGTGCGGGACCTCCTCGCGTCGGTGGTGCGGCCGGTGAAGGAGCTCAAGGCCTTTGGCCGCGTCGAGCTCGGGGCGGGCGAGTCGGCGCGGGTCACGTTCTCCGTGCCGACCGACATGCTCTGCTTCACCGGCAGGGAGGGGCGGCGCATCGTCGAGCCCGGCGAGCTGGAGCTGCAGGTGGGCGCCTCGAGCGCGGACATCCGCCTGCGCGGCTCCGTCCGACTGACGGGAGAGGTCCACGCGCTCGGGCGCGAGTGGCGGATGGAGAGCCGCTCCGTGATCCAGGTCCAGCCTGCGGAGTGAACCAGGTACCGAAGGGAAGGAGGTCACATGTCACGCCGGCAAAGGCTCGCCGTGGCGTTCGTCGCTCCACTCGTCGCCTGCTGCGGCGGAGCCTCACTCGCTCAGGAGTCGACGCCCGCCTACCTCGACCCGGCGCAGCCCATCGACCGCCGCGTCGACGACCTCGTCTCCCGCATGACCCTCGAGGAGAAGGCCTCGCAGCTCGTCAACCACACGCGGGCCGTTCCCCGGCTCGGGGTCCCCGAGTACAACCTCTGGTCGGAGGCCCTCCACGGCGTGGCCGCGAACGGCATCGCCACCGTCTTCCCGCAGGCGATCGGCCTCGCCGCCACGTTCGACGCGCCGCTCGTCCACGAGATGGCACAAGCCATCGCCCTCGAGGGGCGGGCGAAGTTCAACCGGGCCGCGAAGGCGGGCGAGCGCGGAGAACTCTTCAAGGGGATCACGTTCTTCTCGCCCAACATCAACATCTTCCGCGACCCGCGCTGGGGGCGCGGCCAGGAGACGTACGGGGAGGACCCGTTCCTCACCGGCCGGCTCGGCGTCGCCTTCGTGACCGGCCTCCAGGGAGACGACCCGAAGCACCTGGCCGCGGTGGCGACGGCCAAGCACTTCGCGGTGCACAGCGGGCCGGAGCCGCTGCGGCACGGCTTCGACGCCAAGGCGTCGGCGCACGACATCGAAGACACCTACCTGCCCGCGTTCCGCGACGCCGTCGTGGACGGCCGGGTCCGGGCGGTGATGTGCGTCTACAACGCCGTCAACGGCGTGCCGGGCTGCGCGAGCTCCTTCCTCCTCACGGACACGCTCCGGAAGGCGTGGGGCTTCTCCGGCTTCGTCACCGGCGACTGCGACGCCGTCCGCGACATCTACACCGGACACAAGTTCGCGAAGTCGCTCGCCGACGCGGCCGCCATCGCCGTCAAGGCGGGCACCGACAACGACTGCCAGGTGGTCTTCGGACCTCCGGGCGCCGCTCCCGAGTACCAGAAGTACCTCGACGCCGTGAAGGAAGGGTCGCTGTCGGAAGGCGAGATCGACGTGGCGGTGAGGCGGATGATGAGGACGCGCTTCGAGCAGGGCCTGTTCGATCCCCCGGAGCGGGTGAAGCCGGCCCAGACGCCCGACTCGGTCGTCGACTCCGAGGAGCACCGCGCCCTCGCGGCCCGGATCGCGCGGTCCACGATGGTCCTCCTCAAGAACGGCGGGGTCCTGCCCCTGGCGGCGACCACGGGAAGGATCGCGGTGGTGGGGCCGCTCGCGGACTCCGGCCGCGTCCTCCTCGGAAACTACAACGGGACGCCGTCGCGGTCGACGACCGTGCTGGACGGCATCCGGAGGCAGTTCCCGTCGGCGAAGGTGGTCTTCGAGCCCGGCACGTCCTTCCTCCGGCCGCTGGTTCCGGTGCCCACGACTGCGCTCCGGACGGACCGCGGGAAACCCGGCCTCCAGGCCGAGGTGTTCGCGGGACCGGACCTCGCCGGGAAGGCCCTCTCGACGCGCGTGGACCCGCAGGTCGCCTACGGCCTCCCGCCGGGGACGTGGCCGTCCCGCACGAACCCGCCCAAGCCCGAGAAGCCCACGCGGTGGACCGGCTGGCTCACGCCGGAGGCCTCGGGCCCGTGCACGCTCGCCGTCGAGGGCTTCGGCAACCGCCTCTACCTCGACGGGACGCTGCTCGTCGACACCACGGCGCCCGGCTTCCCGCCGAAGCCCCACACCGCCGACGTCGTCGTCGAGAAAGGACGCCGCTACGCGATCCGGGTCGAGGCCGTCCCGCGCTTCTTTCCCTCGGCGCGCCTCTCCTGGCTGCCCCCGGACCCCGCCGTCGCCGACCGGGCCGTCGCCGCCGCGCGCGAGGCGGACGTGGTCGTGGCCGTCGTCGGCATCACCTCCGACCTCGAAGGCGAGGAGTCGGGCGTCGACCAGCCGGGCTTCAAGGGCGGCGACCGCACGAGCCTGGAGCTGCCGAAGGGAGAGCAGGAGCTGCTCGAGGCCGTCGAGGCCACCGGAACGCCGCTCGTCGTGGTGCTCATGAGCGGGAGCCCGCTCGCGGTGAGCTGGGCGAACGCCCACGCCGACGCGATCCTCCAGGCCTGGTACCCGGGCGAGGAAGGAGGCACGGCCGTCGCCGAGACGCTCGCCGGCGTCAACAACCCCGCCGGCCGCCTCCCGCTCACCTTCTACAAGGGAGTGGACCAGCTCCCCGAGTTCACGGACTACTCCATGAAGAGCCGCACCTACCGCTACTTCACGGGCGAGCCGCTCTACCCGTTCGGGTACGGCCTCAGCTACTCGACGTTCGCGTACTCGGGCCTCCGCCTGTCGAGGACGGTGGTCGCCGCGGGCGAGCCGCTCGACGTCGAGGCCGACGTCCGGAACACGAGCGGGCGGGACGGCGACGAGGTCGTGCAGGCGTACCTCGTCTTCCCGAAGCTCCCCGGCGCGCCGAACCTCGCTCTCCGCGGCTTCACCCGTGTCCACCTCGCGGCCGGCGAGCGCCGGAGGGTCCACTTTACCCTCGGCGAACGCGAGCTCGGCCACGTGAACGAGGCGGGGACCCACCTCGTCTCCGCGGGCCGCTACTGGGTGAGCGTCGGCGGAGGCCAGCCGGGAGCCTCGGCCCCGAGCGTCGACGCGACGTTCTCGATCACCGGAGAGAAGGAGCTTCCCCGCTGAAGAGCCGCAGAGGTACGACCCCTTCGACGAGGCCCCCGGGCGGCGCCCGGCCGAACACTCGGTGACCCGAGGCGAGGTCGGCGTCGACTGGATCAGCGAACCGGGCCGGAGACCCGGCCGACGGTCTCCTCCCGAGCCAGGACGAAGGTGGCCGCCTGGCGGATGTCCTCCGACGACGCCCCCACCTTCACCGTGTAGGTGCCGGCTTCCGCCCGCCACGAGGCCGAAGCCTCGTCGAACGAGGCCAGGTCCCGGGTCGTCAGCGTGAAGGACAGGGACTCCGACTCTCCCGGCCTCAGCAGCCTCGTCTTGGCGAAGGCCCGCAGCTCGAGCGCTGGCTTCGGCGCCGCCTTGCCCGGCGCGGACAGGTAGAGCTGGACGGCCTCGCGACCCGCGACCGGGCCCGCGTTCGTGACCGTGACGGTCACGGTCGACCGGCCGCCGAACGTTCCGCTGCTCAGCCGGAGAGCGGAGTACTCGAACCGCGTGTAGGTGAGGCCGAAGCCGAAGGGGTAGGCGACCTTCACTCCCTTCGTCGCGTAGTGCCGGTAGCCGACGAAGACGTCGTCCAGGTACTCGACCTCCGCTGCGCGGTCGCCTCGGAAGGGGCCCTGCGCGTTCGGGTCGGGGCCCTCCAGCACCTTGCCGGGGAAGTTGGCCGACGACGGCACGTCCTCCCATCTCACGGGGAAGGTGGTGGCGAGCTTGCCAGAGGGCGGCGTCCGGCCGGTGAGGACGTCGGCGATCGCGTGGCCGGCTTCCTGTCCCGGCTGCCAGGCCAGGAGGATCGCATCGGGCCGGTCGCGCCAGCTCGCGGTCTCGATCACGCCGCCGACGTTCAGGACGACCACGAGCTTCTTCTTCTGGCCGTGGAACGCGGTCGCGAGGTCCTGCACGAGAGCCTTCTCTTCGGCGGAGAGGTCGAAGTCGTCCTCGTGCTTCCGGTCCCGGAACTCGCCCGACCGTCGTCCGATCGTGAGGAGGGCCACGTCCGCCTCCCGGGAGAGCCGGGCGATCTCGTCGGCGGGCACGACCCTCTCCGGGACGAGCGATGGCGGGGCGAACGGCCGCGGCTCGGGCGGGCGCGCCTTCTCCTGCTCGGCGAGGTAGCCGGCGTAGGCCTCGGCCAGGACGCCGTCGAAGGCGAGCCCCGCGTCCTTCAGTCCCTCCCGAAGCGAGACGAAGTAGGCCTTGTTGACGTCGCCGCTGCCCGTGCCCCCGGTGATCGTGGCGTACGAGCTGTTGCCGAGGAGAGCGACCTTCGCCGAGGGCGCGAGCGGCAGGGCGCCCTCGTTCCGAAGCAGCACCATCCCCTCCGTGGCGGCCTCGCGGGCGACCTGGGCGTGGGCCCGGAGGTCGGGGGCATCGGAGTGCGCGTACCGCTTGAACGAAGGCGTGCGGCGGATCAACTCGAGGATGCGGGCGACGTTCCGGTCGAGGAGGTCCTGGCGAAGCTCCCCGCTCTCGAGGGCGGCGAGGAGCGCCTTCTGCTGGGCGGCCGTCCCCGGCATGAGCAGATCGTTCCCCGCCTTCATCTGCGCGACGGCGTCCCGCCCGCCGAACCAGTCGGTCATCACCAGCCCGTCGAAGGCCCAGTCGTCGCGGAGGACACCCGTGAGGAGCGCGGGGCTCTCCGAGGTGTAGGTGCCGTTGACCTTGTTGTAGGAGGACATGACCGTCCACGGCCGCCCCTCCCGCACCGCGACCTCGAAGCCCCGGAGGTAGATCTCGCGGAGAGCCCGCTGCGAGACCTTCACGTCGATGACGTTGCGGTTCCACTCGTGGTCGTTGGCGACGAAGTGCTTCACCGACGTGCCGACCCCCTCCGACTGCACGCCCTTCACCATGGCCGCGGCCATCCGCCCCGACACCAGCGGGTCCTCCGAGTAGTACTCGAAGCTCCTCCCCCCGAGCGGGTTCCTGTGGGTGTTGAGCGCCGGCCCGAGGAGGACGTCGACGCCGTACTCCTTGACCTCGTTGCCCATGGCGCGGCCGACGCGCTCCACCGCGTCCACGTCCCACGAAGACGCGAGGAGCGTCTCGATCGGAAAGGCCGTGCAGTAGTACGTCCGCGACGGCTCGCCTTCCCGCTTCGGTTGGATCCTGAGGCCGGCGGGTCCGTCCGCGAGGACGATCGACGGGATCCCCAGCCGGGAGATGGCGACTGTGGTCCCGGCGGCCCCCGGCACGCCCGCCTTCGTCTCGCCGACGACGGGCCCCTGCCTCTCGGCGGGCAGGCCGGGCCGACGCATCCCTGCGCCGACGACGAGAGAGACCTTCTCCTCCCGCGTCATGGCAGCGACGACGTCCCGCGTGGGGCTGGTGCCGAGCTGCGGCAGCTCGGCCGCCGCCCCGGCGCCCGCGGCCAGGAAGACGAGGACGCAGAGCATCGGTCGGTCATGTCCGCGCGTCATGAGGTCCTCCTAGCGCACGTCGACGCCGGGCGACGCCGCCTTCACGAAGGAGACCGAGAGCTCGAGCGCGTCGAGCGCGCCCTGGAGGAGAACCTCGCCCCGCGGCAGGTCCGGGCGGCGCTGGCCCTGCGGCCCGAGGACGAAGTCGTGATAGCCGTGCTCGTAGACGTCCATGCGCACCGCCTTGCCGGCCTGCTGCAGGGTGTCGTGGAGCGTGGTGGCGAGGGGCAGGAGGCCGTCCTCGGTGCCGACGAGGATGAGCACGGGAGTCCGGATCGGCGCGACGTTCGCCGCCGCGACCGCGGGGTCGGCCTTCGGGCTCGTCAGGTCGGGACGGCCTCCGCCCTCGGGCGGGCGAACCCCCAGGAACCAGATGGGGGCCGGGGCCCCCAGGACGGCGGCGTGGATCGTGGGGGCCTTCGAGATCAGATAGGCGACGAGGTTGCCGCCCAGGCTCACGCCGTAGAGGCTCACCCGGGACGCGTCGACGTACGGCAGCCCCTTGACGAAGTCGACGACCGCGAGGCCGTCGTCGATGGCGGTGGCCGAGGCGCCGGTCGAGGGCACGTTCATCGTGGCCCAGTCGCCGCCCCGGTAGTCCGCGACCGCGACGACGAAGCCCTCGCGGAGGAACCGCTCCCAGACCGGCCCGCCGGTCTCGCCCCGCGACCAGCCGAGGAGCTGCTCCATGCCGCGCCCTCCCGGCGCCCCGTGGAACACGAGGAGCGCGGGGAACGGGCCCTCGCCCTTGGGCTTGCGGAGGGCCACCGCGACGTAGGCCCCGTCCTTCGTCTTGACGTAAGTGGGCTGCACCGGCGAGTCGGCCTCGCTCACGACCCGCAGGTACCGGTCGTGAGGCAGCGCGTCGGCGCTGCCCCCGTGGCGGTGGATCTCGGCGGAGGCGAGCGCCGGGCACGCGAGCAACAGGGCGGCGGAGAGTCTCCTCATGGCGGGGCGAGTATAGCCGGCCTCCGGCCCCGAGCAGCGCGTGATCGGCCGGGAGGTCAGCGGGAGCGGAGCCAGGCCATCCCTTCTTCGACGGTCTCGAACGTCGCGACCTCGATGCCTTGGGTGCGACGCTTGGCCTGCAGGGCTCTCATCTGCAGCGCGGCGACGGCATGGCCGGGAACCACGATCGCCCAGTACCTGAACCCCGCCTTCTGCACGCGGGGGATCCAGTGCACCTCGGCCCACTCGAGGTCCTGCTTGGAGATGACGACGTTCTTCCGGTCGTCGGAGAGCCACTTCTGGGCGCCGTGGGTCTCCATCAGGGACGCCCCCGCGCTGAGCAGCTTCTCGAGGGCGCCCGGGACCAGGAACTTGTGGATCTCGTGGTGGACGATCTTCCCGTCCGGGTGGTACCAGAGGGTCGCGTACTCGTCGTCGAGTGCCGTCACTGTCGACATCGTGACCTCGGTTTCTGGGCGGAAGAGCAGGGGCTGCAGCTCGCCCAGGGAGAGACGCCGGTCGATCCAGGTCGCAGGGTCGTCGAAGTCGCCGGCCCGCGTCAAATCGGCGCCGCCGCTCGCCGGGATAAGATGCGACCTGCCGGCTCCGGCGGCCGCATCGAGCCCATGACCACGATCGAGACGGCCCGAGTCGAGACGCCCATCGGCACGCTGCTCCTCGCCGCGCGCCAGGGAACGCTCGTTGCCCTCGACTTCGGCGACCGCCTGGACGCCCAGAGGCGCGAGCTCGAGCGGCGCTTCGGGCCGTGCCTCCTCGAGGACCGCCCCGACCCCGCCGGCGCCGTGGGACGACTGCACGCCTACTTCGACGGGGACGTCGAGGCGATCGACGCCGTCCCCGCCGACCCCGGGGGCAGTGTCTTCCAGCGGAAGGTGTGGGACGAGCTGCGCCGGATCCGGGTGGGGACGACGGTCTCGTACTCGGAGCTCGCCCGGCGCGTGGGCGCCCCCCGCAGCGTCCGCGCGGTCGGCGCCGCGAACGGCCGCAACCCGGTCGCCGTGGTCATCCCCTGCCATCGCGTGATTGGCGCCGACGGGAGCCTCACGGGCTACGGCGGCGGCCTCGACCGCAAGCAGTGGCTCCTGGCCCACGAGCGCGCCGCAACCCCGGGCGGCCAGGGCCTGCTGGCGATCCGCCGGAGCCTGCGGCTCTAGGCCGCGGGCGCCGTGCTATCGTTCCCGCATCCTTCGGAGATGGCCGAGAAGAGCGTGGCCGAGATCGACCTCCGCTCCCTGTCCGGGGGGCGCTTCACCCCCTCGCCCGTCGCGTGGGAGGACGAGGTCCTCTACTTCCTCCTGCTGGACCGCTTCTCGGACGGCCGGGAGACGGACTACCTCGGCAACGACAAGACGCGGGTGACGACCGGACAGACGCCTCTCTTCCAGCCCGGGGACGCAGGGAACGCGCCGCGCGACGCGTGGGTGGCGGCGGGGCAGCGCTTCTGCGGCGGGACCCTCCGCGGCCTGGAGACGAAGGTCGGCTACCTCGAGCGGCTGGGGGTGTCGGCGATCTGGGTGAGCCCGGTCTTCAAGCAGCTCGCCTCGCGGCAGACCTACCACGGTTACGGCATCCAGGACTTCCTCGACGTCGACCCGCGCTTCGGCACCCGGGACGACCTCAAGGCGCTCGTCCGGACCGCCCACGACCACGGGCTCCGGGTGATCCTCGACGTCGTCCTGAACCATGCCGGCGACGTGTTCGGCTACGACCCCGACCGGTACCCGACGTCGGCCGGCGACGGGACGACCTTCATGGACCCGCGGTGGGACGGCCGCGAGTACGCCGTGGCCGGGTTCCGCGACGCCGGGGGGCATCCGACGCTGCCGCTCGGACCGATCGACCTCGGCCAGAGCCCCGCCGCCTACCCGGACGGCGCGGTCTGGCCGCGCGAGCTGCAGGCCGCCGCGGCCTTCACGCGGAAGGGCCACATCGTCAACTGGGACTTCGACCCCGAGTTCCTCGAGGGCGACTTCTTCGACTTCAAGGACGTCCACCTCGGCCTGGGCGACGTCGACGCCTTCCAGCCCTCGGACGCCCTGCGGACCCTGGCCGAGGTCTACAAGTTCTGGATCGCGTTCGCGGACATCGACGGGTTCCGGATCGACACCGTCAAGCACATGGACCTCGGCGCCTCGCGGTACTTCGGATCGGTGATCCACGAGTTCACGGAGGCGATCGGCAAGGAGAACTTCTACCTCGTCGCCGAGATCACCGGCGGCCGCACGCGCGCGTTCCAGACCCTCGACGTCACCGGGCTCGACGCCGCCCTCGGCGTCGACGACATCCCGGACAAGCTCGAGTACCTGGTCAAGGGCGTCAGGAACCCGGCCGACTACTTCGACCTCTTCCGCAACTCCCTCCTCGTCAACAAGGACTCCCACGTCTGGTTCCGGAACAAGGTCGTCACCCTGTTCGACGACCACGACCAGGTGCGCAAGGGCGACCACAAGGCGCGCTTCTGCGCCGACCCCGGCGCGGACGGCCAGGTGCTGAGCGCCCTCGCCCTCAACACGACGACCCTCGGCATCCCGTGCATCTACTACGGGACGGAGCAGCTCTTCGCGGGCAGCGGCCCATCCGACCAGTTCCTGCGGGAGACCATGTTCGGCGGGGAGTACGGGGCCTTCCAGAGCCGCGGTCGGCACTTCTTCAGGGAGGACGGGGCCGTGTTCACCGAGCTCGCCCGGATCCTGCGGCTCCGCCGGGAGAGCCTCGCCCTGCGCCGCGGCCGCCAGTACCTGCGGGAGATCTCCGGAAACGGGGCGGACTTCGGCCTGCCACAGATGGTCGGGGGCGAGATCCGCTCGCTCGTCCCCTGGTCGCGGATCCTCGACGAGACCGAGGTGCTGCTCGCCATCAACACCGATCCCGGGAGCCCCCGGACGGCGTGGGTCACGATCGACGACGGCCTCCACCAGGCGGGCGACGTCCTTCGCTGCCTCTATTCGACCGACCCCGGCCAGATCGGCCGGACGGTCGGGATCGAGGCCAGGAACGGCAAGGCCGTGGAGCTGAACCTGCCCGCGGCGGGCTTCGCCGCGTACGGGTAGCGGGGAAGCCGGTCAGCCTCCGCTCACGGGCGGGATGAAGGCGACCTCGTCGGCCTCCTTCAGCACCGTGTCGAACGCGGCGTAGCTCCGGTTCACGGAGACGGCGAGGCACCCTCGCCTCGAGGACAGGGCGGGGAGGTCCGCCGCCAGGAGCGCCCACGCGTCCTCGGCCGTCGCGCCCGCAGGCAGCTCCAGCGCGACCTCGGGGCGGCCGGCCGTCTCGCGGAGCCAGGCGACGAGGCGCACCCGCACGCGCATCGAGCGAGGGTGGACCGAAGACCCGGCCGCCGTCAAGGAACGGCTCTCCCTTTCGGGTGACGGCCGCCCGGGCAGACGCTAGACTGTCGGTGGGGGAAGGGATGCCGCGCGACCGGTTCGGACGCGAGATCGACTACCTGCGCCTCTCGGTGATCGATCACTGCAACCTGCGCTGCGTCTACTGCATGCCGCTCCGTGGACTCTCGTTCGTGCCGTCGCCGGAGCTCCTGACCGCGGCCGAGATCGAGGCGGTCGCCCGGGCCGCGGCCGGGGTCGGCTTCCGCAAGTTCCGCCTCACCGGCGGCGAGCCGACGTTGCGGGCCGACCTCGTGGAGATCGTGCGTCGCATCGCCGCCGTGCCGGGGGTCGAGGACGTCGCGATGACGACGAACGGGATCCTCCTTCCCCGGCTGGCGAGGCCCCTCCGGGAGGCCGGGCTGCGCCGCCTCAACATCCACGTCGACACCCTCCACCCCGAGCGGCTCAAGAAGCTCATGCGCTTCGCCGCGCTCGACGAGATCCTGGCCGGGATCGACGCCGCCACGGAGGCCGGCCTCCTTCCGATCAAGGTCAACTGCACCGTCGCCCGCGACTACAACGACGGGGACGTCGTCGATCTCGCCCGGCGCGCCCTCGACGAGGACTGGCACGTCCGCTTCATCGAGCTCATGCCTCTCGGGGGCGGGGAGACCGCGCACATGGCCCTCTCGCAGTTCGTGCCCTCCGCGGAGACGCGTCGGCGGATCGAGGCGGAGCTCGGACCGCTCGAGCCCGTCCCCGGCCACAGCCCCTCCGACGAGGCCCGCAACTTCCGATTCGCCAAGGGCAAAGGTGTCGTCGGCTTCATCTCGCCGGTGAGCGAGCCCTACTGCGGCGCCTGCAACCGGATGCGCCTGACCGCGGACGGGAAGTTCCACCTCTGCCTCCTCAACGACGACGAGCTGGACGTGAAGCAGGCCCTGCGCGCCGGAGGAGGCGAGGCGGAGGTCGCGGCCATCCTCCTGCGGGCGGTCACGCAAAAGCCCACCGGGCACCGGCTCGACGAGGGCGTTTCGACACGGACCCGCTCGATGTTCCAGATCGGCGGCTGAGCGTGGGCCCGGACGGAAGGGTGGACGAGAGCCTGGGGCTGGAGGAAGCGCAGAGCCTCCTCCGCGCCGTCCCCCACGGGGTGGCGGTGATCGACGCCTCGGGGCTCTTCGACTTCGCGAACGACGCCTGCGCCCGCCTCCTCGCGTGGGACGACGGGGCGGCGCTCCGCGGCCGCTCCTGGCGAGAGCTCCACGATCCCGAGGAGGCGGACCGGCTGGAGCGGGAGGGCCTTGGGCCGGCCCGCGCCGGGCAGGCCTGGCGGGGGGAGGCCACCGGCCGGCGGCGCGACGGCGTGCACGTGCCCCTCGATCTGCTGTTCGCCCCCCTCGGCGAGGGGCGAGTGGCGTTCGCGCTGCGCGACCTCTCCAGCCAGCGCGAGGCCGAGGAGAGGCTCAGCGCCCTCGTCTTCCGCGACCCGCTCACCGGCCTGCCGAACCGCCGGCTCTTCGAGGACCGTCTCGCGATCGCCCTCGCCCAGGCCCACCGCTACCGCCACCGGCTGGCGGTGATCTTCCTGGACCTCGACCGCTTCAAGCAGGTGAACGACACGCTCGGCCACGCCGCGGGCGACGCGCTCCTCAAGGCGGTCTCCGAGCGGCTGGCCACGAGCGTCCGCGAGGGCGACACCGTGGCTCGCCTGGCCGGGGACGAGTTCACGCTCCTCCTGCCCGGGATCCACTACGCCGAGGACCTGGCCGCCATCTCGCGCAAGCTGTCCGAGGCGCTCCGCCAGCCGTTCCGCCTGGACGGGAACGACATGCGCGTGACCGCGAGCGGCGGGATCAGCCTGTATCCCGAGGACGGGGAGGACGTGGAGGCGCTCCTGAAGAGCGCCGACACCGCGATGTACCGGGCGAAGGAGCGCGGCCGCGACAACTTCCAGGTCTTCTCCCCGACCATGGCCGAGAAGGCGCAGAAGCGCCACGCGCTCGAGGAGAGCCTCCGGCAGGCCCTCGAGCGGCGGGAGATGACCCTCCACTACCAGCCCTGCCTGGAGCTCGCCACCGGGCGCGTGGTGGGGATGGAGGCGCTCCTGCGGTGGCAGCGGCCAGAGCTGGGCCTCCTCCTGCCGAAGGACTTCATCGCCCTCGCGGACTTCACGGGGGTCATGCTGTCGGTCGGGCCGTGGGTGCTGGAGACCGCCTGCCGGCAGGTGCGGGAGTGGCACCGCCGCGGCTCGAAGGGGCTGCGGGTCATGGTGAACCTCTCGGCTCCCGAGCTGCAGCACGAGGGCCTCGTCGTCCACGTCGAGAAGGCGCTGGCCTCGAGCGGCCTCGAGCCCGACGCTCTCCATCTCGAGGTTCCCGAGGGCTACGCGATGCGCGACCTCGACCACACGGTCGAGGCGATGCGGACCCTGCGCTCCCTGGGCGTGCACCTCGCGATCGACGGCTTCGGAGCGGGCTTCTCGTCCCTCGCTCACCTGCGCCGCCTGCCCGTCGACGCGCTCAAGATCGACCTCGGCTTCGTGCGGGGAGCGACGACCGACCCCGACGACGCCTCGATCGTGACCGCCGTCATCGCCGTCGCCCACAGCCTGGGCCTGCGGGTGGTGGCCCTCGGCGTCGAGACGGAGGCTCAGGTGGCGCTCCTGCGCTCGCTCGGGTGCGACGAGGTCCAGGGATACCTGTGGAGCCCGCCCGTTCCGCCCGAGCGCTGCGAGCACCTGCTGGCGGCCGGCGTCCTGCCGGCGGCCTCTCCGCCACCGCCCGAAGGCGCGCGCCGGGCCCGGACGGGCCGCTCAGGCCGGTGACGACGACGACCGGCGCCTCGGGCTAGGTCGCTGGCGTCACGGCGCCCGGCCCCTCGAGCCAGGCCGAGCCGTCCGCGTAGTGCTCCTTCTTCCAGATCGGCACCTTCGCCTTCAGGGTGTCGATCGCGAAGCGGCAGGCGTCGAAGGCCTCCTTGCGGTGCGGCGAGGAGACGGCCACGGCCACGCTCGCCTCGCCGATCTCCAGGCGGCCCAGGCGATGGACGAGGCGCACGCCGGTCACCGGGAAGAGGCGCTCCGTCTCTCTCCCGATCTCGTCCATGAGAGCCAGGGCCATCTCTTCGTAGGCCTCGTACTCGAGGCCGACGACCGCGCGCCCCTGGTTCTCGTTCCGCACCACGCCGACGAACAGGCAGACGGCCCCGTCCGCGGGCTCTGCCCCCATGAGCGAGGCGAGGTCGATCGGCTCCCGCACGAGGCGGGCTGAGTCGGGCATTGGGTCGGCCGACGGTAGCACCCGACGGTCGTCGCCTTCAACCGCGGGCTCGGGCGTTCCTGCGCCTTCAGCACCGCGGCTGTCGCCAGCGGCTTCGCCGGCTCCTTCCAGCGATTTCGACTCGCCGATCGTCCAAGACGTGGCAGAGTCAGGGCTGGAGCACGGACCACCCGACGGAAATCGCTCTGGCACAGGAAGATGGCGCCGGGAGGATCCTTCTGAGCCCGACCGAGCACGAAGCCGAGGACGCCGAGCGCGCGCTCGTCGAGGCCTGCCGGCGCGGGGAGGCCTCGGCGTTCGAAGAGCTGTACCGGCAGCACGGAGGGCGGATGAAGAGCGTGGCG
>Ga0335076_10001882_pt1 | contig 20572 bp, 16 predicted proteins | sample Lox_Sample_25_FD_206717 | JGI IMG/M metagenome (GOLD analysis project Ga0335076, IMG submission 206717) | Soil microbial communities from Loxahatchee National Wildlife Refuge, Florida, United States - Lox_Sample_2.5 | ecosystem: Environmental > Terrestrial > Soil > Wetlands | place: USA...
CGAGCGCTATCCGGCCGAGGTGCTGATCGAAAAGAACCGGATCGCCGCGGTCGCGCGCGGCCAGGGACAGATCCGCCGCGATGGAGTCGAGGTCATCGACGGCGGCGGCATGACCCTGATGCCCGGAATGGTCGAAGGCCATTGCCATCTTTCCTTCGTCGGCCCGGCGCGCAATCAGGACTTGGGTGAGATTCCGCCCGAGGAACACCTGCTCAGAACCTGCCGCAATGCGACCTTGATCCTCAATCACGGCTTCACCTCCTGCTATTCCGCGGCGTCCGCCAAGCTCAGGCTCGACGTTGTCGTCCGCCAGGAAATCGAGGACGGCTATCTCGCCGGGCCGCGCTATCGCGCCGCCGGGCCGGAGATCACAGTGACCGGCGGCTTGGGCGACGAGCGCAAGCAGCACATGCACGCCGAAAGCTTCGGCATGATCGCCGACGGGCCGGACGAGGTCAGGCGCGCCGTGCGACTCTGCTGCCGCGAAGGCGTCGACAACGTCAAGATCAATATCTCGGGCGACGAGTTCGTGTCCTACGCCCGGGCCGAGGTCACCTCGATGAGCGAGCTCGAGGTCGCGACCGCGGTCGAGACGGCGCACGAGTGGAACAAGCGCGTCGCCTGCCATTCGCGCGCGGCGGCCTCGGTCAAGCGCGCGGTGCGCAATCACGTCGATTGCATTTATCACTGCGACTTCGCCGACGAGGAGGCGCTCGACATGCTCGAGGCGGCGAAGGAGCGGGTGATCGTCGGCCCGGCGTTCGGGCTCGTGCACAATGCGGTGTTCGAGGGCGACGCCCACGGCATGACCCGCGACGTGGTCGAGAGCATGCACCTGCCGCGCAAGCTCGAGGCGACCTGCCGGACCTACGAGCAAATGCGAAAGCGCGGCATAAAGGTGGTCATTGGCGGCGACTACGGCTTCAAGATCACGCCCATGGGTCAGAATGCGCGCGACATCGGCCATTTCGTCAAGTTCTTCGGCTATTCGCCTGCGGAGGCGCTGCGCTGCGCAACCTCGGTCGGCGGCGAGCTCATGGGTCACAAGGGCGAGCTTGGCGTGGTCAAGCCGGGAGCGCTGGCCGACTTGCTGCTGGTCGACGGCAACCCGCTGGTCGATCAGTCGGTGCTGGTCGGCTCCGACCGGCTCGTGATGATCATGAAGGACGGCAAGCTCCACCGCGATCCGCGCGCGCGCCGCGCCGAGCCGGGGCGCCTGGCCGCGGAGTAAGGCGGGCGAGGCGTTCCGCGTGGGAGGAGATGCGGTGGAGCAGGCGGCGCTCGCGCTCGAAATGCTCGACATCACCAAGACGTTTCCGGGCGTGCAGGCGCTCGACGCGGTGAGCTTCGGCTGCGCGCGCGGCGAGGTGCATGCGCTCTGCGGCGAGAACGGCGCCGGAAAATCGACGCTGATCAAGATCCTCGGCGGCGTCTACCGGCCCGACGGAGGCACGATCCGCCTCGACGGGCGGGAGGTGGCGTTTTCGCACCCGATCGCAGCCCGGCGCGCGGGCGTCAGCATCATCTATCAGGAGTTGAGCCTTCTGCCGCATCGCTCGGTGGCGGAGAACGTCTTTCTCGGCCTCGAACCCACCCGCTTCGGCGTCCTCGACCGGCGGGCCATGCGCGACAACGCCAGCCGCCTCCTTCGGCGGCTCGGCTCCTCGATCGCTCCCGATACGCTCGCTTCCGACCTTTCGATCGCCCATCAGCAGATCGTCGAAATCGCCAAGGCGCTGGCGATCGAGGCCCGCATCCTGGTCATGGATGAGCCAACCGCGGCTCTTGACCGGGTCGAGGCGGCCCGCCTGCTTGATCTCGTGCGCAGGCTCAGCGCCGAAGGGGTCACGATCGTCTACATTTCGCATCGGATGTCAGAGATTCAGGCGATCGCCGACCGCGTCACCGTGCTCAAGGACGGCCGCACGGTCATGACCGCTCCGCTCGCCGAAGCGCCGACCGACCGGCTGGTCCGCGCCATGGTCGGCCGCGATCTCGCGGACTTCTATCCGCCGCACGCGTCTGAACCTCCCGGCCCCGCGGCGCTCGCGGTTCGCGACGGCGCCAACCGGCAGTTGCGCGGCGTGAGCTTCGAGCTCCGGGCGGGCGAGATCGTCGGCGTCGCCGGCCTTGAAGGGTCGGGCAAGGATGCGCTGGCGCGCGCTCTGATCGGCGATGAGCCGTTCGAGAGCGGGACAATGGAGATCGGCGGCGGGACAGCGAAACCTGGACATCCCCGCGCCGCGATCGAGGCGGGCCTCGGGCGCCTGTCCGATGACCGCAAGCGCGAAGGACTCCTGATGCAGCAATCGGTGCGCGACAATGCGACCCTGATCGAACGGGCCTTCGCGCCCGCGTTTCGCTCCCCGATCGCCGGGTCGATGTCGCCGCAGTCGACCGACCAGCGCCTCATCAAACTGGACGTGAGAGCCGCCAGCTTCGACCAGGAGGCGCAGTTTCTCTCGGGCGGCAACCAACAGAAGGCGCTGATTGCCCGCTGGCTGGCGCGCGACCCCGAAATCCTCATCTTCTGCGAGCCCACCCGCGGCGTCGACGTCGCGGCGAAGGCGGCGATCTACAGGATCATGCGCGATTTGGCGAAGCGCGGACGCGCGATTCTCATGATCTCGTCGGATTTGCCCGAGATCATCGGCGTAAGCGACCGGATCCTCATCATGCGCGAAGGAACGCTGGCTGGCGAATTGCCGGGCGGAGCAGCGGAAGAGGACGTCATGGCCATCGCTGTGGCGCACGATCGCGTGCCCGACGCGATGGCCTCATGAGCGATCAGCAGGCCCTGGTCCCGCCGCCGGCCTGGCGACGCCCGCCCGCCGCGCCGCCGCTGCTCCTCGCCGGCTCGATTGCGCTCTATGTCGGGGTGGCGCTGTGGACCGGCGAAACCAGGATGCTCGAGACCGACGGGGTCATCGGCCTGCTTCAGCGCATGGTCGGGCTCGGGATCGTGGCGCTGGGACAGACCTTCGCCATCATCGCCGGTTCGATCGACCTCTCAGTCGCTAACCTGATCAGCGTCGCCGCGGTGCTGGCCTCGTTCATCATGCAGGGCCGGGCGGACATGATGCTCGTGGCGGTTCTGATCGTGCTCGCGATCTCGGCGCTGGTCGGCGTGGTCAACGGCGCGATCATCTCGCGCCTCAAGGTCAATCCTTTCATTGCGACACTCGGCGTCGGCCTCATTCTCCAAGGGTTGCTGTCGGCGAGCTTCACTGATTTCGCCGGATCGGTGCCGAAGGAATTTCAGCTGGTCGCCTACAGCACCTTTGGCGTCGTGCCCTATTCGGTCGCGGCCCTGTTCGCCCTCGCTGGCGTCGCCTCATTCGTCCTCTGGGCCACCCGCTTCGGCGCCCATCTTTACGCCGTCGGCGGCAACGCCGAGGGCGCGCGCCTGGCGGGGATCAGGACCGACCTTGTCACGATCGGCGCTCATGTGGTCTGCAGCCTCTCGGCGGGCCTGACCGGGCTCTACCTTGCGAGCCGCCTGCGCTCGGGCGCCCCCTGGGTCGGACGTGACGGCGTATATGATCTGGAATCGATTGCGGTCGTAGTGATCGGGGGCACGCTTCTGGCCGGCGGCCGCGGCGGCGTCTGGGGCACGCTCGCCGGCGTCCTTCTGTTCGCCACTCTGGACGCGGCGTTCAACATGCTAGGCGTCTCCGCCTATCCCAAACTGGTGCTTCGGGGCGCGATCGTCATACTCGCAGTGGCCATCTACACGTTCCGCACGCGGGGACTGACCGCATGACCGTCGCGATTGAGCGAAGTCGCGAACGGGCTCGCGCGGTCGCGCTCGTGCGGCGGGTCAATTTCGCCGTCATCGTATTTCTCGCCCTCTATATCGCGGTCGGGTTGCTGCAGCCGAACTATCTCGAGCCGGCCGGGGCGATGAATTTCCTCCGTCGCGCCGCTCCCCTCGCCATCCTCGCTTCGGGTCAGCTGTTCGTACTCATCAGCGGCGGCTTCGATCTCTCCGTCGGCTCGCTGGTCACGCTGACCGTGATCGGCGGATCGATGCTGACGGCGAACGATCCCTCGAAAACCTGGGAGACGATCGCCGTCCTTTATGCAATCGGCCTGTTCGTAGGGCTCATCAACGGTGCGGTTGTCGCTTATCTGAAGACCCCGTCGATCATCGCCACCCTCGGGACGCTGCTCTCGGTCAACGGCGCAGCAATGATGTGGTCGGGCGGCTCGCCTCGCGGCTATCTGCCCGACAATTTTCGCATGTTCGGACGACTCGTGTTCCACGACGTGCCGGTGATCGGCATATTTCCCCTCGCTGTCGCCGTACTCGTCGTGGTCTGCTTGCTCGCGCATTGGGCCCTGCATGGCGCCGTGTTCGGCCGGCGCGTATTTGCGGTCGGCGACAATCCTCGCGCGGCCGAGCTCGCTGGCGTGCGGGTCGAGTTCGTGCGCGTCGGCGTGTTCGTCATTTCCGCGCTATCGGCCGTCACCGCCGGCGTGTTGCTGGGAGGGTTTGGAGGCGTATCGGTCGATGTCGGGCGTGGCCTCGAATTGCAGGCGATTGCGGCCTGTGTAGTCGGGGGCGTACAATTGTTGGGCGGGCGCGGCGCCGTCGTCGGCGCCGTTGCTGGCGCGCTGACCCTCACCACGTTGTTCACGCTGCTGACGCTGCTTGGCTTGCCGCAGCCGCTCAAGGATACAGCACAAGGGATCATTCTGATCGCCGCGGTCGCAATCGGCGCCTGGCGCCGGCGACGCGCGGTCTAGCGGGAGCAATCGATGCCCGCGCAACGCCGAGAAAACGGCAAGAGGAAGGAAAGAGGAGCATGTCCAGGGTAATATTAGGATTGGTCGTCGGCGCAGCGCTGGCGGCCTTCGCGAGCGGCGCGCAGGCGCAGAACTTCGATGATCCGAAGGAGTTCCAGGCCGCCAAAGACCTGCTGGCGATGACGCCGGAGGGCCCGTCCGGCAAGCCGTGGGAGCAGCATCTGGGCGGCAAGGAAGTCGATACGTCCAAGTACAAGAAGCCGGGCCCCTATCGCATCTGCTTCTCCAACGCCGGCGTCGACAATCCATGGCGGGTGGTCGGCTGGACGACGATGCAGGCTCAGGTCAAAGCGCTGCAGTCCGACATCAAGTCGTTCACCGCCGCCGACGCGCAAGGCAAGGACGATAAGCAGATCTCCGACATCAACGCGTTCGTCTCGAGCGGCGATTGCGACATCCTCATCGTCTCCCCCAACACCACCGCGGCGCTGACGCCCGCGATCGAGGCCGCCTGCAAGAAGCTGCCGGTCGTGGTGTTCGATCGGGGCGTTCTGACCGACTGCCCGGTGACGTTCATCAATCCGGTCGGCGGCTATGGCTGGGGCATCCAGACGGCGAATTTCATCGTCTCGAAACTGCCGAAGGGCGGGAAGGTGCTGGCGTTGCGCATTCTCCCCGGCGTCGACGTCCTCGAGACCCGATGGTCGGCGGCCAATCGCATCTTCAAGGAAAACGGCGTCAACGTCGTCGGCGCCGAATTCGCCAACGGCGACAACGCCAAGACCAAGGCGATCGTCGAGGACTACATCAACCGCTTCGGCAACATCGACGCGATCTGGATGGACGCCGGCGCGAACTCGGTCGCCGCTCTCGAGGCGTTCGAGGACGCCGGCAAGCCCTACCCGATCATCACCGGCGAGGATCAGGAGGACTTCCTGAAGAAATGGAAGGAGAAAGGCCTGACCGCGCTGGGGCCGACCTATCCGACCTATCAATGGCGAACGCCAGTGATCGCCGCGGTCAAGATCCTCAAGGGCGAACCGGTGATCGGCCCGTATTGGAAACTGCCGCAGCCTGTCATCACGCAAGCGGACCTCGACAAGTATGTCAATGACAAGATGCCGCCGCTCCACTACGCTTTGTGCGGCTGCAAGGACCTCCCCGGCTATCCGCAAGCGTGGGGCGGAAAGTAGGCCATCTCCCGGCCTTGACGGAGGGGCTCAGGCCCCTCCGTTTTCGGTCGTCTAGCGAGCGCAAATCATGCCGGTGGCGGCGACCATCGGTCCGATCCGCGACTGGCTCCTCATGCGACCGAAAGCTGCGACTGGGGCGCCCTATTCCCCGTCGTCGCTTCGTATTCGCGTGGCCCCTCGACTATCAGGCTGAGGACGCTTGGCGCGAGAGGCGCCGCTGAGGGCCTCTTGGTCGGCGCCGGTTGACCAATCGCGTCCGTTTCGGCGAAGTCCAATTGGAGCGGAGCGATTCGGGAGATAACGCCATGGCCGAGCGACTGCGGGTCGCGTTGCTGTTCGGCGGCCGCTCGGCCGAGCACGATGTGTCGGTCATGTCCGCCGGCAACGTGTTCCGTGCGCTCGATCCCAAGCGCTACGAGACCGTGCCGATCGGCATCACCCGGTCCGGGACCTGGCTCCTCTGCTCCGCTGAGGGCGGCAAGTTCCCGACCGCCGTCCCGGCAGCTGGCCCGCGCGTCGCGCTCATTCCGGGCGGCTCGGGGCGGCTCGCGATCCTCAACGAAACCGTTGGCGCGGCCCCCGATCTCACCCGCGTCGTTGACGTCGTCTTTCCGGTTCTGCATGGGCCCTTCGGAGAGGACGGCACGGTCCAGGGCCTGGCCGAGATTGCTGGCGTGGCTTACGTAGGCTCCGGCGTCTTGGGCTCGGCCGCGGCGATGGACAAGGATGTCGCCAAGAGGCTGATGCGCGACGGCGATATGCCGATCGCGCGCTTCCTGACATTCGTCAGAGGGGACGCGCCGTCTTTCGAGGCGGTGGCCGGCGAGCTCGGCCGTCCGGTGTTCGTCAAGCCCGCGCGGCTCGGCTCATCGGTCGGCATCAGCAAGGCGGGGACGCGGGAGGAGTTCGATCGCGCGGTCGCCGAGGCGTTCCGGCACGACCGCAAGATCCTGGTCGAGGAATTTGTGCGCGGCCGCGAGATCGAGTGCGGCGTGCTCGAGGGCGAGGACGGCTCGCTCACCGCGTCGCTGCCCGGAGAAATCGTGCCGAGCAATCGCCATGGCTTCTACACCTACGAGGCCAAATATCTCGACGAGCAAGGAGCAGCGGTCAAGGTCCCGGCCGACCTGCCGCGCGACCTCAGCGACAAGGTGCGCAAGCTCGCGATCGAAGCCTTTCGCGCGCTCGGCTGCGAGGGCCTGGCGCGGATCGACTTCTTCCTACGCGAGGACGGCAAGCTCATCGTCAACGAGGTCAACACCCTGCCGGGCTTCACCAACATCAGCATGTATCCGAAGGTGTTCGAGGCGATGGGCGTGAGCTATTCCGAGCTGGTCGACCGGCTCATCCGCCACGCGCTGGCCCGGGCGGGAGTGGCCGCTCGGGCTCAGAAGGCCGCCATCTAGAGCCTTGGGGATGGGGCGCCATTTTGGCGTCCGTTTTGGGGGATTCCAGGAGCTTGCGACGCCATTTTGGACCGGCCGCTTGTCCGGCTCGAGGGCCGCAAAGAGCGGAGACAAATGGGCCAAGGAAATGATATAACATATCATCTAGTTGATCTTGGCAATGGCGCTGGACTGCTCATTTAATCTGTGGGTCTCGGCGCTCGCCGGCGGCTTTGATCGCGCCCTGAGCCGCTCGCGCCGCGCAGACCCGCGTCGGCGATGCGGAAGATCACCAGCTACGCTCATGAGGGCGCGGGGCGCGAGGCGAATTTGAGGTCAAGATGCGCGGCGCGCACCGTCTCTAGTAGCATCCTAAGCCGATCGCACCGCGCGGCGCGCGGCCCCGGAACTCGCCATCACCACGACCATCAGAAAGACGCCCCGCACCACCGACTGCCAATAGGCGCTGAGGCTGATCCAGCCGAGGCCGTTCTCGAAATTGAGCACGTTGAAGATTAGGCCGAGCAGGAGGACGCCGGCCAGCGTGGTCGCCACCGAGCCGACGCCGCCCGTGAGCAGCGTTCCGCCAACGACCACGGCGGCGATCGAGAACAATTCCCACCCCACGCCTTCGGCCGGCTGGCCGGCGCCGAACTGCGCCGCCAGGATCACTCCGGCAAGACCGGCGAAGATTCCCGACTGCACGTAGGTCAAGAACTTCGCCCGGTCGACCGGCAGGCCCATCAGGCGGGACGCCTCCTCGTTGCCGCCGACCGCCAGCACATGGCGCCCGAAGCTTGAGAAGTTGAGCACGACCGAGCCGTAGACATAAGCCGCCCCGGCGATCCAGGCCGGGACCGGAAAGCCGAGAAAGTCGCCTTGCCCCAGCCAGGTGAAACCAGTGTCGTAAGAAACCGAGACCGACTGGTTATGCGCGAGCAGAAGCCCGGCGCCGCTCGCCGCCAGCATGCCCGACAGCGTGGCGATGAACGGCTGGATGTTCATCCGGGTGACCATGAAGCCGTTGATGACCCCGACCGCGAGGCCGGCGCCCAGGCCCCCGAGCAGGCCGGGAAAGAGGCCGTATGGGGAAAGCAGCGCCGAGACGACGCTGGCGCAGGCCGCCGTCGTGCCGACCGAAAGGTCGATGCCGGCGCCCATGATGACGAAGCACATGCCGAGGCTAGTCAGCGCGAACATCGAATTGTAGCGCAGCACGCTCAAAACATTGTAGGCACCGAGAAAGTGATCGTAGCGCAGCGCGCCGAACAGGATCAGCAGGACGAGCGCCATTATGACCCGCTGCCGCGCCGCCCAGGCGATGCTGAGCCGCCGGCCCGGACGCGCCGCGTTCGCGGTCGCCACGCTCACGTGGACTTGCCCTGCTGCTGCGACCATACCGCGCCGGCGATGATCGCGCCCTTGACCACCAGCGCCGCGGCGTCAGGCACCCCGTTGGCGAGCAGGGTGTAGCGCACGAGCTGGATCAGGAGCGCGCCGATCAACGTCCCGACCACCGTCGCCTGGCCGCCGGTGAACGGCGTGCCCCCGACCGCGACCGCCGCGATCGCGTCGAGCTCCATGCCGAGGCCGACCAGATTGGCGTCGCTCGACGAATTGATCGAAACCACCACCAGGCCGGCGATGCCGGCGCACAGGCCGCTGATCGCATAGACCCACCGCTTGACCGTCGCGACCGGAACGCCGCTGAGACGCGCCGCCTGTTCGTTGCCGCCGACCGACAAGATCTGGCGGCCGAACAGGGTTGAGCGCAGCGCCCAGGCGGCGGCGGCGACCAGCGCCAGCATTATGATGACCTGGCACGGCACGCCGAACACCCGCCCGAGGCCGATGAACTGAAAGGTTGGGTTCTTGAATACCTGGAGGTTGCCGTTGGTCAGCACCTGGCCGATGCCGCGGCCGGCGATGAACATGACCAGCGTGCCGACGATCGGCTGGACCCGGAACCGGGTGATGAACCAGCCGTTGAACAGGCCGAACAGGCCGGCGACTGCGACCGGAATGACAAAGGCGAGCGCATTGCCAAGCGCGGGATAGGAAACTCCGAACGAGCTCAAGAAGATCATCGGTGCGAGCGCGCCGGAGATCGCCATCAGCGAGCCGACGGAGAGGTCAATGCCGCCGGTCGCGATCACCAGCGTCATCCCGACCGAGACGATGACGATGGTCGCCACTTGGGTCAGGTTGACGTTGAGGGTCTGCCAGCTGGCGAAATTCGGGGTCACCGCGAAATTGAAGGCGAGCAGCACGACAAGCGCGGCCAGCGCGGCGTAGCGCCTGAAAAACGTCGCGACGTCGAGCGATGCCCCCTTGCGCGCGATGGTCGGCGCGTCAGCCATCGGCCGCTCCCTCGCCGGCGGCCGTCCCTTCGTGCGCCATCGCCGAAATGATCGCTTTGGCGCTGGCTTCGGCGTGCGGCAGATCGGCGACCGTGCGCCCGTCGCTCAGAACGAACACCCGGTCCGCGCCCTCGGTGATTTCCTCGAGCTCGGAGGAGATCATCAAGACGCCGAGGCCCTGGTCGGCAAGCTCCCGGATCAGCGCCTGGATCTCGGCCTTGGCGCCGACGTCGATGCCGCGCGTCGGCTCGTCGAGGATCAGGAGTTCGGGATCGGTGCACAGCCATCGCGCCAGTAGAACCTTTTGCTGATTGCCGCCGGAAAGCTCGCGAATCTTCTGCTCGGGGCCCGACGCCTTGATGGCCAGGCGCTGCATGAACCGGTCGACGATTTCCCGCTGGCGAGCCTCGTCGACAACCCCCAAGCGCGTCAGGCGCGGCAGTACGCCAAGCGTAATGTTCTCGCGCACCGACATGTCGGGAACGATCCCATCCGCCTTGCGGTCCTCGCTGCAATAGCCGACCCGGAGCGCGATCGCTTCGGCGGGTTCCTGCGGCGAAACGGCGCGGCCGTCGATCTCAATCTTTCCCGCATCCGGGGGGTCGGCGCCGAAGATCGCCCGCGCCACCTCGGTGCGGCCTGACCCGAGCAGCCCGGCGAGGCCGACGATCTGATGCTCGCGCACCTCGACGCGGGCGTCCCGGACCTTGCGCCCGATACGCAGCCCTTCGGCGGACAGAACGACCTTGCCCGGTGTTGACTTGGGAGCGGTGAATCCGGTCGAGCGGGCGCGCACCGTCTCGAGGTCGCGTCCCAACATCGCCGAAACGAGGCGGAGCTTGTCGATGTCCGCCATGCGGTGCGTCGACACGGTCCGCCCGTCGCGCATCACCGTCACCCGGTCGCAGACCTTGTAAAGCTCGTCGAGCCGATGGCTGACAAAAATGACCGCCACACCCTCCCCGCGCAACCTGCGCATCACGTCGAACAGGACCGCGACCTCGCGCTCGTCGAGCGAGGAGGTGGGCTCGTCCATGATCACGAGCTGAGCCTTGAACGAAACCGCGCGGGCGATCGCGACCATCTGCTGGATCGCGGTCGAAAATTCCATGAGCGGCCGGCGCACGTCGATCTCGACCGCGAAGCGCCTCAAAAGCTCGGCGGCCTCGGCATTCATGCGCCCCCAGTCGAGGAGGCCATAGCGACGGTATTCGCGCCCAAGAAAGATGTTCTCGGCCACCGAACGGAACGGGACCAGATTGATTTCCTGATAGATGGTGCTGACGCCGCCGCGCTGAGCCGCCTGGGGCGAACCGAAATCGATCGGCCGGCCGGCGAATACGATTGAGCCCGAGTCCCGGCGATAGGCGCCGGTCAGGACCTTGATCATCGTCGACTTGCCGGCGCCGTTCTGGCCGATCAACGCCATGATCTCGGCCGGCTCGACCTCGAGCGAGGCGGCGGACAGCGCCTGCACGCCCTGGAAGCGCTTGTTGATGTCGTGCATGGCGAGAAGCGAATCGGTCATAGCAAGTTCTGTCTGCCGTCGCTTCTGGCCAACCTCATAAAAGCGCCCTCCCGCCTGGCGCTAGCCAAGCGGGAGGGATTGTCTGCGTCAAGCGAATTCCGAAAACCTTAGTAGGCGTTCGGCAACGCCTCCTTGGCGTTGCTGGCGTCGTAGAAGTTATCGGGGTTGATGATCATCGGCGGGATGGTTTGGCCGTTGGCATAATTCATCATGATGTCGAACGCCGCCGGCCCGAACCGCGGGTTGCACTCGCACGAGCAGCCGAGCTTGCCGTCGACGATCGCCTGAATGGCGTCCTTCTCGCCGTCGATCGAGACCACCAGGATGTCCTTGCCGGGGACCTTGCCGGCGGCCTCGATGGCCGCGATCGCGCCGAGCGCCATCTCGTCGTTATGGGCATAGACGATGGTCGCGTCGGAATGCGCCTGCAGCAAAGTCTCGGCGACCTGCCGGCCCTTGTCGCGAGCGAAGTCGCCGGACTGGCTGGCGAGAATGACCATATCGGGCGCCTTGGCCTTGATGGTGTCGTCGAAGCCCTTCTTGCGATCGTTGGCGGGCGAAGCGCCGACCGAGCCCTCGAGCTCGATGATCTTGCCCTTGCCCCCGGTCTGCTTGATCGTCCAGTCGGCGACCCGCTGGCCCTCCTGGACGAAATTCGAGCCAATGAAGGCGAGGAAATCAACGCCCGGCTTGGCGAGCGACGGATCGACGTTACGGTCGATCAGCAGCACCGGGATTCCGGCTTTCTTGGCGTTCATGACCGCGGGGATCAGCGGCTTTTCCTCGCGCGGCGGCAGGAAGATGAAGTCGACGCCCTGGGCGATCATGCTGTTGACGTCGGCGACTTGCTTGGCGGCCGAGCCGGCGGCGTCGGTATAGACGAGCTGGGCGCCGCGCTTGGCGGCTTCCGACTTCATGCTCGCGGTCTGCGCCAGGCGCCAGGGGTTGTTGCTCTCGGTCTGGGCGAAGCCGACCTTGTAGGCGTCCTTCTTCTTGAGCGGGGGCACCTGGCCGAAGGCGGGAATGATGGTGAGCCCGGCGAGGCCGCCGGCGGTTCCGATCAGCAAATGTCGGCGATCAATAAGCATTTGGTTTCCTCCTGTTGAAGTCCGCGCTCTTGGGTCGAGCGCGCCTCGACGGCTTCCAGACCGTTTGTGTGTCGGGGAGAGGACCGTTTCGCGGCGCCTTTGCGGCGCTTGCGGCCTTGAACCCCAGCTTGAGGCGATGATAATAACGCGCTAAAGAATGTCAATGGGGGCATTTGCCTCAGAAATTAGCCCTTGAATATCAATGGCCTGCTGAGATAATAATATTCGCAAGCAAACACCGAGGGCCAGCATGCGGGAGGACGGGGGCGCGCGTGGCGGCTTGGGCCCGCGCGAGGCTGCGCATGGGCGCTCGCGGCGCGCCGCGCCGGCGCGCCGGCCGACCATGATCGACGTCGCCAATGAAGCGCATGTCTCCCAGACCACGGTGTCGCTGGTCCTCAACCACGCCGACGGCGCGCGCCTCTCGGCCGAAACCCGCGCCCGGGTGATGAAGGCCGCCGCGCGGCTCGGCTACCAGCCGGCGCGGCGCGGCTTCGCGCCGAACTCGGCGGCGGCGGCTTCGATCGGCTTCATCTGCGATGAGCTCTCGACCGACCCCTGGACCGCGATCGGCCTCGACGGGGTGCGCGAGAAGGCGTGGGAGCAGGGGCTCACGGTGACGGTGATGACGACGCGGGGCGACGCCGACATGGAAAGCGCCGCGCTCGCGCAATTGACCGCCCAGCCGCTGGTCGGCCTCATCTACGCGACTATCAACACCCGTCTCGTCGATGCGCCGGCGGCGCTGTTGAGGACGCCGGCGGTGCTGCTCAACTGTCATGTCGCCAACGGCGCGCTCTCTTCGGTCGTGCCGGGCGAAACAGCCGGCGGCCACGCGGCGACCGACGTTCTCATCCGCGCCGGCCATCGCCGGATCGGCTACGTCAACGGCGAAGCGAGCATGGAGGCGTCGCGGCATCGCCTGCGCGGCTATCGTCAGGCGCTCGCGACCGCCGATCTGCCGTTCGACCCCGATCTCCTGCGCGAGGGCAACTGGCAGCCGATCTCCGGCTACGAGGCCGTGCGCGAGCTAATGAGCCTCAAAAGTCCGCCGAGCGCGATCTTCTGCGCCAACGACTTGATGGCGGTCGGCGCCTATGAGGCGCTGCACGAGCTTGGGCTTCGGATTCCCGAGGATGTCGCGGTCATGGGCTATGACGATCGCGAGATCGCCCAGCATCTGCATCCGCCGCTGACCACGGTCCTCTTGCCCCATTTCGAGATGGGCTCGATCGCCGCCGAAATCCTGCTCGACGCGGCCTCCGGCCCGGCGAGCCGGCCGCGGCAGATCAAGGTCGAGTGCCCGATCGTGAGGCGCGGATCGGCATAGTCGACGCAATCAGGAGGAACCGATGACTGAAAGCCTAACCAAATTGTCGAAGGGCGCGCTCAGCGATCTTGCGGGCGTGTTCGCCGCGATGCCGGAGAACGCGCTCGACGGGCTGATCGAGGAGATCGTCAAGGCGAAGCGGATCGTCGTGTTCGGGCTCGGGCGCGAGGGCTTGCAGATGCGCGGCTTCGCCATGCGGCTCTTTCACATGGGCCGCGAGGTCGCGGTCTGGGGCGACATGACGACGCCGGCGCTGGGCAAAGGCGATCTCTTCATCGCCTCGGCCGGGCCGGGCGATCTGCCGACCGCGCAGACGCTGGTCGAGGTCGCGCGGAAAGCAGGCGCGCGCACGGCGCTCGTCACCGCCCAGCCCGGTGGCGGGCTCGCCAAGCTTGTCGACGTCGTGACCGTCATCCCCGCCCAGACGATGGCCAACGATCGCGGCGGCAAGCTCTCGGTCCTCCCGATGGGCTCCCTGTTCGAAACTGCGCAAATGATCGCCTTCGAACTTGCGATCCTGAAGCTTCGCTCGCGCTTCGGCGAAACGTCGGAGACGATGCGCGCGCGGCACACCAATCTCGAGTGAGGCTGCGCCCGGCCGCCAATGGCGTGTTCGTCAAGCGCGGCCCCCGGTCGCGTCGGCCGCCGTCATCGATCGCGGCTAAGGCCATGATCCCCAAGCGTCTTTCCTGCTAAAGGGCGGGGGCGGCGAATCGCGGCGGAACGGCGCCGCCATGCGCTTCCTGCATGGATTTTCCCCCGAGCCCGCCGCCACAATTCATGCTGCGGAGCCGGCGGATTTCCGAGCCCGGAACAGGACCGGAACAGGGGAATAACAGGGAGCGTTTCGCGATTGACACAATCTTGACGCGATCCCCATTACGGCTCCGCCGCCCATGCTGACATCGCATGGCGGCGACTGACGGGTGCGCCGCCCCCCACTCGGCCGGCGTGGACCCGTTGCAGACCGAAGACGCTTTCCATAGTCAGGCGCTCAAAATATGCGGGAGATCGGCGAAGATCGGCGCTGTCCGGTTTGACATCCTCCGCCAACTAAAATCTAATTAACGGCACGAAAAGCGATATTCCAATTATCAGATTTTCGGGGGGCGAACTCAATGGCATTGGAGACTATCGGCGCCGGCGTCGGTCGCACTGGGACCAGGTCCCTGCAGCTCGCGCTCAACCAGCTCGAGCTCGGGCCCTGCTATCACATGATTGAGGTGGCTCAGAGCCTGCCCGTCAGCGTGCCGCTCTGGCTGGCGGCGCTCGACGGCCGGGCGGACTGGGAGACCATTTTTAAGGGTTATCGCAGCGCAGTCGACTGGCCGACCGCCGGCTTTTATCGTGAGCTCCACGCCGCCTATCCGTCGGCGAAATTCATCCTGACGGTTCGCAGCCCGGAAAGCTGGGCGGAAAGCTTCTCCGAAACGATCTACAAACTCCAGGCCGGCGGCGACCAGGCGCCCGCCGCTTTCAAGCCCTGGTTCGACATGGCGAATGGCGTCGTGGCCAAGTCGGGGTTTCCTTTCGGGCTCGACGTCGCGGGTCTGGCGAAGGCGTTCATAGCCCATACGGACGGCGTGAAGGCGGCGATCCCGGCAGATCACCTCCTTGTTTACGAGGTCAAGGACGGCTGGGGCCCGCTCTGCGCGTTCCTCGGGAAACCTGTGCCCGCCGAGCCGTTTCCGCGCACCAACAGCCGCGAGGAGTTTTGGGCCACTGTGACGGCCGCCATGCCGGCCACCGACCCCGCCGAGGCGTCTTAGCCCGTCGCAGCCCACGCTCTCCCGCATCAGGAGCCGGGCAAAGATTGTCCACGCCCTTCGGGATTACTCCGGCAACCCCAGGAGGTGCATGCCCTCGGCCACCTTTTCGGCCAGTGGCCGCGGGAGCCCCCCTTCGAACGCCATCCGGATCCGGAGCTGCGGGTTGATTCGCAGGGCTTCGGCGGCGGCCGCCTTGCCCTCGTCGATCCGGCCTGCGAGCGCCAGCATGGCCGCCTTCCAGTACCGCAGGACCGCCGAGCCGGGGTTCATTTCGACGCTCTTCGCATAGCCGGCCGCCGCATCGCCGTAGCGTCCCTCGGCAAGCGCGACGAGGCCGTGCACCAATGGGGCGTACCAGGCCAACGGATCGAACGGACTGAGGCGCAGCGCGCGCTCGGCGTGCAGGGTCGCCGCCGCGGTGTTGCCCGAATAGACGTTGGGAACGCTCGCCATGTAATGCGCGATCGCGCAGGACGGGTTCAGCGACAGCGCGCGGCCCATCGCGCTCAGCGCTGTGGCTTGATCGCCGCCGAGCTGGCTCAGGACGAAGCCGCCGATGGCGAGCGCGGTCGCGTCATCGACCCGGGCGCCGATCGCGCTGCGGGCGTGGGCGAGCGCCGCGGTCTTGTTCGCCGGGTCGAAGCCGCCTTGCAGAAACAGAATCTGCCGGCTCCAGGCCAGGATGGCGTGCGCGAGCGCATAGTCCGGGTCGAGTTTCAGCGCCTCTTCGAGATAGCCCGCCGCGATCCTCGCGCCGTCGGGTCCGACATGCTCCATATGCGGCAGCGCGCGCAGACAGAGGTCGTAGGCGTCGAGGCTTTCGGGCCGCTTTCGCCGCGAACGCTCGATTTCCGACCGCTGCACGCTAGGCTCGACCACGCCGACCACCTTGTCGGTGATCTGGTCCTGCAGGTCGAACACGTCCTCGAGGGCGCCGTCGAACCGATCCGCCCAAAGATGCGCGCCCGTCTCGGCTTCGACCACCTGCACGGTGATGCGCAGCCGATGGCCGGCCTTGCGAACGCTGCCCTCGAGCACGTAACGCGCGCCGAGTTCGCGCCCGACCTGTCGCACGTCGACGGCCTTGCCCTTGTAGGTGAAGCTCGAATTGCGGGCGATGACGGTCAGCGACTTCACCCGCGCGAGGCCCGTGAGGATGTCCTCGACGAGGCCATCGACGAAATAGTCCTGTTCGGGGTCGCCGCTCATGTTCTGGAACGGCAGCGCGGCGATCGAGGGCTTTTCGCTCGTCGCCGCCGCAGGCTTGGCCTCGGACGCGGCGGGCTTCGGCGCCTCGCCGGCGCCGACCTTGAGCGAATAAGCGCGGATCGGCTCAACAATGTTCTTGAGCTTCGTCTCGCCCATGTCGGTGACGGCCAGATTGAGCCGCGCCTTCACCTGCCGGTAGGCGTCCTCGGACAGGCAGATCGCGCCGGGCGCCGCGACCCCTTCGAGGCGAGCGGCGATGTTCACCCCATCGCCCATCAGGTCGCCGTCGCTCTCCTCGACCACGTCGCCGACGTGGATCCCCATGCGGAACACGATCCGCCGGTCCTCGGGCACGCCGGCATTGCGCTCGACCATCGCGTCCTGCACCTCGATCGCGCAGCGCACCGCGTCGACGGCGCTTCTGAACTCGACGATCGCCCCGTCGCCGGTGCGCTTGACGACGCGGCCCTTATGCACCGCGATCGTCGGGTCGATGAGGTCGCTGCGCAGCGCACGCAGCCGCGCGAGCAGCCGCTCCTCGTCCGCCCCGGCGAGGCGGGAGAAGCCGACCACGTCGGCGACGAGGATGGCGGCAAGCTTGCGCGTTTCGGTCATGTCCCCCCGCTCACTGCGGCAGCCCAGCGAGGCGCGCGCCCTCCAGCAGCATCTCTGCAAGCGCGGGATCGCGCGCCATGTGCCGCGCCCAGTCCATGTTGAATGCCGGGTTCAAGTCGAGCGCCTTCAACGCCACGGAGCGCGCCTCGTCCGTCCGGCCCGCGAGCGCCAGCGCGATCGCGTGCACCGCATGCAGGTTGCCAAAATGCGGGTGTAGGTGGACTGTAGACGCAGCCTCCGAGATCGCCTCGTCCGGACGGTTTTCGATCAGCGCTGCGAAGGTCAGGATGTGGTGCGTGACCCACGCCTGGGCGTCGAACGGGCTGAGCCGAAGCGCTCGCTCGGCGAGCGCCCGAGCCTTGGCCGTCTCTCCGCCCATGGCGTACAACAGCCCGCCGCACAGAAGCGTGAGAACGCAACAGGGATTTTGCGACAACGCCCGCTCGATGGTGGCGACCGCCGGTTCGTAGCTCCGGCCGAGTTGCCACATCATGAAGCCTGAGAGTCCCAGTGCCTGCGCGTCGTCCGTATCGCTCGCGATTACCGCTTCGGCGTGCCTGAGCCCCGCGTCCCGGTGCTCCGGGTTCAGGCCCTGCGCGAGGAAGAAAATCTCGTGGCAGCGGGCGAGCCAGGCCCGCGCCGGGGCGAAGTTCGGATCGAGCCGCAACGCCTCCTCGAGCAGCGGCGCGGCAATCTGCGCGCCGGGGAGGACCGGCAGGTAGATGTGGGGCAGCGCGCGTAGACACAGGTCGTATGCTGCCAGATTCTCGGGCGGCTTGCGGCGCGAGCGCTCGATCTCCGACTTGCGAACGCTCGGCTCGACGACGCCGACGATGCGCTCGGTGATCTGGTCCTGCAGCTCGAAAATGTCGTCGAGCGCGCCTTCGAACCGGTCCGCCCACAAATGCGCGCCGGTCGCGGCCTCGATCAGCTGCGCGGTGATGCGCAGCCGGTTTCCGCCCTTGCGGACGCTACCCTCGAGCACATAGCGCGCCCCAAGCTCGCGCCCGACCTGACGGACGTCGACCGCCTTGCCCTTGTAGGTGAAACTTGAATTGCGGGCGATGACCGTTAGCGACTTTACGCGCGCAAGGCCAGTGAGGACGTCCTCGACGAGGCCGTCGACAAAATACTCCTGCTCCGGGTCGCCGCTCATGTTCTGGAACGGCAGGGCCGCGATGGAGGGCTTTTCGCTCGCTGGCGCCGGGAGCTTGGCCTCGGGCGCGCCGGGTTTCGCCGCCGCCCGCGCGCCGACTTGCAGGGAGTACGCGCGGATCGGCTCAACAATGTTCTTGAGCTTCGTCTCGCCCATGTCGGTGACGGCGAGATCGAGCCGCGCCTTCACCTGCCGGTAGGCGTCCTCGGAAAGACAGATCGCGCCGGGCGTCGCGACGCCTTCGAGCCGGGCGGCGATATTGACCCCGTCGCCCATGAGGTCGCCGTCACTCTCCTCGACCACGTCGCCGACATGAATGCCGATGCGAAACACGATGCGTCGGTCGTCGGGCAAGCCGGCGTTGCGCTCGACCATTGCGTCCTGGATTTCGATGGCGCAGCGCACCGCGTCGACGGCGCTGCGGAACTCGACGATCGCCCCGTCGCCGGTGCGCTTGACGACGCGCCCCTTGTGGACCGCGATCGTCGGGTCGATCAGGTCGCTGCGCAGCGCCCGCAGCCGCGCGAGAAGCCGCTCCTCGTCCGCCCCGGCGAGGCGGGAGAAGCCCACGACGTCCGCGACGAGGATGGCAGCGAGCTTACGGGTCTCGGTCATACGAGCCCCCTCCATGGGCCAGATCAGCACAAACCGCGCCCATCCCGTCTCGGTCGGCAGTTCGGCCGGAGAAAATCAATCGGGCTTCGATGCGGACTCGACGTTTACGTCCTCAAGACGCGAATCAAAACGGATCGACGACCTCCAGAAATGGAAATCGGTGGAAATCGGCGTCGCGCGTGCAGATCTGTCTCACGCCGTGCTCGCGCATCAAGATCGCCGTGTGAGCGTCGTGGATGAGATTTCCGGCAAGCCACGGAAGCTCCGCGATTACGCGAGCGGCCACATCGCCGTGTCGCTCGGTTGCAACGAGGATGGAAAGGCCCGGCGAGGCGATCAGCGAGCGGACGAACGCAATCGCGTTCGCGGCGGTCCAAGGCTTGCGCATGACGCGAGGGTGCGTCGTCACCCGCATGAATTCGTACAGGATCGACCAGGTCACATACCACGCGTCAGGTTCGCGGCGCTTCCCTTCAAGCCATTTTCGGGCCTCGGGATGCGCCTGCGACCCCTCGTCCGCCGCATAGACAAGGATGTTCGTGTCGACGACCAGCACGCGGCTATCGGCCTTCCATCGCCTGATACAGGGACTCCCGATCCGAAATGTCGACGAACGCGCCGCCGCTGTCGAAGGTTGGAAGCGGTTCGAGCGGCGCCCGCGCATTGCGGGATTGAAACAGACTCCGCAGCGCCGTCTCGACGAGATCTGACATCGTACGCCCTTGGCGAGCCGCCTCGCGCTTGAGTTCCGCCATGACGGTTGCGTCGATATTCAGCGTCGTCTTCATATGGCAAGCCATATCACATGTATGGCACTATGTCACGCGTCCGACGCGTGGCGCAGTCTACGGATCGCCGACGGCCTCGGGCGCCAGAGTAGCGGTAGGATTGCGGTTTCGGTCATCGCAAACCGTCCCGGTGCATGAGTCTACTCCGGAACCCCCGCGAGCCGCATTCCACGCGTCAACTTCTCCTTCAGTCCCGGGCCGCGCACGATTTCCATGAGCGGACCGAAGCGCACGTGCGGCGCGAGCTCGACGCCCTTGCGCGCGGCCTCGCGGGCCTCGTCGATCCGGCCCGTCAGCGCGAGCCCGAGCGCATGCATGTAATGGAGCGGCTGGTATTGCGGGTTGAGGTTCAGCGCCCGCGCGTAGTGCGCGAGCGCCTCCTCGTCGCGATCCTGAGTGAGCCGCGCGTGGCCGAGGCAGAGGTGGGCGTGCCAGGTCAGGGGATCGAACGGGCTGATGCGCAGCGCGCGCTCGGCGAACGCAGCGGCCTTGTCGGACTCGCCGCCCATGGCGTAGACGAACGCGCCCCACATCAGCGCGGTCACGCAATATGGGTTGTGGGACAGCGCGGGTTCGATGGCCGTCACCGAGCGCTCGTAATCGAGGCCCAGCATCCAGACGACGAAGCCGGCGGTCGCGAGCGCGGTCGCGTCGTCCGTCCTGCTCGCGATGACCGCCTCCGCAAGGGCGACGCCCGCGCTCCGGTGAGCCGGATCGAAGCTGCCGGCCCGGAAACGCTGCTCGTGGGAATGCGCGAGCGCTCGACGATCGCCCCGTCGCCGGTGCG
>Ga0335076_10001883_pt1 | contig 20571 bp, 13 predicted proteins | sample Lox_Sample_25_FD_206717 | JGI IMG/M metagenome (GOLD analysis project Ga0335076, IMG submission 206717) | Soil microbial communities from Loxahatchee National Wildlife Refuge, Florida, United States - Lox_Sample_2.5 | ecosystem: Environmental > Terrestrial > Soil > Wetlands | place: USA...
GGCTGAGCTCGAGTCGGACTTCGACGCCCTCGACGAACTGCTGCGCGGCATCTCCGCCGTGGGAGAGCTAACCGCCCGCACCCTGGACAATGTCGCCTCCAACGGCGAGCGCATCTCCAGCAAGCTGGTGGCAGCGGCGTTGGCAGCCAAAGGACTCCCTGCAGTGCACGTGGACGCGCGCGAGTGCATCGTCACCGACGATCAATTCACCAAGGCCGTTCCCCACGTCGGCGAAACCAACCAGCGAACCGCGTCACGGCTCAAGCCCCTGCTGTGGCCGGAGAGGGGCGAGCCGACGGTTCCTGTGATGGGCGGGTTCATCGCCTGCACCCCGGATGGCGTGACGACCACCATCGGTCGCGGCGGCTCAGATTTTTCCGCCGCCATCATCGGCGCCGCGCTCGACGCCGAGCGCATCGAGATCTGGACCGACGTAGACGGCATGAAGACCACCGATCCCAACCTCTGCCCCGACGCGCGTCGCATCAAGCAGATCGGCTTTGAGGAAGCCGCCGAGCTAGCCTACTTCGGCGCCAAGGTGCTTCATCCGGCGACTCTGCTGCCCGCGGTGCAGAAGAACATCCCCGTCCTCGTCCTGAACTCGCGCAACCCCCAAAACGAAGGCACGCGCATAACCGCCTTGGCGCCGCATAGCCGCTCGGTGTTCAAGGCCATCGCCGCCAAAAAGCGCATCACCATCGTGGACATCGTCGCCACCCGCATGCTGGGTGCCCACGGCTTCCTCAAGGCGATCTTCGACGTCTTCGACCGTCACCGCTGCGCGGTGGACGTGGTCTCGACCTCCGAAGTCAGCGTCTCGCTTACGGTGGACTCCAACGAAGCCATCCCCGCCGTCGCTGCCGATCTCCAGAAGCTTGGCGACGTAAAATACTCCGGCCGAAAAGCAATTGTCTGCCTGGTGGGAGAGAATATCCGTGAGACCCCAGGCATCGCGGCGCGCGTGTTTACCGCGATTTCCGATATTAATGTCCGCATGATTTCCCAGGGCGCGTCGGAGATCAACATCACCTTCGTTGTAGACGAGGACGATGTGCCCCAGGCAGTGCAGCGCCTGCACCAGGAATTTTTCAAGGACCCGGACCCAGGCGTGTTTGAGTGAGTCCGAACGCGGCTTTAGCCGCTGAGTAACCGCTATGAAAATGGTTCTTCTGGGCCGCGGCAAGACCGGCGTCCTCGTCGCCGACGTTGCCCGCCATCGTGGACACGAAGTTCGCGTGCTCGGCGCCGCCGACAACCCCGCCGCAAAAGCCCTCACCAAACAACTCCTGAGCGACGTCGAAGTCGCCATCGACTTCACCGCCCCCGACGCCGTGCTCGGCAACATTCGCCGCTGCGTCGAGACTCGCACCCCGCTGGTGGTTGGCACTACCGGCTGGTACTTCGAGATTCCGGCGATTCGAGAGATGGTCGAGAAGGCCGACGCTTCCCTGCTCTACGCGGCGAACTTCTCCATCGGTGTGAACCTCTTCTTTGACATCGTGCGCTCCGCCGCGCCTGCCCTGCGCTACGGCTACTCCGGCCACATCACCGAGAAGCATCACGTTCACAAGAAAGACGCGCCGTCAGGAACTGCGGTAGCGATCAGAAACGTGATCAAAGATGCCGCCGGCCACGAGCCGGAGATTGCCTCCGTGCGCGAGGGAGACATTGTCGGCACGCATATCCTGAGCCTCGACTCGCCCGCAGATACGATTACTCTGATTCACGAAGCCAAGTCGCGCCGCGGCTTTGCCGAAGGCGCCGTCCGCGCAGCCGAGTGGCTGCCCGGCCACAAGGGCTTCTTTGACTTCAAGGATGTGTTCAGGGAGATGTGAGCGTCCGCTCTTGCAGGTGTCAGCGCTACCTCTTAAGGACCGCGCTCACTTTACCGCCTGGGCCGTTACTTTGAAGCTGTATTTCCCGTCTGCCGAGACCACCACCGGCACGCCATCTTTGAGATAAGCGGCAGCGACGTCGCGGTTTTGCCACTCGACCTCCCACCCATCCGCGATGGCAATTAGGGTGTACTTACCGGGAATGACGGCGCGCAGGTTGAAGCTGCCATCGCTGTCGCTCTGATCCACGCGGTACAGCTCTTCCTCCTCCGCCCCTGCCGGGATCAGCACCACACACGCGCCCGCCAGCGGCTTGTCATCGCTCAGCACCATCCCCGCAACCGTTCCGCTGCCGCGCACCGCGGTAATCTCAAGTTGTATCGGCTCGGCGCCGCTAATCTCGATCTGTTGTCCTATCACCTTGGCGCCGGAAGCCTTCAGCGTGGCGACAGCCAGCGCACCTCTTCCTTGCACTCTGACTTCATAGCGGCCAGGCGGAGTTGGTTGGGGGAACTCGAAATGACCATCGGCATCGGCTTGTGACGCGGTCGCCACTTGATCGCCCCGCAGAACAATGGTGGGGCGGCCTGCATTCTTGTCGGGCAGCGTCAGCACGCCGCTCACGGTTGCCACGCTCGGCTCACCGACGTCGAGGGAGTCGCTGCTCTCCTTTGACAGCCGCACGTTCATCGGCGCCGAAGGCTCTTGCCGGCCATCGCGGAAGCGTGCCACAGAAATTGTGTAGTCCCCGGGCGCTGTGCCGGAGAGTTCGGCATCCGCTCCCTGACTGCGAACGAGGTTGGTTCCAATCTGTGCCTTGTAGTCGCCGAACAGACGTGCCTGCACCGTCGCATTCACGTTTTCTTCCGGCGGACCGGGCACGTTCAGATGCACATGCAAGGCACGCACCGGGTGCAACGCCATATCCGCGGTTGCGTGTTCGCCGGGGTGAAGTTGAATCGGCTCGGCGCCATCCGGTTCGGTCGCGCCCGGGTAGTAGAGCACCGGGTAAGCGACGTCGAGTTCGGGGTTGGGCTGCTCTGGGCTTTCCGGCGCTGAAACGCCAGACAATCTTTCCATAACGCCCGGGTTAAACGTCCGCCGGACCACGCCGTGCTGCGCATACCAGGGCTCAGCGGTTACCACCACGAAGTAGCGGCCCGGCACCAGGTGCGGCAGGCGATAAGTTCCCTCATCGTCTGTGGTGACCGTGCCCGCGATGTGAGTACTCCGCTTGCCGTATTCCACCGCATCGTGAAATAGATAAACCCGCGCATCCCGCACGGGATCGCCGGCCTCGTCGATGATGTTGCCCGTGATGGAAGCCTCCAGCGCCATCTTAAAAACAACCTTCGCTTCGGGTGCGTCCGGTCCTACCACGATGCCGGTAAAGAAGCCGGCGTGCTCCCGGTAGAAGCTGGAGCGGTAGCCGCGGCTGCGGACCCGGATCTGGTACTTGGATGCCTGTAGCCCGTCGAAGCTGAAGCTGCCGTCCCGGCCAGTCTCAACCGCGCGGAACACTTGCCGATCCTCCGAGTGGGCGATGGAGACCGTGGCTCGCGCCAGCGGTTGGCCGCCGACACTACTCACTACGGTTCCCGTAATGCGAAAGGCAGCCGCGCCCGCATGAGCCGGCGCGGACTGCGCGAAAGCCGCAGAGGCAAGCAGCACCGCGACGAGAACAATGGATTTGGTGCGCATCATCGGGTGATCACATCCAGTAGGACGCTGGCCTGCCCATTGGGCGCAAGCGTGACGTGCGCCGCGTGCGCCATGTACTCGCTCATCACCTCGGGATTGGCGTACTGAAGCCCATCGAGGGTGTCGAAAGCGAGAATGCTATAGGAGCCAGGGGGGATGAGCATCCAGCCTTTGTTGCCGCCGAACTGCATGATTTGTGGCGCACGGCCAAGGAGTTCGTCGGCATAGATCAGCAGGTCCACGGAGGATTCGCGTTCGGCGCCGCTGAACGACATCGCCAGTTGCCCGGCATCGTTTCGGGCGGTTATCTCCAGCGTGCCGGTTTGCCCGTCTTGCACCTCCATTTCCCCGTGCAATACGTCGGCTCCCTGCCAGCGCGCCGAGGCAACGTACCACCCGCCGCGGATTGGAACATCAAGCCAATAGCGGCCCGGGCGAACTCGCATGAAAGCGGGCGTACCGTCCGCGGACGTCGTGGTCGCCCCATCGTCCCCTAACGGATTGACCGATCTAGCCCGCACCCACGGAATGGCTCGCTCTCCCGGCTTGGCGCCTTCGGCTTCGACACTGATCGGAATGGAGAGTTCCGGTGACAGCGCCAGCGTAATTCCGCTCATGTCGGACGAAACCACCACGGTTTGCACTCCGAACCACAACGGTGACGGTGATCCGATTAATTGGCCTCCGATCACAGGAGCCTGGCAATTGGCCTCCAGCCGATAGGTGCCAAGAGGCACTTGCGGGAATTCAAATGCGGTCGAGCCCTCCTTTACCTCGCCGCCAATCGTCCATGTCGGGTCGGCCGCACTGGCAAGCTGCACCGAGCAGTTGAGATTGGCGCCGCCACTCATACTCCCCGACACGCGGAAAAACTTCTGTTCCCGCACGGAGAAGTTCATCTCCATTTGCTGCCCGGCGGTCACTTTGAATGCAGCTGCCCCCGAGACGTCCATCGCTCCCTCGTAACACGACACTCCGTAGCTCGGCAAAACCGCGGCGCCTCGGTTTCGCGGCGCTGGCAGGGGTCCCGCGCAGAGGTAATACGTGCCCGGCCGCAGGTTGGCGATGCGGTAAGCGCCGTCGCTGTCGGTAGTCTTCGAGTTGAGCTCAACCCTGCGCCTCAGACCCTGCTGGACCCGCGACATTTCCAGGCGAATAGGAACACGCTCCACCGGTTCGCCATTCTTGTCCACCACCTGCCCATAGATAACCGCCTCGGGTGTGAGCTGCAGGACGATTCCCGCAGCGTCATCGGCGGTGCGAATATGCAGGAGTTGCCGTGGTTTTCCGAGTTCGTCGCGCGAAAAGAAGCCGGGCTTGCGGACCGATGGCCAGTAAGTCCCCGGCGCAACCGCAGGAAATTCGAAGTGGCCCGTCTGGTCGGTGAGCACGGCGCCTTCCTGAAAGGTCACCAGCGCGTGCCGGATGGGCTCGCCGGTGACTGCATTCACTACCGTGCCTGAGACCGTGTACTTATCGGAAGTCAACGGCGCTGGGCTGTTAACGATTTGCGCTAGCATCACCGAACTAAAGAGCACAACAGCGCCTATCACCCGCACAGCTGCGGCCCGCGCGGCCGTTTGGTTCGCCGCTGCCATCATCAAGTACGGTAGTGTAGAACCAGCAGCTCTGCAACCGGACACCCCGAGCGTCCAGCGTGGTCGAACCCTTTCCGCCCTTCCCCCTTGCATCTTCCCCCTCAAGCGCGGAAACTGTCCCCATGAAGCTACGTGGATGCGGCACCGCTTTAGTCACCCCCTTCAACTCCGACGGATCGATTGACGAAAAAGCTCTGCGTTCTCTCGTCGCGTGGCAAGTCGACTCCGGCATTCACTTCCTGGTGCCGTGCGGCACCACCGGCGAGACGCCCACGCTCAGCAAAGACGAGTGGCTGCGGGTGATCGAGATCACCGTCGAGGTGGTGAACGGGCGCGTGCCCATCGTCGCCGGCGCAACTTCGAACTCCACGCAGGACGCGGTCGATAAGGCGCGCACCGTCGCCAAGATTCGCGGCGTGGACGCCATCCTTACGGCTTCACCCTACTACAACAAGCCCACGCAGGAGGGCCAGTACCAGCACTTCCGCGCCATCGCCGAGGCGGTGGACCGCCCGCTGGTGCTCTACAACGTGCCCGGCCGCACCGGCGCCAACATCGAGCCCGCCACCCTGGCGCGCCTCGCCGAAATCCCCAACATCATTGCGGTGAAAGAAGCCAGCGGCAGCATCACCCAGATTGCCGAGGTGTTCAACGCCGTGCCCGACGACTTCCTGGTTTTCTCAGGCGATGATGCCATCACTTTGCCGGTGATCGCGTTCGGCGGAGTGGGCATTGTGTCGGTGGCATCGAACGAGATTCCCGCCGAGATGAGCGCCATGACCGCAGCCGCGCTCGACAACGACTGGAAGCAGGCGCGCAAGCTGCAGCGCAAGTTCCTGCCGCTGATGCAGGCCAACTTTATCGAGTCGAATCCGCTTCCGGTGAAGGCCGTGCTGGCGATGATGGGACGCATCCAGGAAAACTACCGCCTCCCACTCTGCCCCATGAAGAAAGACACTCGCGCCAAGCTGGAGAAGATCGCGGAGGCCGCGGGAGTGCTGAGCGGCGTCGCGGCCAGAGGGTAATCTCGTGTGGGGACGGGCCTCTGGGCCGTCCGGACGGCGCGTAGCTCCCGCCGCAAACTCTTCAAGAATTTTCCCAAATATTTGAGAGTGTGGGCCCCAGCGCCTCGCTGGGGCGGGTCGTCGCCGTTTCTAGATTTAAGCTCCTGCGGGCGCCCCGCCCGCAGCTCTTACGCAACCTGCAGCTTCGTCGGCCTCTCCATGAGCTGCGCGTACAACCGCTCATACTCTTCCCCCATCCGCTCCGCCGAGTAATTCCGCTCAACGCGCTCCCGGCACGCCGCCGGATCAACCTGCCCAACCCGCCCTACCGCCTCTGCCATTTCCTCGGCCGAAGCCATCACGAATCCCGTCACGCCATCCGCGACAACCTCGGGCAACGCACCGCGCCGCAACGCCACCACCGGCACGCCGCAAGCCATCGCCTCCATGCTGACCAGCGAACTGGTCTCGTCCACCAGGCTGGGCACAAGCAAGGCCCGCGCTCCAGCCAGCAATTCCAGCGTCTGCGCCCGATTGGCGACGCCGAAGTACGAAACTCTGCCCGCTTCCAGCCGCGGACGAATCTCTCGCTCGAAGTACTGCTGGTGATAGCTGAACGGGTACACCTGGCCGGCGATGATCAGTGGCACTTGAGCGCGATCCGCCACTTCGATCGCCACATGCGGCCCTTTTTCTTCGCAGATGCGCCCCATCCAGAGCAAGTACTCACCCCGTCCGCGGCGCAGCTTAAACTCCGCAACCCTAATCGCGTTTTGCACGTAGCCGATAACCTGATCGACGCCCGCAAACGTCTGCGTCTGCGAACGCGAGACGCAGTTGAGCGCGACATTCGGCGGGAGATCGCGAAACACCTGGTCAGGATAGAAGCTGCGCGGCAGGTGCAAGGTGGCTAGTACCGGCGCATCCACCTGCCCCGCATACTGAAAGAAGCTGCCGCTCTGGTCGTGCACCAGGTCAAACGGTCCCGCGGAGGGCTGCCGTTCCGCCAGAAACCGCAACAGCAACTCGCGCTGCTCGCGTTCGCGCTCGGCAAAACAATCCGGGTGCTCAGGCGGCGAACCCGTCGCCAGCAGCTCTCCCGCCACCCGCGATCCCGCGCACGCCGCCACCGTCGTACGATGCCCGCGGCGAAACATCTCCCGCTCCAGCGTCGCCAGCATCTGCTCCGCGCCGCCGCAACTGTCTTCACTTACCGCCAACAGCGGATACGCCACATAAAGCACCCGCAAGCTTCGGCCGTCTCTCACGAGACTTCCCGCACCCCGGGCTCGTACGGCCCCATTTTCTTAGGACGATGGCGGCACTCGATACACGCCTCGAATGCCGCGGCCACCTGCTCTCCGGTGATAGGCCACTTCCACGCTTCGTAGTTCAACACGCCGGGGTGAGGTGGCTGGGTAAAGTCGTAGCGGGCCAGTGGGCGATAGCGCTCGATGCCGGGGCTGAAGTTGGCCACAGTCAATCCCTGCGAGGCGTAGGCCGCAAACATGGCGCGCTTGCGCGCGGCTTCTTCCGGCGTAACATCGAGGAGAACCTCGGTCCCGTTCGGCATCATGAATTCCTGCATCACCATCACGCCATCGGTGGAGCGGTGGTAAAGCGGCATCTCATAGGCGGGGAGGTGATGCTGCCCCGAGAGTACCTGCCCCAGGAAGCAGCAGGTGTCGTGGTCGGGGTGCCCGCCTTCATAGGCCGGAACCAGCAAGGCGTCGGGCTCGTGAGCTTCGACCAACTCCTTCAGCAGCTTCAGCGCGCTCGGGACCGCAAGGAAGAGGTCCTGATCCAGAAATAGCAGTTCGGGATTGGGCGCCGGCGGCAGAAATTCGATGTGCTCCACTCCTACCAGGGCGAGCGCCTGGTGCGCCTCACGATATCGTACCGCGGCGTACGCTTCCCGGCTGCCGTACTTTTTCCAGAAGTAAGCGTCGCGCGGAGCGCCATCGGTGGCAAACACCACCAGCGGCTCGTGCATGCGCTGCAGCAGAGCGCCACAGCCCACGGCCTCGTCGTCCGGATGGGCGACCAGCACCAGGGTCTTTCCCAGTAGCGGCGCGAGCAGTTCCATTCAAAAACTCTGATGCAGCGGGAAGCCATTATGGATGGAGGCTGAAAATTACCGATCCCGCCGCGTGGGGTTCGTACTAATCGTCCATCTTCAACCGGAAATCGTCAATCAGCCTGGCTCCGCATTCGCCCCCTTGTCATTCGGCATTCGGGTTTATACTGCCGCCTTCCATGCCGACCACCACCACCGAAAATCTCAAGCTCGAGATCGAGCGGCTCTTCGCCATGGGCGGCGAGGTCAAGTCCGACCCGCAGGGGCGCTGGGTCTTCGAGCGCCTGCGCAACGCGCTCACCGAAGGCAAGGTCCGCGCCGCCGAAAAGAAAGACGGCCGCTGGCAGGCAAACACCTGGGTCAAGCAAGGCATCCTGCTCGGCTTCCGCCTCGGCGAACTCGTAGAGATGACTCGCGCCGGCGCGCTCTCCTTCGTGGACAAAAACACCTACCCCGTCCGCCAATTCACCTTGCAGGACAAAGTGCGCATGGTGCCGGGTGGCTCGTCAGCGCGTCTGGGCGCGTACATCGCCCCGGGAGTGATCTGCATGCCGCCCATGTTTGTCAACGCAGGCGCTTACGTGGACGAGGGCACGCTGATCGACTCGCACGCCCTGGTGGGCTCCTGCGCGCAAATCGGCAAGCACGTGCACCTGAGCGCGGCGGCGCAGATCGGCGGCGTGCTCGAACCAGTCAACGCCACGCCGGTCATCATCGAAGATGATGTGCTGGTGGGCGGCAATTGCGGCGTGTACGAAGGCACGCAGGTGCGGGCGCGGGCGGTGCTCGCGTCCGGAACCATCCTCACTCGTTCCACCCCGATCTTCGATATCGTCCGCGGCGAGATCCACCGCTCCTCGGGCGATGAACCGCTCGTCGTGCCCGAAAATGCCGTGGTCGTGCCCGGCTCGCGCGCTGTGACCCGTGGCAAAGCCGCAGAATGGGGACTCTCGCTCTACTGTCCCGTGATCGTGAAGTACCGCGACGAAAAGACGGACCGGGGGGTGGAACTGGAAGACCTGCTACGCTGAATTGGGCAAGGAGAGTTCGAAATTGACCTGCCTCCGTGTCTCCCTGGCGGGTTCTTCCTACGGCTTCGAATGAAAACTAAGTTCCTCATCGCCGGCCTATTCCTCCTCTTCCTCGCCGCCGTCCTGTCCCTCGCTGGTCGCTTCGGCGCGTCGCTCTCGCCCACGCTGACCGCCACGATCCGCTGGCTGGCGATCGCCGCCTTCACCGCTTACGCCTTCCTCAAGCGCTCGCTTACTGCCTGGATTCTGGTGGCGATGCTGTTCGGCGCCGAAATTGGCTACGACGCGCCGCACTTCGCCGGCAGTCTGCGCATCTTCGCCCAGATCTTCCTGCAGATGATCAAGGTGATCATCGCCCCCCTGCTCTTTGCCACCCTGGTAAGCGGCATCGCCGGGCACGCCAACCTCAGGCAGGTCGGGCGCATGGGGATCAAGGCGATCGTCTACTTCGAGGTGGTCACCACTGCCGCGTTGTTTATCGGACTCGCCGCCATCAATCTCAGCCAGGCGGGATACGGTGTTCATCTTCCCAGCGTCGAAAGCGCCGAGAAGATCGCTGCCGCCAGGCCCACCGCTGCCGAGATCATCCTGCACATCTTCCCCGAGAACATCGCCAAGTCGGTGGCGGAAAATCAGGTCCTCCAGGTCGTGGTCTTCGCCATCATCTTTGGCATCGCCCTGGCCATGGTGCGCGAAGACAAGCGCCGCCCCATGCTCAGCTTCTGCGAGAGCCTCGCCGAAGTGATGTTCAAGTTCACCAATATCGTCATGCTGCTCGCTCCTATCGGCGTGGCCGGCGCCATCGCCTACACCGTGGCCCACACCGGCTTCGACGTGCTGTTGAACCTGGTGCGCCTGGTCGCGACGCTGTATGTCGCGCTCATCATCACCATACTTGGCGTGCTGTTACCGAGCGCTTTACTGGTGCGCGCACCCATCCGCCGGACGGTGAAGGCGATGGCTGAACCCGCCGCCATCGCATTCAGCACCACCAGCTCCGAAGCCGCACTGCCACGTGCCATGGAGTGCATGGAAGCTCTCGGCGTACCCCGCCAGGTTGTGGCCTTTGTTATTCCGCTCGGCTACAGCTTCAACCTTGTGGGCTCCACTCTCTATCTCGCCCTGGCATCCATCTTTGTCGCGCAGGTGGCCGGCATCCACCTCACCTTCGGACAGCAGCTGTTCATGATGTTGACCCTGATGCTGACCAGTAAGGGTGTCGCCGGAGTCTCGCGCGCCGCGATCGTCATTCTTCTGGGAACCGCCGGCCAGCTCGGGCTGCCGACGGAACCGATCTTCATCCTGCTGGGCGTGGATCAGCTAATGGATATGGGCCGCACCGCTGTCAACGTGATCGGCAACTGCCTGGCTTCGGTCGTCGTCGCCAAGTGGGAAGGTGAGTTCGACAAGGAGCGGCCCTCCGAAACGGTGGAAGCCGCCCTAACCCAGTAAAAATGCCTCCAGCTTCACCCCCGACGCGGCGGGCTTTGCGAGCCGCTTAGGGTCTTCCCTGAGCTGCTTCGTGTCAGGCCCAGCCCTGAGTCTGTCGAAGGGACCTCAGTCGTGGCACACCCGACATGATGGCAAGGGCTTTAGCAGCCGGACTCGAAACGATCCGCGTTGATCCGCGCGAGTCCGCGGTTGGTTTTTCGGGAGCGCGAGTGGCTTTGTTAATTGTCCGGCTTATCCAGCTCGATGGAGTGTACGTGGGAAATAATGCCGGTCTCCGGATTCATCTCGGCAATGATGCGGTAGCTCTCGCGCCGCGGCACGTATCCCTTCTCTTCCAGCTTGAGCACCTGGCGATGGAATTCGTCGGCGTCCCACTCGCGGACCATGATCACGTCGGACATAACCTTCCCCTATTGCTTGGCAGCATACGAGGCCCACCGCCTGCGCGCAACCGTGGCGGTCACAACCGTTCGCGAAGTCTTCGCCCGCGGGCCAGTGCGGACAGCAGATACGGCCGCCCAAAAATGAGGGCGCGGCTCCTGGGAACCGCGCCCCATCATCAGGAGGTACAACGCTGGCAAACCTTGTCCGAGCCAGCCGGAGGGCTGTCTCCCTCACACCCGTATATCGTAACCAGATAGGTCACGAGATGTTGTGACGTGCGTCACAAGAGTTTGTGCCCGAGTCACAGGACCGAGGCCTCCAGCGCGACCGCCCGCGGGAACAGCACGTTGTTCTCCAGGTGGATGTGCCGGTGCAGGTCGGCCTCGAACTCGGCCGGGGCGCGGTAGTAGCTCTGGTAGCCGGTGCAGCCGTCTGCGGGCGCAGTGTAGCCGTCGCTGGCCTGGCGAAGCCTCGAACCCTCAGCCGATCAGGAATGCCGTTCCCAGTAGTGCTCCAAACAAAATTCCCTGCCTCAGCTCCGACCAGCCCAGCGCCTTGACGCGCAGCGGTTCGGGGCGCGCCACGAACCACGCCAATCCGCGCAGCAACGCGGGGATGAGTGCAAACACCGCCAGGCGCGGCGCCAAGCCCACCGCGGCCGCTGCCGCGATCAGGCCCAGCATCAGGAATTGGCCGGTGAAGAAGCTCTGGCCGTGAGTAAATTTCTCGGCAAAATTCGCGGCCCGCGCCCCATGGATGCGCACCTGCACAAAGTGAATCTGGTTGCCGGCGAAGATCCAGTTCGCGAGCCAGAGTCCGATGGCGGGCGCTCCGATGTGTCCGGTGAGCGCGCAATAAGCGGCGGGGGCGGTCGCGGTCAATCCGATCGCGCCCACCAGTTGGGAAGCCATGCGGGTTGAGCGTGAAATTCCCTTCAGCACCGACTGCGCCACGAAGGCAACGGCGGAGACCGCCCCGATCACGAGCAATCCCTGATTCTGCCCGTCGCGCAGCAGCAACGACAGGCACGCCACCGCGATCGTCGCCAAAACCGCAGAGGCGCTCAGGCACGCGCCGCGCTCGGCGGTATTCTGCGCGCGCATAGGCGACGTCCCCAACAGGCTCTCGACCGGCGTGCGCAACCAGAACAACGCCAACGCAGCCGGGAGGAACAGCATCAGCGAGAGCCAATGCCCGCCGCCGGCTCCTGCGACCGATCCGGTAAACAAGGGAACCAGCAGCAAACCCCAGGCGCCGTGCTCACGCGGCGTCACCAGGGCGCGGACTCTCGGAACTGCCCCTGACGGAAGATGAATTGCCAGGTTTGACATGTTCTCCCCCATGCCACATCACAGTAGTGCCGCGCATTGCCCCACGCTTTGACTCTTGTTCCGCTTAACCCCGTGGCCTGGCCGGGCTCCCCAGCCCAACGCCGCTTGGCATCCCGCCCGCCTTCCCCTCAATTCTGTGACCCGACTTTCAGCAGCCGCGGATCGGCCATCTTCGGCTCGTACACGCAGAAGGGCTCGGCGTCCATGTAGTCGCCGCTGGCAGCGTAGGCGCGGGCGCGGCATCCCATGCAGACATTGCGGAACTCGCAGCAGCCACACTTCCCTTTCAGGTTGCCGGTGTCGCGCAGCGTCTCGAACACTACCGACTTCTCCCAGACGTCGGCGAAGCTCTGCTTCCGCAGATCGCCGGCCATCACCGGCAGGTAGCCGCAGGGATAGACCTCGCCCTCGTGCGAAATGAAGCAGACGCCGGTTCCCGCCAGGCAGCCCTTGGTCATGGCGTTCATGCCGTCGGGATGTCCGGTGTGCGCGCCGGCTGGCGGTCCCGCCGGCCGCTGGCCGGGATGCTGATGAATGATCACCCCGGTCGAGCCCGGCATCGCCATATCCACCGGACCGATTTCTCCGTGGGCGATCGCGGCCGCAGTCGCCGAGCGGCGCTCTTCGGCTCGGCGCTGGCGCACCACCCGGAAGTAGTGCGGCGCGCAGGTCGCTTTCAACTCGATCCCGCCTTCGAGCGAACGTTCGTAGAACCAGTTCAGCATGTCCTCGTATTCCTGCGGGGGAACCATCTGCTCGGCCGCAATATCGACGCCGCAGCCCACCGGTACCAGCAGGAAAGTATGCAGGGCATCGGCGCCGAGTCCGCGAGCCAGGTCCAACACCTGCGGTAACTGCCGCGCGTTGTGGCGGGCAATGGTCATGTTGATCTGCACCGACATGCCCAGCTCTTTCAGATTGCGCAGCCCGTACACCGCTGCGTCGAATGCGCCGGGGATTCCGCGGAAGCTGTCGTGGGTCATGGAATCCGCGCCGTCCAGGCTGATGGAGACCCGTTTAACGCCAGAATCGACGATCTTTCGCGCGATCTCCTTGGTCACCATGGTCCCGTTGGTCGCCAGCGCGACGCGCAGGCCCTTCTCGGTGCCGTACGCGGCCAGCTTGAAGATGTCGGGACGATACAGCGGCTCGCCGCCGCTCAGCACTAGGATCGGGTTCGCGTACCCGGCGATCTGCTCGATGATGTTGAAGGCCCGCTGCGTGGCCAGGTCGGTCGGCGAGCTCAACTCGGTGGCAGTAGCGCGGCAGTGAATGCAGCGCAGGTTACAGCCCTTGGTAACCTCCCAGAAAATCAGCCTTGGTTGCGGTACGGTCTGCTTGCTGGATTCCATCCCCGGTCTCCTTCCCTCACCATGGCAAGGGTAGGCGGGAGGGCGGAAACCGGGCGATGATTGTTGTCACTCGCGCATGTGACCTGCGTCACATGGGCCCGCCCGTATGGCAGTCGGCGCAGTTCACCTGGGTCATGTCCCCCAGGTCCACCGGGTGCTTGAACTGGATGCCGGTGGCGCTGCCCATGATGGGCACACCGCTCTCCGCCTCGCTCAACACCGTGTGGCAGGCATTGCACTCCTTGGAGACCACTTTGCCCTCGGCGCTCACGTGGTTGCCGTCGTGGCAGCGGAAGCAGCCGGCGCTGAGGAAGTGCCCGATGTTGCTGGGATGCGTCTTCCAGTCCACCTTCATCTCTGGAAAGATGGTGCGCTGGAAGATGGCCTGCACTTCCGTGATCGCCTGCTTGATCTCATGCTGCTTGCTGGCGGCGATCTGGGGATACTTCTCCTGGTAGAACTTCTGCATCTCGGTGGCTATGCCCTGTAGCGCCTCCGGCGTGGAGTTGTAGGTTCCAGTCAGGGCCGACACCGCCTGGGCCTTGATGAACGGCAAGCTGGCATCGATGCGCCGCGCCAGCAGCGACTCGTCCACCGACCGGTCCGGCGGCACGTAGATGTGCGTGGGACGGTTGTGGCAGTCCACGCAGTCCATCCGGCGTTTGGAAGCCTTCTCGATCTGCTCTGGCTTAAGGGGGGAATCCTTCGACTGATACACCGTCACCCGGCCCTGCAAGTCCTTCACCTGCACCCAGGGTATGGTCTGGCGATGCTCGTCGGTTGCGATGTAGGTAATCTCGTTGCCGATGTTCATGTGCCAGTGAATGCCGGAGGGTTGGCCGGTATCGGGATCGCCGCCGCCGGTGTTGATCAGCAGGCGAATCTGGCGCGGCGTATTTTTCTCGTCGCTGCCGAAGTGATAGAAGACCTTCAACTGCGCTCCGTAGAAGCGCTTGGGCCAGTGGCACTGCTCGCAGGTCTCGGGCGCGGGGCGCAGGTTATGCACCGGAGTGGGAATCGGCTTGGGATACTTGTTGAACGCGACCGCGTACACCTGGTAGGCGCCCGAGAGCTTGGAGCGCACATACCATCCGGCGCCGGCGCCGACGTGGCAATCCACGCAGCGCACGCGCGCGTGCGGCGACGCCGAATACGCCACAAATTCGGGGTTCATCACACTGTGGCAGAGCTGTCCGCAGAACTGGACCGAATCGGTGTACTCGTAGGCGCGATAGCTGCCGGCGGCGCTAAGCGCCACGAAGACCGCGGTAAACGTCACCACCGCCGCAAAGGTGCTGCGCTGGCGGGGATTGTTGAAGTCCACCGTGGGAAAGCGCGTCATGCTGGGCTTTTGTTTGCGGCGCCGGCGCCGCTCCAGCAGCATGCCGATGGGGATCAGAACCAGGCCGAGCACCAGGAAGCCCGGCAGCACCATGTACGCCAGAATGCCGATGTAGGGACTGGGCCGCGGCGAGACAAAATCCACGAACACCAGCAGGGCGATGTTCGCCGCGGCAATAACGGCAATCACCGCGCCAATCAGGCTGATGAGATTGCGAAACAGTCCGGGTTGGTCGGTCGGGGGTACAGGGGTCGGGTTATCGCTGCCTTCAGCGGCCATGCTCGGGTCTCCTGTTTCCTGGGGAAACGTTGCTGGCTCAACCGTAGAACTTCGTGCTCACTTGGGGCTGTGATTGGCGTCACTAGTAGACCGGAGCCAGCGGAGTCCCGGCTGTGACGCCCATCACAAGGGAAGGATTCTACCCCGGTCTTCTGCCATCCTCGCAGGTCGCGCTAGGAGCGGGCCGAACCGGCCGGCTCCTGCTCGCTCTCTTCACTCTTCCCGGACTCTGACGCCGCTGCGCCCTCCTCACCTGCCGCATTCTCCTCCGCCGCCTTCTGCACCGACTGGAGAATGGTATCCGCGTCCAGCGCGTGCTCTTCCTGGTAGTGCTCGACGGAGACCCGCCCGTCGAACCAGGCCCAGTTCATCGGGTAAACATCGGGATCGAAGAACACCTGGTAGAAGTGCCACACCAGGATTGCCAGCGTCGCCAGCACTGCCTCGTAGAAGTGGATGGCGGTGAAGGCGTCGAGCGTCCAGCGCGGCAGCAGGTCGCCCACCTGCACTTTGAACCACAGTGCCAGGCCGGTGCCGGCCATGACGAACATGCCCCACACCAGCGCCCAATATTCCATCTTTTCGGCATAGGTGAAGCGGCCGAACTCGGGCTTCTTCGGCGCCATGCCGAGGTAGTAGCGCAGCGTGCCCAGAATGTCCCACGCGTCCTTCTCGACCGGCAACATACCCATAAACATCCGCCGGCCCTCGCGGTTGCTCGCCAGATAAATTGCGTGGAAGAGGCTCACGGCGATCAGCACTACGCCCGCAATGCGGTGGATCACGCTCCGGACCGTCTCATTGCCGAACAGCGAGGCGAACCAGCTGTCCGGATACTTCAGCGCGAATCCGGTGAGCACCAGCGTGAAGAAGCTGATCAGCAAGGTCAGGTGCTGGGCGCGCTGCGCCGGATCCATGCGCACCACCAGCCGCCGGTGGGCTTCGCGGCGCTCACGTGCCTTGCGCCGCCAGATGATCAGGTTATGCACCAGCATGAACCCGATCACGCCGAAAATCAGGCTGAGGTAGAAGCGGCGGATCCAGCGCACCGCCATGCTGCCCACGTCGGCGGAGAGCGGCGCATCCACGTGCACCTTGCCCATGATGAACTTGTCGTTCGCGCCCGGGTGGCAGTGTCCGCAGGTGGTGGCCAGGTTGGCGCGATTGATGGTCGACCGCGGATCCGACGACGGCAGGATGTTGTGCACCCCGTGGCAACTGGCGCAGTTGGCTACCACCTTCGATCCCATGCGCGAGGCGAGTCCGTGGTAGCTGGCCAGGTAGGTGCTGGCACGATGGCTCTCGAGGCCAAACTCCGACGACAGGCGCGTGCTCTCGTGGCACCGGGCGCAAGTGGTCTGCGCCAGCGCGGTCGCCGCCACCGAGCTGTTGGGATCGGTGGGCGCTTTGATGGAGTGGATGCCGTGGCAGTCGGTGCACACCGGCGCCTGCCAGTTGCCGCGAGCAACGGCTTGCCCGTGGATGCTGGCCGTGTACTCCTGCTTCACGTTCTCGTGGCACTTGGCGCAGGTAGTAGGAACGTTGAACTTGAAGATCGACGACTTCGAATCGTTCGCCGAAAGAATTTCGTGGGTGCCGTGGCAGTCGGTGCAGACGGCAGCCTTGCTCTGCGCGCCGTTGGCGGCGACATCTTTGCCGTGCACGCTCTCCTGGTACAGGTTGAACGGCTGGGCCGAGTGACCGCTTTTCTCCATCACGAACTTCTGGCCGTGGCAGGAGCCGCAGGTCTTGGGGATGTTGGCGTGATTCACCCGCGAAGTAGGTTCGGTGGCCGCTTGCAACTCGTGCGGGCTGCCGTGGCAATCGATGCAGCTGGCGGCTTGCGTGTCTCCCGCCTTGATCGCCTTGGCGTGGAAGCTGCGCTGGTAGGCCGCGACTTCATCCCCGTGGCAGGTCGCGCACTGCACCCGCGCCGGCGTGGTTTCGTGCGGCGCAGTCTTCACGTCGGTGTGGCAGTCGGTGCAGGAGAAGATGCTGTGGGCGGAGTTCTTGAACTTGTCGCCATCCACCGCCAGGCTGACCTTCTTGCCGTCCACTTCCTTGAACACCGTCGGATCGCTGTGGCAGGCGAGACACTCGTCGTTGCTGAGGCCCTTGGGCGCGGCCTTTTTGGAGCCGGCCAGGGCGGCGCCCATCATCAACAGGCTAACCAGGAGAACTTTGCCGATCGATTTCACGTTTGTCACCAGTCCCCTGCGGGGGCCGCTGGATTTGCCCTCTCCCTCATCGGCTCCGGGCGGAAGCCGGGCGCGTCGCTTGGCCGTCTGTCGCGGCTCTATGCGTTCTGCGCCCGCTTGAACATCGCACAGGGACCGCACTTAGGACGGTGAGAAAGGGCACCTGCGGACGTGATGACCATCACGTCCCCTTGTGCCGGACACAACACGCCGTGCCGCATGTCACTCGTGGCGGGGTAGTTAGACGGCAGGGGAGAAACGGCGCTAACCCAGTCAGCTCGGTTTTGAAAGGCGCTACTGCCGCCGAAGAGTCAGACGATTCGCCTCAGGGCACGGCTTCCGCCGTGCCGAAAACGTCGCTTTATGTGCCATGCCAAACGCCTGAACGCGGTCTCGAGACGCCGGCTCTTGGCGTGTCGGGGCGAGTTCAGGCGTCAGGAATCTGTTTTTTCTCTCCGCACCACAACAGCTCCCGCAGCCTCATCCAATCGTGATGCCGCGAAAAAAGGGGCGGCCGCAGCCGCCCCGGACGAGAAATGCGAACTTCAGAAGCTGAAACGCAGCGACAGCGTGCCGGTGTTAGCGTGAAAATCCCGCGGCGCCACCACGTTGAGCAGCGAGAGCGACGGAGGCTGGTCCTTGGCGTTGTAATCGTAATAGCCCCAGAAGCCCTTGAACGTCAGCCCCTTGCCCAGATCGTAAGCCAGCCCGGCGTGGGCCTTGTGCCAGTTGATGGCCTGCGGACCCAGCGGCTGATCGGGGAACGGCCCGGCAAACACGCAGCCGCTCGCCACCGAGGCGCCCGGGCAAGGCGAAATCGGGTTCCCCGCCAGCGGCGGCGAGTTGCCGAAGACGTCGCCCACCACCATCAGCGGCTGCCCGTTGTCGGCCCGCAGCCAGTTGGTGAAGCCGTTGTCGCTGGTGATCTCGTAGCCGAGGCTCAAGGTCAGCCGGCGCGTCGCCTGGTAGTTGATGTTGCTGTAGCCGGTGTGCGTCGTCTCCTGGTAATCGAGCAGCAGGGCGCGCGCCGCCGCTGCGTTATTACACGACTCAGGGGGCGAGGTGGACGCAGGGAACGTCCCCACGAAGACGCCGCCCGTGCCGGTGATAGGCATGCACGTGGCTGAGTTGATGTTCTGGTCGAGCATCGTCCAACCGAGATCGAAACTCATCCGCGTATTCGGATTCACGCTGAAGCCCGCGGTGTAGTAATACCAGTGGTCCTTATGGCCATACGCGGTCGGAATGAAGCTTGCCGGAAACAGCGGCGCGCCCACCACGCCGGTAACGCCGCTGTTAGCCTCGATCTCTTGTCCCGCGGCAAAGGGGTTTCTGGTCTGCACCAGGTGGACGCCGCCGTTGATCCCCAGCCACGATTTCACCTTGTAGTTGGTGTACACCCGCACCCGCTGCTGGTGGCGCGGGCTGATGTTGGTAAAGGCATTGTCGGCGCTGAGCAGTTCGACGTCGGCGTTGGTCCGCCACGCCTTCGTTGGCCGAATCACCACGCCGCCAAGGCCGGTAAACGAGTTGATCCGGTCGCTCTCGGTCGCCGCCGGAACCAGGGCAATGGTGGGAACCGTCGGCACAACGCCGGTCCCGGTATTGGAAAACGTGCTGGTGGTTTGATCTACGATTCCGGTGCCGTTGGCGCCTTCGTTGAGCTGCCGGCGGTCGTAGCGGAATCCAATATAGGCGCCGAAGCGCTGTCCCGGACGCCAGCTCACCTTGGTGGTGTTGGTATAGGTCTGCGCGCCCAGCAGCGTGTCGTAATTGGTGAGCACTTCATAGCTGCTGCTGGCCGGAGCGTTGCCCACCGCGGTCAACCCGGTCAGCGCCAGAATGGAGCTGTTGCAGGGGCCGCGTAGTGGGGTAAGCGTCACCGTGCCGGCCGGAAACCCGGTCGGCCCAGCCAGGGCACTCCCCGTCGGCGCCACGCAGTTGAAGGCGGTGTTGAGGAAGTTGCCGGGCTCACGCCAGTTCAACCAGCGGAACGTGTCGGAAGCTTCCCAGTGATCGCTGATCTGGTAAATCAGTCCCAGGTCGGCGTTGGCGGAGATGCGGCCGGCGTTGGGCGAGCCGCTATTCAGCGTGGCGGTGCTGCCGTGCATAAATTCCTGGAAGTTCAGGAAATCCGAGTCCGCCGAGCTGTAGGTACCGCTGGCCGTGAACGTCAGCTTGCGAATGTAGTTGGACTGCATGGCCAATTGCCCGGTGGGGATGTCGGTGCGAACATTCCCGTGCCGGTAATAGCCGCCACCCGGCCCGCTATTCACCAGCACCGAATTGCAGCCGGAGTTGATGATGAAGAGGTTCCCTGGCCGGATGGTCTGGCCGTTGAAGCAAGAGGGCAGGGTGCCGCTCAGCGGCGGCAGCAGAACCCCGATATCCACCTGCGGGCCGAGGGCATTGCCGAGGTTATACAGCGCGTCCTGATCCACGTAGCCGATATCGTTCTTGTCGTGTTCGAAGAACACGTCGAGGCTGATGTTGGTACGCGGCAGAGCCTTGATATCGGCGCCAAACTGATAGCGGTCGGAGCGCCATTGCCAATCCTGCGTGAGGATGGCGCGGATGGGCGCTTCCAAACTGGTGTCCTGCAGTCCGTAGGTGACGTTGCGGGCGTAGCCGAGCCGGAAGCTCACCTTCGACTCCGGCAGCAGCGTCAGATTGAAGTCGCCCATGTTGCGGGTGGTGGCCTGCATGTGGGGACTGTTGGTGTACCAGAACTGCGCCGTGGGACTGAAGCCGTTGGTGCATCCCACGCCGCAGGTAGTAATGCCGGCATTCAGGTTCAGAGGATTGGCGAACAGATCGTAGTTGAAGTAGTTCTTGTCGCGCCGGTATGAGCTGCTGAAGTTGTACCAGTGGTTCTTTTCCAGGCGCAGCCGCAGCACCGACTCGGGATCGCCGCCAAAGCCAAAGCTGGTCAGGTCGAGGCGGTCAAAGATCAAGCCCATATTGTTGAGCGACTGCATCGACAGGTC
>Ga0335076_10001884_pt1 | contig 20570 bp, 15 predicted proteins | sample Lox_Sample_25_FD_206717 | JGI IMG/M metagenome (GOLD analysis project Ga0335076, IMG submission 206717) | Soil microbial communities from Loxahatchee National Wildlife Refuge, Florida, United States - Lox_Sample_2.5 | ecosystem: Environmental > Terrestrial > Soil > Wetlands | place: USA...
AAAACAGCGCTGAATTGCCACTGGGGAGTCTGCTCGTTAACTTGGCGGACCTTCGTGTAATCGACCCTCTTGAAATTCACGATTGCACGTTGGACCGCTTTATTCGTCTCATTCGCCTCGTCCATAGCGTTTCGCTGAAGGTACGCAACCACGGTATATCCAGCGGTGGCAGCGAAGATCAGCATAGTGAAAATGGCCATGGTCGCATTGGCGTGCTCAGGTTTCTTAACGAACGCCCATATGCGCGTGAAAACCTCAACGGGAGAGGGCTCGCCTCCGCCGTGTTCCGGCTGGATACCACTGTCCGTCGAGCCCCTCTGCGAATTGATCCGTTTTCCCACGTAGGTTCCCGCATAATGCTGTTGAAAGCTAATCGCTTCTTCGCCATCGCCCTTATCGGTGCGGTTACTTTGCTGGCCCTGCGGTTGGTCCCAAAGGGTCGGTAAATGGGTTAGATCTCTATTCATTTGAAGCGGGCCAAATACGTCGAAAGGCCAAATACAAACAAAGAAACCTAGCACAGGGCATGGGACACACATTCCTAAGAATGAAGTTGCTAGGGCCGAGAAAGCAGGCAGAGAAGGAAACTAGCCTCCTCCGACCAGAGTGTACGCAAACCTCGGGGGCACGACAAGGACTTGAGCGGTCCTTTCGCGTGCTTCTAGTTGCAGATTCTACTGAGCTAAGGCACGATCACAGCCGCGCCATCCACGGCGTCGTTCTTGACCGCCTGCAGAGCCTCATTCGCCTGATCGAGTTTGAACACTGTCACCTTTGGATGCAGGCCGATCTGCGCGGCCAGTGACAGGAAGTCGCGGGCGTCGGCGCGGGTCATGTTGGCTATGCTGCGAATCTGGCGCTCGCCCCACAGCAGGCGGTCGTAGTCGAACTCAGGCATGCGATCGAGATGAATCGCATTGATCGCCACCACGCCTCCTTTGCGCAGGCTGGCGAGGGCTGCGACGACGACATCGCCACTCGGAGCGAAGGTCACCGCGCGATCCAGTTCAACCGGAGGCTTGTCCGTCTCACCGCCCACCCACGTTGCGCCGAGCGAGGCGGCCAGGTCGCGATGAGACTTGCCGCGCGTCGACACGTAGACGTCACACTTCCACGCCTGCAGCACGGCAATCGCCAGGTGCGCCGACGCGCCGAAGCCGAACAATCCCACGCGCTCTCCCTGCTCCACGCCCGCGACGCGCAAGCTGCGAAAGCCGATGATGCCGGCGCACAGCAGCGGCGCGGCATGCAGATCGTCGAGCGCGTCGGGCAAGGGATAGACGAAATCTTTTCTGGCGAAGGCGCATTCGGCATAGCCGCCCGCGATGGTGTATCCGGTGAACACAGGCGAGTCGCAAAGATTCTCGGTGCCTCGCTGACAGTAAGGACACGTGCCGTCAGTGCCGCCAAGCCACGACACGCCAACGCGTGAGCCAAGAGGAATTTCTGCGGTCGCGCCGTCGACGACCTCGCCGACGATCTGGTGTCCAGGAATCAGACGCAACTGCTTCGGTGGCAGCTCTCCTTCGACGATGTGAAGGTCGGTGCGGCAAACGCCACAGGCGCGCACGCGCAGCAGCACGTGTCCCGATCGGATTCGCGGATCGGCAACTTCGATGATCTCTAACGGATGTTCGGCGATGGGTCGCGGCGAGCTGAGTACGGCGGCTTTCATTTTAGGACTGAACCGCAGTCTTGAACCGTAGGATCGAACCGCAGGATCGAAGCACAGGATCGAACCGCTTCTATGATGCCAAAGAGGCGGCCTGAGTTCCAAAGAAGTTGACAAGCGCAACGCGAGCTACGGCTGCCCCGCGAGTTCAAGAGTCATGACCTGAAATGCGCGCAGGCGAAACTCGTGCGGCTCGCGGGCATCAAGACTTGATGAAGCGTTGCCGTTGTCGGTCCAGAGCAGGCGCGCGATGAAATGCTTGGGCGCGTCAGCAGGCAACTCAAGCAGATCCGCGACACGCGCTGTGTAGGCCTGCTCGTGATCGCTCGGATTTCGCAGCGTGATGATCGCCTTCTCCGGCGACCATGAAGCGAAACCATACACTTCAAGCCGCGCCGGATCTCCACCGATCCAGTGCGAGTCTTTCAACGTCTGCGCATTTTCGCGAGACCATTTGGCAGACGCGGCCAGCACGTCCCAATCTTGCGGCGACAATAAAGAAGGCGTGATGTACATCTCCTGCAGTTGCGTGCCGGTTCCGAAATAATCGTGAACTTCGTCTGCGAAGTCGTGATCGGGATCGCTGCCGAGGCGCTGGGCGTGGCGTGCATAAATGAGACCATGCAGCATCAGTGAATTGATGGGAAACAGCGGCCCGTCTTCGACCACCCAGCGATAGAGTTGCGAGTCGCGGTAGGTGATCCAGCGCTGGCGGTTCGACCCGACGCCAGCGAAGCTGTGATCGTCGCCGCCGCGCCAGATGGAGTCGGCATAAAGCAGCCAGAACGGCGAGGGATAGGTTCCGGTCGTGAGATTGACGTACAGGTCAGGTTTCTTCGCGCGCAGTTCGCCGATGAGATGAATCGCGGCATCGAAGTCGCTGTCGAACTCGCTGCCTTTGATGACCTCATTGGCGTTGCCGGTGCCATCGAACTTGAACTGGTTCACGTGATACTTGTCGATCATGTTGAGACACACGTCGCGAAAGTAGCGGTAGTACTTTGGACCGGAGAGCGCGAGCCCGCCTTCGTTGGTTTCGAATCCAAGCGCGTGGGCTGAAGCGAGCCGCTGCTCCTTCGGCTTGTCGTAGCCTCCCCAGGGCGAGAGCCAGATACCGGGCGCGGCGCCGTATTTGGCGGCCATCTCGGTGACATGAGTGAGACCGTCGGGGAAGCCGGGATTGAACTTCCAGAGAGTTTTCGGGTCATCCCATCCATCGTCGAACATAAAGCTGTCGAGCTTCACGCCGCGCTGCTTGGTGAGGTGCTCGCCGAACGCCTGCACCTCGGCAACGGCATCGCGGTTGTCGTATCGATTGAAATAGCCAAGGTCGTACCACGTGTTGTAGTGCAGAAAGGTGCGATAGGGATGGGCGCGTTCGCTTTCAACGTACTTCAAAAAGTCGCGGCGCATCTGACCGGGATGCGTCACACCCAGCACTGCAGAGTAGGTCACGCTCTTCCCCGCCAGCAGCGGCAGCTCGCGCGAGAGCCAGCAGGAGGCGCGATCGGCGCGGACACGGCAGTCGGAAAGCGGATGCTCAAAGCCGAAGAACCACGTTCCGGCGATAACCGGAGAGCCTTTGACCTGGCCGGAGACGGTTGCTCCGGGCGCGCTTGCATCGATCAAGCTGACCTGGGAGAGCGCCAGCGGCTGTTGCCCAGCTTGAATCGCGATCTCTTCGCGAATGTAGTTGGCATCCTCATGCAGGATTGCCTTATAGCGAACGGTTACGTCTGCCGAAGCATTCTGCAGTTCGAGGTGAATTTCGCGGCCGGGAACGTGGTCGGCAGCCCGCGACGAAGCCTGCGAGGTGGAGCTACTTTCGAAGATCGGCGCCCCGCTGATCTTGAAGTCTGAAGAACGAAGGACTTCGCCTTCCTTCGGAACCAGCGTGAATACATCGCCATCAAGCGCCAGGGTCTGGCCCGTGTATTTGTTGGTCAGGCTGTGCCAATGAAGCGTTCCATCCTCGACGGACCACGAGGCTGAGATGGCAGCGTTGGATAGGGTCAGCAAGTCGCCATCCCGCGAGACTTCGACGGCCGATTGCGCGCTGAGCGAGCCAGCCATCAGCGCCACAACCACAAACACCAGGCAATGGAACCACGAAGCGTAACTGCGGGTCACAGATTTCCTTTTACAATTCCCTGTACTGCTTCTGTGCAACGCGATGCACAGCAGATTGATGTCAACGGTCATGACAGAGCCCTTGTCTCAAGCCTTTCCTAATACTTCATTTTGGCGACGAATTATCTTGACTTGGATCGTAAGCGAAAGTAATAGTTTTGAGTCGTAATAATATGAAAGTTCCAGCGTGGAGGACGCGATGAGTGTCTGCCGCCGAACCTCGGTTCAGATTTCCAGTTCCATCCTGATTCTCTTCACCGCAGTGCTGACAAGTGTCGCTGCAGGCCAAGCCGCGTACGAAGCTCAGATTCGAGGCACAGTCACCGATCAGAGCGGCGCCGTAGTGGTCAACTCCACGATAACGATCATCAATGACGCCACCAATATCTCACAGACGGTGCACAGCGACGAGCACGGTCAGTACTTCATTGTGGGATTGCGTCCGGCGGTGTACACGATCAAGGCCGAGACCAAAGGCTTCCGCGTTGTCGAAAAGAAAAATGTGGTGCTGCAGGTCGACCAGCAGACGACGGTGGATATTGTTCTGCATCCTCTGGGCGTAAGCGAGACGATGGAGGTCACCGAGACGGCGCCATTGCTCGACACCGACAGCGCGACGCTGGGGACCGAGATCACGAGCGAGTATGTAAAGGAAATCCCCCTGATCAATCGCAGTTTCTTCGGGCTGACTTTTCTGTCGGGAGGAGTGACCGAGGCGGCGGGGTCGGGAACGAATGACAATTATCCCACCGGGACGAACTTCGTTTCGAACGGACAGAGAAATGCCACGGCCGAGGTGCGCCTGGATGGAGCGCTGATCAGTGCACCGGAGCAGGGAGAAGGCGGGAACTCGAACATCTATTACGAACCGATCGTGGAGGGCGTGCAGGAGTTCAAAGTCCAGAACAACAGCTTTTCGGCGGAGTTTGGGAACAACGGCGGCACGGTCGTGAACATGGTGCTGAAGAGCGGTACCAACGCGTTCCACGGCAGCGGCTGGTATTTTCTGCAGCGGTCACAGCTCAACGCGCGCGATTTTTTTAATCCTGCGCCGAATCCGAAACCATCGAGCCAGCGCGACCAGGGCGGGTTCTCGATTGGCGGACCGATCGTAAAGAACAAGACATTCTTCTTTGTCGACTTCGAGAAAGTGCGGAACAACGCCGCGATCAGCGGACTGGCTTCCGTGCCGACTTTGGCGGAGCGAGGACTGGCGGGAACGGGCTACGATTTTTCGGCGACTGGTACGAACATTTACGATCCGAAGCAACCGGTTTGTTCAGACGGAACTCGGCCGCAGGTTGGAGCCGACTGCAGTGGGAACACGCTTCCAGCAAACAGCCTGAATGTAATTCCCGCCGGAGAAGTCGATCAGATCGGGCTCGCAGTGCTGAATCTGTATCCGCAGCCGAATGTTCCTGGCGGAGGAGAGTTCAACAATTACCTCTTCAGCGGTACGGCACATGCGCCCGACTATCAGTTCGACATCAAGCTCGATCATCAGATCAACGACAGGCATCGAATCAACGGGCGATATAGCCGTGCGAAATCGGATTTCTACACGCCGATATTTCTCGGAGACGGCGGTCTCGCCAATGGCGGTTCCATCAACGACGGGATTGGCGGCAGTCCGACGACCGCGCAAAATGTCGGGCTGGAATACACATGGACGGTGAATCCGCGAATCATCTGGACGAGCCGCTTTTCAGTGGACCGTGTGCACCAGGCTGAAACGGCGAACATACCGACCATTTCGAGTTTCAATGCGTCGCTGCCCAGTGGCACGCAAGGCTTGCCTTCGATTCTGCAACAAGCCAACGGCCTGGACCGCATGCCTTCCTTCTTCATGTCGTCAGGTGGCGGGACCGGACCTTGGGATGACCTCTACGATCAGTGCTGCGTGAATACGACGTTCGCGCACTCGCTGTATAGCTATTCTTCGCAGCTGGTGATCTCGAAGGGAGCACATTTGCTGAAGATCGGCGGAGAGCAGCGACTGCTTTACAACAACTTCTTCCAGCCGCCGGGACCTACCGGAGTTTTCAACTTCACCGACTTCGTGACGTCACCCAATCCAAACAGCGACACCGATTCGTCGGACAATCTGACGGGAAATGCATTTGCCAGCCTGCTGTTCGGTTACGCGGACAACGTGAACGGATTCCCGTCGGAGCCGACCGCTTTGATTGTTTATCCATCGGTAGCGAACAAGTCGAAAGAGACTGGATTTTATTTTCAAGACGACTGGAAAGTGAATTCGAAGCTTACGGTGAATCTGGGAATCCGCTACGAGTGGAGCTCGCCTTACAACGAGCGCTACAACCGGCTGCAGTTCAGCGATTTCAACGCCGATACGGGAGTGAATCTGGATCTGAGCGCCGCGCAGGCGGCGCTGACCAATCCCTTTGGCGGGAGCGGGTCAGTGGCTTTCCCAGCGTCGAAAGAATTGATCGGCACGACGCTGTTTGCGAACTCCAACATGCGGACTGTTCCCGTATATCGCAAAGATGTAGGACCAAGGCTGGGCTTTGCGTACCAACTCGATTCCAAGACCGTTTTACGTGGCGGAACCGGAATTTATTTTGGAATGAGCCCGGCGACCAACTTCCAATATCCGGGAACGGCTTTCCGCACGACGGCCACGTTCTTCTTCACGCATGACAATTTTCAGACGCAGGACGCAACATTGTCGAACCTGTTTCCCGAGGGTTTTACCGGCCCGCAAGGTACGCAGTATGGCAAGCTGGCGGACTGGGGATACTCGAACAACAACGATCTGGGCACAACGGCGGCGCGCGATGCGGACATCTACCAATGGAACCTGGGAATTCAGCGTTCGCTGCCGGGAGAGATCGTACTGGGCGTCGATTATTCGGCGAACCGGAGCACTCACTTGCCATGGTCGGGCACGAACAACCGGGACTTCATGTCTTCGGCGCTTCTCAAGCAGATTTCGCAGGTGGCACACGCGAACTACGACGCCGTCATGGGTAGCCCCGGGCAGTGCGACCTTGACAGTTGCGTGAGTACGCTGCTGGCGAATCCGGTGAACAACCCGTTTTACCCGATGTTTACGCCTCCGTGCGCGTCGGGACCGTGCTTCAACGAACCCGACTCGGCCTATAGCTCGCCACAGATTGGGCTGGGAAATCTGCTGAATCCGTATCCGCAATTCACGGGTGACTTCGAGGGGCTGATGCTGGAAGAGGCGAGCTCGTGGTACAACGCGATGCAGATCCGCTTTCAGAAACGCACGTCGCACAACATCAGCTTCGAAGGAAGCTACACCATTTCGAAGTCGACGGACAATTCGTCGGCGGGAAGAAATAACTGGGTGGGATCGCTGGGAAACGCGATGCCACAGCAACTCGACCAGCTCAATCAGGAACACAGCATCAGCGCCAACGATACGCCACAACGGCTGGCTGGAGCGGTTGTCGTGGATCTGCCCATCGGCCGCAAACAATGGATAGGCGGGAACATGAATCGCGGGCTGGACGCCGTGATTGGAGGCTGGTCGATCGCAACGCTGATAACGGAGCAGTCCGGGCAACCGCTGGCGATCGCGATGAACAGCGCGCGGTTGGCGAATGGCACCCAGCGCCCAGATGTAACGTGCTCGCAGCTCAAGAGCGGATCAAGCATGAAGGCTGTCGCGCTGAGTTGGAATTCGGCGTCTCCGTTGTCTTACTTCAACAGCAACTGCTTTGGCGATCCTGGAGATCAGAATCCGGGAAACGCTCCGCGCTACTTCTCAAACCTGCGCGTGGATGGCATCCACAACGTGGACTTGAACATTTACAAATCGTTTGTTCCGAAGGAAGGGACGAAGATCGACCTGCGGGCCGAAATTTTCAACGTGGCGAATCATGCGCGCTTTGCCCCGCCCGACAACTCTTTCGGAGGCGAAACGTTTGGGTTCATCAGCGCGACTGCTCCCGGATATTTGCCGCGTTATTTCCAGTTTGGAGTCAGGTTTGAATTCTAGCGAGTCGTGAGCCGCGAGTCCTGAGTTGCGAGAATCGTGGCGCAATGTCGAAGCTGTCTGATTGCACTCGATTGCTCGTAGATTTCGGTTGTCTCCTATGAAAAACAAAACTGCAGGTTTCGTTTATGTGGCATTGGTGTGTCTGATCGTTGGGGCAAGCGGCTCAATGCTGCTTGCGCAAAGACGTTCCAGTGAAGATTGGGGCTCGCAGGAGTGGACGAACTACGTCCGCATTGGAGCGTATGGGTTGAAGGGCGGAGATGCGGCAAAGATTGTGCGCGACGCCGAGGGCAGTGATGTGTTTGGGATTGAAGTCGACAATGATATCCCCGGGCGGTACGAAAGCTTTCTGCATCCGGAAGAAAAGCTGAAGGCGATCCGCGATGTGGCGCAGGCAGCGCATGCGGCGGGCGATTTTGCGTTCGTCTATATCGCAGGCACCGAGTGCATTACAGCGCATGGGGACAAGACGGCGCACACTCTGGCGAAGGATCATCCGGATTGGCTGCAGAGAAAGATTACCGGCGAACCTGCGATCTTTGGCGGGGGAAGCGCGTTCTGGATCAGGGCGGGTGATGAAGACGTGTGGGTGAGCCCGTACGCGCCCGAGTGGCGAAAGACTTACATGGAGCGCGTGCGGCAGATTGCGGAGACGGGGATCGATGGGATTTACATCGATATTCCGTACTGGATGACGCATTTCGATGGCTGGGAGAACACTTGGGCCAGTTTCGATGAGTACACGGTCGCGGCGTTCAAACAGCAGACCGGCCTCGACGCGAAGCATGATTTGAAGCTGGGAGATTTTTCAGACCCGGCATTTCGCAAGTGGATTGAGTTCCGGATCGATACGTTTACAGATTTTCTGCGCGATATTGGTGCGACGGCGAAGGCGGTGAATCCGAAGATCAAGATCATTCCGGAGATTTATCCGGGGATTGAAGAAGAGGCGGTGCGAGTCGGCGCCGACGTCTACAGCCTGTATGCGGTAGTGGATGCGATTGCGCACGAATATGAGTTTGGCAGCGGAGATCACATGGCGTCGTCGCGGACTCCGCTGGACTGGTTTCGCTACCAGGTGGGCATGCACTCGTTCCGGGCATTCGCGCAGGGGAAGCCGACGTGGATTCTGAATTACTCGTGGGACGGCGACAAGAAAGTGGATGCGCGCGAGTCGATGATGAACCTGGCGATGTCGGAAGTGATGGCTGGAGCGAATTTCTGGGACGCACCGGGGCATTCCATGGCCGGGTCGAATGATCTGCCGACACGAAAGAAAATATTTTCCTGGATTCAGGCGCATGAGAAGACCTTTTATCTGCCGCGGACGCCGATTGATCCGATCGGGGTGTACTTTTCGCCGGAGACGCGGAATTTCTACGCCGACGATTTCATCGCGTCGTATCGCGGGATTTTGATTTTGCTGATGCAGAAGCATCTCGAGTTTCAGATTGTGACGCCGCGGACGCTGGCGGAGTTTAAGGGCAAGACGCTGGTGCTGCCGGATGTGCGGATGGTGAGCGAGAATGAGAAGGAGTTGTTCGCGAAACTAGTCGCGCGGGGTTCGAGACTGGTGATCACGGGGACGGATGCGGCGGGTCTTGGCGCGTCCGAAAACGTGGTGCGATTTTCGGCATGCCCCGGAAAGGCTTACAACGCGGCGCTTGAGAAAACTTTCGAACAAGCCTTGTCGGATTCTCCCCATGAGTTTTTGAGCAGTCTGCAGGGGGCGAGCGCAGTGAGGATCGAGGCGTCTCCGCAGGTGGCAACGTCGGTTGCACGGACTTCGGATGGGCATATCAACGTCTTCTTCGCGAATTTCGCGGGATTGCGGGGGCATGAGAATCCGGCGCAAACTCCGCAAAGTGGCGTGGAAGTTCGGGTGGAATCGAAATCTGATGGCCATGGATATTTCCTGCCGTTCTTGGGCGAGATTTCGGCGGTCAAGGGCAGTCGGCACGGCGACGAGATTACATTCACGCTGCCAACGTTTACCAAGGGCGGAGTGTTCTGGTACGAGCCTTAGAGAGCCGGACGCCGGGGGCGGCTGTCTCCACATCGGCAGTTTAGCTGGCTGGCTCCCAGGCTTTCGCGCGCGCGACGGCTTCGTTCCAGCGCTCGCGCAGGGCACGCGCTTGCGATTCCGGTTTTTGTGGTTCGAAGCGACGGTCACTTGTGCGGGACGCATTGTCAGAATCAGGCTTCCAGAATCCGGTCGCAAGGCCGGCGAAACGAGCGGCTCCCAGGGCTGTTGTTTCGGTGACGGCGGGGCGGACGACGGGCACTCGCAGAATGTCTGCCTGGAATTGCATGAGGCTGTCATTGGCGGCGGCACCGCCGTCGACTCTTAGTTCTCGCACTGGAGTGCCGGCGTCGCGCTGCATGGCATCGAGAAGATCTGCGACTTGATAGGCGATGCTTTCCACCGCAGCGCGGGCGAAGTGGCCGGCGGTAGTGCCGCGAGTGATTCCGAAGATTGAGCCGCGGGCGTAGGAGTCCCAATGCGGTGCACCGAGTCCGACAAAGGCTGGAACGAAGTAGACACCTCCATTGTCGGCGACGGATTTCGCGAGAGGCTCAACTTCCTCCGATCGGTGAATCAGGCCCAGGCCGTCGCGCAGCCACTGCACGACCGCGCCGCCGATGAAGACACTGCCTTCCAGCGCATATTCTGTCTTGTTTCCAATCTTCCAGGCTACGGTCGTTACCAAGCGATTCGACGACGGGACGGCGCGCGGTCCGGTGTTTTGCAGCATGAAGCATCCGGTGCCGTAAGTATTCTTGGTAAGACCCGGCACTGTGCAGCGCTGGCCGAACAAGGCGGCCTGCTGATCACCGGCAATGCCCGCGATCGGAATGCCCTCGAGACCGTTTACTCCAGCGACCTCGCCATAGGTCTCGCTCGACGACCGCACCGCGGGCATCATCGAGGCGGGGATTCGGAACAGGTCAAGCAGTTCGGCATCCCACTCGCAGGAGTGAATGTTGAAAAGCATGGTGCGGGAGGCGTTGCTGACATCGGTGGCGTGCACACGGCCGGCGGTGAGTTTCCAAACAAGCCAACTGTCGACCGTGCCGAAGGCAAGTTTGCCGGACTCAGCGAGTTTGCGGGCGCCAGCGATGTGGTCGAGGATCCAGGCAATTTTGGTGGCGGAAAAATAAGCGTCGATCAAAAGTCCGGTCTTCTGCTGGATGCCGGGGGCATGCCCATCGCGTCTGAGGTGCTCACAGAAATCGGCAGTGCGGCGGTCTTGCCAGACGATGGCGTTTGAGACGGGCTCTCCGGTGTCGCGATTCCACACGATCGTGGTTTCGCGCTGATTGGCAATGCCAATCGCAGCGACGTCAGAAGCCCGCGTGTCGGCCTTCGCGAGGGCTTCCAGGGCAACGATGATCTGAGAAGTGGCAATTTGTTCGGGTTTGTGTTCGACCCAGCCGGGTTGCGGGAAAATCTGGTCGAACTCGCGTTGGGCGATAGAGCGGACGTTGCCGTCGCGATCAAAAAGCAGAGCGCGAGAACTTGTCGTGCCTTGGTCTAGCGCCAGGATGTATTTCACTCGGTCTCCTTCGGGAGGTTCACGTGGCGGCGGAAGTTGTCATCAAGAGCGTGCCTCAGCGGCTAAAGCTACGGTTTTGCGCTATTTTCGGCACGAGTGGAACTCGTGCCCTTTCAATTCGCGCACCGTTCGCGCGCGTTTTATTTGCGTCGGTTGCATTTGCAGCCTTTCAATTCGTGCTCCGTTCGCGCCCGTTTCATTCGCGTCGGTTGCATTCGTGCCCTTCCCATTCGTGGTCCATCTTGTGCGCGTTTCGTTCCTGCCCGCTTCATTCCGAAAATTAACGGGACGGCCGCAAGAAACGGCGAATTCCGAAATCGTAGAGCGCGGCACCGGCGAGTCCTCCAAGCAGGGGCGCCACGATCGGAATCCACCAGACACGGGTTCCGTCGGTGAGGCCGTTGTTAGGGAAGCCGGCGACAACTGTAAACAGCCGTGGGCCGAAGTCGCGCGCCGGGTTGATGGCATATCCGTGCATACCGCCGAAGCTCATGCCAATCGCGACCACGACTATGCCGATCATCGCAGGCGCAAGGTTGGCCCCCGGTGGTGTGTTGAATTCGTCGGTAATGGCGAAGATCAAGAGCACCAGCAGGCCCGTACCGATGAATTGATCGAGGAAACCGGCCTGCGGCAGCGCGGGGAATGCGGGGAATGTCGTGAATACTCCCGCGGTATTCTGCAACTGCGGATCAGCCTGATAAAACGCGGGACGATAGTTCCAATAAACGAGAGCGGCAGCGAGAAAAGCTCCGGCAGTCTGGGCGAGAGAATAGGGGAGCACTTTACGCCAGGAGAATCCACGAAAAACGGCAAGCGCCAAAGTGACGGCTGGATTCAGATGTGCTCCTGAGATTTTTCCGGCGATGTAGATGCCCATAGTGACGGCGAGTCCCCAGCCGAGCGTGATGTTGGTGAATCCGCCGTGAACGAGTTCGCCTGGATTCTTTGACGGAAAGAGCAGCACCATGGCGACGACGCCGGTTCCGAAAAGAATCAACACAAAGGTTCCGAGAAATTCCGCGATCAACTCTGCACTGAGCGTGATCCTTGGATTCATTCCGCTCTCCGACCTGCACCCAGACGGCTTTCTGGCCGCCGAGTAGTCTACCAAGCCAGAACACTTTCCGCTGCGGCCGGCTCTGCCTTCCGGCGATGGTGCGCTCGCCACCCGAAAGTCAATTGGAGGAGGGATTTTCTCTTGACATTTGGGACCACGTTATTAAGATAGAAAAATATTTATTCACTATTGTGAATAGTTATGCATGATGAATAAAACACTCCGTCAACGCGCTGTTCTGGACGTGCTGAAGCATGCGACCGTCGCCAGCCAGGAAGACCTGCAGCGGCTCTTGCGCAAGCGCGGATTCAAGGTAGGGCAGGCGACCTTGTCGCGGGATATCCGCGACCTGAACCTGAGCAAAACGCCACAAGGATACTCGCTTCCCCAGGGAGACAACGGCGCGGGGTTTGCCCTGCCTCCGGTTTCGCGGTTGGTGAAGGAGTTTGTGCTCGATATCCGCTCGGCGCAGAACCAGCTGGTGATCAAGACCATCGTTGGCAGCGCACAGCCGGTCGCGGCAGCGCTGGATGAGGCGGACTGGTCTGAGGTGGTGGGAACGATCGCCGGAGACGACACGATTCTGATTGTGTGTCCGGACCGTGAGCAGGCCCGCGATCTCGCGGAGCGAATCGAGGAGATGTTGGGGTAGATGAAGGCCGGACTCAAAACTGCTGTACTGGGCGCGACCGGATACTCCGGGCTGGAGTTGACGCGGATTCTCGTGCGCCATCCCCGGCTGGAAAAGCCGGTTCTGCTGCGACGTTCTGCCGACAACGGAGCGTCGGATCTGGCTGACGTTTTTCCAGCCCTATCCGGCAACGGTGGATATCCGCTGCAGTCGCTTTCGTGGAACGCCCTGAAGCAGCAGGGAGTGGAACTGCTTTTTCTGGCAACGCCTCATGAAGCGTCGCGCACGCTGGTGCCGGAAGCGATCGATGCTGGATTGCGGGTCATCGACCTGAGTGGGGCATGGCGTTGCAAGGTCGAGGAGCATCGGGCGGTTTACGGATTTGGGGATTCGGATCAGAACGCTGCTCAGGAACTTGCACAGCGAGCGGTCTACGGCCTGCCAGAACTGAATCGCGACCAGTTGGCGAACGCTGTGTTAGTGGCGAATCCCGGCTGCTACGCGACGTCAGTGATTCTGGCACTGGCTCCCCTTCTGAAAGCTGGCTTGGTCGATCGGGCGCGGGGGATCATCTCGGATTCAAAGTCCGGAGTGTCTGGGGCCGGAAAAGAACCTACCGCGAAGACCCATTTCGTGTCGGTGGCCGACAATCTGTCTGCCTACGCAGTTTTCAATCATCGACACGTGGGAGAGATCGTCGAGGCGCTTGGTTTAGAGAGTGAAGAATTCACGTTTACGCCTCACCTGTTGCCGATTCCTCGGGGGATTCTCTCCACCATTTATTTGCAGCTGAATCGGGCAATGACTGCGGCGGAAGTGGAATCGTGTTTCCGGAACTTTTATTCCGGAAAGCGCTGGGTGAGAGTTTTCGAGACGCCGAAGCTACCGCAGGTGCAGTTCTCGCTGCACACGAACTACTGCGATTTGGGATTTTGCCTGGCGGACGATGGACGGCGGCTGGTGCTGATTTCGTGTATCGATAACTTGCTGAAGGGCGCTGCCGGACAAGCGGTGCAAAACATGAATGTGATGTATGGATGGGCGGAGGAAGAAGGACTGCAATGATGATCGTGGTGAAAATCGGCGGGGCTGCGCTGGAAGATGCGGAGACATTGCGCAAGTGCGCGAAATCGATTGCGGAACTGGCGCAGGACGGACATCGCGTGGCGGTGGTGCATGGCGGGGGCAGCGCTTTGACGCGCGTGCTGAAGAGCCTCGGCAAGCAGAGCGAGTTTATTGGCGGTCTTCGAGTCACAGATGCGGAGACCCGTGATGTGGCGTTGATGGTTCTGGGCGGCATGGTTAATAAAAAGCTTGTCGCCGCGATCCAGACTACGGGGATGCCGGCGGTGGGATTTTGCGGCGGAGATGGAATGACGTTCCGCGCGCGCAAGAAATTTGTCCGCGGGCAGGACCTCGGCTTCGTTGGGGAAATCTGCTATGCCGAGCCGTGCTGGATTGAAGCCATCTGGCAGCAGGGAGGAATTCCGGTTCTGGCTTCCATGGCGCTGGGCGCGGACGGCGAGTACTACAACGTGAATGCCGATGAGATGGCGGCCGCGTGTGCCGCAGCGTGTCACGCGAATGCGCTGATTTTCCTGACCGATGTGCCTGGCGTCAAGAATGCCGAGGGTGCCGTGATTCCGTGGCTCAGCACGAAGCAAGCCGAGGACCTTGCAGCCGGGTCAGTCATCAGTGGAGGGATGTTGCCCAAGTTGGAAGCTTGCAAGCGGGCGCTCAAGCAAGGCGTGGGGCGAGTGCGCATTTTGCCGGCCGCCGAGGCTGAGGTGCTGTCGCAATTTTATTTGACCAAAATCGAGTATGGAACCGAGGTCACGTGCATATGAGCCGCAGCGAAGCTGCTCGTGACCGCACAAAAGAATTGGAGAAAGAGGAATTGAGGTTGAACAGTTCATTGCAAACGAGAACACCGGCGATGCCGGATACGTTCCCGGGCATCTTCTGGTGTCCGGACCTGATTTCTACGCGCGATCTGGGACCGCAGGGCGTGGAAGCCGTGCTGCATCTGGCGGAACTGATGAAGGCGCGACCGTCCGTTTTCCAGCGCGCGCTGGCGGGCAAGCAGATGGTGATGTTTTTCGAAAAACCGTCGTTGCGGACGCGCCTCACCTTTGAAGCCGGTATGAACAGCCTTGGCGGAACAGCGATGTTCGTCGACCAGACCGCCAGCCGCATCGATGCGCGCGAGTCGCTGAGCGACATCGCACACAACCTTGAGCGATGGGTGGATGTCATTGTGTTGCGCACGTTCGCGCAAGAGACGATCGAAGGCATGGCGCGGTACGCCTCTGTACCGGTCATCAATGCGTTGAGCGACGTAGAACATCCGTGCCAGGCACTGGCTGACTACCTTTCGCTGCAGGAGCGTTACGGAGACTTGCGAAAGATCACCCTCGCTTACGTGGGCGATGGAAACAACGTGGCACACTCGCTGCTGCTCACCAGCGCATGCCTGGGGTCGTCGATTCGCATCGCCACGCCCAAGGGTTACGAGGTGAACGCGCGCATCTTTGCCGACGCGAAAAAGATCGCGAAGCAAACCGGCGGAAGCATTGAAGTTCTGACCGATCCACACGCTGCAGTCGCCGGGGTTGATGCTATCTACACCGACGCGTGGGCCAGCATGGGCCAGGAGCAGGAAGCCGGTGCGCGAGCTAGCATTTTCCGCGCGTACCAGGTGAATCGCGAACTGATGGCGGAGGCCTCGCCGCACGCGGCGTTCATGCACTGCCTGCCGGCGCACCGCGGGGAAGAAGTCACGGACGAGGCCATCGATTCCGAAAACTCAATTGTCTTCGAGCAGGCAGAAAATCGTCTGCACGTGCAGAAAGCCATTCTCTATTTGCTATTGGGCGGCGCCGTGCGTCTGCCCGTAAGGAGCGCTCATGCCTGAAAAAGTTGTGCTTGCCTATTCCGGTGGACTCGATACCTCCATCATCATTCCATGGCTCAAGGAAAACTATTCCTACGATGTGATCGCTATGGTCGGTGATGTCGGACAAGGCGACGATATCGAAGCTGTGGTCGAAAAAGCCTACGCGACCGGCGCCAGCAAGGTGGTTGTGGAAGATCTCCGCGAGGAGTTCCTCACCGGTTACGTGTTCCCTGCCCTGAAGGCGGGAGCGGTTTACGAGCATAAATATTTGCTTGGGACGTCGCTGGCACGGCCGGTGATCGCCAAGCATCAGGTAGAAGTGGCGCTGCGAGAAGGCGCCACTGCCGTGGCTCACGGCTGCACCGGCAAAGGGAATGATCAAGTGCGCTTCGAGTTGACGTATCAGGCCATGGCGCCGGAGTTGAAGATCATTGCGCCGTGGCGAGAGTGGACGTTGAAGTCGAGAGAAGATTGTCTCGATTACGCCGAGGCGCATGGAATTCCTGTGGCAGCCAGCCGCGAGAAGATCCATAGCCGCGACCGCAATCTGTGGCACATCAGCCATGAAGGCGGCGAGTTGGAAGACGCGGGGAACGCTCCTTTGCCGACGACGTGGCAGATGACGCGTTCGCCGCAAGAAGCGCCTGATGTCGAAGAAAAAGTCAGCATCGGATTCGCGCAGGGCGTCCCGGTCGCGGTCAACGGGATGGAAATGGATCCCGTATCGCTGGTGGAACTGCTGAATGAGATTGGGGCGCGCAACGCGGTAGGGCGCGTTGACCTGGTGGAGAACCGTTTTGTCGGCATCAAGTCTCGTGGGTGCTATGAGACCCCTGGCGGCACGCTGCTGATCGCGGCGCATCGCGAACTGGAAGCACTGTGCCTGGAGCGCGACGTCGCACATTTCAAGCAGGAGATCGGGCTCAAGTACGCCGAGCTGGTTTACTTCGGTTTGTGGTTTACTCCGCTGCGCGAAGCACTCGACGCATTTGTGGAGAACACGCAGAAGCACGTCACCGGCAAAGTCACACTGTCGCTCTACAAGGGAAATGTCTCGGTCGTAAGCCGTGAATCTGAATTCTCGCTCTATCGCACGGACTTATCCTCGTTCACGATGGGCGACGGCTACGATCAGAAAGATGCCGCGGGATTTATCCGCATACTCGGCTTGCCTTCGCGGTCACGCGCGCGGGCGCGTGTGGAGGTGGCGTAATGAAGATGTGGTCGGGACGATTCCGGGAACCGCTGGATCCGGAGTTCGAGCGCTGGCAGCGGTCCTTTGGATTCGACCGCCTACTGTTGCGCTACGAGCTTGCGGCCAGCGGCGCGCACGCGCGTGCGCTGAAGAACGCCGGAGTCCTCTCGGCGGAAGAGTTGATCGGCATCTTACACGGGCTGGATCAGATCAGGCAGCAGGCAGCTGCTTCGGACGGTTTCCTTCGTGATGATGATGCGGAAGATGTACATCACTTCGTGGAGAAACGGCTTGCGGATTTGGTCGGCGAGCTGGGATACAAACTGCACAGCGGGCGCAGCCGTAATGAGCAGATTGCGACAGACCTGCGGTTGTATACCAGAGCTGTCATCGATGAACTACAAGAGCAAGTCGCTGACATGTGCAGCGCGTTCGTGGATCGGGCGGAGCAAGGTGGAGACGCTGCCATGCCGGCCTACACGCATCTGCAGAAAGCCGAGCCAGTGCTGGTTGCGCATTGGCTGTTGGCTTACGTCGAGATGTTTCTGCGCGATGCGGGACGGTTGGCCGATTGCCGGAGGCGCTTGAACGTGTGTCCGTTGGGATCGGGAGCGGTGGCAGGAGCGACGATTGCTCTGGACCGGAACTTCATGGCGGAGACGCTGGAATTTGAGGCTCCGACTGCGAACAGCATCGACGCAACCAGCGACCGGGATTTCGCGATTGAGTCGGTCAACGCGCTCTCACTGCTGGCGATGCACCTGAGCCGGTGGGCGGAGGAGATGATCCTGTTTTCTTCTCACGAATATGGGTTCATCGGATTGCCTGAAGCCTATTCGACCGGAAGCAGTGCGATGCCGCAAAAGAAAAATCCGGACTTACTTGAATTGATACGAGGCAAGAGTGGTCGAATGCTGGGGAATGCCACGGCCTTGCTGGTGACAATCAAGGGGCTGCCGCTTGCCTACAACAAAGACCTGCAGGAAACGCAGCAACCACTGTTCGAGTCGTGCGATGCCATTCTGCAGATATTGCCGCTGGTGACGGGCTTCATGCAGGCAGTCGAGTTTCATTACCAGCGCATGAGTGAGGCCGCGCAATCTGGCTTCATGAATGCGTGGGCTGCGGCAACGTATCTCGTCAATCGCGGAGTTCCATCGCGCATGGCGCACGAGCGCGTAGGGAAGGCCGTGCAGATTTGCATCGAGCAGAATTGCGAGCTGCAAGATCTGCCGCTGGATGATCTGCAATCGCTTAGTCCGGCTTTTGGAGAAGACTTTTATGAGTCGCTGAAACTGGCTTCAGTTCTGGTGATTCACGATGTTCCCGGAGGGACCGCACCGGTTCGCGTGCGGCAGGCGATCACCGCCACGAGGAAGAAAATCCATTCTCTTCGCGAGGAGGTCCATGCACACGCGTAAAGCGATCTTGCCCGATGCACAGCAGATTCACGATTTAATCGCCGGATATTCCGGCGACGGTACTCTTTTGCCTCGAACTTTGGCCGAACTCTGCGAGAACGTTCGCGATTTCGTAGTGCTCGAAGATGAAGGAAGAATCATCGGCTGCGGTGCCTTACATCTGTATGGAACGCACCTGGCTGAGATCCGATCGATCACGGTCGCTCCGTGGGCACAAGGCCGCGGTGGCGGCGGGCGCCTGGTGAAGGCTCTCATGGCGGAAGCGCGGCGGCATCGCGTTGATTGCATCTGCCTATTTACGCGCAAGCCGGATTTCTTCGCGGCGCAGGGATTCACGGTGGCGCAACGCGAAGATATTCCTGACAAGATTTACAAGGATTGTCACGCCTGCCCGCGATTCCATTGTTGCGATGAAGTCGCGATGGTCCGTGGCGAGTTGCCGAAGTTTGCGATTCTTCCTGAACCCGCAGACTGGCTGGTGAAACTCCAGGGGTGGACACCCGCAACCGCAGATCAGGGAAGGTAAGGTATTTCCTGTGCTCCTTCGGCCACGGGGCACAGGTACACTTGCGGCGTGATTTCCGTCGCGCGATGGTAACGCTCTGCGATTTGGTCGGCGAACTCCGAGGCGCTTTCCTCCCGGACGAGATTCACCGTGCACCCGCCGAAGCCGCCTCCCGTCATGCGTCCGCCACAGAAGCCGGGAAGATCCTGTGCGGCATCGACCATGATGTCGAGTTCCTTGCAACTCACCTCGTAAAGATCACGCAGGCTATTGTGTGAATCACGCATTAGCCGGCCAATCATTCCGATCTCTCCTTGGATGAGCGCATCCGCAGCCTTCAGCGTGCGCTCATTTTCGTGAATGACATGAGAACAGCGTTTGAAGATCGTGGCTGGAAGCGCCTTACCCTTCTGCTCCAACAGATCAATTGAAACATCGCGCAAGGCTTTGATCGCAGGGTTTATCTGGGCAAAGTAGCGAACGGCCGACTCGCATTCTTCGCGACGAGTGTTGTATTCGCCTGCAGCGACATCGTGTTTCACCATCGTATTGCAGACAACAATCTGCATATCCGAAGGAATGGAAACATACTTGAAATCAAGCGAGCGACAGTCGAGAAGCAACGCCTGTCCTGCCTTGCCGAGGCAGGAAACGAATTGATCCATAATTCCGACGCGAGCGCCGACAAAATTGTTTTCAGCTTCGCGGCAAAGTCTTGCGACCTCGGGCAGCGGCACTGCGATTTTACTTATGTCCATCAACGCAAGTGCCGATGCAACCTCGATGGCCGCAGAGGAACTGAGGCCCGCGCCAATGGGAACTTCCCCGTGCACGAGCAAATCAGCTCCGGAGAGCTTGTGTCCGTGACTCTGCAAGATCGACGCGACGCCCACAACATAATCGCACCATCCGCCGACCCGCTTGTGCGGCAGGCGATCAAGATCGAAAACAAAATCTCCGCCCATCTCGTGTGAGCGGACTGAGAGCTTCTGATCTTCTCGCGGCGCGATGGCTACGTAAGTGGAAAATCCGATTGCCGCTGGCATGACGAAACCGTCGTTGTAATCCGTGTGCTCGCCAATCAGGTTGACCCGTCCAGGTGCGCGATAGAGCTTGGTCGGTTTCCTTCCAAACACCGCGTCGAAGCGAGCAACAAGCGTTTCCAGGTCCATGCGTTCCGATTTTCCGTCGACCATAGAGTCTAGCAACTCTGAGGCGACGCGGTATGATCGAAGCGTTCAAGGCGTGGGCTTTCGCCCTTTCGTCTATCGACTGGCTCGCACGAATGCGCTGACAGGCTGGGTCCTGAATGGCGAGCAAGGCGTCGAGATTCACGTAGAAGGCGACGAAGCCAGGCTGAATATCTTTCTACGGGACCTGAAGCTACAGGCTCCGCCCGCCGCTGCGATTTCTGAAATTGAAGTCGATAGCGCGCAGGCCATCGGTTTTCCTGAATTCGAAATTCGTAGCAGTGAACGCCGCGAGCATCCCACGGTTCGTATCTCTCCCGATCTC
>Ga0335076_10001886_pt1 | contig 20562 bp, 22 predicted proteins | sample Lox_Sample_25_FD_206717 | JGI IMG/M metagenome (GOLD analysis project Ga0335076, IMG submission 206717) | Soil microbial communities from Loxahatchee National Wildlife Refuge, Florida, United States - Lox_Sample_2.5 | ecosystem: Environmental > Terrestrial > Soil > Wetlands | place: USA...
GCTCCCGTGCGGATGGACGAAGGCTGGGTCTGGTCGCAGGAGTGGCTCGAGGAGCTCCGCGCCGACCTCGACCGCGCGATCGACGCCGCCGACCCTCTCGATCCGGGCGTTCCGGTTCCGGCGGGCGAGTGGTCGAAGTCCGTCCTCCCCCATCTCGGCCTCGAGCTGCGCGGCGCAAAGCTCTACCGCGCCGGCACCGGACCCGAGCTCGGAGCGCGCGAGCGAGAGGCCTCAGCGCTCGAAGCCGAGCTCGGCGTCGAGCCGATTCGCGTCGACGACGCCGCTCTCGCCCGGTTCCTCGAGGAGCAGGGTCGCCTCGTGCGCGTCGGCGACGGCCTCGCGATCTCGCCGGCGTCGTACGAGCAAGCCCGGGCCGTGCTCGTCGACGGCATCACCCTCGCCCAGTTCCGTGACGCTCTGGGCGTCGGCCGGAAGACGGCACAGCTCTATCTCGAGCGCTTCGACGCAGACGGCGTGACCCGGCGGGTCGGCGATGCGCGAGTCCTCCGGCGTCGTTAGGCGTCCCAGGCGACCGGCAGCGCAACGAGGCTGCGGAAGAGCGGCACCGGACGCCACCGCAGCTCCTCCGGCGGGACCGCGAGGCGCAGTCCCGGCAGACGGCGGAGCAGCGTCCCGAGCGCGATCTCGGCCTCGAGCCGCGCCAGCGGCGCGCCGAGACAGAAGTGCCGGCCGCGGCCGAACCCGAGATGCCGGGTCTTGCGCGCGGCGGCCAGATCGAGCGTGTCCGGCTCGTCGAACCGCTCCGGGTCGTGGTCGGCGGCGCCCAGCACGACGATCACCGTCTCGCCGCGACGGATCTTCTGGCCGCGAATCTCCACGTCCACGGCCGCCCACCGGTTCAGCGTCCGCTCGACCGGTCCGTCGTAGCGAATCAGCTCCTCGACCGCCCCGGGCAGGAGCGACGGGTCGCGCTCGATCGCCGCCCGCTGCTCTGGATGCGTGAGGAGCGCGCGCATCGCGTTCCCGATCAGGCTCACCGTCGTCTCGTGCCCGGCGACGATCAGCAGCGCGACCATGCTGCACAGCTCCTCTTCGGAGAGCGTGTCGCCGCCGTCCTCGACCGCCACGAGCGCACTCACGAGATCCTCGCCAGGCTCGTTCCGCCGCTCGGCAAAAAGGGCGAGCAAGTAGTTGACGAAGGCGCCCAGCAGGGCGTCCGCCCGTTCCATCTCGGCGGCCGCCAAGGCCGGACTGACCATCGCGCCCGACCACTCGCGGAAGCTCTCGCGGTCGGCGGCGGGGACGCCGAGCAGCTCCGCGATCACCGTGATCGGCAGCGGGAACGCGAAGTCCGAAACGAGCTCCATCTCGCCGTCTGCCGAGACGCGGTCGATCAGCTCGTCGGCGATTTCCTGGATCCGCGGCCGCAGCTGCTCGATCATCCGCGGCGTGAACGCCTTCGAGACGAGGCGACGCAGGCGCCTGTGGTCGTCGCCGTCGCGGTTGAGCATGTTGCTGTCGATGAAGGAGAAGAACTCCGGGAGCTCGGGGCGCTGTTCCGGCGGCACCGCGAGCCGCGGGTCGCGGACGAAGCGTTCGTCGTCGAGCAGCACCGCCTCGGCGTCGTCGTACCTCGTCACCCACCAGATCGGCGTCTCGCCGTCCATCCCCGGCTGGCAGATGACCGGGTCGTGCTCACGCATGCGGGCGAAGGTCGCGTAGGTGTCGGCGCGGAACGCGTCGCTGTAGAGGTCGTACTTGCGCGCGACCGACGCCATGCCCGGATGCTAACTACGCTCTCGACGATGGACGAGGCCGCGGTTCGCGATCTCATCGAGCATTACAACGCCGCCTGGAACGCGCAGGACCTCGACGCGATCCATGAGCTCCACGATCCCGACATCGTCTTCGACAACCACACTGCCGGCGAGCGTGCAGAAGGCGCCGCCGCGGTGCGCGAGCACATCGCGCAGATCTTCCGCAACAACCCGACGCTGCAGTTCACGGCGCGGTCGCTCCACACCGGCGACGACTTCGCAGTGTGCGAGTGGACCGCCTCGACCGGCCCGAAGGAGTGGGACGGCGTCGACGTCTTCCCGCTCAGGAACGGGCGGATTCTGCGGAAGGACGTGTACTCGTCGTCGCACCGTCCACGCGAACTGTGAGTTGGAGGACGTCCGGGCGGCTGTAGTGGCCGACTGCGTCGAAGCGCTGGCGGTCGGCGAGCAGCCGCGCCGGGTCGAGCTCGGCGTAGAGGATCGCCTCCTCGTCGTACACGGGCCCCGCGAGGTACGAGCCGTCGGGCGCGAGGATCGCGCTGCCGCCGCGGCCGAGCGTCCCAGCTCCCGCGATCTCGGCCCCGAGCGGGAAGTCGGCGGGATACGAGGACTCCTGCTGAAAGTGCGCCGGCGCCACGACGTACGCGCGGCTCTCGCGTGCGATGTGGACGAGCGTCTGCTGCCAGGCGTCGCCGTCATCAGCTGTCGACGCCACGTAGATCTCGACGCCCGACTCGTACAGCGCGACGCGCGCGAGCGGCATGTAGTTCTCCCAGCAGATCAGGCCGCCCAGCCGGCCGAAGCCGGTCTCGACGGCGGTGAGGCCCCGCCCGTCGCCCTGACCCCAGACCAGCCGCTCGTGGTTCGTCGGCACGAGCTTCCGGTGGTGGAGGGCGAGCTCGCCCGCCGGCGAGTGGTAGAGGAGCGAGTTGTAGATCGTCCCGGGCCGCTCGGGCTCGACTTCGTTGACCCCTGTCACGATCCAGATGCCGAGCTCCTTCGCCGCCGCGCCGATCCGCCGTTCCGCCGCTGAGCCAACGGAGACCGACTCCTGCGCAAGCCGTGCAAACGTCTCCTTCGCGCCTGCACCCTCCCAGCCGGCAAAGGCCTTCGCCCAGCGCGACGACGGATAGACCGGCACGAAGGTCTCGGGGAAGACGACGAGCTCGGCGCCCTTCCCCGCGGCCTCGGCGGCGACCGTCTCGAGCTTGTCGAGCGTCGCCTCGCGGTCGAGCACGACGGGCTCAACCTGTGCGCAAGCGACCTCGACCGCACGCTCCATGCCCGGAGCCTACCCCGGTGTGCCGTACCCGCCGCCCCCGGGAGTCTCGACGCGGATCATGTCGCCGCTGTGCAGCTGACGCGTCAGCTTGGACGGCTGCTCCTCTCCGTTCACCAGGGTTCGGCCGCGCGCGCCGTCCTCGCCGCCGGCGCGACCGGGCGGTGCGTTGCGCCGGCGCTCAGCGAGCACCGAGAGTCGGCAGGCCTCCAGGACGCGCAGCTCGCGCACAACCCCGTCGCCGCCTCGATGTGCGCCGGCGCCGCCGGACCCACGTCGCAGCTCCCAGCGCTCGACCCTCAGCGGATACTCGAGCTCGATCGCCTCGGCCGGCGTTGCGAGGGTGTTCGACATCGCGACGTGGACACCGCTCGGGCCATCGGAATCCGGGCAGCCTCCTTGTCCGCCGCCCACCGTCTCGTAGTACGTGAATCGGTCGTTGCCGAAGGCGAGGTTGTTCATCGTCCCCTGACCCGCCGCGGGGACGGGCACCAGCTCGGCCAGGGCGGCGAAGACGACGTCCACGATGCGCGAGGAAGTCTCGGTGTTGCCGGCGACGACGGCCGCCGGCGGCTGCGCATTGACGAGGCAGCCTTCGGGCGCGCTGACGCAGACGGCGGCGAACGCGCCGCCCGAAGCGGGCAGGTCCGGCTCGGTGAGGCAGCGAACCGCGAAGTAACACGCCGACTTCGTCACCGCGAGCGGGCAGTTGAGGTTGCCGTCGTACTGCGGCGCCGTCCCCGTGAAGTCGATCCCGATCGCGTCGCCTGCGATCTCGACCGTGCACCGGATCGGGAGATCGCCGTCGGCGGCCTCGACGACGTCCTCGGCCTCACCCCGCCCATCCGGTAGCCGGGCGAGAGCGGCCCGCACCATCCGCTCGGAGTACGTGTAGAGCTCGTCCATGGCGGCCGTGACGCGGTCGCGCCCACGCCGGGCGCACAGCTCCTCGAGCCGGCGGTCGGCGAGGCGATGCGCCGAGAGCTGGGCGCGAAGGTCGCCTCTCCGCTCCTCCGGCCGCCGCGTCGCCTCGACGAAGCGCTCGAGCACGTCGTCGGTGAGGAGCTGGGGCGGCAGGATCACGCCTTCGTCCTCGAGCGTGTGCGAGAAGGCCGGCAGGCTCGCCGGCTCGATGCCGCCCACGTCCGCGTGGTGCGCGCGCGAGACCGCGTAGCCGACGACCGTGCGTGAGACGAGCGTCACGTCGGGCAGGTGCGTGCCGCCGGTGTACGGGTCGTTGAGGATCGCCACCTGACCGGGCTCGATCCCGAGCCGCGTCACGGCAGCTACCGCGTCGGGCATTGCACCGAGGTGGACCGGAATGTGCTCCGCCTGCGCGATCATCCGGCCACGTTCGTCGAACAGCGCGGTAGAGCAGTCGCGCCTCTCCTTGATGTTCGCTGAGAACGAGGAGCGGATCAGGACGGCGCCCATCTCTTCCGCGATCGACCGCAACGACGCGCCGATCACTTGGAGCTGAATCGTTGCCCTCACGTCACTCACGCGTCACGACCCAGCTGGGACCATCCCTAGCCCCCTCCCACCCGGGGGGGATCCACACGGTCGAGCCGTCCAGTTCGAGCAGGGCCGGCCCGGACAGGTGCTGTGGCTCTCCGCCGGACAGCTCCACCTGCGGCCCGGGCGCCACGTCCGCGGTGCGGACCGCGACCAGTTCGACTTCGCGCGCGCGGTCGGCGTAGCCGTAGCGCTCCTCGTGGGCACGGTGGAAGCGCTCGGCGAGGTCGCCGCCCAGCGGCACGGTCAGCTCAAACGACTGGCCGCGGTAGCGGATGTCCGCTTCGCCTGCCGACGGAAGCTCGCGCACCTCGCCGAGCGGCCGGACGTGCGAGATGACGTGGTCTCGCCGCTCGTCGCCGGCGGCGAGGCCGAGCGCCGAGAGCACGCCGGCGGCCGCCGGCACGAGCACGGCCTCGATCCCCAGCTCCTCGGCGAGCGCGCAGGCGTGGAGTGGGCCAGCGCCGCCGTAGGCGACGAGCGCGAACTCGCGCGGATCGTGCCCCCGCTCGACCGACACGACGCGCAGCGCCCGCAGCATCTCGGCGTTCACGATCTCGACTACCGCGGCCGGATCGATCCCTTCGAGAGCTGCCGCCGCAGCGTCACGATCGAGGACGAGCCCGCCCGGCAGCTCTTCCGGCAGCCGGCCGAGCAGGAGGTTCGCGTCGGTCACCGTCGGACCACCGCCACGGCCGTAGCACGCAGGACCGGGATCCGCGCCGGCCGACTCGGGCCCGGTGCGCAGCGCACCGCCCGCGTCGCGCCGCACCAGCGACCCTCCGCCGGCGCCGACCGTGTGCACGTCCACCGACGGCAACCTGACCGGCAACCCGCCGATCTCCCGCTCCGGCACCCGCTCGGCCCTGCCCCCCGGCAGAAGGCAGACGTCGGTGGAGGTGCCGCCCATGTCGAAGGCGATTGCGTCCGCGAACCCCGCCCGCCGTGCGAGGAGACCTGCTCCAACCACGCCGCCCGCAGGTCCCGAGACGAGCAGCCGCGCCGGATGCGCCGCTGCTTCCTCCGCCGGGAGGACACCGCCCGAGGACAGCATCACGACGGGCTCCGGCAGTCCGGCCTCGGCCGCGGCTGCGGCGAGAGCCCGCAGATAGCGGGCCGCGACGGGTGCGAGGTACGCGTCCGCGGCTGTCGTCGAGGCACGCTCGTACTCCCGGAACTCGGGCGCGAGCTCGTGCGACGCGACAACGTGTACGCCGGGATGCCGCCGCCGCAGCTCCGCCGCAACCGCCTGCTCGTGCGACGGATCGCGGAAGGCGAAGAGCAGGCACACGGCGACCGCCTCCGCATCGCCGAGATCGGGGAGCGAGCCGAGCTCCAGCGGCGCGAGCTCGTCCTCCGGCCCGGTCCGGCCGCGAACGCCGTAGCATCGCTCGAGCGGCACGAGCGGCTCGGGGTGCTCTGCGCAGAGTCGGTAGAGGTGCGCCCGCGTCTGGCGACGCAAGTGGAGCAAGTGCTCGAAACCAGCGTTGCCGACGTACGCAGTCCGAGCGCCGCGCCGCTCGAGAAGCGCGTTCGTGGCAACAGTCGTCCCGTGCGCGAAGCGCTCGAGCTGCGTCGAGCCCGCGCCGACGGCGCGCGCGGCGGCGAGCACGGACTCCTCCTGCCGGGCCGCCGTCGGCACCTTCGCGGTCTGGATCCGCCCCTCCTCGACGAGCACCGCGTCGGTGAACGTGCCGCCGACATCGACGCCGAGGATCGCCACGTCCGTACTCTGCACCGGCATGGCCGTGCGCGCCCTCCTGTTCGACTTCGACGGCCTCATCCTCGACACCGAGTACGCCTCGCGGGCGGGCTGGGAGCGGCTCTACCGGGAGCATGGGCACGAGCTGCCGGTCGATCTATGGGCGACCGTGGTGGGCACGACCCACGCGCCGTTCGATCCGATGTCGCACCTCGAGGAGCTGGTCGGCGAGCCTCTCGAGCGCGAAACGCTGAACGAGCGGCGCTACGCGCACGAGCTTGCGCTCATCGAGGCCGAGGAGCTGCGACCCGGGATCGCGGAATATTTCGCCGCGGCGCGCAGGCTCGGGCTGAAGCGGGCGATCGTCTCCAGCTCGACTCGCGGCTGGGTCGACATGCACCTCCAGCGGCTCGAGGAGGCGGTCGGCTGGGACGCGATCTGCACCGCCGACCGCGATCCGGCCCGCGCGAAGCCATCGCCCACGCTGTACCTCGAGGCGCTCGAGGCGCTCGGCGCGAGCGCCGGCGAGGCTGTCGCCTTCGAGGACTCGCCGAACGGCGTCCTCGCGGCCAAGGCCGCCGGCGTTTTCTGCGTCGCCGTCCCGAACGAGGTCACCCGCGATCTCGGGCTCGAGGCGGCCGGCGCAGACCTCGTCCTCGACTCCCTCGCCAATCTGCCGCCCGAGACCTTGTTCGCACGACTCGAACAGGATTAGGCTCGCGCCATGAGCGCGTACGAGACGGCACACATCGACGACATGGCTGCAAAGCAGTGGCCGCACTGGATCCCCATTCGCCACCACTTCGGGATCGAGAGCTTCGGAATGAACGCCTACCGCCGCAATGCCGGTGAGGCGGCCGTGCCCGAGCACGACGAGTCGGCGACCGGAGCCCCCGAGCTCTTCTACGTCGCCGACGGGCATGCGACGTTCTCCGTGGACGGCGAGGAGATCGACGCGCCTGCGGGGACGTGCGTCTGGGTGAAGGAGCCGGGGGCGAAGCGCACCGCGACCGCGATGGCCGACGGGACGCTCGTGCTTGCAATCGGCGCGGCGGCGCCCGGTGAGGCGTACACGCCTGCAGGCTGGGACACGCAGTACCTCGAAGGCGACAGCTAGCTCGCTAGCCTCCCGGCGGAGCGGCCGGGCCCGGTGGCCCAGCGGGTCTTCAAAATCCGTACGGTCGTGTAGCCCACGGCTAGGTCGGTTCGACTCCGGCGCCGCTCCGTCGAGTTGAACGCCGCCCCTCGAAAACCGGAGTTATAGGGTTGGCGCTCCCAGACCATCACGACCAGAGGGGGTTCCGATGCTGCGTTCGTTCTCGTCCCATCTCCAGGGACGCGCGATGCGTGTCGCGCTTGTCGCCGCCGCTCTCGCGATCGCGGTTCTCGTAGTGACCGTGCCTGGTTTCGCCCGCGTGTTCGGAGGCGCGGTCCCGCCACCGCCGGCGAATCCGACGAGCGCCGACCAGATCCAGAACATCGACCAGGTCAAGACCGCGATCAAGGCGTACTACGGGGACACGTTGGACACGACAACGGTCGACCCGGTCACCGGCCTCAAGGACCTGCACACGTTCAGCCCCACCGGGGCCTACGCCAACGAGGTGGACGGCATCGTCTCGGAGGCCAAGTGGTACCTCAGCCACTCGCAGCACGCGCAAACGGGACCCGGAACGAAGGCGGTTCTCTTCGACGTCGACGACACGACGCTGAATACCTACAGCTACGAGATCTTCAGCAACTTCGTCTACAACCCGACGACGAACGCGCAGTTCGTGAACGCCGAGGTCTTCCCGGCCGTACCGCACATGGTCGGCCTCGAGAAGTACGCAGAGAGCCGCGGCTACAAGGTCTTCTTCCTGACCGGACGGCCGGGCACGCAGCGCACCGCCACCGAGGGCAACCTCACGAACGTCGGCTACGACGTGAAGGACAGCAACGTCTATCTGAAGGACTACACAGCCGACACGTGGCTCTCACCGTGCGCCACGACGTGCACCACCGACCAGTACAAGACGCTGACGCGACAGCACATCGAGTCGCTCGGCTACGACATCGTCGCGAACTTCGGCGACCAGTACAGCGACCTGAACGGCGGGTTCGCCGACCGGACGTTCAAGATTCCCAACCCGATGTACTTCCTGCCCTAGTCGAAACGCCCGGCCTCCCCGGTCGCTCGCCGACCGGGGAGGCCGGCTGTACCAGTTAGGTCGGCTCGACTCCAGCGCCGCTCCGTCTCTGCTCCTCGCGGCTCTCGGGCGGAAGCTCCCAGAGCCCGCCGACGGCGATCGCCGTCGCGGCTCCGAGCGCGAGCCAGGCGCCCCAGCTCAGCGACAGCGAAATGAGGCCCGTGTGCAGACTCGGCGGGGAGAGCATCCGGAAGAGCACGAAGAGAACCGCCACGACACCCACGAGGGCGATCTGACCTCCGCTCGTCTCGAAGACGCCGCCGAGCCGGAGGAGCGACGCGAGCAGGGCGACGCCGGCCAGCAGGAGAAGGATCACGCTGATGTCCTTCAGCACCTCGTGCGCGCTGACCGTCGTGATCTGACGCCCCACCACCGAGTTGAACCCGGCTCCCACCTGATTGGCCATCGCCTGCAGGTTCGCGTTCCCGTACTGCTGGGCGACAGTGGCCAGCTGCTGCTGGGCGGAGGCCGCCCCTGACGCGGTGATGCTGACCGAGTACCACGGCAAGAACATCGACACCGCGAGCACCGCTGCCCCAAGCGCGGAGATCAAGAAGCCACCAGGCGCACGATCCTTTGCCATCGCGCTGCCTCCATCGGCAGGTGGCATGGAGGGCTTGAGCGCTACTCGGGCTTCATCTCGTCGAGGGCTGCGCGACCCTCTTCGTGCACGTGCCGCCGGCGCTCCTCCGGCGACTCCTGCTCGGCCGGGCCCTCCTCCGCCTGTGGCTCGGGTGGCGGCTCGTGGACGACGGGCTCCGCGGGTCGCGACTCGGCGAGCTTCGCCCGCAGCTCGTCGGCGCGCGCGTCCGGCTCGGCCTCGAGCGACGGCTCAGCCGTCGCCTGCGGGCGTCGCCGTAGCAGGCGGTAGGCGGTGATCGCACCCACGGACGCACCGATCCACGCAGTCAGGCGACGCATGCGGCGATGCTACAGTGACCGCCGCTTCCTGCCCCGTCATCGCGCCGTTCCGTCCCGAGCGGCGCCGGCAGTCGGGGCCGACATCGAGACCGTGGGAAGGGAGGACCTCGGGACGTGACGACTTACGAGATTCTGCTGCTGCTGGACCCCGAGCAGGCGGAGGCCCGCCAGGACGACATCCTCGCGCGCACGCGCGAGCTCGTCGAGAAGAGCGACGGCGTGTGGCACAGCCACGACGCCTGGGGCCGACGCCGTCTCGCCTATCCGATCGCGCACAAGGAAGAGGGCGTGTACCACCTCGTGGTCTTCGACGCGGAGGCGGCGACGCTCGAGGAGATCTCCCGGGTCCTCAAGATCGACGACGCCGTGCTGCGCCACCTGGCGACACGGCACATCGCCGGCTCGCGCACGAGCGCACCGCGCGACGAGGCCGCGTCCGTTCAGGCTCCGTCGGAAACAGCTGTGTCCGTAACTGCCGTTTCGGAAGAGAACGAGCCGGAGTACGCTGGCGCCGAAGAGGAAGAGCAGCCCGGCGAGGAGGAGGAGTAAGTCATGGCGAACATCAACCGCGTCGTCCTGGTGGGCAACCTGACGAAGGACCCGGAGTTACGGCACACCCCCGGCGGTACGCCGGTTTGCAGCCTGCGGGTGGCGGTGAACAGCCGCCGCCGCGACGAGTCGGGCTCCTGGGTCGACAAGCCGAACTACTTCGACGTCTCCGTCTTCGGCAACCAGGCCGAGAGTTGCACGCAGTACCTCTCGAAGGGCCGCCCGGTCGGCGTCGACGGCCGGCTCGACTGGCGCGAGTGGGAGGCGACCGACGGCTCGGGCAAGCGGCAGGCCGTGCAGATCATCGCCGAGAGCGTCCAGTTCCTCGGCAGCCGCGGCGACGGCGAGGGCGGCGGCAACCAGTTCGTGCCTGCGGGCGCGGCGCAGGAGAGCGCCGACTTCCCGGCGGCCGCCGACGACGACATTCCCTTCTAGGTAGGAGCAGCATGGCGAGAGAGAAGAGTCAGCAGCAGCGAAGGCGGCCCGGCGGCCCCGCAGGTCAGATCAAGCGCCGCAACTGCTTCTTCTGCAAGGAGCACATCGCGGAGATCGACTACAAGAACGTCAACCAGCTGCGCCGCTACGTCTCCGAGAAGGGCAAGATCCGCAGCCGGCGCATCACGGGCGCCTGCCGCCGGCACCAGGTGCAGGTTGCGACGGCGGTCAAGCGCGCCCGCGAGATGGCGCTGCTCCCCTATGTCGCCGAGGGCTCCGAGGATCGCGAGCGTGGCGGCGGCAGGCGGGACCGTGGCGATCGCGGCGACCGCGACCGGGGAGGCTGACGTGGAGGTCATCCTCCTCTCGGACGTCGAGCACGTCGGTCTTCGTGGCGACGTCGTCTCGGTTGCGCGCGGCTATGCCCGCAACTACCTCCTGCCACGGCAGCTCGCACAGGAGGCGACCCCGGCGCGGGTGGCCGAGCTGCAGAAGCGGGATACGTTGCGTGCGCGCCACGAGGCGAAGACCGCCGAGGAGGCTCGCGAGATCGCGGAGACGATCTCGAAGACGGTGCTCCGGTTCGAGGTCAAGGCCGGCCCGACCGGCTCGCTCTTCGGTTCGGTCACGCCGACCGACATCGCCGACGAGCTGTGGAGCTCGAAGAAGATCCGCATCGACCGGCGCAAGATCGAGAGCGATCCCATCAAGCGGATCGGCCGCTACGAGATTCCGATCGGGCTCTTCGAGGACGTGCGCGTCGACGTCCGGACCGAGGTCTTCCCCGAGGGCGGCGAGCTGCCGTCCGACGAGGAGCTCGAGGCGATGGCGGCGGCCGAGCGCGCCGAGCAGGAAGAGGCTGCAACCGCCGAGCCGTCGGTCGAGCTCGAGGAGATCCTCGCGGAGGTCGACGCTGCCGAAGCGGCGGAAGCCGAGGCCGAGGACAGCGAGCAGGGCGAGGAAACCGAAGCCGAGGCGGAGGCGGACCCCGAGCCCGAGTGGCGGGCCGACGCCGACGCCGCGCTCGCCGAGGAGTAGCTCCCGGCCTCTCCAGCCGGTGACTCGTTGATCCGGGCGAAGAGCGCAGCTCTTCGCCCGAAGTTCTCGCAAGAGGTTCACACGCTGTCCACGGCGGTGTCCACGGCGGTGTGGATTGCGCAGGAAGTTCCCGCTCCGAGCGCCTGTTCCATCCCCAGGCGCGCCGTCCGGCGCGGCTGCAAGGATGCTTGTTTCTCCTGCAAATGGCCAAAAAAGACCTGTTCACAAAGGACATTCCCACAGGGTCTGTCACCCCTAGCAACCCGGCGGGCGTAGTGCTGGAATCGCCACGCATGACTCTCGCCTCCGCTCCGGCCTCGGCCTCCGTTCCCGGCGCCGTCCCGCCGCAAAACCTGGAAGCCGAGGAGTCTGTCCTCGGGGCGATGATGATCTCGCCGGGCGCGATCGCCGCTGTCAGCGAGATCGTCGACGCGAGTGACTTCTACCGCGAGTCCCACGCGAAGATCTACCGCGCGGCGCTCCAGCTCTACGGCAAGAACGAGCCGGTCGACGCGATCACGCTTACGAACGAGCTCGAGCAGCGAGGCGAGCTCGATGCGATCGGCGGGCGGGTCCGCCTCCACGAGCTCGCCCGGCTCGTACCGGCGACCGCCAACGCCCGCCACTACGCGGAGATCGTCCGCGAGACCGCGACGCTGCGCGGCCTCATCCTCGCCGGCGGACAGATCGCACAGCTCGGCTGGGACCGTGAGGGCGAGCCGGCGGAGCTCGTCGCACGCGCCGAGCAGCTCGTCTTCGAGCTCGGCGAGCGCCGCGCCGACGGGGAGCTCGTCCTCTTCAGGGACGCGCTTTTGGAGGCGTTCCAGACGATCACCAACCTCTACGAGTCCGGCGCCGACGTGACCGGGCTGGCGAGCGGCTTCAAGGACCTCGACAAGATCACCGGCGGCTTCCAGCCCGCGAACCTCGTCATCCTCGCCGCGCGCCCCTCGATGGGGAAGAGCGCCTTCGCACTCGAGATCGCGAACCACGTCTCCGTCGAGCGGCAAACGCCATGCGCGTTCTTCAGCCTCGAGATGTCGAAGCAGGAGGTCGCCCAGCGGCTGATCTGCTCGCGCGGCAAGGTCGACGCCGGCCACATTCGCACCGGGAAGCTCACGAGGGACGACTGGCCGCGGGTCGCGCAGGCATGCGGCCAGCTCGAGGCCGCACCCCTCTACGTCGACGACACACCCGCGCTCAGCCTCCTCGAGCTCCGCGCCCGGGCGCAGACGCTGAAGCGGCGCGAGCCGAACCTCGGCCTCGTCGTCGTCGACTATCTCCAGCTGATGACGACCGGCCGCAGCGAGGAGAGCCGCTTGCAGGAGGTGTCGTCGATCTCCCGTGGCCTGAAGGAGATCGCGAAGGATCTCGACCTGCCGGTCGTCGCGCTCTCCCAGCTCAACCGCTCGCCCGAGCAGCGGCACGACAAGCGTCCGATGCTCTCCGACCTCCGCGAATCGGGCTCGATCGAGCAGGACGCCGACCTCGTGATGTTTCTCTACCGCGAGGAGTACTACGAGCGCGACGAGACCGACGACAGCAACAAGGGCGTGGCCGAGGTGATCGTCGCGAAGCACCGCAACGGCCCGACCGGCGACTTCAGGGTCGCCTTCATCAGCAAGTACGCGAAGTTCGCCGCCCTTGCCCACTAGCCTCACAGCCACGTGCCTGGGCTGCGGGCGCGAGTTCGCAACCGAACAGGTCGTCCTCCTCGGACGGACGTTCACCGCCGAGCGCTACTGCGGGCTCTGCCGAGCAGCCGAGGAGGCTGTCGACGAACAGCACCGCGCTGACGAACGCTGGGCCCGCGTGCGCGTTCCGACGGCCTATGACGGATGCACGTTCGAGAACTTCGAGCCGGCACCCGGTACCCCGACCGCCGTCGGCGTGTGTCAGCAGTGGGTGAAGGAGTATCGAGCCGGGACTCACCTATCCCGGGGACTTCTGCTGCGAGGCCGGCCGGGCGCCGGCAAGACGCACCTCGCGGTCGCAATGCTCCGCCAGCTCGTCTGGAGCGATCATCCGCGCACCGCGCTCTTCATCAACGTGCCGCAGTGGCTCGATGCGCTGAGGGAAAGCTACGGACAGGGCGAGCCCCCTCCTGCTCCCAGCGGATCCGAAATTCTGGTCCTCGACGATCTCGGAGCGGAGGATTGGTCGTCGCCGTGGGCGCGAGACCGCGTCTACCAGATCCTGAACCACCGGGAACAAGAGCGGTCACTGATGATCGTCACGACGAATTGCACCTGGGGCGAGCTGGCCGGGCGGCTCGGCGGCCCGTCCGCAAGCCGCCTGCGGAAGCTCTGTCGCGAGGTCGAGGTCGACGCGCGACAGGACTTCCGCGAGATCCTCGTGGAGCGAAACGCCGCCTAGGTTCGCGGCGGCATACTTCACCGACGTGCCCGCCACCGTGATTGTGGGCGCGCAGTGGGGAGACGAAGGCAAAGGCAAGATCGTCGACCTGCTCGCGCGGGACTCCGATCTCGTCTGCCGCTACCAGGGCGGTCCGAACGCCGGGCACACGATCGTCGTCGGCGAGGAGACGTACAAGATCCGTGCCTTGCCGAGCGGCATCGTCCGGGGCAAGCCATGCGTCATCGGCAACGGTTGCGTCGTCGATCCGGAGGTGCTGATCGCGGAGCTCGACGACTTCGAGCAGCGGGGCCACCCCACCGACCAGGTCTACGTCTCCGGCAACGCGCACCTCATCATGCCGTGGCATCTCGCGATCGACCAGGCGAGCGAACGGCGACTCGGGAAGCTCGCGATCGGAACGACCCGCCGCGGCATCGGCCCGTGCTACGCGGACAAGGCCATGAGACTCGGGATCCGCGTCCAGGACATCCTCGACCCGAAGATCCTGCGCCAGAAGATCGAGGTTGCGCTCGCGGAGAAGAACCTCTGGCTCGAGCGCGTCTACGAGACCACGCCTTTCGACCTCGAGACGGTCGCCGGGCAGTACGAGGGCTACGCGCAACGACTCCGCCCCTACGTCGCCGACACGTCGCTCCACGTCGACACTGCGCTGCGCGATGGGAAGCACGTCCTCTTCGAAGGTGCGCAGGCGACGCTGCTCGATCTCGACCACGGGACGTATCCGTTCGTGACGTCGTCGAACCCGGTTGCTGCAAGCGCGGCGACGGGGGTCGGGATCGGGCCGCAGCGGCTCGACCATGTCCTCGGCGTCGCAAAGGCGTATCTCACCCGTGTCGGCGAAGGGCCTTTCCCGTCAGAGATCGCCGGGCCCGAACAGGCGAGGATGCGGGAACTCGGCGGCGAGTACGGAACGGTGACGGGCCGCGAGCGCCGGTGTGGCTGGCTCGACCTCGTGGCCCTCCGCTACGCGGTGCGCGTGAACGGGATCGACCGCCTGGCGCTGACGAAGCTCGACGTCCTCTCCCACTTCGCGAAGCTTCCGGTCTGCGTGCGCTACCGCACGCGCGACGGCTCGGAGACGCGCGACTTCCCCGCCCACCAGAGCGACTTCCACGCCGCCGAGCCGGTCTACGAGGTGCTCGACGGCTGGCAGGAGCCGCTCGACGCGTGCTCGTCCGTCGACGAGCTTCCCGACGCGGCGCGCCGCTACGTCGAGCTCGTCGAGCGGGAGCTCGACGTCGAGGTGACACTCATCGGCACGGGCGCCGAGCGCTCTTCGGTGCTCACGCGGGCGTAACGGCGACCGCGGCCGCGTACGCCCGCGCCCTCAGCTCGAACGGGCCGCCCGGGCTGCCGAGCTGACGGAAGAGCTCGTCGTGAGCGCGCTCGCGCTGCTCGGCGTCGAGCGACGCGAGCCATTGACCGGCGGGGCCTACCCCACGGTCCATCGCCTGCCAGAAGTCGGCGAAGTCCCGGTAGCCGGCGGTCACGTCGAGCTCGGCCGACTCGAGGTCGCCGTGCGGCGCAAGCAGGTCGTGGATCTCCGACCGCGTCCGATAGCGGCGTGGCTCTCCCCCGCGCGTCGCGCCGATCGCCTCCGCCGCTCGCTCGATCGCGGCGAACATGTCGACCTCGGCGACGCCCCACATGCAGACCGCCACGCGCCGCGCGACCCGCGCCATCTCGGCGACCGCCGCCGGCGCATCGGACATGAAGGCCACGACGAGCTGGGCGAGCGCCACGTCGAACACCCCTGTTCCGAAGGGAAGCGACTCCGCCGGGGCCTCCTCGACCTCGAGGTGCGGGAAGCGCTCGCGCAGCACCGCGACGAACTCCGGCGACGGATCCGCTGCTGCGACCTCGGCACCGCGAGCGATCAGCTCCGCGGTGAGGGCGCCGGTGCCGGCCCCGACGTCGAGCACGCGATCGCTGGGGCTCACGCCGGCGAAGTCGGCGAACAACGGCGCCAGCACCGTCGAATAGCGGCCCATGAAGTTGTCGTAGGCGTCGCCGCCGACCCGGAAAGCCCCACTCACGGCGCGAGCGTATCGAGGTCGGCGGGAGTGTTGACGTTCGCGAGCCACTCCTCCTCGAGCTCGATGTGGACGGTGTCGAGCCCCTCCAGCACCGTGCGGAGACGGCGCTCACCTGTCTCGAAAGCGGGCAGCGTGCGACGGGCGACGGCGCACGGGAGCGGGCCGGCCTGCGCTACGGCCGCGTCGCGACACGCGCCGGCCAGCAGTCGCAGCGCGTCAGCGGTGAGCAGCGGCATGTCGACCGGGATCACGACCGCCACCTCGTGTGAAGCAGCGCGCAGACCGACGGCGATCGCAGCGACCGGACCCGTGCCCGGATCGGCCAGCCCGCCACGTCCGACGGCCAGCCGCTCGTCGCACGCCTCCCCGAGCAGGCGCCAGGCTCGGTCGGCGAGCGTCTCGGCCTCGTACTCGGCAAGCTCCTTCGGCGACCCGAAGCGGCTGCTCGAGCCACCGACCAGCAGGAGCCCCGTCAGTCGCGGATCCGCCACAGCTCCGTGTAGACGTTGAACGAGCCCCCGCGGACGAAGCCGCAGAGCGTTACGCCACGGTCGGCCGCCAGGTCGACGGCGAGGCTCGACGGAGCGCCGACAGCGACGAGGATCGGACAACCCGCGACCGCCGCCTTCTGGACGAGCTCAAACGAGAGCCGGCCGCTCACGCAGAGCGCGTGCTCGGCAAGCGGTAACAGCTGCTCCCGGGAGGCCCAGCCGACGACTTTGTCCATCGCGTTGTGGCGGCCCACGTCCTCCCGCACGCACAATGCCTCGCCGGCGGCGGAGAAGAGACCCGTCGCGTGCAGACCGCCGGTGGCTTCGAACGCCGCCTGCGCCTGCCGTAGCCGGTCGGGGAGCGAGGCAATCAGCGACGGGGGCAGCCGCAGCCCCGACTCGACGCGCGGCGCCTCGACGGCGACCGCCTCGAGCGCGCCCTTGCCGCACACGCCACACGAGGACGAGGTGTAGAAGCTGCGCTGGAGGCGCGCCGCATCGAAGCCGGTCGCCTCGACCTCGACCGCGTTCGCGGTGAGATCGTCGGGAAGGTGGGCTTCGGTCGGCTGCAGCCCTTCCGAGAGGCAGAAGCCGAGCGCGAGCTCCTCGTCGTGTCCCGGCGTCCGCATCGTGACCGCCACCGGTTGCCCGCCGATCCGGATCTCGAGCGGCTCCTCGACCGCCACCCGGTCGCGCTCGGTCGCGCCGGCCGGAAGCCGGAGGACGTCGACGGCGGCGGCCGAGTAGGGCGGCGCGTCCATCGGCGCCAGCGTAACGGCGACCTCACTGAGCGCACGGTGCCGTAGGATCGGCGCGGTGCGCGTACTCGTCGTCGGGTCCGGGGGTCGCGAGCACGCTCTCGCCTGGTCGCTCTCACGCAGCGAGGATCTCGACGAGCTACATGCGGCTCCGGGCAATCCCGGAATCGCCGCGCTCGCGCACTGCCACCCCGTGCGCGCGGACGACCATGCCGCGCTCGTCTCGCTCGCCCGGGAGATCCGGACCGACCTCGTCGTCGTGGGCCCCGAGGCGCCTCTCGTCGCCGGTCTCGCCGATGAGTTGCGTCATCGCGGCATTGCCGTCTTCGGCCCCAGCGCCGCAGCCGCGCAGATCGAAGGCTCGAAGTCGTTCGCGAAGGACGTAATGGAGGCGGCCGGTGTCCCGACTGCCGCGACCTTGCCCGTCGCGCGGCCGCCGTGCGTCGTCAAGGTCGACGGGCTCTCCGCCGGCAAGGGAGTCTGGGTCTGCCGCACTCAGGACGAGCTCGACGCGGGATTGCGGGCAGCGCAGGCGCTGGGCCAGCCGTTCCACGTCGAGGAGCTCCTCGAAGGGCCGGAACTGTCGCTCTTCGCGCTGGCGGCGGCCGAGGCCGCCGTCGGCTTTCCGCCGGCCCGCGACTACAAGCGGATCGCCGACGGGGACACCGGCCCGAACACCGGCGGGATGGGCTCCTTCTCGCCCCTGCCCGACGTCGCCGACGAGGAAGCGCCGGAGATCCTCGAGACGGTGCACCTGCCGGTCCTCCACGAGCTCGCGCGCCGCGGCACACCGTTCCAGGGACTTCTCTACGCGGGGTTGATGCGAACGGAGCACGGCCTGCGCGTGATCGAGTTCAACTGCCGCTTCGGCGATCCCGAGACGCAGTCGCTCCTGCCACGCCTCGAGAGCGACCTCCTGCCACTGCTCGCCGGCGATCTCTCGCGACCACCGGAGGTTGCCGACCGGGCGGCGGTGACCCTCGTGCTCTCGGGCGGCGAGTATCCGGAGCGCGGCGACCAGGGGACGCCGATCGACGGAATCGAGCAGGCCGAGGCGACCGGGGCCCTCGTCTTCCACGCGGGGACGGCGTTGCACGACGGCCGGCTCGTCACGAACGGCGGCCGCATCCTCGACGTCGTCGGACTGGGCGCCACCGTCGAGGAGGCACGAAGCGCTGCGTACGACGCTGCCGCGCACATAGATTTCGCCGGCATGCATCTTCGGAGGGACATCGCCGCCAATGTCTGACGGCCCGCGCGTGGGGATCCTCGTCGGCTCGGAGTCGGACCGCGAGCGGATGCAAGACGCCACGGCGTTACTCGACGAAGCGGGCGTCGGCTACGAGTTCGAGGTGCGGTCGGCGCACCGCACGCCGGACGCCGTCGCGGAGTACGCACGCAGCGCCCGCAACCGCGGGTTGCGTGTGCTCATCTGCGGCGCGGGACTCTCCGCTGCCCTTCCCGGCGCGGTCGCCGCGCAGACCGACCTGCCGGTGATCGGCGTGCCTCTTCGTTCGAGCCTGAGCGTCCTCGACGGTCTCGACGCGCTGCTCGCGATCGCCCAGATGCCACCCGGCGTGCCGGTCGCCACGGTCGGCGTCGACAACGCGCGCAACGCCGCGGCGCTCGCCGTCCGGATCCTCCAGGCGTAGGGCCGCCTGGCAGACGAGGGCTCTAGACTGGAGCCGTGATCGCCCGCTACTCCCGCCCAGCCATGGCCAGGATCTGGTCGGACGACGGGAAGCTCGCCGCGTGGCTCGAGGTCGAGCTCGCCGCGACCGCAGCGTGGGCCGAGCTGGGCGTCGTGCCGGAAGAGGTCGCGGCTCGGATCGCCGGGGCGACTCCGCCGAGCGCGGAACGGGTGGCCGAGCTCGAGGCGACGCTCCAGCACGACACGGCCGCGTTCGTCGACGCCGTGGCCGAGCAGCTCGGAGAGGAGGGCCGCTGGTTCCACTACGGCCTCACGTCGTCGGATGTCGTCGACACGGCGCTTTCGCTTCAGGTCCACGAGGCCGGCACCCTGATCCTCGAGGGGCTCGACCGGGCCTTTGGCGCGGTCAGCACGCGTGCGCAAGAGCACCGCGCCACCCTGCAGATCGGACGCACGCACGGAGTTCATGCCGAACCGACGACGTTCGGACTGAAGCTCGCGGGCTGGGCATTCGAGCTGTCGCGCGGTCGCGAGCGGGTCGCGCGGGCGCTCGAGGGGATGCGGGTCGGGAAGCTCTCGGGCGCTGTCGGGACCTACGCGGCGACCGATCCGGAGCTCGAGCGACTCGCGTGCGAGCGACTCGGGCTCGAGCCGGCGCCGTCCTCGACGCAGATCCTCCAGCGCGACCGGCACGCCGAGCTCCTGTCGACGCTTGCCGTCGTCGCCTCGTCCCTCGACGCCTTCGCGCTCGAGATCCGGCACCTTGCGCGCACCGAGGTCGGGGAGGTCCAAGAGCCGTTCGGCCGCGGCCAGAAGGGCTCGTCGGCGATGCCACACAAGCGGAACCCGGTAGTCGCCGAGCGGATCTGCGGGCTGGCCCGCGTCGTCCGGGCCTGCTCCCTCGTCGGCCTCGAGAACGTCGCGCTCTGGCACGAGCGCGACATCTCCCACTCGTCGGCCGAGCGCGTCGCCATCCCGGACGCGTTTCTCGCGCTCGACTACATGCTCGACCGCTTCGCGTGGCTCGTCGAAGGCCTGGTCGTCCGGCCCGAGCGGATGCGCCGCAACCTCGAGGCGAGTCACTTCCTCTTCTTCAGCCAGCGCGTCCTCAACGCGCTCGTCGAGTCCGGCCTCGGCAGGGACGACGCCTACCGTCTCGTCCAGCGCGCCGCGATGCGCGCCTGGGAGGAGGAGCTCGACTTCCGCGAGCTTTGTCGCACCGACGAGGAGATCGCCTCGCGCGTCGACCTCGACTCGACGTTCGACCTCGACGCTTATATCCGCCATGTCGACACCGTCTTCGCCCGCCTCGAAGCTCTCAAGGAGGAGCCGCTCCATGCCTGAGACTCACATCGCGTCCGGAAAGGTGCGTGAGATCTACTCGATCGACGACGAACGCCTGCTGCTCGTCGCGTCCGACCGCATCTCGACGTTCGACGTCGTCCTGCCGACCGAGATCCCGGACAAGGGCCGCGTGCTCACCGGGCTCTCGGGCTACTGGTTCACGCTTCTTGCACCCATCGTCCCGAACCACATGCTCGCCATCCGCGACGACGGGCGCTCGATGGAGTGCCGGCGGCTCGAGATGCTGCCGATCGAGTGCGTCGTGCGCGGTTATCTCGCCGGCTCGGGGTGGAAGGACTATCGGGCCGGCGGCGAGGTCTGCGGGCACCGGCTGCCGGAGGGCCTCCGCGAGTCGGACAAGCTCCCAGCGCCGATCTTCACGCCGGCGACGAAGGCGATCGAGGGGCACGACGAGAACATCACGCGCGAGCAGGCGGCGGATCTGATCGGCGAAGCAAGGCTGCGCGAGGTCGAGGCGGTATCGCTTCGCCTCTATACGACCGCGGCCGAGCACGCGTTGCGCGCGGGCATCATCA
>Ga0335076_10001888_pt1 | contig 20557 bp, 13 predicted proteins | sample Lox_Sample_25_FD_206717 | JGI IMG/M metagenome (GOLD analysis project Ga0335076, IMG submission 206717) | Soil microbial communities from Loxahatchee National Wildlife Refuge, Florida, United States - Lox_Sample_2.5 | ecosystem: Environmental > Terrestrial > Soil > Wetlands | place: USA...
CCGAGTACCTCCGGTCGCTCGTCACCCCCTGGAACGCGGTGGCGGCGGTGATCCTGGCGATCGGGATCCCCATCCTCGTCGTCCGCTTCGCCCTCGGCCTCGGGGCGACCACGAACCTCTCCCAGACCGCGCCCTGGGGGCTCTGGATCGGCTTCGACATGATGACCGGGATCGTGCTCGCCGCCGGCGGGTTCACCATCGGCTCGGCGGTCCAGCTCTTCGGGATGAAGGAGTACCACCCCATCGAGCGGCCGGCGATCCTCACCGCCTTCCTCGGCTACCTGATGGCGGTCTTCGGGCTGCTCGCCGACCTGGGCCGCCCCTGGAACATCGTCCAGGCGATCTTCAACTACGGCACCGCCTCGGTCCTCTTCGAGGTCGCCTGGTGCGTGATGTGCTACACCACCGTCCTCCTCCTCGAGTTCACCGTCCCGTTCTTCGAGTGGATGGGCTGGCGGCGCCTCCACGCCATCCTGAAGAAGGCCCTCATCGCCCTCACCGTGCTCTCGGTGATCTTCTCCACCATGCACCAGTCGGCGCTCGGGTCGCTCTTCATCCTCATGCCCACCAAGCTCCACCCGCTCTGGTACACCCCCTACATCTTCATCTTCTTCTTCATCAGCGCGATCATCGCCGGGATCTGCATGGTGATCGTGGAGAGCTCCATCTCCCACCGGATCTTCGCCAGCCAGATCGCGGGACACCACGTCGACGTCGACGCCCTCACCCTCGGGCTCGCCAAGGCCGGCGCGGTGGTGATGTTCGCCTACTTCTTCCTCAAGCTGCAGTCGGTCATCGACGGCCACGCCTGGCACCTGCTCTTCACCGGCTACGGCGCCTGGTGGGCGGTGGAGGTCTTCGGCTTCGTCCTCCTCCCCTCCCTGCTCTTCGCCTACGGGGCGAGGAACCGGAAGGTCCGCCTGGTCCGCGTCGCCGGGTTGATCGGCGTCCTCGGCATCGTCCTCAACCGGGCCAACGTCTCGATGATCGCCCTCAACTGGAACAAGCCCGTCCGCTACGTCCCCAGCTGGATGGAGTTCGCCGTCTCCCTCACCCTCGTCACCCTCGGCGTCCTCGCCTTCCGCTGGGTCGTCAACCGCATGCCCATCCTCCGCGAGGACCCGAAGTTCGCGGCGGAACACTGAAGGGGGACGCCATGGCCTACGATCTGCTCTCCGTCTATCCCGCCAAGCTCATGGAGTACAGCCTGGCCGTCACCTACCTCCTGCTCTTCATCCCGTTCTGGCGCTACGTCCAGGGCGGCAAGGGCGCGGCCCTCGAGGTCCAGGCCGGCGTGGCCGCGGCCCGCGTCGCCGAGCCCCCGGCCCCCGCCGCCCGGCCGGCGCGGGCGTCCCGCCCCTCCGCGCCCGGCTGGTTCCACGTCCCCGCCGGCGTCCACCTCCACCCCGGGCACACCTGGGCCCGCCTGGAGGAGGACGGGCTGGTGGCGGTCGGCGCCGACGACTTCGCCCACAAGCTGGTGGGGCCGGCCCGCCTCGATCTGCCCGGGCTGGGCGCGAAGGTGTCCCAGGGCGAGCCGGCGCTGAGCATCGGCGACGGCGAGAAGCGGGTGCCGATGATCTCGCCCGTGGACGGGACGGTGGTGGCGGTGAACGCCGCGGCGCGCGAGCGGGCCGACGCGCTCGACGACCCGTACGGCCGGGGCTGGCTCTTCAAGGTGAAGGCCCCCCGCCTGGCGGCCAACCTGCGCCAGCTCCTCTCCGACGGCGCCGCGATGCGGCTGCTCGAGGAGGCCTCCGAGCGGCTCGCCCTGCAGATGAGCCCGGAGCTCGGCCGCGTGCTGCAGGACGGCGGCGTGCCCATCCACGGGATCGCCCAGGCGCTGGCCGGAGAGCGCTGGGACGCCCTCGCTCGCAGCTTCTTCCGGACCTGAGAGGAGACGACCATGACTCGCAAGGGGATGCTCCTGGGCGCGGCGGCGGCGGTCCTCCTCGGCGGCCTGGCCCGCGCGGGCGACCTGCCGAACCTCCCGCACCCGCTGGCCATGCCGCCGGGCGGGGACAGCCCGGGCCAGGTGACCTTCCGGCACGACTCGCACGTCGACTCGGCCAAGCCCGCCTGCCTGACCTGCCACCCGGAGCGCTTCGGGATCCTGGGGCGCTCCACCGAGAAGCGCGCCACCGCCATCACCCACGCGGCGATGGAGAAGGGAGCGGCCTGCGGCGGTTGCCACGGCAAGCAGGCGTTCGGCTTCGACGACTGCACGATGTGCCACGCGCAGTGAGGGGGGCGGGCCCGGCCCTTCGCCCCGGCCGGGCTCGGGAGCGGGCGGGGGTGGTCCGGCCGACGAGGGCCGGACCGCCACCCGGGGAGGGACGGGCGGAGCGAGCCGGGGGACCACGGAGCACCGGGAGGAAGCCATGCAGACCGCCATCGAGTTCCTTCGCAGCATCGGCGTGTTCGGGGTCGGCGTGCTCGCGAGGCTGGGGCTCTTCCTCGCGATGGTGGCGGTGCTGGTCGTGCCCGCCCTGGTGATCGCCGCGTTCCTCCGGGGCCGGGCGACGCGCCGCGAGCGGGCCCTCGGGATCCGCGAGGTGGGCGGCGTCCCCTTCCGGCCGGACCTCGCCTACGCGCCCGGTCACCTCTGGCTCCACCGGCGCAAGGGGAACGGGGCCTTCGAGATCGGGCTGGACGGGATCGCCCAGCGGCTCCTCACCGCCGTCACCGCCGTCGAGCTCGCGCCGGTGGGTGCCCGCCTGGCGCGGGGCGAGCCGATGGCCAAGCTCTACGGCGGCCGGCGCGCGCTCGAGATCCCGGCCCCCTTCGACGGCACCGTGGCGGGCGTGAACGCGGCGGTGATCCGCGACCCGGCGCTGGTGAGGCGGGAGGGCTACGGCCGGGGCTGGCTCCTCGCGGTGACACCGTCGGACGAGGCCGCGGCGGCGCTCCCTCGCGGCGAGCGGGCCGAGTCGTGGATGGAGGCGGAGGCGACCCGCTGGAACCGGTTCGTCGAGGACCGGCTGGGCTTCGCCGGGGCCGACGGTGGCGCGCTGGTCGCGCCCGCGCCCTGGCTGCTGGGCGAGGAAGGCTGGCGCGCGCTGGCCGAGGCGTTCCTGCGGCCGTGAGGGGGGAGGGCGATGGCTCGCGGTCTCAGGCTCCTCGGGCGATCCGAGCCCCGCACATCTTGCGTCGAGCCGGCTCCTTCGGTCGCACCGGAGCCTGGCTCGACGCGCGCGGCTGATCCGAGCTGGTCGAGCTTTCTGCGGCGATTTGCCCTGCTTCCGTTTGCCACGATCGCCGCGGCGATCGCCGGCGCGCTCTACGTGCTCCTGCTCCCGATCTGCGGGATCGCCTCGATGCTGGCGGGCTTGTGCTCCGCGGCCTGGCGGATCGTGCGCGAGGGACCGAGACCGCGGCTCCCTCGGCGGCGCCACGCCAATTGACCGCGCTCAATTTGTGCGGGGACCTGATCCCGGCCATTAGTTGCGTGCCGCAAAGGTAGGCTGGTCGCCGCCGGGCGCGATCTTTGCGCGGCCAGGCTGCGTCGCCGCGCCGCCGGTGAAAGGTCTTTTCCTGCGTAGTTTCCGGAGCCTGGAGGTTGGACAATCCGGCGCTACCCTGGTAGGAAGATTCGCCATCCGTATTGCATATACGGATTGACGCATCGGACACCTCCAGGTGGGACCAATGACCAAGACGCTGTTCCCGCTGCTCGCAGTCCTCGCGGCAGCCCCCGCATGGGCCGGGATCCCAGCCGAGCAGGAGGACTGCCTCGGCTGCCACACCGACCCGTCCCAGACGTTCGAGCTGGCGAGCGGCGAGAAGCTGTCGCTCTACGTGGACCAGCAGGCCTTCGCCAAGTCGGTGCACGGCGAGATGCTGCGCTGCACCGAGTGCCACACCGACAAGACCAGCGACCACGCCACCGGCACGCTCAAGTTCAAGACGCGCCGCGAGGTGACCCGCACCTACTACGAGCAGTGCAAGGGTTGCCACTTCGCGAACTACACCAAGACCCTGGACGGCGTGCACTTCGCCGTGATGGCGAAGGGGAACGACAAGGCGGCCCTCTGCGTCGACTGCCACGGCGCGCACGACATCTCGCGCCCCGGCCAGCCGCGCACCCGCATCTCCCGGATGTGCTCCGGCTGCCACGCCAAGGAGGCGAGCATCTACGCGAGCAGCGTCCACGGCCGCGCCGCCGAGACCAGCGACGACGTGCCGGTCTGCACCGACTGCCACCGCGCCCACGACACCACCGATCCGCGGGACGGGGCGCTCGCGGCGCGCACGCCCGAGATCTGCGGGCGCTGCCACACCGACCAGAAGCTGATGGCCCGCTACGGTCTCTCCACCAAGGTGGTGGACACGTACCTGGCCGACTTCCACGGCATGGCCGCCTCCCTCCAGCACGGGAAGAAGAAGGGGCCGGGCGCGCGCCTGGCGGCGGTCTGCACCGACTGCCACGGCGTCCACGACATCCAGAAGACGAGCGACCCGCAGTCCTCGGTGATGTCGGCCAACCTCCAGCGGACCTGCCAGAAGTGCCACGAGGGGGCGAGCGCCAGCTTCCCCAAGGCCTGGCTCTCGCACTACGAGCCGACGCCGGAGAAGGCCCCCCTGGTCTGGGGTGTGCAGCTCTTCTACAAGATGATGATCCCGTTCATGGTGGGCGGGCTCGTCCTCCAGATCGCGCTGCACCTCTGGCGCGTGGTGGTGAATCGATGAGCACGTACATCGTTCGCTGGAACCTCCAGCAGCGGATCGAGCATTTCATCACGATGTCGACGTTCGCCCTGCTCTGCCTGACGGGGCTGCCGCAGAAGTTCTACACGGCCGGCTGGGCGCACGGGCTGGTGGGCGTGTTCGGGGGAATCGACAACACCCGCTGGATCCACCGGGGTTGCGGCATCGTGCTGGCGGTCTCGACCGTGGTCCACTTCGCCAACGCCATCGCCATCATGCTCTCGAAGAAGGTGGGCTTCAGCATGATGCCCACCCGGAAGGACTTCGAGGACGTGGTCCTCCAGCTCCGCTACTACCTGGGGATGACCGAGCAGCACCCGATGTACGATCGTTACACGTACAAGGAGAAGTTCGAGTACTGGGGGCTGGTGGTGGGCAACGTGATCATGGTCCTCACCGGCTTCGTCCTCTTCTTCCCGGTGGCGGTGGCCACGGTGCTGCCTGGCCAGCTCATCCCGGCCGCGAAGGTGGCACACTCGAACGAGGGCCTGATGGCCTTCCTCGTGATCACCATCTGGCACATCTTCAACGCGCACCTGAACCCGGACGTGTTCCCCTTCGACACCTCGATCTTCACCGGCAAGGTGAGCCGGGAGCGCTACGAGCACGAGCACCCGCTCGAGCTGGCGCGGATCGAGGGGCGCGCGCCGCCGACGGAGCACGGCCACGCCCATGCCGGGCATGAGCGGAAGACCGGCTGACGTCCTCTCGCAGGCCGTCTTCCACACCCTCTTCGCCTCGCTGTTCGTCGAGGCGCTGGTGCGGATGTGGAAGGTGCGGGACCCTGGCCAGCGGATCGCCCTGCGGCTCACCGCCCTGGGCTATCCGCTGGTCCTGTTCCCGGCGCTGCTCCTGCTCTTCCCCTTCCGCGCCGAAGAGGCCTTCCGCGACCAGATCGCGCTCCTCGCCGGCCGCCGCTGGGAGGAGGTCCGCTTCCTCGGGATCGGGCTGTTCCAGTGGTGGACCGGAGGGCTGGCGGCGCTCGGGACGGCGCTGCTCCTCAGCGACCTGGTCCCCTTCCTCCTCCGCCGCCGGGCGCCCCGGCTCGAGCCGGTGCCCCCGGATCCCGGCAGCGCGGCGGCGCTCGAGGCGGCGCTCGCGCCCATCCGGAGCCGGCTCGGCCGGGAGCCGCCGTCCCTCCAGTTCCTGGACCGGGGCGCGCCGGTGCTCTTCTGCACCGGGGTCCGCCGCCCGGCGGTGGTCGTGTCGCGGGGCGCCGTCCAGCTCCTCGATCAGGGCGAGCTGCGGGCCGCGCTCGCCCACGAGATCGCCCACCTGGCGCGCCGCGATCCGGCCGCCAGCTGGGCGGTGCTGGCCGCCCGCATCGCCCTGGCCTTCAACCCCGCCTTCCAGGTGGTCTCGAGGGCGCTGGCGCGCGACGCCGAGTTCCTCGCCGACGAGCACGCGGCCGCCCTCGGGGGCGACCGGCTCGCCCTGGCGAGCGGCCTGCTCAAGCTGCACCGGGCCACCTCGGCCTCCCCGGCGCTGCGCCGGACGCTCCCCTTCGCCGCCGCCCTCTCCGAGCCGCTGGCCAGGGTCCGGGCCCGGGACGTGGAGGCGCGCTGCCGCCGCCTGCTCGAGCCGGCGCCGCCGCGGCTCCCGTTCGGCGTGGCCCGGGTGGCGCTCGCCGGCATCGCCCTGACGGCGCTGCTGTTCTTCGTGGTATGACCGGAGGCGTGATGCGGGTGCGCGACGCGGGCCAGGAGCTCGCGCGGATGCTCGCGGCGCTGGTCTGGGTCGTGGCGGCGTCCGCGGCCGTGCTGGCGGGCCTGGGCGCGCTGCCCGGGTGGATCGCGGGCGAGGCCCGCGCGGTGGCGCGCGTCCGCTCGGTCGACGAGGCGGAGCGCCGCCTGGGGGCGCGGCTCGCCCTCCCGGCCTACTTCCCCCAGCGCCTGGCGTGGCCGCCGGCGGCGGTCCGGGTGGCGGGTGGGCGAGGGGGCTCGGCCGCCATCGAGGTGGCGGGCCGGGACGGCGCGCCCGCGCTCCTCCTCCTCCAGGCGACCGAGGAGGGCGGGGAGATCGCCGCCGCCCTCCTGGGGGAGCGCACGGTGGTCTCCACCCGGCGGGCGGCGGTGGGCAGCGTCCCGGCCACCCTCGCGGCGGTGCTGGTGGAGGGGCGCCCCTGGGAGGAGCTCTCCTGGCAGGTGGGGGGGCGCGCGGTCGTGCTCCGGAGCTGCGGCGGCGAGGAGGAGCTCTTCCGGATCGCGCACAGCGTGCGCCGGGAGGGGCGATGAGCGGGGGGCGGCTGCCCGCCGGCGAGGGGGGGATCCGGCGGCGGGTGTACCTCCTGATGGCGACCGGGATCGCCTTCCCGCTCGCCCTGATGGCCGGCGCCGGCCTCTACTGGCTCCGGGACCTGGACGACCGGATCCTGGCCGGCCGGCTGTCCGCCGCCGGCATGGCAGCGGCCCACTTCGACCAGGAGATCACCGACGACCTGGAGACCCTCCAGCGGCTCTCCGCGGCGGTGTCGTCGAGCCCGGGGGCGATGCAGGAGCCGGCCGAGCTGCGGCGCGACGCGCGCGAGGCGCACCAGCTCTTCCGCCACCGGGAGACGGTCTTCCTCCTCGACCGGAACCTCGCCCTGCTGGCGGTGGAGCCCCCTGGCCCCGGGCCGCTCGAGCACGCGGGGGACCTTCCGGTGATCGAGGACGTGATCCGCTCCGGCGTCCCCCGGCTCGCCGCCCTGGTGGAGCCGGACCGGGGCCTGGTGGTCCACGAGATCGTGCCCATCCAGAGCGCGGTCGAGAACCGCGTGGTGGGCGTCGCCGGGGGCACCTTCGACCCGGCGCGGCGCGGCTTCGACCACATGCTCGGCTTCCTCCGCCGCGGCCAGACCGGGTTCGCCGACGTGGTCGACGACCAGGGGCGGGTGATCGCGAGCACCAGGCCAGGGCGGGCGGGCAAGCTCTCCGACTGCCGGGCGCACCTCGCCAACCTGGTGCGCGGCAAGCGGACCGAGGCGGCCCGCTGCCAGGGCTGCCACGCCGAGCGCGGGGTGACCGCGCCCGCCCCGCCGGACGTCGTGGTCTTCGCCCCCCTGGCGGCCACGCACTGGGGCGTCGTGGTCCGCCAGGAGGCGCGGGAGGCGCTCCCCACCGAGGGCGCGGTCCCCTGGTACGCGGTCCTCCCGGTGCTCGTCCTCCAGCTCGGCCTGGCGGGCGCCTTCGCGTGGGGCGCGGCCCGGAGCGTGGTCCGCCCGGTGCAGGTTCTCACCGTCGAGGCGGAGCGGATCGCCGGGGGGGCGCTCGACTCGCCCATCCCCGAGCTGGGCGAGGACGAGGTCGGCCGGCTGGGGAGGTCCCTCGACCGGATGCGCGAGAGCCTGCGCGGGCTGATCGCGCGGGTCGAGCACGCCAACGCCGAGCTGGAGCAGCGGGTGGCGGAGCGGACCCACGAGCTGCACCAGGCCAACGAGATGCTCCGCGAGCGGGAACAGGCCCGGGCCCAGCTGCTCCAGAAGGTGATCTCCGCCCAGGAGGACGAGCGCAAGCGGATCGCCCGCGAGCTCCACGACGAGACCAGCCAGAGCCTGGCGGTCCTGGCGATGGGGCTGGAGGCCGCCCAGGACGCGATCCGGAGCGGGCGGACGCCGCGGCTGGACGAGGTGAAGTCGGTGGCGGTGCGCACCCTGGAGGACGTGCACCGGCTGATCCTGGACCTGCGCCCCTCGGTGCTCGACGACCTGGGGCTGCTCTCCGCCATCCGCTGGTACGCCGACCGGCACCTCGAGTCGCGCGGGATCTCGGTGCGCTGCGAGTTCGGCGAGATGCGCCGGCTGGCGCCGGAGATGGAGACCGCCCTCTTCCGGATCTGCCAGGAGGCGATGAGCAACGTGGCGCGCCACGCGCAGGCCACCGCCGTCCTGGTCCAGGTCGGGATCGAGGGCGAGGAGATCCGGATCGACATCGAGGACGACGGGAAGGGCTTCGACCCGGCGGAGGCGGCGCGCCGCGAGGGGCGCCGGCCCTGGGGGCTGATGGGGATCCGGGAGCGGGCCCAGATCCTCGGCGGGGACGCGCGGATCGAGTCGGCGCCCGGGCGAGGGACGCTGGTCGACGTCCGCATCCCGCTGGCGGCCGCGCTCGGGCCGGCGGCGGGCCAGGACGGGCCGGGGGGTGGGAAGGCGGGCGGGGAAGGAGGGGAGGCATGACGGCGAAGATCCAGGTCCTGATCGTGGACGACCACGCCATCCTGCGCGAGGGCGTCCGGGCGCTCCTGCAGCTCCACCCGGACATCGAGGTGGTGGGCGAGGCGGCCGACGGCCGGGCGGCGCTCGAGGCGGTGGAGCGCCTCGACCCCGACGTGGTGCTGATGGACATTGCCATGCCCGGCCTGGGCGGGATCGAGGCCAGCCTCGAGCTCAAGAAGATGGGGCGGCGCGCCAGGGTCCTCATCCTCTCGCAGTACGAGGATCGCGAGTACGTGCGGCGGCTCCTCAAGGCGGGGGTGAGCGGCTACGTGCTCAAGAAGTCGGCCGGCGCCGAGCTGGCCAACGCGATCCGGGCGGTTCACCGCGGCGGCCTGGTGCTCGATCCGGAGGTGGCCCGGACCGCGATGGCGGAGGGCGGGGCGGCCTCGCCCGGGGAGCAGGATCCCTACGAGTCGCTCACCGACCGGGAGAAGCAGGTGCTGAAGCTGGTGGCCGAGGGGCGGAGCAACAAGGAGGTGGCGGACCTGCTCGGCATCAGCGTGAAGACCGCCATGAGCCACCGCGAGCACGTGATGGAGAAGCTCGGGGTGCACAACCGCACCGAGCTGGTCCGCTTCGCCATCCGCAAGGGCGTGATCCGCGTCGACGAGTGAGGGGCGCCGGCCCGTCAATGGGAGAAGGGCCGGCGGCGCCAGGCCACCGGCCCTTCTCGAACCACCCCCGCCACGAAGCTACTTCTTCTCGCCCCGCTTCTCGGCGATCTCCTTCTCCAGCTTCTCGAGCTCCGGCGTGGCCGCGCCCTCGGCGCCGGCCTTCTTCTCCTCGCCCGGCTTGCCGGTCAGGTGCGCCTCGCCCGGGGCCCAGCCCGGGGTGACGGTGGCGGCCAGGTCGGCGGCGGTCGCCTTCACGCCGCCGGTGAAGCGCTTCACGACGGCGTAGGCCACCATCCCGAAGCCGATGAAGGGGAGGAAGACCAGGAACATGGCCCCCATCAGCGGGACCACCACGAAGAGGAGAGGGAAGGGGAGCTTCACGTAGGCCGCGCCTTCCGCCGGCAGCCGCCCACCCTCGGTGGGGACGACCTCGACCGACCAGGACCGCGGGTTCCAGTAGTAGCCGCCGTTCACCTTCATGCCGCCCGTGTACTTCGTCATGACATCCTCCCGATTCCCTGCGAAGCGTGGATTGCCGGTCGATTGCTGCGGGGACCGCTAGCTCTGGCGCCGCTTCTGCTCGATCTCCTTCTCGAGCGCGTCGAGCTTGGCGTCCCCGGCGATGGGCCCCTTCTCCTCGGTCCCGGCGCTCTCGGGCGACTTGCCGGTGAAGTGCGCCTCACCGGGCTGCCAGCCGGGGGTCATGGTGGCCGCCAGGTCCGCCGCCGAGCCGTGGAAGGCGCGGACGATGGGGGCGGTGATCGCCTTGAAGGTCATGATGAAGCCGATCACCGGCATGAACATGAGGAAGGTCGCGCCGAGGATGGGCACCAGCGCCAGGGCCGCCACCGTCGGGACCTTGATCCACTCGCCCTCGCCCGCCGGGAGCCGCTCTCCGTCCTTCGCCACCGGCTCGACCGCCCACCGCTTCAGGTTGAGGTAGTAGCCGCTCTGCACCGCGCTGCCGCTCTTCATCGTGTTGGCCATGTCCAGCTCCTTTCTGGATGACAATCTCGCGCTTTCCGCGAGCAATCGAAATTGGGCCGATGCCCGAGCGAGGCGGGAAAGAGTCCGGGTCGCCCGGGCGCCGGGCGCCCGAGTCCGGGCCCCGCACCGTCCCGAGCGGAGGCGAGTCCGGCGCCGGGGTCCGGGGGGGCCGCCCGCCGGACGGGGGGCGCGATCGGCGCCCGATCGCCCGGGCGAGGACACCGGAGGCGGGCATCGGGTGATCGCCCGAGGCCAGATGGTCCAGCTCCGGAGCCGCGGGACCGCACCCCCGTTCCCTCGCCGCAGCGCTCCCGACGGACCACCGGAGGACGCCGCGGGACGGGTCTCCGGATGATCCAGGTCATGGAGTGGTCGAGTCCGTTTTGACGCTGGGTCGGTGCGGATCGCCAGGTTTGGCTGGGCGAAAATCCCCGGGGTTGGGGCATTTGCCCCGATGCGTCCCTGAAGCCTGGGACGCGATCCCAGGGTGCGTACATATGGCATCCTGTGATTCTGCGCGAATGGGCGCACTCCCCTCGGCGGGCGGGGGCCGCGAGGGGGGCGCGCACCTTGCAGTCCGCCCGCGCATGACGCCCAGGACAGTCGTGTATGCAGTTGCGGCGCTGGTGGTGTGTCCGCCCCCGGCGCTCGCGGCCGGGGGAGGCGCGAGCCCCGTCGTCTCGGTGGAGGCGCCGGCGACGGCCGCGCTCGGCGCGGCGACCGGCGTCGTGTGCGCCGCCTCGGATGCCGAGGGCGTCGCCCAGCTCAAGCTCACCGCCGTCGGCCCGGACGGTGCGGCCACGGTCCTGGTGGTCGCCGCCGGCGTCACGGCCACCTCGGCGCTCTGGACGCCGGCCGCCTCCGGCGCCAGCACCATCCGCTGCGACGAGGTCTCGCTCTCGGGCGCGACCGGCGCGGCCAGCCGGACCGTGATCGTCGGCGGGACCTCGGCCGGCCCGGTCGTCTCCGCCCTCTCGGCCCCTGGCTCCGCGGTGCTGGCGGGCAAGGCCGTGTCGCTCTCCGCCACCGCCCAGAACCCCGCCGGCGGCCCGCTCGCCTACGGCTGGACCGCCTCGGGCGGCCAGCTCAGCCCGGGCGCCGGGGCGTTCGCCACCTGGACCGCGCCCGCCGTCGCCGGGACGTACACCGTGACCGTCACCGCCACCGACGCGGCGGGGCGCTCCGCCTCCCTGAGCGCCAGCATCGCCGTGGTCGTCAGCGTCTACCAGGCCGCGCTCCCCGTGCAGATCGTCGGGCCGCGGAAGATCGCCGCCACCCCGGACGGCACGCTGTTCGTGGCCGACAAGCGGGGCCAGCTCCACCGCCTCACCAAGCGGGGCGAGCGGATGTCCACCTCGCTCACCGGCGTCACCTCGGTCGCCGCCGGACCGGGCATGGTCTTCGCGGGCCTGGCCGAGGGGGCGGTCCTCCGCATCGACACGACCTCGGGCCGGGTGGTGGGCCGCATGGACCTGGGCACCATGGAGGGGCCGGCGGGGATGGCGTACGACGCCGTCCGCGGCAAGCTCTGGCTGGCCTTCGCCTCGGGCTCGCTCCAGGCGCGCACCCTCGACGGCGCGCAGGTGAACCTGCTCGCGACGGCCGGGCCGAACGCCCTCCGGCGGCTCATCGACGTGGCCGTCGACCCGGGCGGCATCGTCTGGGTGGCGCAGGACCGGACGGACACCACTGGCACGATCTTCGCCTTCAACGCCGACACCGGCGCCTACCTCCGCTCGGTGGGCGGTCCCGCCAGCCCCGTGCGCGTCTCCGGCGGCCTGGTGGTCGGCCCCGGCGGCAAGCTCAACGTCTCCGACCTCTACTCGGGCAACGTCCTCGTCCTCGGGCCGGACGGCACCGTCCTCGGCAGCCTGGGCTCCTACGGCGCGGCCCCCGGCCAGCTCCGGCAGCCGGCGGGGATGGCCTTCATGGCCAACGGCGACCTCCTCGTCGCGAACATGGACGCGAACCGGCTGGAGCGCTTCGGCTCGGGCGCCGCCCTCCCGACCTGCCCGGGCGACACCGACTGCGACGGCCTGCCGGACGCCTGGGAGATCGCCAACGGGCTCGACCCGCGCGATCCGACGGACGCCCTCGCCGACCCCGACGGCGACGGCCTCAACAACCTCCAGGAGTACGCGCTCGGGACCAACCCGCGCTCGAAGGACACGGACGGCGACGGCGTCGGCGACTACCAGGAGGCGCTGGCGGGGACCGATCCGACCAACCCGGACGACAACCGGCCCACGCTGATCGCGAGCGCGGCCTCGCCGGTGGACCCCGGCCTGGTGCGCCTCAACGCGGTGGTGTCCGCGGCCAAGGGCGGCTCGACCGCCTGCGCCACCACCTGGAACCAGGTGGCCGGGCCGCAGGTGGCCCTCGCCAGCGCGAGCGGGGCGGCGCCGACGTTCGTGGCCCGCGCCGCCGCCACCTACCAGTTCCGCGCCACCGCCAGCTGCGGCGGCGTCGCCAGCCTCGCCCAGACCGTGAGCGTGGACGTGCGGAACGTGGCGCCCCGCGCCGACGCCGGCGGCGTGCAGGTGGTGCGGGCCGGCGGGGCGGTCGACCTCGCCGCCGGCTTCTCCTCCGACGCCAACGGCGACGTCCTCGCCTTCGCCTGGGACCAGCTCCTCGGCGCTCCGGCCATCGGGCCGACGGCCGGGCCGGCGGTGTCCGCCAGCCTGTCCACCCCCGGCTACTACGTGATCCGGCTCGGGGTCACCGATCCCAAGGGGGCCGAGGGAGACGCCGACGTCCCGGTGGTGGTGGTGGGTGCCAGCCAGGCGCCCACCGCGCTGGCGGTCACGCCCGTGACCGCCCAGGTCGGCGGCCAGGTGATCCTCGACGCCACCGCCAGCTGGCACGGCCCGGCGGCGGTCTTCGCCTGGCAGCAGCTCGATGGCCCGGCGGCGGTCCTCGACAACCCGGCCTCGGTGGCGCCCTCCTTCGTGCCCGCGACGGCCGGCCGCTACCTGTTCCAGGTCGGGATCCAGGACGGCGGGCTGAGCGCCCCCCCGGCCCTGGTCGCGGTCTACGTGGCCCCCGCGGGCGGGGCGCTCCCGGTCGCCCGGATCCAGGCGCCGGCGGCGCCGGTGGCGACGGGCGCGGCGGTGACGCTGGACGGCTCGGCCAGCAGCGGCGGCGGCCCGCTCGCCTACTCCTGGCGGCAGGTGTCCGGCCCCGCCGCCGGCCTGACCGACGGCGCGCTGGGCGCGGCCACGGTCGTGCCGTTCGATCCGGGCAGCTACGTCTTCGAGCTCACGGTCAGCGACGCGGGCACGCTGGGCGTCCCGGCCCGGGTGCGGCTCGAGGCGCGGGCGGGCGGGCTGCCCATCCCGGTGGCGGCGGCGAGCGCGCCGGCCACGGCGGTGGTGGGCGAGCGGGTGGTGCTCGACGCGCGCGGGAGCACCGGCGCGCTCGGCTACCACTGGACGCAGGTCGACGGCCCGTGGGTGGTGGTCGAGCCCGGGGCGACGGGCGCGTTCACGCCGCAGGTCCCGGGGGCCTACGCCTTCGAGCTCTCGGTCGACGACGGGACCGTGCGCAGCGCGCCGGTCCGGGTCCAGGTGACGGTCTTCCAGAACGGGGTGAACTGAGATGCGCACGCGCTGGCTCGAGGCCCTGGCGGCAGCGGCCGTCCTCCTCTCCCCGGTCCTGACGGCGGCGATCGACGCGCCGCACGACGCCACCTTCTCCGACGGCGACTGCAACAACTGCCACACGATGTACGACACCACGGCGAGCGGGGCGATGGACTACGACCGTGGCTGCATCACCTGCCACAACTCGAAGCCCGGCGGCCCCGCCGGCTTCCCCTGGCTCACCACCGACCAGGCGCAGCCGGGCGTGACCGGCAGCCACCACAGCTGGACCGGCTTCGCCGAGAACTCCAAGCTCGGGGCGACCGTCCCGACCGCCGCGGCGATGAGCGGGAAGCTCATCGACGGCAAGCTCCAGTGCGAGGTCTGCCACGACCCGCACCAGAGCGCCCCGGCGAACCTCCCCACGGCCCAGCACACGTCGATCCCGGTCGGGGCGGGGGTGGGACAGTCGGGCGGGCCGGCCACCGCCGCCCAGATGACGCTGGTCACCCCGGGCGCGGTAGCCAAGGGCTACCGGGTCCAGATCCTCACCGCCACCGCGGGCGGCGGGAGCTTCATCATCTCCCACGACTTCGGCCTCCCCACCCCGAGCTGGTTCAACTGGAACGGCTCGGCCTGGGTGGCCGGGACGGCCGCCGGCCCGGGACAGCCCTTCACCGACGGCACCCCGGTGGCGCTCGACGATCCGGCGGTGACGGTCTCGTTCGGCCCCGGGACGGTGGCCGGGGCGTGGTGGGACTTCTTCGTCGCCTACCCCTTCCTCCGCCTCAGCGCGGTCTCGGACGCGATGTGCGGCAACTGCCACGGCGCCCGGATGATCGACCACACCAGGTCGGGCGGCCTGGACAGCACCATCCGGGCGAACGGGACCAGGATCTTCAGCCACCCGGTGGGCGACGCCCTCGGGGCCAACGGCCGGGGCACCGACCTGACCGCCGCCACGATGCTCGACGCCACCGGCGTCGTGCAGGCCACCGGCGACGGCAACCGGACCAACGACCTCAGGCTCGACTCGGGGGTCGTGCGCTGCACGACCTGCCACGCCGTCCACAACGCGGACTCGAACTCCCTCAGCGTGGACGCGCGCTAGGCCATGACCACCCTTCCGAACCGCAGCGAAAGAGGAGCCGTCCCGATGCAGACCTACCGGAACGCCCGAAGCCTCGCCCGCGCCCTCGCCGCGCTGGCCGCGGGACTTCTCGCGCTGGCGGCGCGGCCGGCCGCCGCCCAGGTCACGACGGTGTCGGATGGGACCGACCCGGCCTCGGCCTCGGTCTGCCCGGGCGGCGGCTCGACGCCGGCGGACGCCTTCACGGTGAGCGGCACGGCCGCGGACTCGATCACCCGGATCCGCGTGATCATCACCCCCGCCGACGCCTACCTGAACGTCGGGCAGGTCGAGGTCCGCAGCGCCAACCTGGCCACGCTCTACGGCAGCGGCGCCCCCTCCTCGAGCGCGTTCTACGTCAACCTGACCACGCCCATCCCGGTCACCTCCACCCCGACGCAGTACGTGCTGGCGATCGTCCCGAAGAGCCAGGCGGCGATGCCTCCGCCCGCCTCGGGCACGAACTCGGCCCTCAAGGTCTCGGTGAACGTGGTGGTCTCCACCAACCCGCGCGTCGTGAGCGACCCGGCCGCCGCGACGATCACCATCGACAACCTCTCCCCGCCCGATCCGATCTGGGCCGGGATCACCGTCGGGGCGACCAACGTCAGCCTGACCTGGCAGGGCACGCCCCAGGTGGTCGTGCTCCGGAAGCTGGGCGGGCCGCTGATGGACGCGCCGGCCGAGGGGCAGGCCTACAGCGCCGGGAACTCGCTCCCCAACGGGGCGACGGTGGCCTTCGCCGGAGCGGCGTCCGGCTTCAACGACACCGGCCTCACCGCCGGGAAGACCTACTACTACAAGGTCTTCGCGGTGGACGCCTGCGGGAACTACTCCCTGGGCGCCGCCGCCGGGCCGTTCACCCCCGGCGGCGTCTCCGAGGGCGACGCCGCCGCCGGCAGCCTCAAGCCGGTGGTCGGCATCCTGAACCCGGCGCCGGGGTCCGTCACCTCGCCGTTCAAGGTCCAGGCGCGGGTCTTCAGCCCGAAGAACGCGGGGGCGACCCAGCCCATCACCTCGGCGACCCTCTACGCCGACAACGGGACCACCAGCCAGTCCTTTCCCCTCACCGCCAACCCGGGCTACGGGAGCGCCGTCGACTCGGGCGTCTACGAGACCGCGGCGGGCGGCCTGGTGCTCGCCGCCGGGAACTACACCCTCCGCGTCCAGGCGGGGAACGCCAGCGGGACGGTCTACTCCGGCCAGATCGGCGTGGTGGTGACCAGCGGAAAGGGCGACGGCAACCTGCTCGTCCGCGACAACTCCTCGCAGCTCTGCAGCGACTGCCACGCGCTCAAGACCCACTCTGCGGAGACCACCAGCAACACCTACGGCTCCTGGTACGTGGCCTGCCGCGGCTGCCACCAGCCGCACGGCACGCCCAACGCCAGCCTGATGGCCAAGACCGTCACCCCGCCCCAGGTGACCGGCGCGCTCCCGCCCACGCCCGTCTACTTCGCCGTCCAGACCGGCGGCGGCTACACCGCCACCGGCGGCGCGGCCAACCCCGCGGCGGCCAGCTACGCCAACGCCGATGGCTCCGGCCCCTGCCAGGTCTGCCACACCCGCACCGCCCACTACCGCCGCAACGGGACCCTGGTCGACCACAACCCTGGCGCGCAGTGCACCACCTGCCACACCCACTCCAACGGCATGGCGGCGAGCTGCACCGCCTGCCACGGCAACCCGAACCTCTCGTCCATCGTGGCGGGGGCGGACACCCTGGTGAAGGCCGCGCCGCCCGTCGGGACCAACGGCGCCACCCTGCCGACCGACCCGCTGGTGGGCGCGCACCAGCCGCACGTGAACGCCATCGACCTCCGGCAGAGCCCGCTCCAGTGCGCCGACTGCCATCCGATCCCCAACACGCACCAGGGGACGATCGACATCGCCTGGGGAGCGCTCGCCCGGACCGGCGGCCTGACCCCGAGCTACGACTTCGGCAGCTTCACCTGCTCCTCCACCTGGTGCCACGGCGCCGGGATCACCGGCGGCACGAACAAGACCCCGTCCTGGATCGGCGGCTCGAGCCAGGCCGCCTGCGGGACCTGCCACGGCGTGCCTCCGCCGGTGAGCGTCGCCCCGAACCAGCACCACCCGCAGAACGCCAACTGCGCCGCCTGCCACCCGGGCTACACCGCCACGTCGGTCAACGCCGCGAACCACATCGACGGCGCGATCAACTCGCCCCTCGAGCCGAGCCGGAACAAGGGCTGCGCCTCCTGCCACGGTGACCTGACGGTCGCGGACGGGAGCAACATCCAGCCCTCCGACCCGCGCGCCGCGCCGGGCTACGACGCGAACGCGGTCGACTCCCACGGCAACAGCGCCACCACCGCCATCGGCGTGGGGACCCACCTCAACCACCTGAACCCCGCCGCCAGCCAGAGCATGATGGCGGCGGCGAGCTGCGCCCAGTGCCACAACACGCCCGCGGCCGGCGACCTGACCCACGCGGACGGCAACCCGGTGGTCGCCTTCGGCGCCGGCTCCCTCGCCATCACCGGCGGGGTGGCGGCGACCTTCAACCCGGCCAACGGCACCTGCACCACCTACTGCCACTCGAACGCCGGGCCGCTCGGCGTCGGGATCATCACCACCGCCAGCCCGGTCTGGAACCAGGCCGTCCCGCTCACCTGCACCTCCTGCCATGACATGGGCGGCTCGAGCACCGCGCTCTCGCACGCCCACCAGCTCCACACCGGCGGCAACTACGCCATCGGCTGCCAGCGCTGCCACGTGGCCACCACCGCCGACGGCACCTCCATCGTGGCCGGCGGCGGCGCGCACGTGAACGGCGTGAAGAACGTGGCCTTCGACTCCTCCGGCCCGAACAACTCGGGCGGGAGCTACTCGGGCAGCCCCGGCTATTCGTGCTCCGCCACCTACTGCCACTCGAACGGCGTGCAGCGGACCGCCCCGTACACCTCCGGGCCGTCGATCGCCTGGAACGGCACCGGCACCTGCACCTCCTGCCACGGCGGCCCCGCCGGCGCCGGCATGATCGCCACCGGGCGCCACCCGAGCCACGTGAACGTCTCCGCCGCCATCGGCGGCACGGCCAGCACCAACATGGCCTGCGGCACCTGCCACGCAAGCGTCGTCGGGGCGGGCACCAACTCGCCCATCCTGGCGGGCGGCTACCCCCTGCACGTGAACGGCGCGTCGAACGTGAACTTCGACCCGACCTACGGCGGCAGCTACACCCTGGGCGGGAGCGAGGGGACGGGGACCTGCGCCTCGGTCTACTGCCACTCCTCCGGCCAGGCGACGCCCTCCTACAAGGCGGTGGCCTGGAACGCGGCCTCCCTCACCTGCGCCAGCTGCCACGGCGCCGAGACCGGCGCCGGCACCTGGGTCTCGCTGGCCGGCGAGCCGAACTACCCGAGCGGCGCGGCCGGCTCGGCGACGGCCAACAGCCACCAGAAGCACGTCGGCTCCGCGGCCGACTGCTTCAAGTGCCACGCCGGCACCGTGACCGTCGGCGGGACGCAGATCCTGGCCACCAGCGCGCTGCACGTGAACAAGGCCCGCGACGTCCAGATCGCCGCCGCCTACGGCGGTGGGGCGAGCTACGCGACGGCGAGCAAGACCTGCTCCGGCGTGACCTGCCACGGCGGGAACGCGGTGGTGTGGGGTTCCAACGGGACCCTCTCCTGCGCCAGCTGCCACCTCGCCGCCGCCGACGCGCCCAGCTATGCCTTCGGGACCGCCGGTCTCATCGGCTCCACGGAGTGGGCGGCCTCGGGCCACGGCCAGACCACCGGCATCTTCGGCGGGACCTTCGTGGGCGCCACCGACCGCTGCCTCTATTGCCACGACAACACCGTCGGCCACGACGTGTCCGCCAACCCGTTCCGCCTCCGCGGCGCCTCGGTCGCGGGCGGCACGACGAACGCCTACGACGCGTCGAGCGCCGTCGCGGTGAACGCGGTCTGCACCAACTGTCACGGGACCGGCACGATCTACGGCGTCACCCCCGCCGGCCAGCCGAACGCCACCGGCCTGGCGCCCTTCCGGGACGCGTACCACTACGGCACCGGCCACACCTCCGACAACGGCGGCATGCGGTGCTGGGACTGCCACGACCCGCACGGCGACGGCAACATCAAGATGGTCGGGAAGACCGTGGTCCAGACCTCGGCCGACGCGCACGGCTTCAGCGCCACGCGCGTGGGCGGCCCGGTCTCCTTCACCGCCGACACCGCCTGGGGCAACTTCGTGGCCAGCGCCGCACCCTTCACCGCCGGCCTCTGCAACGCCTGCCACACCACCACGGCCCACTTCACCAACTCCTCCAGCGACGCCACCCACAACGCCGGCGGCGTCTGCACCGCCTGCCACGGGCACCAGCAGACGCCGCAGAACGCGGCCTTCGCCCCCACCGGCGGCGCTTGCAACGCCTGCCACAACGCCCCGCCCACGGTCGGCAAGCACCTGCAGCACGACCAGGTGGCGAGCGTCCCGACCGCCTACGGCGTGACCGCCACCCACGCGACCGCCACGCAGTACGGCTTCGGGTGCGGCTCCTGCCACGGCTCGGTGGGCACGAACCACATGAACTCGACCGCGGCCGGCACGGTCGCCGATCCGAAGTTCACCGACGTGATCCTGGGCGGCGCCGCCACCTACGTGCGGGGCGGCACGACCTTCACCGACACCACCGCCGGCCGGACCTTCGGCTGGACCGACGGCGGCGCCGGCGCCACGGGCTGCTCGGCGAGCTACTGCCACGACCCGCAGGGCGCCGCCTACGCCTCCACCGCGGTGAGCTTCAACCAGGCCGCCGGGGCGCTCTCCTGCCTGGCCTGCCACGACGGCGGGAACAAGGCGACCACCACGCTCTCCAGCCACCACGCCAAGCACATCACCACCGCCGCCGGGGCCTACAACTTCGGCTGCCAGCGCTGCCACGTGGCCACCACCAGCAACGGCACGTCGATCACCGACAAGCGCGTCCACGCGAACTTCCAGAACGACGTGGCCTTCGACAGCCTGAACCCGTCCGGCACGTACCAGGCGGGCCAGACCTGCGCGAGCACCTACTGCCACTCGAACGGCGCCCCGCTCGGCCTGACCGCCGTCTCCGCCAGCGTGACCTGGAACGCGACGCTGGCCGCCGACTGCACCAGCTGCCATGGCGGCAACTCCTCGTCCGCCGTCCAGCTCGCCACCAACAAGCACGCCAACCACGTCCAGAACGCCGGCCTGCTCGGGGCCAACTACGGCTGCGTCGACTGCCACAGCGCCACCGTCACCGCCGACCGGTCGCTGGCGGCCACCCCGGGCGTGCACGTGAACGGGGCCAAGGACGTGGCCTTCGTCACCCGCGGCGGCCAGACCAGCG
>Ga0335076_10001889_pt1 | contig 20555 bp, 17 predicted proteins | sample Lox_Sample_25_FD_206717 | JGI IMG/M metagenome (GOLD analysis project Ga0335076, IMG submission 206717) | Soil microbial communities from Loxahatchee National Wildlife Refuge, Florida, United States - Lox_Sample_2.5 | ecosystem: Environmental > Terrestrial > Soil > Wetlands | place: USA...
GTCGACGCCCCACCTCACCCCAACCCTCTCCGCCCCTTAGGGGCGGAGAGGGAGGGACCCGCGCAGCGGGAGGGTGAGGTGGGGCGTCGACGCTCTTGCACGGCGTCAGATTAACTTCCGCTCCCCGCATACCCCGCACCCTTCAGCGCGTCGGCGATCTCGCCGAGGATGGCGGGGTCGTCGATGGTCGCCGGCATGCGATACTCCTCGGCATCGGCGATGCGGCGCATCGTGCCCCGCAATATCTTGCCCGAGCGCGTCTTCGGCAGGCGCTGCACCACCACCGCCGTCTTGAAGCTCGCCACCGGACCGATGCGTTCGCGCACCAGTCTCACCGCTTCTTCCGCCACCTGCGCCGGCGGTTTGGTCGCGCCCGCCTTCAACACGAGGAAGCCCACCGGCACCTGGCCTTTGAGCGCATCGCCGGCGCCGATGACGGCGCATTCGGCGACATCGGGATGCGCGGCCAGCACCTCTTCGATGCCGCCGGTGGAGAGCCGGTGCCCGGCGACATTGATGATGTCGTCGGTGCGCGTCATGACGAAGACATAGCCGTCCTCGTCGACATAACCGGCATCGGCGGTGTGGTAGTAGCCGGGATACTCCGCGAGATAGGAGCTGATGAAGCGGTCATCGGCATGCCACAGGGTCGGCAGCGCGCCCGGCGGCAGCGGCAGCTTCAAGCAGAGCGCGCCGATCTCGCCGCGCTTCAACTCGTGGCCGTCGGTGCCGAGCACGCGCAGATCCCAGCCCGGCACCGGCTTCGTCGAGGAGCCGTGCTTCACCGGCAGCCGCTCGAGGCCGAGGCAGTTGGCGGTGATGGGAAAGCCGGTCTCGGTCTGCCACCAGTGATCGATCACCGGCACTTTGAGTTGCCGCTCGGCCCAATCGACCGTAGGCGGATCGGCGCGCTCGCCGGCAAGAAACAGCGCTCGGAACTTCGCCATGGCGTGCTCGCGGATGAGCGCACCGTCGGGATCCTCGCGCTTGATGGCGCGGAAGGCGGTCGGTGCGGTGAACATCACGGCGACGCCATGCTCGGCGATGACGCGCCAGAAAACGCCGGCGTCGGGCGTGCCGACCGGCTTGCCTTCGTAGAGCACGCTGGTGCAGCCATAAAGCAGCGGCGCATAAACGATGTAGGAATGGCCGACGACCCAGCCGACATCGGAGGCGGTCCAGAACACCTCGCCGGGCTTCAGCCCGTAGATATTGGCCATCGACCAGTAGAGGGCCACGGCATGGCCGCCATTGTGGCGGACGATGCCCTTGGGAATCCCGGTGGTGCCGGAGGTGTAGAGGATGTAGAGCGGATCGGTGGCATCGACCGCGACGCAAGCAGCGGGCTTTGCCGCGGCGACCAGCGCCTCCCAATCGTGATCGCGGCCTGGCACCAGCGCCGCCTTTGCCATCGGCCGTTGCAGGATGACGCAAGCGCTCGGCTTCTCGGCGGCGAGCTCGATCGCATGGTCGAGCAGCGGCTTGTAGGGGATGACGCGTTGCACCTCGATGCCGCAAGAGGCGGAGAGGATGACCTTGGGCTTGGCATCGTCGATGCGCGTCGCCAGCTCCGGCGCGGCGAAGCCGCCGAAAACCACTGAATGGATGGCGCCGAGCCGCGCGCAGGCGAGCATCGCCATCGCTGCTTCCGGCACCATCGGCATATAGATGAGAACGCGATCGCCCTTAGCCACGCCGAGCCCTTTGAGCGCGCCCGCGAGCAGCGCCACGCTGTCGCGCAGCGCGCGATAGCTGAAGGATCGGATCTGACCGGTGACGGGGCTGTCGTAGATCAGGGCCGCCTGCTCGCCTCTTCCCGCCTCGACATGCCGGTCGAGCGCGTTCCAGCAGGTGTTGAGCTTGCCGCCGCGGAACCAGAGGTAAAACGGCGGCTTGCTGTCGTCGAGCACGGTGTCCCAACGCTTTTCCCAATCGATCGCCGCCGCCGCCTCGCCCCAAAAACCGGCGGGATCGGCGAGCGAGCGGCGATAGGCCTCGGCATAGCGGCTGGTCATGCATCATCCTCCCGCAGCGCTTCCTCCGCCCGGCGGCGACAGCCAGGCTTTGCCATAGCTAACGTCTTTGGGGATTTCGCAGCAAGCCCGATCCGGCGGGCATTCGCCGCCCCGTCACCAGCCGCGGCCGAGGAACTCCTCGATCGCCGCCGGCGGCGCTTTGGCATAGCGGCCGCGGCGGCTCACGACTGTGCCGGTGAGCTGGTGGAGCGCCAGCGCCATCTCCGCCGCCTTCGCCACTTGCGGGATGCCGCTCAGCACCGGCGCGCCATCGACGGCAAAGCCGCGCTCGCGCGAGAACAGCAGCATGGGCAGACCGCCGGCCGGAATGATCACTTCGGCGCCGGCGGCGACCAGCGGCCGCACCGCTTCGACGAACTCGGCGCGCGCGGCACGGTACGCCGCCTCGTCGGTGAAGGCGCGCATGAAGCCGGCGAGATCGGCGTGGATGGCGCGCACGCCGACGACACGCTGCTCCAGGCGATGGCGCGCCACTTGCTCTTCGTGCCAAGGAATGAACACCGGATCGATGGTGACGAGCCCGATCTTCTGTCCCATGGTGCAGGCGGTCAGCAACACCGCTTCGCCGAGCGCGATCACCGGGATATCGACGGCGCCGCGCGTCTCGATCAGACCCGGCTCCTGGAAGTGGCCGATCACGACGGCGCTATAGCCGGCGCGCTCGGCGGCAATGGCGTTGCGGATGGTTTGCGCGGCGCAGCGGAACTCGGTGAGCGGATGGAAGTACCGATCGGGCGGGGAGAGGCCGTGCACCTCGAAAGCGATGCCCGGCGACGCCACCTCATCGAGCGTGCGCTGCAGCCGCTCGATATAAGGCGCTTGTTCCGCCGGATCGACGAAGCTCTGATACCAGATGCGGGCGGTGCCGCTTGCGACATCGGCGGTCTTCGCGTTTGCCATTGTCCTCTCTCCGTCAGCGACAGGGCGAGCGTCGGTCAGCCGCCGCAATAAGGGCCAAGCGCGACGGCGAGATCGAGCAGCATCTCGTCGGTACCGGCTGCGCCCATCAGCGACAAGCCCACGGGATAGCCATCGACTTGCGCCGCCGGCAGGTTCACTTGCGGCAAGCCGCCAAGGCCGGCGATCGAGGTAAGCGCCATGGTGCGGCTGCGGAAGGCATCGAGCGCTTCGGCCGAAGCGGTGAGCTTCGGCGCGATCGACGGGACGGTGGGCAGCACCAGCACGGTTCCCGCGGGAACGAGACGGCGCAGATGGTGCCGGGCGCGCTCGGCGATCGCGCGCGCCGGCGCTTCGTCCGCCGCGGTGAGCGTTGCGGCATAGGCCATGCGCTCGGCGATGCCCGGACCAAGCTTGGGCTTGTTGCGCTCGATCCAGTCACCATAGATCGCCCAGATCTCGCGGCCCTGGATGGTGCGGAAGCTGGCGCGCCACGGCTCGAAGCCTTCGGGCGCGACGACGACCTCTTCGAGCCCGGGAAGCACGGCGCTCGCGCGCCCGACGAAAGACCAAAGCACGGTCTGCACCGCTTCGTCCGCCTCCGTGAACGCGTCGGTCGCGAGCAGCAGCCGGCGCAGCGGCGTCGGGTCGCCGCTGCCCTCGAGCATGACCGGGCCGAGCTTGCGCAGCAGCCCCGGCCCGGCGGCGAACCAGCCGACCGTATCGAAGCTCGGCGCCATCGCCATCGCGCCGCCGACGCTGACGCGGCCATGGCTGGTGCGGATGCCATAGATGCCGTTCAGCGCCGCCGGCACGCGGACGGAGCCGCCGGTGTCGCTGCCGAGCGCCAAATCGCAGGCGCCGGCGCCCACCGCCGCCGCCGAGCCGCTGGAGGAGCCGCCCGGCAGTCGGCCGGGCGCCCGCGCATTGACCGGCGTGCCGTAATGAATGTTGACGCCGGCAATGCTGAAAAAGAACTCGTCGCAGACGGTCTTGCCGATGATATCGGCGCCGGCAGCCAGCAGGCGGGCCACCGCCGATGCGGTCGTCGTCGCCGGGCTTCGGGTCGAGAGCCAGGTGGGGTTGCCGGCGCCGGTGCGTTCGCCGGCGATGTCGAACATGTCCTTGACCGCCGCGGTGAGCCCGGAAAGCGGGCCGCCGGCGGCGCCGCGCAGGGGCGTCGGCAAATCATGGGGAACGAAAGCGCTGCTCTTGTGGCGCGGCGGGTCCTGCAGCATCACGTGTCCTCTTGCTTCCGCGGCCTCCGGACAAGTCCTGATCGCGGCGCCGGCGCCCTTGAGGCTGCCCGCTTTCGCCCGCCTCGGCAAGGCGCGGCTTTGCTTGGCGCTTGCGAAAAGATGCGGCACCCTTGAGCGATCGCCCGGAGCCCCAGGGAGGAGGCCATGGACAAGACCCCAAGCCCCTACGACACAAATCTCGACCGCAACCGGGCGAATCACGTGCCGCTTTCGCCGCTCGGCTTCATCGCCCGGAGCGCCGCCGTCTTCCCCGATCGGACCGCGGTGATCCACGGCAAGCGCCGCTATCGCTGGGCCGAGAGCTATGCGCGCTGCCGCCGCCTCGCCAGCGCGCTGCGCCGGCGCGGCATCGGCAAGAACGACACGGTGGCGGTGATGGGCACGAACACGCCCGAAGTCTTCGAGGCGCATTTCGGCGTGCCGATGGCGGGGGCGGTGTTGAATGCGCTCAACATCCGCCTCGATGCGCCGACCATCGCTTTCATCCTCGATCACGGCGAGGCCAAGGTGCTGATTACCGACCGCGAATTCTCAGGCGTGATCGAAAAGGCGCTGACGCAGGTGAAGCGGAAGCCGCTGGTGATCGACATCGACGACGCGCTGGCGCCGCCGGGGAAGCTGCTCGGCGAGATGGATTACGAGCGCTTCATCGCCGGCGGCGATGCCGATTTCGCGTGGGAGAATCCGGGCGAGGAATGGGACGCGATCGCGCTCAACTACACGTCCGGCACCACCGGCAATCCGAAAGGCGTCGTCTATCACCATCGCGGCGCCTATCTCAACGCGCTCGGCAATGCCGTCGTCTGGGGGATGCCGCAGCATCCGGTCTATCTCTGGACCCTGCCGATGTTCCACTGCAATGGCTGGTGCTTTCCCTGGACGGTGACGGCGCTCGCCGGCACGCATGTCTGTTTGCGCCGGGTCGAGGCGCCGGCGATCTACGCCGCCATCGCCGAGGCAGGTGTCACCCATCTCTGCGGCGCGCCGATCGTGATGAACATGCTGATCAACGCGCCGGAGGAGCTGCGCCGCAAGGCCGCCGGAAGCGGCGTGCGCATGATGACCGCCGGCGCCGCACCGCCCGCCGCGGTGATCGAAGGCATGGAGCAGCTGGGGTTCGCGGTTACCCACGTCTACGGGCTCACCGAAACCTATGGCCCGGCGACGGTCTGCGCCTGGCATGACGAATGGGACGCGTTGCCGCGCGAGGAGGCATCCGACCGCAAGGCGCGCCAGGGGGTGCGCTACCACGTGCTCGAGGGGTTGATGGTCGCCGATCCGCACACGCTGGAGCCGGTGCCGAGCGACGGCCAGACCATCGGCGAAATCTTCATGCGCGGCAATATCGTTATGAAGGGCTATCTAAAGAATGCCAAGGCAAGCAACGACGCCTTTGCCGGCGGCTGGTTTCACACCGGCGATCTCGGCGTCATGCATGCAGACGGCTATATCGAGATCAAGGACCGTTCCAAGGACATCATCATCTCCGGCGGCGAGAACATCTCCACGATCGAGATCGAGAGCGTGCTCTACCGTCATCCCGCCGTGCTCGAGGCGGCCGTGGTGGCGCGGCCCGACCCGAATTGGGGCGAGACGCCCTGCGCCTTCGTCACGTTGAAGCCCGGAGCGGCCGCCAGCGCCGACGACCTCATCCGCTTCTGCCGCGATCATCTCGCGCATTTCAAGGCGCCGAAACGGGTCGCCTTCGGGCCGCTGCCGAAGACCTCGACCGGCAAGATCCAGAAATTCCAGCTGCGCGAGCAGGCAAAGGCCCTGCCCTAGGCGCCGCGCGGGATGCGGCCCAGACCGGAAACCCTAATAGAGGGTCGATTAAGCGGGTTTAGCTATCAAGCTTGAGCGGTATGCTCGAGACTGAATATTTCGTCTTTTATACGGAGCTTTTGGCGCTTCAGGTCGGCGAGGACTTCGACATTGGGCATCGGACGGCTGATTTCCTGATCGATGGCCTCCTCCAGGGTGCGGTGACGGGCCCGGAGGGATTCGACTCGATCCTGCAGCGACATGGCTCCTCCTAATCCTGAACAAGATGAGGGCTGCTGACGGCTCCATGCTAACGCCGATTGGAGCGCCGTACCAAGAGAGATATGCTCGCGCTCGGCGGCGTTCCAGCACCGCCGAAAGGATAAAGATGTCTGCGTCAACTCGCCTCATCATCGGCATCAGCGGCGCCTCGGGGGTCACCTATGGGGTGCGGCTGCTCGAGGTCCTGCGCGACCTGCCGGTGGAGACCCATCTGGTCATGACCAAGGCGGCGGAGGTCACCCTGGCGCATGAGACCGGCCGCAAAGTGGCCGAGGTCCAGGCGCTGGCGGACCAGGTCTATGCCGTCACCGACATCGCCGCGGCGATCGCCTCGGGCTCTTTTCGCACCTGCGGCATGATCGTCGCCCCCTGCTCGATCCGCAGCATGTCCGAGATCGCGCATGGCACGACCTCGACCCTCCTCACCCGTGCCGCCGACGTCACCTTGAAGGAGCGCCGCCCGTTGGTGCTGATGGTGCGCGAAACGCCGCTCCATCTCGGCCATTTGCGCAGCCTGACGGCGCTGGCCGAGATGGGCGCGATCATCGCCCCGCCGGTGCCCGCCTTCTATGCCGAGCCGGCGACGCTCAACGACATGGTTGATCACACGCTGGGCCGCCTGCTCGACCTCTTCGGCCTCGATGCGCCGCAGGTAAAGCGCTGGGGCGAGCCCGACGCCGCGCCGGCGACCTTGAGCCCGCTGCGCCGCAGCAAGCCGGGCTGAGGCCGCGCCTCAGCGGCTGCGCGCCGCCGCCAGCCAAATGCCGCCGCCGATGAGACAGAGACCGCTCGCGCGCGAGACCAGGCGGGTGCGGCGGCGCGACAGCAGCATGCCGGCACGGCCGGTGAGCAGCGCGTAACCGCTGTCCGACAGTGCCGCCACCGCCATCGCCGTGAGCGAGAGCAGCACGACCTGGCCGACATAGGCGCCGTGCGGGTCGACGAATTGCGGGATGAACGCGCCGAAGAACAGCAGCATCTTGGGATTGCTCAACGCGACCAGCATGCCCTGCAGCAGAAAGCCGCCGCGCGGCCGCGGCGCGCGCCGCGCCTCGTCCAGGCGACCCGAGGCGCGGAGCAGCTTCACGCCGATCCAGATGAGATAGACCGCACCCAGCAGGCGCAGCCAATCGAACCACCATCCCATGGTGGCGATGACGGTCGAGAGGCCAATGACGAGAAGCCCCATCATCAGGCCGAGACCGAGCTGGGTTCCGGCGACGTTCAGCAAGCCCGCGCGCGAGCCATGGGTAAGGCTGTTGGCGACGATGAGCGTCACCGTCGGTCCGGGAATGACGGCGATGAGCGCGCAGGCGACGAGATAGGCGAGGTAGGCTTCGAGCGACATGGGACCGATCCTCCGCGGCGCCGGGAGCCGGCAGCGATATTCTTGCGCCCTATCCTAGAGGCGCCGCCGGCGTTTCCAAGCACCCGATCGGAGGCGCTGCCGCAACAAGCCGGCATCGGCGAGGGACGCGCCGCCGCTGGTCGGTCAGGTGGTAAAGAGATATTCTCGTGTGCGGCACGCTTGTCGCGCCGCGATTCCGGTCTTCGCCAGACCGCTGCGGCGCTTGCTCTCGGGCTCCAAGAGAGCCGTGCCGGCCGCACGGCACAAAGCAATTTCGGTTCAGATCATTCGCTCGACCCAGGGGCGCACGAGCCGAATCTCCGACGGCGGCCCGCGCCTCGATAACAACAGGGAGGAATTCCGATGACGATCAGGCCCGACCCGACCTTCCACGCATCGCCCAGGCTGGCAATGGAAGCCGCACCGGAGACCTTTGCCTATACTTTGCTGTTGAGCCCGGATTTCTCGCAGCCCGACGCGCTCGCCGTGATCGATGCGAAGCCGGGCTCGCCGCGCTTCGGCAAAATCGTCCACACCGTGACCATGCCCTACAAGGGCGACGAGTTCCACCATTTCGGCTGGAACGCGTGCTCGTCGGCCTTGTCGCCGCTCAGCGGCCACGCCTTCCTTGAGCGACGCTACCTCATCATCCCCGGCATCCGGTCGTCGCGCATCTATGTCGTGGATACCAAGCCGGATCCCACCCAGGCGAAGATCCACAAGATCATCGAGCCCGAAGAGGTCTTCAAGAAGACCGGCTATTCGCGGCCGCATACGGTGCATTGCGGGCCGGAAGGCATCTATGTCAGCACCCTCGGCGGCGGCGGCAAGAACGGAACCGATGGGCCGCCAGGCATCTTCATCATGGACTGCGAAACCTTCGACATTCTCGGACGCTGGGAGATCGATCGCGGGCCGCAGAAGCTGCACTACGATTTCTGGTGGAACCTGCCGCGCGATTACATGGTCACGAGCGAGTGGGCGCTGCCGCCGCAATTCGAGAACGGCATCGTCGCCGAGGATCTGCTCGCCAACAAATACGGCCATCACATCCACTTCTGGGATCTCCGCGCCCGGCGCAACGTCCAGACGATCGATCTCGGCGCCAACCATCAGATGGCGCTCGAGGTGCGGCCGGCACACGATCCCATTCGCGAGTACGGCTTCGTCGGCGTCGTGGTCGACACGACGAACCTCGAAGCCTCGATCTGGACCTGGTGGCGCGAGGACGGGAAATTCCACGTCGAGAAGACGGCGACCATCCCGCCCGAGCCAGCATCCAAGAATCAACTGCCGCCGCTGCTGCAGGGGTTTGGCGCGGTGCCGCCGCTGGTGAGCGACATCGATCTCTCCCTGGATGACCGGTTCCTCTACGTCTCCTGCTGGGGAACCGGCGAGATGCGCCAATACGACGTCACCGACCCGAGGAAGCCGAAGCTGACGGGCTCTGTCCGCATCGGCGGCATTGCCCGCCGCACGCCGCACCCGAGCGGGAGGGCCTATGCGGGTGGCCCGCAGATGGTCGAGATCAGCCGCGACGGCAAGCGTGTCTACTGGACCAACTCGCTCTATTCGAGCTGGGACAACCAGTTCTATCCCGATGGCGTGCCCGGTGCCGAGGTCATGGCTTATGCGGGTGCGAAGGGCGGCCTCGAGCTGGCAACGGATTATTGCGTGAGCTTCCCCGACGGGTACCGGGCGCATCAGATCCGGCTCGAAGGCGGCGACTGCTCGACCGATTCGTTCTGCTATCCCTCGGTTTGATTGCGAGCGGAGCGGATTTGACGCTGGCCGGGCTGTGGCTGGCGGTCATCGCGAGCGGCCTTTATCACGGGATAAACCCCGGGATGGGTTGGCCGCTCGTGGTTTCGGCCGGCCTCATGGACAGGAACCCGCGGGCGCTGGTCAGAGCGCTGTGGCCGCTGACCCTCGGCCATCTGCTGGCGATGCTGGTGATGATTCTTCCCTTCGCCTTGCTGCTCGCTCTCGTCGAATGGCAGCCGCAGATCCGCGTCGGCGCCAGCCTCCTGGTCATCGGGTTCGGCGTCTTCCGGCTCGTCAACCGGCGCCATCCGCGGGCGCTGGCGCGGATACCGCCGACGCAGCTCGCGCTCTGGTCCTTCTTCGTCGCGATCGCTCATGGCGCGGGATTGATGCTCGTGCCGATCTATCTCGGACTCTGCCGCGCCGCCGACCGCGACACCGGCCATGAAGCGGCCGGCGCCCTGATCAACGCCAATCTCGGTATGGCGGTGCTGGTCGCCATCGTCCACTCGGTTGCGATGATCGCCGCCAGCGGGTGCCTGGCGTGGCTCGTCTATCGCTATCTCGGTCTCAAATTCCTGTCGCGCAGCTGGTTCAATCTCGATGCGGTCTGGGCTGCCAGCCTCATCGCGGTGGGCGGCCTTTCGCTTTCGATCAGCGTGGCGAGCCGATACTGAGCCGCGTCGCGATCGTGCGCGGCGCGCCGCGTCAGCGCACGAAGATGCGGACTTCGGCGGCTTCCCCCGTCTGCGGCGTGGCGAGGGTCAAGGTGAGCTGATTCGACGGCACGCCGGCGCTCATGAGCGAGCGGACGACGCCTTCCGCGTCGGCTTTCGATTTCTCCCGGGCGCTCGCGACGGCATCGGGCGCGCCTTCCGCCGGCGCGGAGGCGACGACGTCGAAAATCGCGGTGGGCTTGCGCTGGAGCGCCATGGCGGCAGCTTTGCGCACGGGCTCGTCATAGGGGACGTTCGGCTGGTCGAAGCGGATCACCACCAGCGGCGCCTTTGCGTCCAGATCGCTCGGCGGTGATGCGGGCGGCGCGGATGTGCCCGAATGCGGCCGCGCCGCCTTGGCGAGCCGTGCGGCAGCGGGTTTCGCAGCGGCGGCGCGCGGCACAGCCGAGCTTGCGCCCGTGCTCGCGGGCGCGCCTTCGATCGCCGAAGCGAGCCGCATCAATTCTGCGCGGTCCTGCGTGACAGTGGCGGTCTGTTTTTCAATTTCGCCGCCGACCGCGGTCTTCTGCGTTCGCGCAGCTTCTTCTGCCGCGACGGCATCGGCCTCGATCGCCGCCAGACGCTGTTGATCCGCCGCGCTCCCCTGGAGGGCGCGGGCGCGCGTGGCCGAATCGCCGATGTAGGCGGCGGACGCGGCGTCTTGCGCGCTTTGGACCGAGAGCGCGACGAGCTGAGCCATGCTGCCATCCATCCGCGCCAGCGCCGCTTGGGCATCCGTCCAGTGCCCGAGAAGCACGGGATCGCCTGTCGCCTTTCCGCTCTGAACGCCAGTTCTGACCGCGCCCGCCGCGGCCTCATAGGCGGCGCCGTCGCGGGCGGCACCGTCGCGGATCTGTTGAAGCGATGCACCGCGATTGGCGACGCGCGCCCTGATCTGATCAAGCTCGCCTTGCAGCCGCCCGGCGTCGCTGGCGAGGAACGCCGCGGCCGTGCCCGCCGGCATCGACGCTTGAACGGCCGGCGCGGAGGTCGGCGCCGCTGTCGCAGAAGGCGCTGGCGCGGGCTTTGCGCCATTGCTCATGAGGCCGCCGGCCGGCGCACCGATGTTCGGCCCGCCCTGCATGACGACGCTGCTTGGCGCAATCGCCTCTACCCGCCCGCCGGACGCCGTCGATGGAGAGTCGGATGAGCATGCGCCGAGCGGGGCGGCGAGAAGCAGCGCCGCCGCCGCGGCACTCATACACCACGCGCAAGTCTGCATCGCGTCCCTTCCGGCCCAGCATCGCGGGCGGCGCGGAAGCGCAGCTTGATACCGCAGCCTCGTTTCAAAGCCGGGCTGCTCCCATTCACGCATCCGCGGCTGAAATCGCAAATCGGGTATTTCCCGAGTCTCGTCGGGCAGAAAGCGCAACGCTCGCGTGTCAAATGGCCGTAGCGCACGGCGTGCAGACTCGCCGCAGGCGACGCGCTTCGTCAAGGTTTGTCCCAAAACGGACATTGCCCTCGGAACCTGCAGCCGATGATCATCGATTCGCGTTTTCGACGCCGATTTGCTTTGTCTTGTGCTTACGGTTGACCGCGCTCGTCGTCACCGATGGCGCGAGCTTGACCCGCTTGGCCCACCGGGGATAGCGTTCGAAGAAAAGCGTTGCAGGGAGGGATCAACCCATGGCGTCCTTGACCATAACGCCGCTGACGGACCATACGGGCGCCGAAGTCACGGGGATCGATTTCACCGCGCCCGTCGACGGCGAGACCCGCGCCAGGCTCAGCGCCGCCTTCGCCGAGCGTCACGTGCTGGTGATGCGGGACCAGCACTTCACGCCGGAGCAGTTCAAAGCCGCGGCAACGATCTTCGGCGAGCTGCAGCAGCACGACAAGCGCGAGCATCACGTCCCCGGCCATCCCGACGTCTATTACGTCTCCAACGACGAGATCGTGAACGGCAAGCGCATCATCCCGGGCGAGACCTTCCACACCGACCACTCCAACCACCCGCGCCCGCCGAAGGCGACCATGCTGTTCGCGGTCGAGCTGCCGTCGCGCGGCGGCGACACGCAATACGTCAACATGCACGAGGCCTATCGCGACCTGCCCGAAGCGACCAAGCACAGGATCGACGGGCTGAAGGCGGTGCATGTCTATTTCAGCAAGTACAGCCCGCGCGCGCTCGGCGCTATCGACGAGGACAGCTTGCGCCGCGTGCCGCCGCCCGGCATTCACCCCTTGGTGCGCACGCACCCGGAAAACGGCCGCAAGGCGCTCTACCTCAACCCGGTGCGCATGGAATCCATCCTCGGCCTGGAGGACGCCGATGCGCTGGCGCTGATCGAGGAATTGATGCGGCACGCCACCCGGAAGAAATACGAGTATCGCCACACCTGGCGTCCGGGCGACTGGGTGATGTGGGACAATCGCAGCGTCATGCACCAGGCCAACGCCGATTACGACATGAACGAGCGGCGCTACCTCTACCGCCTCATGCTCAAGGGCGAAGCGCCGATCTGAGCGTGTCGGGGCGATCGCCTTTGTCACCGCACCCGGGGCAGGAAAAGATTCACCACAGAGACACGGAGACACAGAGAAGCGAAGAATGGCGCGCATAGCGCGCCGACAACCTAATCTCCGTGCCTCCGTGCCTCTGTGGTGAATAATACGCGACAGCCCCGCTGTCACTGGGCCTTGCGGACGAGCTTCTGCAGGCTGCGCAGGGTCTTGGGTATGGGCTCGCCGGGATGGACGTATTTCTCCCAGGCCGTCCACGACACCTCGCCGACATAGAGATCACCGTGTGAATCGAGGGCGAGGCCGTGCGGCGCCATGAACTGGCCGTGCGGCAAGCCGGAACGCTCGTCGACGCGGGAGACGAGCCGCCCGTCGCGGCCGAGGATGCTGATGCGCGGCCCGAGATTGGGGAAGTTCATGTTGACGGGCTGGTGCGGCCCGAGCTCGCCGACATAGCAGACGCCGTGGGCGCCCCCTTCCATATAAAGGGCGCAGGGGCGATGCAGGTTGTTCCACTGCGCTTCGTATTTGCCGTCGCCGGCGAAAACCTGGACGCGGTGATTTTCGCGATCGGCGACATAGACCCAGCCATCCCCGTCGCAGACGATGTTGTGCGGGATATTGAACTGGCCCGGATCCGAGCCGCACTCGCCCCAGGAGAACAGCAATTTGCCGTCGGGCGAGAATTTGTGCACGCGGGCGTTGGCGTAGCCGTCCGACACATAGATCTCGCCCTGCGGCGACAGTGCCGTATGCGTGCAGCGGTTGAACGGCTCGCCGCTCATGAATTTGCTCGGCCGGCCGGGGATGCCGATCTCGAACAGCACCTTGCCCTCGAGCGTGCATTTGCGGACGGTGTGATCGCCATCATCGGTGCAGTAGAGCGCGTCGTCCGGCCCGATATGCAGCCCGTGCGCGCGCTTGAAGAGCTTCTCTCCCCAGGCGTTCAGCAGGTTGCCGTCGCGGTCGAAGACCATCAGCGGATGATCGCCGCGGTTGAAGACATAGACGCGATCGCGCCGGTCGACGGCTACCGCGGCGACATCGCAGAACGTCCAACCGGCGGGCAGCTTCGCCCAGTCGGCAACAACCTCGTAGGTATAGCCTCCACGTCCGACAATGGCCTCCGGCATAGCGACCTCCCTTTTGCTCGCTCCAGGATACAGCGCAAACCGATGATCGTCGCCAGCGCAAGCTGAATTCACGAATCCCAACCGCAGCGGACTTAACGCCAGCGCTGCGCTTCGCCGCGGTCGTAGCGCCGCCATCGATCTACAGGCATTGCGCCCATCGTTTGCGTGCGGCACCTGATACCGCCGCCTCAGACCGCGATGGAAAATGGCTGGCTTCGCGCGCAGCCGCAGCAGGCGTTGCGGTGGCCATAAACCGATGCGGGCAGGGGTGATCGCCGCCCGCTTTTGGAGGAGACAGTGATGAACGCATACCGGCCTTATCTCGCCGAAGGCATCGGCACGTTCGTGCTGGTTTTCGGCGGCTGTGGCAGCGCCGTTCTCGCCGGCAGTCACATCGGCTTCCTCGGCGTGGCCCTCGCCTTCGGCCTGTCGCTGCTCGCGATGGTCTACACCATCGGCCCGATCTCGGGCTGCCACGTAAATCCGGCGGTAAGCTTTGGTCTCTATCTCTGCGGCAGGATCGACGGGCGCACCGCCGTGGGTTATGTCATCGCGCAGATTGTGGGGGCGATCCTGGCCGCCGCCGTCTTGCTGCTCGTGGCGAAGGGAACGGGCTCCTATGATCCCGTCGCCGCCGGCTTTGCCAGCAACGGCTATGGCGCGCGATCGCCGGGCGGCTATGACGTCGTCTCCGCCTTCGTCGTCGAGATCGTCCTCACCGGCTTCCTGGTTCTGACCGTTCTCGGCGCAACCGACCCCGCGGCCCCCGTCGGCTTCGCCGGCCTCGCGATCGGGCTGGTCCTGGCGCTGATCCACCTCGTCGGGATTCCCGTGACCAACACCTCGGTCAATCCGGCGCGCAGCATCGGGCCGGCGCTGTTTGCCGGCAGCGCCGCCATCGGACAACTCTGGTTGTTCATCATCGCGCCTTTGCTGGGCGCCGCTTGCGCGGCCGGGTTGTACGCGCTGTTACGCTCGCCGGTTCCGGCGTTCACGACGCAGCAGGCGGAAGAAGCTTTGCCCCTTGAACAGACCGAACGCCTGGCGACGGCCGGCGCGAAGCCCGCGCGAACCCAGAAAAGCTGATTCACCGCCGACGGCCGTTCCTCGACAGGAGATGGTGGCTTCGCTCTGCCATCGTCGCTAACCTCGGTGCTGCAGAGGCATGGGGGCCGCAATGGTCGGGTCCGTCGCCGTCGGCTTGGGCTTGATGGCATTCCCCTTCGAGGATGCGCGCGGCTATTGGCGCTGGGTCGATCTGTGCGAGGCAAGCGCGGTCGACTCGCTGTGGCAGACCGACCGCATCGTCAGCCGCGAGCCGATCCTGGAATGCATGGCGGTCATGGCGGCGCTCGCCGGCCGCACGCAGCGCTTGAAGTTCGGCATGAACGTGGTGTCGCTGGCGCTGCGCGATCCGGTCCTGGTGGCCAAGCAATGCGCCACCATCGATGTGCTCTCGCAAGGCCGGCTGTTGCCGGCCTTCGGCATCGGCAGCCCGCTCGCGCCGGAATGGCAGGCGCTGTCGGTCGACACCGCCGGCCGCGGACGCAAGACCGATGAGGGCCTGGAGATCGTCCGGCGCCTCTGGCGCGAGGACGAGGTGCATTTCACCGGCGTCCATTACCACCTCGCCGGCGCCTCGATTTCGCCGAAGCCGGTGCAGGCCGAGCTGCCGATGTGGATCGGCGGCTCCTCCGCCGCGGCGATCCAACGGGCGGCACGCTTCGGCACCGGCTGGCAAGCGGGGGTGGAGACCCCGGCCCAAGTGGCGCCGGTCGTCGCGGCCATCCGCGCCGCCGCCCGCGCCGCCGGACGCAGCTTCGATGAAGACCATTTCGGTGCCGGCTTTCCCTACCGCTTCGGGCGAGCGGACGATCCCGTTCTGACGCGTCCGATGGCGGCCTACCGCAAGCGCACCGGCCACGATCCCTCGGGCTATTTCGCCATCGGCGACGGCGCGGCCATCGTCGAGCGGATTGCCGCCTATATCGAAGCCGGCGCAACCAAATTCATTCTGCGGCCGGTGGCCGAGGGCGTCGAGGACATGCTGGCGCAGACGCGGCTGCTGCTGGAGGAGGTGCTCCCGCACGTGGCGCGGCGCTGGCCGAAGCCAAGCTAGGGTTGGGAGGACAAGCCATGCGCCTCGGCATTCATCTTCCTCATATCGGCCGCAAAGCCGGGCCGGACGCCATCCGGCGCGCCGCGCTGCAGGCCGAAGCGCTCGGCTTTGCCGATGTCTGGGCGAGCGAGCATGTCATCCTGCCCAAAGGTGCGCCCTATCCGCCGTCGCCCGCCTTCCTCGAGCCGATCCTCACTTTGACCTGGGCGGCCGCCGCCACAAGGCGCGTCGGCCTCGGCACCAGCGTTTACGTCTTGCCGATGCATCACCCCGTGCCGGTCGCCAAGCAGATCGCGAGTTTGCAATGCCTCAGCGGCGGGCGCGTCATCTTCGGCATCGGCGTCGGCTGGCTCGAAGCCGAGTTTGCCGCGCTCGGCGCTCCGTTCCGCGAGCGCGGCCGGCGCATGGACGAAAGCATCGCGCTGCTGCGCGCGCTGTGGAGCGACGATCCCGTCAGCTTCGAGGCCCGCTCCGTCCCGACCGAGATCGCCGAGATGCGCATGCAGCCCTTGCCGTCGCCGCCGATTCCGATCTGGGCGGGCGGCATCTCGGATCAGGCGCTGGCGCGCGCGGTGCGTCTCTGCGACGGCTGGCACGGCACGCGGCTCACCCCGGAAAAAGCCGCACCGATCGTGGAGCGCCTGCGGCGCGAGCGACCGGAGCCCGGCTTTGCCATCTCGCTGCGCAGCGGCTGGGACGGCAAGGATGCGGCCGAGCTGCACGACCGGCTGGCGGCCTTCGGCACCGCCGGCGTCGGGCATGTTCTCGCCGAGCCCGTCGCGCGCGAGATCGAGGATTGGCTGCGCAGCGTGGAGCAGATCGCGCGTGCCGCCGAAGGGGTGACGAGTCCGAGCTGAACGCTCTCGGCGCTGCGGCGCGAGGCCGCCGTCGTTCCACCTGATCGAGCAGAGACTTGTCGGTAGAAGCGAAGGGCGCCGTCAGCCGATCGCGCGGTGAGCGAACCCTGCGCGCCGGCGCTCATCGCTGCCGGTCGCCCTGATCTCAGTTGGCACCGGTCGCGTCAATCACCATAGTTTCCTCGACGGAGAACGGAGGAGGGCCACCGGACATGAGCACCGAAACAAAAGTTGCCGTCATCACCGGCGCGTCGCAAGGGATCGGGGAAGCTCTCGTCAAGGCTTACCGCGGCCGCAACTACCGGGTGGTCGCGACGGCGCGGTCCATCAAGCCATGGGATGACGACGACATCCTCGTCGTCGCCGGCGACATTGCCGATCCGAAAACGGCGCAGCGCGCAATCTCCGAAGGCGTCGCGCGATTCGGGCGGATCGACACGCTCGTCAACAATGCCGGCATCTTCATCGCCAAGCCCTTCACCCAGTACACCGAGGCGGACTATGCCGCGATGGTGGGCGTCAACCTCACCGGGTTCTTCCACATCACGCAGCGCGCCATCGCCGAGATGGAAAAGCGCGGCAGCGGTCACATCGTCCAGATCAGCACGACGCTTGTCGACCACGCCATGTCCAGCGTGCACGCCGTGCTCGCGTCCTTGACCAAGGGCGGTCTCAACGCCGCGACCAGGTCGCTCGCCATCGAGTACGCCAAGCGCGGCATTCGCGTGAACGCCGTCGCACCCGGCATCATCAAGTCGCCGATGCACGCGGTCGAGACCCATGCAGCGCTCGGGGCGCTTCACCCGCTCGGGCGGATGGGCGAGATCTCCGATATCGTCGACGCGATCTTGTATCTTGAATCGGCGAGCTTCGTGACCGGCGAGATCCTCCACGTCGATGGCGGCCAGAGCGCCGGCCACTGACAGGGGTATCGGCGCCGGCGCGCAAACGCGCAGGGGACCCAGCGATGACGCAGGCTTACGACATCGTCGAGCACAGTTATGACGTGGTGATCGTCGGTGCCGGCGGCGCCGGGCTGCGCGCCGCTTTGGGCATGGCGTCGTCGGAACTGAAGACCGCCTGCATCACCAAGGTCTTCCCGACGCGCAGCCACACCGTCGCGGCACAAGGCGGCATGGCCGCCTCGCTCGGCAATATGGGCGACGGAGATCATTGGCGTTTCCACATGTACGACACGGTCAAGGGCTCCGACTGGCTCGGCGACCAGGACGCCATCGAGTATATGTGCCGCGAGGCGGTGCCAGCGGTGCTGGAGCTGGAGCATTACGGCGTGCCTTTCTCGCGCACCGAGGACGGCCGGATCTACCAGCGTCCGTTTGGCGGTCAGACCCTCGAGTATGGCAAGAAGATGGCGCAGCGCACTTGCGCCGCGGCCGACCGCACCGGTCACGCCATCTTGCACACGCTCTATCAGCAATGCCTCAAGCACAATACCGAGTTCTTCATCGAATATCTGGCGCTCGACCTGCTGATGGACGAAGACGGCAGCTGCCGCGGCCTGCTTGCCTGGAACATGGAGGACGGGACGCTGCACTGTTTTCGCGCCCATCGCACGGTCCTGGCGACCGGCGGCTATGGCCGCGTCTATTTCTCCTGCACCGCCGCCCATACCTGCACGGGCGATGGCAATGCCATGGCGCTACGCGCCGGGCTGCCGCTCGAAGATATGGAATTCACCCAATTCCACCCGACCGGCATCTACGGCTCCGGTTGCCTCATCACCGAAGGCGCACGCGGCGAGGGCGGCTATCTCACCAACGCCGAAGGCGAGCGCTTCATGGAGCGTTACGCGCCGCATGCGAAAGACCTGGCCGGGCGCGACGTCGTTTGCCGCGCGATGACCATCGAGATCAACCAGGGCCGCGGCTGCGGCCCGCAGAAGGACTACATCCTGCTCCACCTCGAGCATCTCGGCGCGGAGCTCCTGCATCAGCGCCTGCCCGGCATCAGCGAGACGGCGAAGATCTTTGCCGGCGTCGATGTGGCGCGCGAGCCGATCCCGGTCTTGCCGACCGTCCATTACAACATGGGCGGCGTGCCGACCAATCTGCATGGCGAGGTCGTTACGGTGTCCGACGGCAGTCCTGAAGCGGTCGTTCCCGGGCTGATGGCGATCGGCGAAGCCGCCTGCGTCTCGGTTCACGGCGCGAACCGGCTTGGTTCCAACTCGCTCCTGGACATCGTCGTGTTCGGCCGAGCCGCAGCGCACCGGGCGGTGGAGATCCTGCGGCGGGACGAACGCCACGCTCCGGTCCCCGCACAGGCCCGCGACCGCGCGATCGGCCGGCTCGACCGGATCCGATGGTCAAAGGGCACGGCGCAGGCCGGGGCGATGCGTCTGGCCATGCAGCGGACGATGCAGCGTCACTGCGCCGTCTTTCGCGATGGCCCGCTGATGCAGGAAGGTCTGAACACGCTCGACGGCGTCATCGACGTGATGCGCGTCGAGCTGGGCATCACCGATCGCTCCATGATCTTCAATACGGACCTCGCGGAAGCGCTCGAGCTCGACAATATGCTGGCGCAAGCGAGCGTCAGTCTTCATTCGGCGATCGGACGCACGGAAAGCCGCGGCGCCCATGCGCGTGAAGATTTTCCGAAGAGAGATGACGAGAACTGGCTCAAGCACACGCTCTCCTGGCTCGATGAGTCGGGCCGTGTTCGGCTCGATTACCGCCCGGTCCATATGCAGCCGCTGTCGAACGAAGTGTCGTCGATACCGCCGAAAGAGCGCGTGTACTGACGCGCGATCCCGCGACATGAGACGCTGAAAGGAGTTGACCCTATGCCACGAGAGATCAACCCGCCCGCCGGGGCTGACGCGACGGCGCCGACCGAGCTGACGCGCGCCGCGGCGCCGGCGCCGCCCTGCACGCTGGTGATCTTCGGCGCAACCGGGGATTTGACGAAGCGGCTGCTCGTTCCCTCACTCTGCCATTTGCGCCACGCCGGATTGCTGCTGGACCGCTTTACCGTGCTCGGTGTCGGACGTGCGCCGATGACCGATGAGCAGTTCCGGGCGCGCTTGGGCGAGGAGGTGCGGAATTTGGCTTCCGCCAAGGTCGCCCCCGAGGATTGGGAATGGCTGCTCTCGCGCTGCCATTATCTTGCCGGCGCCTTCGACGACACCAGCACCTTCGAAGCGCTGGCGCTGCGGCTCGAAAAGATCAGCGCGGCGCATGGCACCGGCGGCAATGTTCTGTTCTACCTCGCCATACCCGCCCAGAACTTCGCCAATGTGGTGGCGCGGCTCGGCCAGGCAAGGCTGCTCGAAGAGGTGCCGGGACGATGGCGCCGGGTGATCATCGAGAAACCCTTTGGCGCCGATCTCCCCTCGGCCCAAGCGCTCAATCGCGACATCCTGCAGGTGCTGAGCGAAGAGCAGACCTATCGCATCGATCATTATCTCGGCAAGGAGACGGTCCAGAACATCATGGTGTTCCGTTTCGCCAATGGTCTGTTCGAGCCGCTGTGGAACCGGGATCATATCGATCACGTGCAGATCACGGTCGCGGAGACCTTGGGGGTGGAGCATCGCGGCGCCTTCTACGATGAGACCGGCGCGCTGCGCGACATGATGCCGAACCACCTGTTTCAGCTCTTCACCCTGACGGCGATGGAAGCGCCGATCTGCTTCGCCGCCGACGCGGTCCGCTCGGAGAAGGCCAAGGTGCTGCAATCCGTCCACCGCTTCAGCGCCGAGGACGTGAAGCGCAACGCGGTGCGCGCGCAATATACCGCCGGTGTCGTCGATTCCAGTGCGATGGCGGCCTATGGCGACGCGCCTGCGGTCGCACGGGCGTCGACGACGGAGACTTACGTGGCGCTCAAGCTCGCGATCGACAACTGGCGCTGGGCCGGCGTGCCGTTCTATCTGCGTACGGGCAAAGCGCTGG
>Ga0335076_10001890_pt1 | contig 20554 bp, 16 predicted proteins | sample Lox_Sample_25_FD_206717 | JGI IMG/M metagenome (GOLD analysis project Ga0335076, IMG submission 206717) | Soil microbial communities from Loxahatchee National Wildlife Refuge, Florida, United States - Lox_Sample_2.5 | ecosystem: Environmental > Terrestrial > Soil > Wetlands | place: USA...
CCGACAGTTTCTCGAAGTGCGTACGAATAATGGTCTTTCCTATGCACCCTATACTTTTTTGGACGGCGGACTTTCCCCATCCTTTAATATTGATGTCTCGACTACCCAACCCGACAAATTCATTGGAGTAATAGACAAACTGATTACCAAAACAAAAAAAGAAGGTTTTACCGATGAAGAAGTGAAGAACATGAAAACCACTTACCTGACTTCGTTCTATAACAAGCAGGAAACAAACAGCGCCCAGGCATCATCGCTGGCATCAAATGAAATATTACACAATAACTGGCGCCGGGCGCTGACTTTTACTGATGACATCAAAAAACTTTCAGTTGCCGATGTCAACAAAGTTTTTGATAAATATATTTCGCATATCACCTGGGTATACCAGGGTGACCCGTCCAAAGTAACACCCGCTTTATATACACAGGCTCCGGGAGCTAAACAAAAAATGCCTTCATCCAAATTGAATAATGAGAAAAAAGATTAAGTTGTTGATCGTGAAACCTGGCGAAACGCTGACTCAGAATAGGTCAGCGTTTCCTATTTTTTTCGGATCAGTTCCAGAAATGCCGCATTAATCGTTGGATATAAGAACTGGAAGCCTGTACTTTTTATTTTTTCAGCGCTGACATCTGTACTCTTTAATATTTCAATGCTCATCCTGCCTACAATAATTTTCAGGAGGACTGAAGGGATATGAAGCGGTAAGAAAAATTTTCCTTTTCTTTTTTTCGCCAGTTCCGTGATCAGCGTTTTGTTGCTGACTGGATTTGGTGCAACTGCATTATAAACGCCTTGCCAGCTTTCATTTGTCATCGCTTCAAAAAATATCCGGCACAAATCGTCGATATGAATCCAGCTGATCATTTGAACGCCACTGCCAGCAATGGGGGCGATGCCAAAGCGCACAGGTTTCATAAACGAACGTAAGACACCTCCTGCATTGCTCAGCACAATTCCTATCCTTAATTTCACCAATCGAATATTCATTTCCGTTATGGGGCTAATGCTTTGTTCCCATAAACGGCAGGTATCGCCAAGAAAACCAGGATCCGGAGGATCGTATTCCGTTCTTTTCCCTCTTGATTCAGCCGAGACAGGAGTCGGGCTATACCATCCAATGGCTGAGGCGCTGATCACAGCCTTCACTTTATTTGGAATGTCATGCAATGCTTTTACCATGAATTCGCTGCTTTTTGTCCGGCTTTCAACAATTATCCTTTTTCTTCTTTTCGTCCAGCGTCTGTCTGCCACGCCTGCGCCGGCAAGGTGAATAATATAATCTGCTCTGCTGATCGAATCGCTGTCAATTGTTTGCTTGCGGATATTCCAGGACGCAAAGGACAAATTATTTATTTGAATGTCCCCAGGAATTTTCCTGCGTGCAGTTTTGGGATTACGAGTAAGAATAATGACTTCATAACCTTTCTTCAAAAGATAAAAACTCAATGCAGTTCCAATTAAACCGGTTCCGCCGGTGATGAGGACTGTAGGCATATATCGATGGCTGATGTTCCTTGGCCGTTAGCCGATTAATTCTTTTTGTAAAATAAAATTAAAATAAACCTGTGATTTTTTTGAAGATGTATGGAAAGAAAGCCGTACAAGGTTTTAAAAAAATCCCCCCGGAAAACCAGGGGGAGAATAAACAACTAAAAACAAACTATGTAAGCATAAGGATTAGATTGTTTGCCAGGCAAACTTTTTAATCCGGTTTTTTCCCGTCAAGGAAACTATTGAGCGTGCTGATTGCTGTATTGCTTTTTTCGTCGGTCTTGACTTCGTAATTGCTGTAGAAATTCTCCACGTTGGAGATTGTATTATACAATTCCAGATTACGGCGGATGTATGCCGGCACAGTTTCAAACTCATTGTTCGGATCGGCAGCATTGATGTTGAATGACAGGTTGCGCAACTTGTTTATTCGTTCTGCTGCCCGGCGTTTAAGTTCTTCTGCTTCGTCCTGCATCGCAGGCTCCTCAGCAAATTGATCTGCCATGAAAACATGTTGAGTTTGATGGGCCCTAGGCTCATCCGCCGCTGGAATGTCATCTCTGAATACAAGCCGCATGTCAGGAGAAGGTTCATCTTCCTTCGCCGGATGGTTTGCCCCCGTATTCAAGATTTGATCCTTCACAGGGAAGTGTTCAGGTAGGGATTCTTTTTCCAACGATGGTTCTTCTGCATAAATATTGGCTGGCCTTGCAAGGTATCCTCCGGATTCTGCAGACCCCGGAGAATTTTTTTCGGTATTCTTTACCTGATTTTTTTCTTCTTTCGTAGAGAGAGGATGATGCGAAAGTACCCACTCCTCTTTTTCCTCTTTCATATTTTTTTCCACCGACTTTTCAACAGTGTTTCCACTTATCTCATTGTCGGTAAAAAAAAGGATCGGAGTTGAGTCCGTTTTGTTTTCCTTCTCCACCAGTTTAGGTTGTCTTTCGTTTGAGAGCATTACTGCAGGCTCTTCAACTGCTTCTTTCTTTGTTGGTTCAGTGGCAGGCACAGGCCGCTGTTGCTGGTCGGGCATTTGCAAGGTCATCGTGATTTTATCTTCTTTCACAGGAGCGGATATACGATTTTCTTTTTTGGAAAAGGGATCCTTGTATTCGAAACCAGTAGCTATTATTGTAATACCTATTTTCGGACCCAGTGCATTGTCGTAACCCAGCCCGAGAATGACATCGGTATTTTCGCCTGTCTGGCTGATCAAATGATTCTGGATGATCTCAACTTCATCCATGGTAAATTCATGATCACCTTCAGATGAATTGATGTTGATCAGAATCCATTTGGCCCCGCGGATATCATTGTCATTTAAAAGCGGAGAGTTCAAAGCTTCGGAAATGGCCTGCTGGGCGCGGTTTTCTCCTTCAACAGCAGAACTGCCGAGAATAGCAACGCCACCGTTACGCATAACCGTACAGACATCGGCAAAATCAACATTGATCTGGCCCGTGCTATTGATTACATCGGTAATACATTTTGCTGCTGTTGCCAATACGTTATCCGCTTTGGCAAAAGCTTCTTTCATCTTCAGGTTGCCGAACTGATGGCGAAGTTTGTCATTGCTGATTACAAGCAAAGTGTCTACATATTGTTTCAACATTTTAATTCCCTCTTCTGCCTGCATTTGTCTTTTCTTTCCTTCATAAGAAAAAGGCGTTGTCACAATCCCCACTGTAAGAATGCCGAGGTCCCTGCATATTTTGGAAATGATGGGAGCTCCGCCCGTGCCGGTACCGCCGCCCATTCCCACAGTGATGAAAACCATTTTGGTATTTACTTCCAGAATGCTTTTAATTTCTGCAAGACTTTCTTCCGTTGCCTGTCGGCCAATATCGGGATTAGCGCCGGCTCCAAGTCCCTGAGTAAGGTGCGGCCCCAATTGAATTTTATTCGGCACATTGCTTTGAGCGAGCGCCTGGGCATCGGTATTACAGATAACAAAATTCACTCCCTCGATACTCTGGGCGAACATGTAATTTACTGCATTGCTTCCTCCGCCACCCACACCGATTACTTTGATGATGGATGACCTTTCTTTGGGCAGATCAAACTGAATCATAAATGTTAAATTATTGGGTTAGTGTTTTTTTAGTAGACAGTTGACAGTAAGCTGTCATCCGTCTACTGTCTACTGATTTATAATGCATGATCCTCTTCTTCCTTGAATAAATCGATGATTCCATCCTTGAATTTTCCCCAGAAATCTTTTAGGCCCTTCCTGTTTCTGACTTTTTCTTCCTGCATCATGTCGGACGTAACCATTGTTTCTACTTCATCAGGCATTTTCTTAAGATTTTCCGGCACTTCCATTTTTGCATAATTCTGTTCAAACTGTTTGCGGTTATGTTCATAATCACTGTATCCTTTCAGAATCAGACCAAGACAGGTTGAATAGGTTGGCTTAGCCAGCTCTTCTATATGACCCGCAGCTAAATGTTCTGTGGGGTATCCGATTCGTGCATTCGACCCCGTTATATATTCAGTCAGTTGAATCAGGTGCTTCAATTGGGCGCCACCGCCGGTGAGCACAATTCCTCCATTCAGCATTTTATTATCTAAACCAACCTGTTTTAAATGGTAGGTCACGAAATCCATAATTTCACTCATTCTTGCCTGAATGATATTGGCAAGATTTTTCACGCTGATTTCTTTTGCCGGCATGCCACGCAAACCTGGTATGGTAATAAAAGCATTTCCCTTTGCCTCATTGGACAATGCTGATCCAAATTGAATTTTCATCTGCTCAGCCTGTGTCTTCAAAACACCGAGACCTGTTTTGATATCGTTAGTAATATTTTCTCCTCCGAAAGGAATCACGGCAGTATGTTTCAAAACTCCCTCGTAAAATACTGCCAGGTCAGTTGTACCACCGCCAATATCAACGATGGCCACACCGGCTTCGAGATCTTCCTGTCCCATCACAGCGGCTGCGGAAGCCAGAGGTTGTAAAACCAGGTCCTTAGTACGAAGGCCGCTTTTTTCTACTGCCCGATTAATATTTTTGATCGCATTCCTGTCGCCTGTAATAATATGAAAGTTTGCGCCGACCTTAACTCCTCCATACCCGATCGGGCTGATGATATTTTGAAAATTGTCAACCGCAAATTCCTGCGGGATCACATCAATGATCTGGTCACCTGCAGGGATATACGTTTTATATTGGTCGGCTACCAATTGATCGATTTCACGCTGGGTGATTTCTTCTTCCGTATTCTGGCGAACAATATCGCCACGGGTCTGAAGACTTTTAATGTGATGACCCGCAATGCCGACATATACTTCAGTGATGGTCAGGTTTGGGTTCGACGCATAACAATTATCAAGCGCCATCCGGATAGCCTTGATAGTTTCATCGATATTCAGTACCTGTCCGTGTTTGACTCCGTTTGAATTGGCCCGGCCGAAGCCAAGAATGTCAAGCTTTCCAAATTCATTTTTACGGCCGGCAATAGCAGCAATCTTTGTAGTGCCGATATCTAATCCAACGATAATGGGTTGTTCCTGGTTCATAGTTTAGTTTATTTAGATAGTTGTTTAAACAAGATGATTATAATTGAATAATTATTTTTTTACCGGTTTCTTATTTTTCTTGGGCACGCTGTCATCATCATCGCTGATCAAATCATAATTTGTCAGTGATTGTTCTGTAATAGTATTATGCTCTAATGGTTTTGTATTCTGTACAACAGTATCGGACTGCAACTGCCGCGCAGAACGGATCAACTCCAAAATATTTTTAAGCGCTTGTAGCGAATCGTATCTGGAAATATTGCTTCCTCTTTTTGTTCCGATGACCTGACCTGCGTATGCGACATTTATTCTTGAATATTTGTCGAATCCTGTTTTAGCCGACACTTGTTTGTAAAAAACAAATAGGCGGTGAAACTTATTTTCGTAGTCAGCCCCATCTCCGAATTCAATAACATGATTGCCGATGATGGGAACCATTTCAAATGTTCTATCGGGTTTGATATTTACCTGTTCGATATCTGCCATCCAAAATGGATCATTCAAAATATACCAGCCCAGTTTTCGAACCTGGTCGCACAATGCACTATCAGAACCATGCAGTTTTATTTTTTCACAGGGAAAATTGGTGAACACGGGGAGCCTGAGCGAAGATTTTGCCGGTAATGGAAGTTCAACGCCACTACTGTCGATATAAAAAGTATTTCCGTTTGTAGAAAAAATCCTGGCAATAGGTTGCCTTTCGGTTATGTTCACACGCAATACCTCATTACTCCCAAAAAATAACTGGGCGTCCTTGATCCAGGAATTCTTCTTTAGTTTTTCTTCCATTTTGCGCAAATCAAAAGATGCCAGGGTCTTGCCCGCAATTTTTTCGGTTCCGTTTGCCGTCAGTACGTCCAACACCTGTCTCTGATCCACATACAATTGCGCTCCTGAACCGTTAATTTCAATTTTATAACTCTTGCATGTTTTACTGTTCTTCATATTAATGGCTGCGATCAGCAAACCCAGTGCCCCGATGCCGACAATGCACCATATCGCGATAAAAAATATTTTTTTTATGTTATCGGTGATGCTCATTTAGCTGTTCGATGTTTAAAGTTTAATGTTCAATGTTCCAAGTTCAAGGTGCTGCGAAATCAACTTTGAACTTTAAACCTTGAACCTTTGAACTCTCTCCCCCTCTTGTCCCGCCCAACGGTCTCTTTAACCGTCAGACGGGTACAAAGTACACAGGTGATGAGTCCTATGCACAATATGGGTTAGTTCGTTTTTTCAATGATCTTTTTTATTTGTCCAACCATCGCATCGATATCTCCAGCTCCCGCCGTAATCAATAATCTGTTGGCTACATTTTTGGGTTGCAAATGAGTCAACCAATCCAACAATTCTTCTTTGCTCATGGTATGCACTGTTGCATGTTTCATTTTATCTGCAATCATTTTACTTGTTACTCCTTCAATCGGCAATTCTCTGGCCGGGTAAACCGGCAACAAAATCACTTCATCTGCCAGGTCCAGGCTTTCGGCAAATCCATCTGCAAAATCCCTTGTCCTCGTATATAAATGCGGTTGAAAAATGACTGTGCATTTTTTTCCCGGGAACAGATTTTTCGCTCCTGTTATCAGGGCTTTCAATTCTGCAGGATGGTGCGCATAATCATCGATAAACACCGGGCCTACAGAAGTATGAGAAAGAACATATTCAAACCTTCGTTTCACTCCGCGGAAAGAGGCTATTGCCTTTTTTATCTTTTCATCCCCAATATTCAATTGGTGAGCCACGGCAATTGCCACAACTGCATTTTCTATATTATGCATCCCGCCCATACTTAATGTCAGGCCCGCCAATTCCCAATCTTTGGACCAGACATCAAACGCATACCAGCCACCTGCTATCCTGATATTCTTCGCATATATATCTGCGTGATCATTATCAAAACTATACAGGATATGTCGCACCGCTTTCAGGTCTTCGCTTCTTTGCAGTCCAAACTTGCTCAGCAATAAACCATTCGGCTTTACTCTTTTTGAAAAAGCAATGAAAGCTTCTTCCACCGCTTCAGCAGTACCGTAAATGTCAAGATGGTCTGCATCCATCGCCGTAATTACGGCGATATCCGGGCTGAGCTTTAAAAAGCTGCGATCGTACTCGTCCGCTTCAATCACACAGGTATTCCGCTCATTGCTCCAGAAATTACTGTTATAATTCACGGAAATACCTCCCAAAAAAGCATTGCATCCATAACCGCTGTCGCGCAGCAAATGCGCGATCATGGTACTGACGGTGGTTTTGCCATGTGTGCCTGCGACACAAATATTAAAAGAACTGGAGGTGATCGCACCCAACACATCACTTCTCTTCAACACCGGATAATTGTGCTGCTGGTAATAAAGCAACTCCTTATGATCATTCGGAATTGCCGGTGTATAAACTACCAGACCAGCGTCTTTCGGAACCAAATCCAGGTTCTCGGTATAATGGACCGGAATCCCTTCCGCAATTAATTTTTTAGTCAGCTCCGTTTCAGTTTTATCATAGCCGCTCACTTCTTTTCCATGAAACCTGAAATATCTTGCCAGTGCACTCATCCCGATTCCACCGATACCGATGAAATATATCTTTTGTATGTTTTTCAGGTCAACCATGAATGAATCCGAGGATTTCTTTTGCTATAACCTCATCTGCATTGGTCACAGCAAGTTTTCTGATATTTTCACTCAACTCCTTCTGCCTCGCTTCATTTTTTGACAAATCAATTATATTTTGAATCAATTTGTCTTTTGCTTCACTGTCCTTCACCATAATTCCTGCCTTTTTAATTACCAGGTTCTGTGCATTAACTGTTTGATGATCTTCTGCAGCAAAAGGAAAAGGAACAAATATGACCGGCTTTCCTACCACACAGAGCTCAGCAATGGACATCGCACCTGACCTGGATACCACAATGTCTGCAGCGCTGAAAGCATACTCCATATTGCTGATAAAATCATTTGCCCAGATATTCTTTTTCCCGATTACACTTGCCGCAGCTTTTGCCGCGTACAGTTTCCCCGTTTGCCAGATCAACTGCAGGTTGTTCTTCTCGATTTCTCCAATACCCGCATCAATCGATTCATTGATTGTTTTGGCACCAAGGCTTCCGCCTGTTACGAACACTGTTCTCTTTTCACGACCCAATCCAAAAAACTGCAGACCTTCTTCCCTGGTTATTTTACTTTTCAAAATATTGTCCCGCACAGGATTTCCAGTGACCATAATTTTATTGGCAGGAAAAAATTTTTCCATTCCGGAAGAGGCCACAAAAATTTTCGTCGCTTTTTTCCCGATCAGGATATTCGACTTGCCTGCAAACGAATTGGATTCGTGAATAAAATTGGGAATCCCTTTCGCCTGGGCGTATCGCAACACCGGAAAGCTGGAATACCCGCCAACGCCAACCACTGCGTCTGGTTGAAAAGAATTGATAATCCTTCTCACCTGAAAAAAACTTCTGATCAATTTGAATGGCAGAAAAATATTTTTTATCAAAGAACTTCTGTTGAAACCCGCAATATCCAATCCTTCGATCGGGTAACCGGCCTGTGGAACTTTTTCCATTTCCATTTTCCCTCTCGCCCCTATAAATAATATTTCTATCTCTGGTTCATTTCTTTTCAATGCATTGGCAATTGCGATGGCAGGAAAAATATGTCCTCCCGTTCCACCTCCTGCTATGATTATCCTGTCCTTTTTCCCATTCATCACGCTCCCGTTTTATTTTTCTTCTTGTTCCGATTTAGCAACAGCCGGTTCCTGCTCTACATTTCTTGCCACACTTAATATGATTCCAATGGCGAGGCAGGTAAACAAAAATGAACTTCCCCCCATACTAACCAACGGCAGTGTCACTCCGGTTACCGGGAACAGGTTCACAGTTACCGCCATGTTTGCGATCGCCTGGATCACCAATGTAAAACTGAGTCCCAGCGCCAGGAAGGCTCCAAAGGCATAGGGACATTTCCTGAAAATTCTTATGCTTCGAAATAAAAAAACCAGGTAAATGAAAATAATAAGCGCTCCGCCTACAAGTCCGTATTCTTCAATAATTATTGCATAGATAAAATCAGAATAAGGATGAGGTAAGAAGTTCCGCTGCTGACTGTTTCCCGGCCCAAGTCCTATCCAACCTCCCTTAGCAATCGCAATTTTAGCCTGGGTAACCTGGTAATTGTCGTCGTCAGCGGATGATTTTGTTCCGTAGATGAATGCTTCCACTCTGTTTATCCAGGTGTCGACACGCACAAAAAGCCCATGCGGGTTCTCAGATTTTGATTTCGTGACAATTGCTTCACCGGGTTTGTGCCGGATAACAGCCGCCGCAATTAAAATCACTACAGGTATGCAGGCAATGCTAACGGTAAGCAATAGATGCTTTGCACTTACCCTGCCAATAAAGAGCAACATCAGGCTGGTAGCTCCGATCAATAAGGCAGTGGAAAGATTGGCCGGAGCAATCAGCAGGCAAATCACCGCTACAGGAAGGACGACAGGCAGGAAACCCTTTTTGAAATCCTTGATCACGTCCTGCTTTTTGCTCAGCAGGCGACTGAGGTACATGAACAGCCCGAGCTTTGCAAGATCGGAGGTCTGGAAAGTCAGATTGATGATGGGCAACCGTATCCAACGGCTTCCTTCATTCAGTCTTACTCCAAAAAACAATGTGTAGAGCAGGAGTGGTATTGAGATCAAAAACAGAATCCTGGCAACTTTGGAATAAATAATATAGTTCACCTGGTGGGCGAAATAGATAATAAGTATCCCGATTACAATAAATGCAAATTGCCTGAAAAGATATATTTCGGTGTTGCCTTTATACATTTTATAAGCAAGTAAGCCTGTCGAGCTATACACAGCCAGCAAAGAAAAAAGTGCAAGCAATATAACTGCTGCCCAGATTACTTTGTCGCCCCTGGTTCTTTGGCTCAGCCGCCCGAATGGATTTCTTTCTATCGTTACAGATTCGCTCAATGAAAAAGAGTATTTATTTTTTTATAAATCACGAACAGCCTCTTTGAACTGGTCCCCCCGATCTTCATAATTCTTAAACAGATCGAAACTCGCACAGGCCGGACTAAGCAAAACAACATCTCCTTTATTGGCAAAATGAAATGCTGCTTTTACTGCTTCCTGCGCGCCTGCCGTGTTTACCATGACTGCAACATCATCGTGAAAAGCTTCATGAATTTTTCGGTTATCGAGTCCCATGCAAACAATCGCCCTGACTTTCTGCTTGACAAGATTCCTGATTAATGAATAATCATTTCCCTTGTCAATCCCACCCAATATCAGTATCACTGGTTTGGTCATACTTTCCAACGCATACCATGTCGAGTTTACATTTGTTGCTTTGCTGTCATTGATAAATTCCACTCCGCGCACGGTGCTTACATACTCCATGCGGTGTTCCAGGGCCTCGAAGCTTTGGATGGCTTCGCGTATTCGCTGTTTCTTAATGCCTACTGTGACGGCTGCCAAACCAGCTGCCATGGTATTATATTGATTGTGGATTCCTTTCAGTGCGAAATCATAAATACTCATCTCCACTTTTTCATTGCCTGCTTTGACTGTCATTTGCCCGTTTTTTATGAAACCACCTTGGTTCAATTCATGTTGCATGGTAATTGGTAATGGGTTAGAGTGAAACGAATACTGGTTTAAATATTTTTTTATCACCGGATCATCTTCGCAATAAATAAAGTAGTCGCTGGAAGTCTGGTTCATCACGATCCTGAACTTGCTGCTGATATAATTTTCGAATTTGTACTCATATCTGTCGAGATGATCTTCTGTTATGTTTGTCAGTACAGCTACATCGGGCCTGAACAATTTGATATCATCCAGTTGAAAACTGCTTATTTCGGCAACATACCAAGCTTTGCCTTGCTCTGCGACCTGGCGTGCAAAGGAATACCCAATGTTTCCGACAAGTGCGCAATCAAGTCCCCCATGTTTACAAATATGATAGGTCATCGCAGTGGTTGTCGTTTTTCCGTTGCTGCCGGTAATACCAATAATTTTACTATCACCCTTATACCTATACGCCAATTCAATCTCACTGAAGACAGGTATTTCCTGCGCTCGTATTTTTTTGACCAGCGCATTTTTTTCAGGTATTCCCGGGCTTTTTATGATTTCGTCAGCCTGCATAATTTTTAATTCGGTATGTTGCCCCTCTTCATATTCAATTCCCTTTGTTTTCAGTTCTTCCTTGTATTTTTCTTTCAGAGGGCCGCTGTCAGAAACAAATACTTCATATCCCTTTTGCATGGCCAGAATCGCCGCACCTACACCACTCTCACCACCGCCCAGTATTACCATGCGTTTACTCATCATAAAAATTTTATTCCTCGCGCATTTCGCCGAAACGGATTTAGGGGGTTCTTCAAAAGCATGAATTCATACTGCACCACAATTTTTTATAAACTGGTTTTCCAGAACATTGGAATTCAAGGATTGGTTTTCCAGCAAATGCATTGACCATATCCCACTTATCTTATCTTCAGCGTCACTACCGCAAAAACCACACATAAAATCGTTACGATCCAGAATCTTGTTACAATTTTGCTTTCGTTATAACCCAGTTTCTGGTAATGATGATGCAAGGGGCTCATCAGAAAAATCCTCCGGCCCCCGCCATATTTTTTTTTTGTGTATTTAAAATAGGAGACCTGTATCATCACGCTCAGGCTCTCTACCAGAAATACGCCGCAGAAAATCGGAATCAGCAATTCTTTCCGCACAATAACTGCCAATGCCGCTAAGATGCCGCCCAACATGAGGCTTCCTGTATCGCCCATAAACACGGATGCCGGATACGCATTGTACCACAAGAATCCGAGGCAGGCTCCTATCAATGCACCGATGAAAATGGACAACTCGCCCAGGTTGGGGATATACATGATGTTTAAATATTCGGCGAAACGAAGATTTCCGCTGGCATAGGCAAAAACACCCAGACAGGCTCCTATCACAGCGCTGACTCCTGTGGCCAATCCATCGAGGCCATCAGTAATATTTGCTCCGTTTGAAACTGCGGTCACAATGAAAATCACAATGATTATGTACAAAATCCATGTAACTCCACGAATTGCAGGAGGTAACAATTTGGAATAATTAAACTCATGATTTTTTACAAATGGAATGGTGGTTATCGGCTCTTTTGCTTCTACAAATAATTTTATTTTACCATCGAGCAATCTTGTTTTTATTACTGATGTATCGGCAGGTTTTGTTTCGCCAACATATTCGCGCCATACTCTTGTATTGCTGTTGAAATATAAAGTTGCTCCTACAACAAATCCCAACACCACCTGCCCGAGAATTTTGAACCAGCCGGCCAGACCATCCTTATCTCCTTTTTTATATGGAATTCCCTGCTCCTGCGCTATGCGCTTTGCTCTCAGCTTTAAATAATCGTCAATGAATCCGATCATACCCAGCCAGATGGTACTGAATATCATCAGGCGGATATAGGCTTTACTCAAATTTGCAAGCAATAAGGTTGGAATAAGAATGGCCAGAATAATGATCAATCCTCCCATTGTCGGCGTTCCTTTTTTCTGATGTTCGCCCGCTAACCCCAGTTCACGAACACTTTCCCCAACCTGTTTATCATGCAGGTAATTGATCAGCCTTTTTCCATAGATCATCGTAATAACTAGAGATAATAAAACAGCCAGCAATACCCGGAAAGTGATAAACTGGAACAGGGTCCCTCCGGGTATTTTTATGTTGATTTGTTTTAACCAATCAAATAAGTGGTACAGCATGATGGTTTTTTTTCTGGCTGTTTAAGTCACCGTCCAAATGATATATAGTTTCTTTGTTTCTATTTATCCAATAGCTCAAACATTTCTTTTAGCACTGCTTTGTCATCAAAAGGATATTTCACTCCTTTTATTTCCTGGTATTTTTCGTGACCCTTTCCTGCAACCAGCAGAATGTCGGCCGGATTTGCCAGCTTGATGGCTGCTTTAATCGCATCCTTCCTGTCTACAATCGATATATATTTTCTTTTCGCCGCTATATTCAGTCCCGACTCCATTTCTTTTAATATCTGTTCTGCATCTTCACTGCGGGGATTGTCGGAAGTAAAGACTACTTTATCACTATACTTGCAGGCCACTTCCCCCATAACCGGTCTCTTTGTTTTATCCCTGTCGCCTCCGCATCCAACGACCGTAATGATTTGCTCGCCGCTTTTTTTCAGTTGCTGGATTGTTGCCAACACATTGATCAATGCATCCGGCGTGTGAGCATAATCCACAATACCCATGATCTTTTCTTTAGCCGAGAGGATATAATCAAATCTTCCTTCAGCTCCTGTAAGCACACTCAGGCATCGAAGGGTTTCCTGCTTTTCTTCACCCATACAAACGGCTGCACTATATACCGCAAGCAGGTTGTATGCATTGAATTCACCAATTAACCTGAAATGCACTTCCTGATCATCCACCGCCATCACTAATCCTGTCAGGCTGTTTTCAAAAATTTTCCCTTTGAAATCCGCCATGCTTTTCAGGCCGTACAAATATTTCCGTGCATGGGTGTTCTGCAACATCAGTTTTCCATTTTTATCATCTGCGTTGGACAGCGCAAAAGCCGTTGATGACAGCGAATCAAAAAATGATTTTTTCACCCGGATATATTCTTCAAATGTTTTGTGATAATCCAGATGATCGTGCGTGATATTGCTGAAAACCGCGCCGGCATATTTCAATCCTGCGATGCGATGCTGGTCAATTGCATGAGAACTGGTTTCCATGAACGCATGCGTACAACCGGCATCCACCATTTGCTTCAGCAGTTCATTCAGGCTGATGGCATCTGGTGTGGTATGCGTAGCAGAAACTATTTTCTCACCGATATGATTTTCCACTGTACTGAGCAACCCGCTTTTGTATCCCAATGCTGAAAAGAGCTTGTATAATAATGTTACGATTGTTGTCTTGCCGTTGGTTCCGGTCACGCCAACCAGTTTCAATTTTTCCGAAGGCTGACCATAAAAATTGTGCGCCATGTTTCCAACTGCCACAGCACTGTTCTCTACCTGTACATAAGTAATTCCTTCTTTTAGTTGCTCCGGCAACACTTCGCAGACTATTGCTACCGGCTTCTTTGCTTCAACTGCCGGGATGAACTGATGTCCATCGGCATGCACTCCCTTGACAGCAACAAAGGCTGATCCTTCAGTCACTTTCCGCGAATCCATCTGCAAATCTTTCACTGCTATATCCAGTTTTCCATTCACAGACCTGATGTTCACCTTATATAATATATCCTGTAATAGGATCATTCGTTTAATTCCAGGGTAAGCGTTTCATTTTTTATCAATGTGGTTCCCGGCGCGATGCTCTGCTTCTTCACCTTACCGGTTCCTGCTACACTGACTTTTATATTTCTTGCTTCCAAAATGGATAGCGCATCTTTCAATCCCATTCCTTTTACATCGGGCATTAGTCTTTTATCAATCATCTTTTCATTCATGACAGGCTGATAATTGTCAGCATACATTCTTGCCCAGTCGCTTTTGTTTGCAGAATCGATACATATTATATTCAAATCAGCGATGATTTTTTTCATATCCTTTGTCGCACCCGCATAATAATATTGTGCGCTGTCTTTTTTCCAGACGGAGATATTATCAGCTATCTCTCCCATATTGTTTTCTGTTTTATCACTCATCAGTTTGTCAGCCACTTCTTTAAAGACGGGAGCGGCAACCAGTGCACCCAAAAATTTTTTTGCGTGAGGTTTGTTTCTTATCACCACGATGCAGGAATATTTTGGATGATTCGCAGGAAAATAACCGACAAAAGAAGATTGATAGATATGGTCTGCATAACCACGGTTGCCGTTGGCCACGAGGGCAGTTCCCGTTTTCCCGGCCACCTGATAAAAGGAATTTTTGAAAGCGGTTTTGGCTGTCCCTTCAATGCACACGCCTTCGAGACATTCCTTCAGTTGTGCAAGGGTTTTTTCACTACAGATTTTCTCTGAGAGAATGGTAGGTGCATTTTGTCTTTCCACTCTGCCTGCAGACCCGATATTATTAACCAGGTAAGGCTTCATCATCCTTCCATTATTTGCCACTGCATTGTATAAGGTGAGTGTTTGGAGAGGGCTGATCAGCACTTCATAACCAAATGCCATCCATGGCAATGTTGATGCGCTCCATGTTCTTGACTTCGGTGTTTTGACGATAGGTTGTGTTTCGCCGGCGAGATCGATACCAGTCACTTCATTCAAATGCAAAGCTTTCAAATGCGAGATAAATTGATTTGGATCTTTTGAATAATGACCAACGGCCAGTTTAGCCATTCCCACATTGGAACTTAATTCAAAAGCCTGCTTTACCGTAAATTCTTTTTTGTCATGTTTTTCAACATCACGTACAGTTCGTTTACCGATTTTCCAGACTCCGCCTTCGAGATCCAGGTGATCTGATAGTTGCACTTTATTATCTTCAAGCAAAGCCAGGAGTGTCGCGAGTTTAAAGGTTGATCCGGGTTCAGTGGCGCGAATCGCGTAATTAAGATCTTCCCAATAATTTCCATCCGGCTGCCTGCCCAGATTCGCCATGGCTTTGATTTTTCCTGTCGCTACTTCCATCACGATGCAGGTGCCCTGCTCACATTCATTTCCGATCATCATTTTCAGCAATGCATTTTCGGAGATATCCTGCAGGTTAACATCAATGGTAGTGAGTACATCTTTTCCATTCTCCGGATCAATCTCGTAGCCTTCAACTGGCATATAAGTTCCAGCAGCCATGTAGCGGACGAGCCGGCTGCCGTTTTCTCCTTTCAGCAAATTGTCGTAGGTTCTTTCCAATCCCACATTCTGCGCATTGGCTCTTGCCAGGCCAATGGTACGATTGGCCAGCAAGCCGAACGGATTTAATCTTTTACTGTTCACTTCCGCGATAAATCCGCTTTTGTTTTTACCCTGCCTCACGAGCGGAAATGTTCTTAATATTTTATATTGTTCGAATGATAAATTCTTTTCCAGCAAAAAATACCTATCCACGTCACGGTATCCCTGCTGCAGCTCGCGCCGATAGGCAGCAGTTGTTTGATCTTTGAATAAACCGGCGAGACAAAGCGATAAAGAATCGAGATTATCTTTAAAGCGTTTCCCGTTTTTTTCACGAAGACCATCGGCCCCAAAATCGATATATATATTAAAATAGGGAATCGAGGTGCTGAGCATATCTCCATCCTCGCTGTAAATGGTTCCTCTTTCAGCATTCAATGCCACATATTTCTGGTGAAGGCTGTCGCTTAACCCTCTCCAGTAGTTGCCCTGCATATGCTGAATGTAAAAGGCCTTACCCAGCACAAAAAAGCAGATGAGCACGATGCCCAGAAAGCACAAATAAACCCTCCATAATATATCGCGCTTAAGCTCCACCGTTAGTTAGTATAGGTTGAGTTTGATTCAATATTATTTTCCATCCGCTGCACTGTCATACAACACTGCAGGAGGAGTTGTCAGTTCTTTTAATCCAAAAGGTTCGACTGCTTTTGCCAGTTCGCTTTGCTTGCTCCGAAACATCACTTCACTCTTCAGGGTTTTGTATTCGTATTGCAACTCTTTGAGCTCGATACCTGTTCTGCTGATATCTCTTACGACCTTATCAGCATAATGTCCGTTATATATATAAATCACTGCGAGGAATGCCAGAAAAAGAAAGAAGGGCATGTTCTTAACGATCCAATGATACCTGATCAATCGTTTCAGGCTTATTTTCTTTTCTTTATTTTTTTCATCTGCATGATCCATATAGCAGCAAGGTTGATTGTTCGTGGTTTGTTTATATTTTTTCCGCTACACGCAATTTGGCGCTGCGTGAGCGCGGGTTCCGGGCCATTTCGGCCGCGGAAGGCACTATCGGTTTTTTAGTGATTACCTGTAAAGTTTTTGCTACAGTGTTTACGCCGAAGGGGTCCTGATGCATCTCTTCCCCGAAAGAACCATTCTTAAAAAAATTCTTGACGATCCTGTCTTCTAATGAATGAAATGTGATGATTGCGATCCGGCCGCCCTGTTTCAGCAAACCAGGGGCCTGTTCTAACATTTCCTTCAGTGCGCCTAGTTCATCATTCACTTCAATACGCAGGGCCTGAAAAACCTGGGCAAAGTACCTGTTGGGATTCCCTTTCACCACATCGCGGATAGCTTGTTTAAAACCATTGATTGTTTTGAGCGATTCAGTTTGTCTTTTTTGCACGATCGTTTTAGCCAGCGTTTTTGCATTCGTTACTTCGCCATAGCGTTCAAAGATTTTGTGCAGTTGTTGTTCGCTATGCCTGCTCACAACATCAAAAGCAGTCAGCGGTTGCCTTTTATCCATCCTCATGTCAAGGTCAGCATCAAAGCGAAGGGAGAATCCTCTCTCAACGTCATCAAATTGATGGCTGCTCACACCAAGATCAGCGAGTATTCCGTTTGCCTGTATGATTTTATGCAAACGCAAAAAGCGTTGGAGGTGACGGAAATTATGCTGGATGAAAAGAATCCTGTGATCATCCGGCAAATTTCTTCTCGCCTCTGCGTCCTGATCAAAAACAAACAGCCTCCCTTTGTCGCTCAGCTGTTTCAGGATTTCTTTTGAATGACCACCGCCACCGAATGTACAATCCACATATATCCCGTCTTCCTCAATATTCAATTCGCGAATAACCTCTTGCAGCATAACCGGTATATGATAGTCCGGATTATCCTGCCTAGTCAGATCATCTTGCGGTTTGTTAGCTGATTTTGTCTGTATATTTTTTTTCTTGACCATACAGGCATATCAATTACCATCATGATCGGATTTTCGCTGGTTCATCACTTCATTGGCCAGGTCACTGAAGGCTTCAGGTGAAAAGGTTTCAAAGAACTGTTGGTACTTACTCTTATCCCAGATTTCAATTTTATTTACTGCCGATACAAGCACGATGTCTTTTTCCAGCCCGGCATGCTCTTTCAGATTTGGAGGAACCAGCAGGCGGCCGGCAGAATCCAGTTCCATCATCGTAGCCCCATTTAAAAAGTATCGCCGGAAAGCCCGAGCTTTAGGATCAAAATCATTCAACTTGCTGATCTCCTCAAAAATGGGTTCCCAGCTTTTCAGCGGATACAGGCTAAGGCATTTTTCAAGTCCCCGGTTAATAATGAACAGGTTATTACTTTCTACCCCGATCTGCTTTTTTATTGCCGCCGGCAGTAGAAATCGGCCTTTGAGGTCGAGCGTAGCTTCGTATTCGCCAAGAAAACCATTCATTTATAAGGACTTGAATCAAGTTTTTCTAAAATTAACACAAAATAACACTTTTTCCCACTTATACAAGAAAAATTAGACTTTTTATTTTTTCCACAGTTTCAATTAATTATAAAGCCCGTTACCAGTAAGGCTTTAAGAGGAAAAAGGAATAAAAAATGAAATTGCAGCCTGTGAGTATAATATGAATTGATGTGAATTACCTGTGGATAAGCTATCGCCGGGTCTTTTTCGCCAACCTGAAATACATAATAAATAATTTTGAGTGTTCCCGTTTTGTATTGCACCCCTAAATAAGTATCGTTCATGTCAGTGGGATATTCAGGAACTCCGTTATTAAAAAAACTCGGCATCACAGATGAAATGAAAGTGTTATTGATCGATGCACCGAAAAATTATTTTGACTGGCTTGAAAAAAATCTTTCTAAACAACTGATCAAAAAAAATGAGATACCGGACTTCGTGCATGTATTTGCCCCGTCAAAAAAAGAATATCTCGGCAGCATGCAATCTATAAATGACTTTTGCAAAAAGAATCCCAGGATTGTCATTTGGGTATCATGGTATAAAAAAAGCGCAGGCATTGCCACGGATCTGACCGAGGATTTTGTGCGGGATTATGCTCTGAAGAATGATTTGGTTGATATAAAAGTGTGCGCTGTGAGCGGGGAATGGAGCGGATTAAAACTTGTTGTACCAGTAGCGAAAAGATGACTCTCAATTGTCTTCACCCATACTTTGCAGCAGTCAGCTGCATTTGACCATGCATCCGAAGAATATCAACATTCGTGACTTTACTTACGAATTGCCCGAAAGCCGCATTGCCAAATATCCCCTGACAGCACGGGATGATTCCAAATTACTGATATATCAACAGGGACGTATAACCGAAGACAGGTATCGAAATATTGCAGACTATTTTTCCCCGGGGAGCTTTCTCCTTTTCAACAACACCAGGGTAATCGAAGCCAGGATTTTATTTCAGAAACCCACAGGCGGAGTGATTGAAATTTTCTGCCTGGAACCGCATGAACAATATGGTGAAATCCGGTCGGCCATGTCTCAGCAGGGCAAAGTGTTGTGGAAATGCCTGATCGGCGGAGCTTCCAAATGGAAAAAGGGAGACAAACTGGAAAAGAAAATTCAGCTTGACCAGTCTTTGATTTTATTGCAGGCAAATTATATTGGAAAAAAAGAAACCTATTTTGTAATTGAATTTTCCTGGCAGCCCGGGTCATTGTCCTTTGCAGAATTGATTCATATTGCAGGAATTACACCCCTTCCTCCTTACATTAAAAGAGAAGTTGACAAATCGGATTCCGAAAGATACCAGACAATCTATGCAAAGTACGATGGCTCTGTCGCTGCTCCAACGGCCGGACTTCATTTTACAGATCATATTTTCAATCAGTTCAGAGAAAAAAATATTCTTTGGGATTTTATCACTTTGCACGTGGGAGCCGGCACATTTCAGCCGGTGAAAACAGAGCGGCTGGAACAGCATGTCATGCATGGCGAATTCATCGAGGTTTCAAAAAAACTGATAGAAAAAATCCTGGTTCTGACCGAAGGAAAATTGATTGCTGTCGGAACCACTTCCATGCGAGCACTCGAAAGCCTTTTTTGGCTTGGAGTCAGGGTCATATCACAACCTACGATAGAAAAGCAGGAGCTTGTTATCAATCAATGGGATGCTTACGAAATGGATACGAAAAATATCTCCCCACGATCTTCCTTGCAATCCTTATTGGAATGGCTTGATCGAAACAGGCTGGACAAACTAATCACAAAAACGCAGTTATTGATCGCTCCGGGATATGAATTTAGAATGGTCCGCGGACTTGTAACAAATTTTCATCAACCACAATCCACGCTATTATTGCTGGTTGCTGCATTAATCAAAGAGGACTGGAAAAAAGTGTATCAGTACGCGTTGGACAATGATTTCCGGTTTTTAAGTTATGGAGACGGTTGCCTGTTGTTTGGCAGGGATTGATCAACTGCAGCATTTATTTTTTTGAGGGGAAATTCCATTGTAAAAGCAGTTCCTTTTCCCAGCGTACTGTCCACCCTGATTTTTCCATTGTGTGCTTCTACTACAGTCTTTACATAACTCAGGCCCAGGCCGAAGCCCTTCACATTATGAATATTCCCTGTATGCGCACGATAAAATTTTTCGAAGATGCGGCGCTGTGTTTCTTTGTTCATGCCAATCCCATTGTCCTCAATGCGGAGGGACAAGCTCTTATTCGTGTTTTGCGT
>Ga0335076_10001891_pt1 | contig 20546 bp, 24 predicted proteins | sample Lox_Sample_25_FD_206717 | JGI IMG/M metagenome (GOLD analysis project Ga0335076, IMG submission 206717) | Soil microbial communities from Loxahatchee National Wildlife Refuge, Florida, United States - Lox_Sample_2.5 | ecosystem: Environmental > Terrestrial > Soil > Wetlands | place: USA...
CCGGTGCGGATGCGCACGACCTGTTCGAGGTCGTAGACGAAGATCTTTCCGTCGCCGATCTTGCCGGTGCGGGCCGAGTTTTCGATCGCTTCGATGGCACGTTCGACGATGTCGTCTGCGAGCGCGGCCTCGATCTTCACCTTCGGCAGGAAGTCGACCACGTATTCGGCGCCGCGATACAGCTCCGTGTGGCCCTTTTGCCGGCCGAACCCCTTGACCTCGGTGACCGTGATGCCTTGCACGCCCACGGCGGACAAGGCCTCGCGCACCTCGTCAAGCTTGAACGGCTTGATGATGGCGGTTATCAGTTTCATGGTTGCCTCGTTGGTTGAATGCGCGCGGCCTCCCCGGCCGCGCGGCCGCTCTAGAAGCTCTTGCTGACTGAGATGACGAACCGCGTCTTGCCGAGGTCGTTACCGCCGACCGCGCTCGTGTAGCAGGACTTTTCCGCGTTCGTGGCCGTGAGCATGGCGGCGAGCGACCAGCCCGACAAGTCGTACGCGGCCTTGACGTTGTAATCGGTGTACGTGAAGTCCTTGCTGCCGTTGCCGCAGACCGGCGTCGAGCCGTCCGTGCTCACTTGTTGCCGCCCGATGTGCGGGGTGATGGACACGCCGCCCGGCACGTTGAACGTGGCGGAGAGGTCGAAGTACGAGCTGCCCTTGCTGCCCGCCAGGCCGAACAACTCGGTGAACGAGCGCGAGTACTTGAACGTGCCCGGACCCCATGAGACGCCGAGATAGCCCTCGAGCGTGCTCGGGTTGACGGGCAACGACACCCCGTTCCTCGGGTAGTAGTAGTAGAGCAGGCCGGGATCGAGCGTGACGTCACCGGGTAGCGAGATCTTGTACCCGCCATAGCCGTCCATCTCGATCGGCGCGCTCACGCCGGGATTGCCGTCCGAAATCCAGCTGATGTTCGAATTCCAGTTGCCGACGTAGAAGCCGCTCGAGTGGGTCAGGTCGAACCCGCCCTGGATCGCCGGCTTGTTGTTGGTCTGAGCGATGCCGCGATAGATGTACTCCGATGCGAGCGTCATGTTGCCGGCGAATTTCCAATCCGGTTCCGGTTCCTTCTTCGCATCCTCCGCTTGCGCAACCATCGAGAGTGCACACGCAGCCATTGCGATGGCAGCTGCAGTCATGCGCGTTCTTTTCATTGCTTCCCTTTCCGACGTGGGTGGCTGAAAGTCCCGGGGGCCTTTTCAGCAAGCGGCATGCCAACGGAAATTCGCTTCAAGCGAGTGCGCGTGCCGTCCGGAGCGCCAAGTCAGCGTCGCGATTGCACCGCGAGAGCGCACAGAGGCACCATGCAGGTGCGCGATGACCGCGTGCTCCGGCGTCGCTATCCTGTGCGCACGCCTTTCCTGCTCAGCGCGCGACGACCACGATGGAAACGACCCGCTTTCTCGATGACCTGCAGCAACGCATCAGCCAGTTGCTCGCGGGCACACCCGCTGCCGATGTGCAGAAGAACCTCAAGGCGCTGCTCACGCAGCAGTTCGCGAAGCTCGATCTCGTGACACGCGAGGAATTCGACACGCAGGCGCAAGTGCTTGCGCGCACGCGCGAGAAACTCGCCGCACTCGAGCAGCGCCTGGCGGCGCTCGAGGGCGAGCGCAAGTGAGCGGATGAGAGGTAAGCGCGCGATCTAGCGGAAGACGATCGTCTTGGTGCCGTTGATCAGGACGCGATCTTCGAGGTGGTACTTGAGCGCGCGTGCGAGCACGGTGCGCTCGATGTCGCGTCCGTAGCCCACGAGATCGTCCTCGCTGTCGCCGTGATCGATCCGCACGACGTCCTGCTCGATGATCGGGCCGGCGTCGAGTTCCGCGGTGACGTAGTGCGACGTGGCGCCGATCAGCTTGACCCCGCGGGCGAACGCCTGGTGATAGGGACGCGCGCCGACAAATCCCGGCAGGAAGCTGTGGTGGATGTTGATGATGCGTCCCGGATACTTCGCGCACAGCTCCGCGGGCACGATCTGCATGAAGCGCGCGAGCACCATGAGATCGCCCGCGTTCTCGCTGAAGATGCGATCGATCTCGGCGAACGCGACGGCCTTTCCGGCCGGATCGGCGGGCACCGGGACGTGGTGGTACGGCAACCCGTGCCATTCGACGTAGCCGCGCAGTTCGGCGTGGTTGGCGATCACGCACGCGATCGTGCAATCGAGCTCGCGCGCCTTGTAGCGGTACAAGAGGTCGACCAGGCAGTGGTCGTACTTGCTGACCAGGATCACGACGCGCTTTTTCACGGCCGAGTCGCTGACCGACCACTGCATAGCGAACTCGCGTGCGATCGGTTCGAACTCGGCGCGAAACCGCACGAGGTCAACACCGCGCTCCTGTAGCGACGTCGCGAGCAGCACGTTGCGCATGAAGAATCGCTGCGTCGCCTGGTCGGCGTGGTGATTGGCTTCGACGATCCAGCCGCCGCGGTCTGCGATGAAGCGGCTCACCCCCGCCACGATGCCGACGCGGTCGGGACAGCTGATCGCCAGCGTGTAGGTCTGCTGCGGCGGCATCGCCTCAGGTCACGCTGGCGCGCGTGTTGGCCCGCTTGCGCGCTACGGCGATGATCTTGGCGGCGACCGAGATATCGAGCTTGGCGAGTTCCGCGCTCAGGGCAACCCGGTCGAGCACGCGCACGCCGCGCTTGGCATTCGGCGCATCGTTGGACAGACCGGCATCGGCGACGATCAGCACGCGGATCAATCCGATCGAACGCGCCTGCTGTGCCAGCTGCTGGACGCGCTCGGACGTGACCCGCTGCGTACCGACGACGAACGCGTACGCGCGCGAGGGATCGTCCTTGTGGCGCAGCACGAGTTCGATCGGTCGCACCACCGGCGACGCCGGCGCGGAGCGATAGCCGCGGGCTTCGAACCATGCCAGCACGAGTTCGCGCAACGGCACTTCACCGTCGGGGGCGGCGGGCGCGGGTGGCGGCGGCGCGGTTGGACGCGCACGCTGCGGCGTGCGTTGCGCCGGCTCAGCGGTGGGCGCGGGCGGCGTTGCCGCTCGCGGCGGCGCGACTGCAGGCGCGCGCACCGGCGCGGCGGGTGTGGCGGCCACAGGCGGCGCTATGGCACGTTGTGGTTGCGGCGGCGAAGCAACGGCAACCGGCGGCGGAGGGCTTGCCACGGGTCGTGGCGGCAGCGTGTCGCCCATGTGAATGTTGGTGGGTTCCTCGAGTTGCGCGCGCGCACGCGAGGCGATCCCGTGCGGTTCGTCGCGCAACAGGTCATCGATGTCGAGCACCTCGGCGACCTCGATCGAGCCCCGGCTGCCCGGGACCATGCTGGTCGGAGTGCCCGGCTCGAAGATCGTTTCGCCGGTCGACTCGCCCGGCCGGCGTGCCGGCTCACCCTCGCTTGCCGGGGCCGAAGGATCGCCACCCCCTCGCACAGCAGCCATCGCGCGGCGCTCCCGTGAGGCGCTCTCTGCCCGGATCCGCGCGGTGCGACTGCGCGCCCAGATCGCCATCAGAATGACGAGCAGGACGATCGAGCCAATGAGGAGGGTGGAGCCGTTCACTTCGCGGAAGCCGGCACCGAGCGGCCCGGCAGGCAATCCGTAGGGCTGCGAATTGTGGCAGACCGCGAGGGCCTCCCGGCCTTGCGGGACGCAAATACGGTGTGGGCCGCGTCAGCCGCCGCTCACTACACCGGTGAGATTCAGGCGCGGCAAGCCCGGTGCCGCAGCCTGAGCGCACCCAGCAGGAGGACCGTCCACCCCAGGGAAATCGCTCCGCCGCCGCCGCTCGGGGGCGTGGCTTGTTGCGGCGGCGTCTGGTTGGCGACCGTGCCGGTTAGTTGCGCGGTCCGCGTGACGTTCTGGCCGCCCTGCGAATATGGAAAATTAAGTAGCGCGACCTTGGTCGATGCGGTGGTAGTCATGAACGACACATTGACGGTGCAACTGGCGCCGATTTGCAGCGCCGTGTTGTTCGAGCACGTGGTCCCGCTGGGCTTGATCAGGAAGTCACTGCTGGAGCCCGACAGCCCCACTGAAGAGATCGTAAGCGACGACGTCGCGGTCACGGCGTTGCTGAACGTGATCGTCGTCGGCGCGCTCTCCATGTTCGTGCCAGAGACGCTGAAGTCGACCAGGTTGGGGCGTGCCTTCGGAACATCGGCGATGTAGGCCGCGATGTCGCGCTTCTGTTGCGTCGACAGTCCGCTGGCGAACTGGCTCATCTGCGGCTGCACGGTGATCGCGTTGAGGAACGTCGCGAGCACGAAATCGAAATCGAGATCGCCGCCCGGATCGATCGCGGCGCGCCGATTGTCGACGTTGGCGTGACACGCCGTGCAAGGCTGCACGGAATTGCCTTCGAACAGCGCTTTTCCGTTGGTCGGGCTGTCGGCGGCGAACGCCGGCAACACGACGACGAGCAGCGACGCGACGCCTGCGCGCACGCAGGTCGGACCGTGCACGGCCATTTTCTCTCCCGATTCCCCGAACCCGTGTTGCGTCTCTTCGCGCCGCTTGCTTCACGCGGCGCGATCTCCTGCGGTCGATTGTCCGCAGTCGATTTCTTGGAACCATCCGCCTTACGGCCTACTCCCGAGGTCGCGATGCGCGTTGAAATCGCGCACGCAAACGCGCTTTATCGACGCAAGGGAAGACGCCCCGGCACCGTAGAAAGCGGGTGATGCCCACGCGGGTCGCGCCGATACAATCCGCGGCCAATCCAGAGACTTCTTCATGACGCTCGCCGTCGTCCGCAGCCGCGGCCTTTCCGGGATGTTCGCGCCCGAGGTAACGGTGGAGGTGCATCTGGCGAATGGCTTGCCTTCGTTCACGCTGGTCGGCCTGCCAGACACCGAAGTGAAAGAAGCGCGCGAGCGCGTGCGCGCCGCCCTGCAGAACAACAAGTTCGAATTTCCCTCGCGTCGGATCACGGTCAACCTCGCCCCCGCCGACCTTCCAAAGGAGTCGGGTCGCTTCGACCTGCCCATCGCACTGGGGATCCTGGTGGCGAGCGGCCAGATCCGCGGACGCGCCCTTGATCGCTTCGAATTCGTGGGCGAGCTCTCGTTGACGGGCGAGTTGCGGCCGATTCGCGGCACGCTCGCGATGACCTATGCGGTCACCAAGCTGCCGCAAGCCAAAGGCCCGCGCGGATTCGTCCTGCCGTTTGAAAATGCGGATGAAGCGGCGCTCGTGGGTGGCATCGACATCTTTCCCGCGAAAGATCTGATGCAGGTTGCCGCACACCTCGAGGCCGAAGGTGGCAATGGCCAGGCGCGTCGCATAACTCCGCACCTTTCAGCAGTGCGCCTCACGCCGCCCGCCTATCCGGACATGTTCGACGTCAAGGGCCAGAAGCAGGCCAAGCGCGGTCTCGAAATCGCCGCCGCGGGCGGCCACAGCCTCTTGATGGTGGGGCCGCCTGGAACCGGCAAGACGATGCTCGCGCAACGCCTGCCTGGAATCCTGCCGCCGATGACGACGGATGAAGCGCTCGAGTCAGCCGCCGTGCTTTCGCTGGTCGGCCAGTTCGCGCCACAGCGCTGGGCGTCGCGCATGTTCCGCGGTCCGCATCACACGTCGAGCGCCACCGCGCTCGTCGGCGGCGGCAATCCGCCGATGCCCGGCGAGATCTCGCTCGCCCATCACGGCGTGCTGTTTCTCGACGAGTTGCCGGAGTACGACCGGCGCGTACTGGAAGCGATGCGCGAGCCGCTCGAGTCCGGCCGGGTCACCATCTCGCGTGCGTCGCGGCAGGTCGATTTCCCCGCGCGCTTCCAGCTCGTCGCGGCGATGAATCCGTGTCCGTGCGGCTACTACGGGCACAAGACGATCGAGTGCCGCTGCACGCCCGACATGGTGGCGCGCTACCAGGACCGCATCAGCGGACCGCTGCTCGACCGGATCGACATGCGCATCGAAGTCACGTCGCTGACCGATGACGAACTGCTCATGCTGCCCGACGGCGAGCCGAGCCGCTTGGCGGCCGAACGCGTTCGAACCGGTTATCAGCGCGCGCTGGACCGGCAGGGCAAGGTCAACGACGCGCTGCAAGCCGGCGAGGTGGAACGCATCTGCCAGCCTGAAGGCCCTGTGAAGCAGTTGCTGCAGGCAGCGAGCATCAAGCTGGGTTGGTCGGCGCGCGCCTATCACCGTGTACTGAAGGTGGCTCGCACGATCGCCGACCTGGAAGGAAGCGACGTGCTGGGAACCCAGCACGTCGCCGAAGCAATCCAGTACCGGCGCGCCTTGCGCGAAAGCTGAGCGGCCGGCTGCGGCCTTCGGCCGCTCGCACAGTTGCCTGCGCGCTTACTTCGTTTTCTCGTTGTGCTTGTCGCGGTAGATGCGCTTGCTCTGCACGTTTTCGGCGTGCTGGATGTGCGCTTGCTCGGCCGCGCCGACGTGGCCGTTGCGGGCCGCGCGCGCTTCCGTGCGATCGACGTGCGCCTGGCCGGCTTCGAGGCGGCCCGCTTCACGGTTGGTCAGCTGGCCTGACGCCATGCCTTGCTGGATGCGCTTGTCCTGGTTGATGTTGCGCTGGACATCGGCTTGCATCCGCTTCGACGACGCCGAATTCGGATTGCCGGTCTGCGCGTCATGCTTCTCGCGATAGAGATCGTTGCTCGCCTTGTTCTGCGCGGCATTGATGCGCGCCTGCTCCGCGGGCGTCACCTTGCCGTCGCGCAGCGCGTTCGACTCCATCTTGTCGACGTGCGCCTCTTCCTTCTCGAGCTTGCCCGCTTCGCGCGTCGTGAGCTGGCCGGACTGCAGGCCCTGCTCAATGCGCTCCTGCTGATTGATGTCGCGCTGCTGGAAACCCGGCGCACCGGATGTCTGGGCAAACGCGGGTGCCGCGGCGACGGCGATCAAGGCGAAAAGCAGCTTGTTCATTGTGCACTCCCTCACTGATTCGAACGGGACGACCCCGTGAGCACATTAACGGCAGTCGCGCCGCCAGGCCCACCGAATAGCGGTAAGAAAGTGCAACGTCTGTAATGCGATTGTGAGTCCGGGACTCAGATCAACAGGTCCTGGCGGTTGTCAGCTAAGGAACGATGCGATCGATCGTGACGACGACGTCGCGGGCACCGAGCGTCACCGCAACGCCGCTTCCCTCGAGATCGCCCGTCGACGAGGTCGCTCCACCCGATTTCGACACGCGCGCGTTGACGAGAACCGATTTGAAGTTGGAGAGCTTGAACTGCGGCGCCATCGCCATCGAGTCATCGAGGACGAACTTGGCAGGCAGGTCCTTCGCCTGCAACCTGAGCACCGCAAGCGGCACGCGCGGGCCTTCGCTCGCACGCGCGAACACGAACACCGTATCGGTCGGTGCGGCGCGCGCGGCGATGCCGGGATCGAGCTTTACGGTGCCTCGCACCGTCGCCGAAGCATCCGCGGCCGCTACCGGCGCCGGCGCTTCCCTGGCCGGAGCCTGCTGCTTGCCCGGCGTCGGTGCGGCAGCGGCGACTGGAGGCGGCTCGGCGGCGGGTCCAAGTCCGCCTTTGGCACGCGCCTCGGCGATGCTGGCCGTGATGTCCTTGCCGACCTCCGAATCGGGCGGAACCAGCGAGCGCAATTTCTCCCAGTATTCAACTGCCGTGCGATAGTCGTTGCGGTCGAATGCCTCCGTACCCGCCATGGCGAGCGCCTTGCCCTGGTTGGGATCGAGCTTGAGCGCCTCCTGCACGTATTCCATCGGCTTGCCGGTGATCTTGCGGCCATCGCGCATGGCGAGCGCGTCCGCGTAGTCGACCAGCACGCTCGGCTCGTGCGGTACCAGCTTGAGCAACTGCTCATAGGCGCGCACCGCTTCCGGATAGCGCTTCAGCACGTAGTAGCTGCGCGCGAGCATCGCCCATCCGTCCGCGTTCTGCGGGTCCTTGTCGAGGCGAGCGGCGAGGCGCGCGAGCATCGTGTCGATGTCTTGCTGCGTGGGCTGCTTCGATCCTTCCATCGAAGCGAACGTCTGCAGATCGAGCGCCCCGGGATCGCCGACGGTCAGGTAGAGCACCACGGCGCCGATCGGCACGACCGTACCGACAACGGCCGCCGTCATCCACCGAGCGCGCGGCGGCGTAGCGACCGTGCGTGTTTCGGTTTCACTCTCTTCGAGCACCCGGCGTTCGAGCTCCGCCTTGCTTTCGGTGTACTGCTCGTTGGAGATCGCGCCGCGCGCGAGATCCGCGTCGAGATCGGCGAGTTGGTCGCGCAGCAGGCCGAGATTCACCTGCACGCGACCACGCACGCCTGCGCCCGCGTCGCGGCGCAGGAACGGCGGCAGAAGCCAGGCAAGCGCAACGGCCACGAGAACGGCCGCGCTGATGACGAAGGCGATCACGGCTTCCCGGCGCCCTTGCCCGCCCCGGCGAGCAGGCTTGCGGCGCGTTCGTGATCCTGCGCCGACAGATCGGTGGCGGCGGCAACGCGGCGCGCGCGCAGCGTGCGCGCGAGCACGAAGCCTCCGATCACGAGCAGGATCGCGGGGCCAAACCAGAGCACCAGGGTTTCCGGCTTGAAGGGCGGCTTGTAAAGAACGAAGTCGCCATAGCGGGCGGTCATGTATTCGACGATCTGCGCGTCGGTCCGGCCAGCCTCGATCTGTTCGCGCAACTGCTTGCGCAGGTCGGCGGCAAGCGGTGCGTTCGATTCGGCGATCGACTGGTTCTGGCACACCAGGCAGCGCAGCTGCGAGGCGAGGTCGACTTCACGTTTGGCGGCCACCGGATCGGCGAGCGTGGGCGTGGCCTCGTTCGCGACGACGCCGCCAATCCACAGCGCGACCAGCAGCGCACCCGCGGCATGAACGAACGCGCGCCTCATGACTTGTTCAACTCCTGCAGCAGCGGAATGATCTTCTGCTCGAGCACGCTGGTCGTCATCGCGCCGATGTGCTTGTAGCGGATCACCCCGGTCCGGTCGATCACGAATGTCTCCGGAACACCGTAGACGCCGAAATCGATGCCGACACGACCGTCGTGATCGGCAATCGACAAGGTGTACGGGTTGCCGAGGTCGCGCAGCCAGCGATTCGCGTTGGTGTCTTCGTCCTTGTAGTTGAGGCCGACCAGCGTGACCTGCTTCTTGCGAACAAAATCGTTCCACACCGGATGCTCTTCACGGCACGGCGCGCACCACGATGCCCAGACATTGAGGATCCACACCTGGCCCAGCATGTCCTTATTGCTCACGCTCTCGCCGGGCGCCGCGAGCTTCGGCGTCTGGAACGCTGGAGCGGGCTTGCCGATCAGCGGCGACGGAATCTCGCGCGGATCGAGTGAAAGACCGCGCAGGAAGAACGCCGTGAGCGCAATGAACGCCAGCAGCGGAACCAGGAAATAGAGCGTGCGCTTCATACCCTCACGCGGCCTGCGTGATCAGCGTCTCGCTATCGCGGCGCGATTGCGTGCGATAGCGCCGGTCGCTCACCGCCAGAAGTCCGCCGATGGCCATCAGCACGCAGCCGCCCCAGATCCAGGTGACAAATGGCTTGTAGTAGACGCGCACCGTCCAGCTTCCGTTGTCGTCGACCGGTTCGCCCAGCGAGACGTAGATGTCGCCCGTCACGCCGCTGTTGATGGCGGCGTTGGTCATCGGATTGTTGGGCTGGGTCACGTACAGCCGCTTCTCAGGGTAGAGGACCGTCACCGGCGACCCGTCGGCACGGCGCACGGCGAACGTGCCGCGCGCGGCGGTGTAGTTGGGACCGTTCACATCGGTGACGCCGTTGTACTGGAACGTGTAGTTGCGCACTGTGAGCGTGTCGCCCGGCGCCATTTTGACGTCGCGCTCGATCTCGAACGTCTTCACCGTGGTGACGCCGACAACGAACGCAGCCACGCCGAGGTGCGCGACTACCATGCCCCACCAGGCGCGCGGTTGCTGGCGCGCCGCCGTGAGCCACGAGCCGGTTGCATGCCGCAGCTGGTGGCGCAGCAGCACAACCGTCGACGCGACGATCCAGGCGGCAAGCCAGTATCCGAACGACGCAAGCCACGACCAGTGGCCGCCAACGAACGGCAGCAGCAACGCGACCACGACCGAGACCGCGAGTGCCCAGCGCAGGCGGGTCCAGAGATCGGGCAGTGGCGCATCCTTCCAGCGCGCGATCGGCCCGACGCCCATCAGGAAGACCAGCATCGACATCAGCGGAACGAACACGAGTTCGAAGTAGGGCGGACCGACCGAGAGCTTGCCGCCGAACGCCGAGACGAACAGCGGATACAGCGTGCCGAGCAGCACCGACGCCGCGGCGACCGCAAGCAAGATGTTGTTGCCGACCAGCATCGACTCGCGCGACATCAGCGCGAAGCGCCCACCGATGCCGACGCGCGGTGCGCGCCAGGCGTAAAGGCCGAGCGACGTGCCGATCACGACGACGAGGAATAGAAGGATGAACACGCCGCGCCGCGGGTCGGTTGCAAAGGCGTGCACCGAGGTGAGCACGCCGGAGCGCACCAGGAACGTCCCGATCAAGCTCAATGAGAACGCGAAGATCGCGAGCAGCACCGTCCATGCCTTGAGCGCGCCGCGCTTCTCCGTTACCGCCAGCGAATGGATCAGCGCCGTGCCGACCAGCCACGGCATGAACGAGGCGTTTTCGACCGGATCCCAGAACCACCACCCGCCCCAGCCGAGCACGTAGTACGCCCACCACGATCCGAGCGCGATGCCGACGCTGAGGAAGCACCACGCCACCGTCGTCCACGGACGCGACCAGCGCGCCCAGGCGATGTCGAGCCGGCCGCCCAGCAGGGCTGCGATCGCGAAGGAGAACGCCACCGAGAAGCCCACGTAACCCATGTAGAGCATGGGCGGATGCATGACCATGCCGGGATCCTGCAGGAGCGGATTCAGGTCGCGTCCTTCCTGCGCCGGCGGATACAACCGTTGGAACGGATTCGACGTGATCAGGATGAACAGGATGAATCCGACGGTGATCAGGCCCATCACGCCGAGCACGCGCGAGACCACCTCGTCCGGCAGATTGCGGCTCGCGATCGCGACCGAGGTGGTCCACACCGCGAGCATGAACACCCACAGCAGCATCGAGCCTTCATGCGAACCCCATGCGGCGGCGACCTTGTAGTGCAGCGGCAGCAATGAGTTGGAGTTCTGGGCAACGTTGAGCACCGAGAAATCGTTGGTTACGAACGCGTGCACCAGGCAACCGAAGGCAAACGCGACGAAGAATGCCTGGCCGAGTGCGGCAGGCCGTGAGACCGCCATCCAGTCGCGCATGCCGCGGTGCGCGCCGACGAGAGAGAAGACTCCCTGGGCAAGGGCAAGCAGCAGCGCGAGGATCAGGGCGAAGTGACCGAGTTCAGGAATCACGGCAAGCTCCGGTGCGTCGTTCGATCGGCCGCTCGTTATTGCGTCACGAGCGTCTTGCGCGCTTTTTCCGCCTGCTCGAGCGCGTGCGCAGCGTCGGGCGGCATGTAGTTCTCGTCGTGCTTGGCGAGCACCTCGGAGGCGTGGAATACGCCATCGTTCCCGAGTTTCCCTTGGGCGACGACGCCTTTTCCTTCGCGGAAAAGATCCGGCAGGATGCCTTGATAGATGACCGGAACCGTATGCGCCGTGTCGGTGACGATGAAACGCACCTGCACGCCGTCGCGCTTCACGCTGCCGTTCTCGACCATGCCGCCGACGCGAAACGTGCGCTCGGTCGGCGCCTTGTGTGCCGCGATATCGGAGGGAGAAAAGAAGAAGACCAGGTTCTGCTGGAACGCCGAAAGAATCAGCGCCGTCGCGACGCCAAGCACCGCAAGGCCGATCGCGATCAAAACAAAGCGTTTGTGCCGAGGTTTCATGCTGCTGCCTGCCTACTTGTCGCCCGCGCCGCCGCGTGCACGGCGAATGACATCCTGGACCGCCGCGCGCCGTCGCGCGCGCAGCGCGACGAGTTCGACCACGATCACGATCGCCGTGACGCCGTAAGCGCCCCAGACGTACCCGGCGTATCCGCCCATTTCGAGAAAATTGCCGAGGCTGCCCCAGTTCATCGATCGTCCCGTTCGCTCGAGCCCATCACGCGCGCTCGCGCGCGACCGCCTGTTGTGTCCACTCGTTGCGTTGCTCGCGCTCGAGCATCACGCTGCGTACCCGGTGCAGCACGGCGGCGATCGCATACGCCCAGAACGCGAACACCATGATCAACATGCCGGTCACCATGATCGCGGCCATCGAACTGCCGCCGGGCCTGACCGACGCGCCCTGGTGAAGCGTGTTCCACCACTGCACCGAGAAATAGATGATCGGCACGTTCACCACGCCGACCAGCGCGAGCACCGCGGAAGCCTTGTCCGCACGGCGCGGATCATCGATCGCGGCATGCAACGCGATGAAGCCGCAGTACAAGAAAAGCAGGATCAGCGTCGATGTGAGGCGCGCATCCCAGACCCAGTATGCGCCCCACGTCGGCCGGCCCCACAGCGCACCCGTCCAGAGCGCGATGAATGCCATCAATGCGCCGGTCGGAGCAATTGCGCTCGCGAGCATCGCCGACAGCCGGGTGTTGAAGATCAGACCGATCGCCGCCCAGAACGCCATCACGACATACAGGAACATCGCCATCCACGCGGCGGGCACATGGATGAAGATGATGCGATAACTCTCGCCCTGCTGTGCATCGGTCGGCGCCGCGAAGAACCCTATGTAGAGGCCGATCAGCGTCAACACGATCGCGATCGCGGCGCACCAGGGAATGAGCTTGCCCGCGAGCCAATAGAACTCCGCGGGTGCCGCAAAGCGAAAGAAGTGGATGCCGGTTTCGGCGCGGGCGTTCGACGACATGACTTAAAAAACACTTAACCGCGGACTGACGCGTGCGCTAGGCGATTCGGCTGAAGCGCCGTTTGCGCGCGACGAATCGCGCAAAGGTTCGATTATTCCAGAGAGATGCGCAGTCCTGCAGCGATTGCCCATGGCGCGAGCACGGACGCGGCAAGCGAAAAAGCCGCGAGCAGAAGCAGATGCGCCTGCGGCGACAGGCCTCCGGCCACGGCTTCCACCGCACCGGCACCGAAGATCAGGATCGGGACGTTGAGCGGCAGCACGAGCAACGAGAGCAGGACGCCGCCGCCACGCAAGCCCAACGTGAGCGCCGCACCGATCGCGCCGAGCAGCGACAGCGCGGGCGTGCCGAGCAGGAGCGCGAGCAGGAGTGCGCCCGTCTCACTGACTCCGAGATCGAACATGACACCAAGCACGACGGTGATTGCAATGATCGGTAGTCCCGTGGTCAGCCAATGCGCGATCACTTTGCCGAGCACGATCGCCGCGAGCGGTTCACGCGTCAGCAGCAGCTGCTCGAGCGTGCCGTCGGCGTAGTCGTTGGCGAACAGGCGGTTCAGCGAAAGGATCGACGCGAGCAGCGCCGCGACCCAGACCACCCCCGGCGCGATCTGGCGCAGCGTGTTGATCTCCGGCCCGATCCCGAGCGGCACGAGCGTCACGACCACGACGAAGAACAGCAGCGTGTTGACGACATCGGCGCGCTGGCGAAACGCCAGCAAGAGATCGCGCCGTATGACTTCGCCGACGGCGGCGATCACGCTTGCCTCGCGAGCAGTGCGCTTTGGCCGTGTCCTGGCATCTCAGGCATGGCTCGCCGCCACGAGTTCGATGCGCTCGACGTTGCCGGGCAGCGTGACGTCCTGGTGCGTGGTGAACACGACAGTGCCGCCGCGCGCGACGTGCGTGCCGATCAATTCGGACAGTGCAGTGACCCCGCGGGAATCGAGCGCGGTGAACGGCTCATCGAGGATCCACAGGCGGGTCGCACCCGCGCAGCGCAGCCGTGCGAGCGCGATGCGACGACGCTGCCCTTGCGACAGCGTGCGCGCCGGACGATCTTCGAAGCCGGCCAGACCGAAATCACGCAACGCCTCGCGCACCGTCGCCCGATCGGCCGTCCAACCGGCGATCGCAGCGGAAACATGCACGTTCTCGGCCGGGGTGAGGTCGTCCTTTACTCCGTTGAGGTGACCGACGTAGGCGAGCTGTTCCCAGTAGGCCTCGCGCAGGCGCCGGATGTCCTGGCCTTCCCAGCGCACGCTGCCCGCCACCGGGGCCATGAGCCCGCACAGGATGCGCAACAGGCTCGTCTTGCCGCTGCCGTTTTCGCCCGCGACATGCAAGCAAGCGCCGGGCGCCACGCGCAAGGACAGGCCGCTGAAGAGCAGTCGATCTCCGCGTTGGCATTCGAGGTCGACGGCTTCGAGCATGCGAGGCGGCGCGACCCGCTGGCGCTCAATGCGAGGAGGCCGTCGCGCCGCTGGCGCCGATCGTCGTGTATGCGACGCCTGTCGTGACGAGCCCGCGTTGCGCGGTGACGCCGGTTGAGACCGCGCCCGACCAGCTGACTCCGTCGAGGCTCGAGAACACGTTGCCCGCGCTGTCGAGCGCGACGAACTGCGTGATGTAGGCGATCCCGACCAGGTCGCCGGCGCCGGGAATGCTTGTTGCGGCCCAGGTCGTGCCGCCGTCGATGCTGTACATCACGGAGCCCGCGTCGCCGACGGCGACCCACGTGTTGATCGCGGTGGTCGTGCTGCCCACGTTGTTGTTGAAATTGCCGTATGCCACTTTCTTCAACGCGGGCGTGCTCGGAACGGCACTGGCGGACCATGTGACCCCGGCGTCGGCGCTCACGACGATCGTTCCCCCGTCACCGACGGCGATGCAGCGGTCGGTCGAGCACGTGATGCCCTGCAGATTCGCTGTCGGGCCAGGCGCGTGCGTCGTCCACGTGACGCCGTCCCCGCTGTTCTGGGTAGTGCCCGAATCACCAACGGCGACGAAAACGCCCGCGAATACCGCGACGCCACGCAGAGTAGGCGAGCCAACGTTGAACGGAACGCCGGTGGTCCATGTGATGCCGTCCGGACTTACGACGACGCCGCCGCCGGCACCGACCCCGACAAGCCTCAGGCCCGGGGTGGTCAAGTTGCCTGCAAGCGTTGCAAAACCCGCGGCCGCAAAGAGATCGGTGTTGAATCCGGTCGGTGAGGCTTGTGCGAAGAAGTTGGACCCGTCGGTACTCGTCGCAATCGATCCGCCGGCGCCGACCGCGACAAACAATCCGGCCGGCAAACCGCCGGTGGAGCAAGTCGTGATGCCTGCATAACCCACGCCGTTGAAGTCGGCTGGCGGCGCCGAGCCGAGCACCCATGCGCCTCCAGCCGGGCGGGATGGCGCACCGAAGGTCGCCGTTCCCGGACCACCAGGCCCGGTGCCGGTGCGGCCATTGAGCGCGAAATACAGCGTGCGTCCATTGATGTTTCCGCAGAGGATGAACGGCGAGACGGCGCTGCGGACGATGTGGATGTCGGTGAGAAGCGTGAAGTTGTCGGTCGTCAGCCGCGAGTCGCTCGAGATGAACAACCAATAGTTGACCGCGGGATCATCGGCCCACGTGACGGTGACGACGCCGTCGCCAGGCGTGAGTTGCAAACCCGTCGGCGGCGGTGAAGCTTCATCTCCCGAATTGCCACAAGCGCCCAGCGTGGCCAGCGCGAGCAGCGCCGCCGCAACATCCCTGAATCGAATCATCGTTCCTCGAAGGCTTGCAGCGCCGCCTTGCGCGGCGCAGCCGCGAACGATATCACCGGCGGTCAGTCGTACCGGCCCAGCCTGACCATCGTTGTCCCGGGTTTGCGATGCACGAGCGACGGCATGACGAGCACGGTGTCGTCGTAAGGTGCCCGCCAGACAATATCGCCATCGAACGCGATCGGTGTCCCCGCATGCGCGATGACTTCGAGGCCGCTCCATGACTGCGCAAACCGGAATTGCGCGGTCCTCGCGACGACCGCCTCGGTGACGCGAACGACACGTTGGCGCTCGGGTAACGGGCGACGTAACTCGCGCGCGATCGACGCATCGTCGAACGCGCCGGTCGTGCGCAGGAACCGCAGCGTGGTATCGATCGCCACGTCCACCGCGTCCCTTTCCCAGTGCTGGCCACACTCGATCAGCGCCGCCTTGCGGGGGCTGGCCGGATCGCCGAAGCCGCCGCGCTCGATCATGCGCACGCCCGCGGGATGCCCGGTGTCGATCAAGAGGTCGCCAGGGACGCCGATTGCGCGCGCGAACTCGACACCCTTTTCGATCGTCCCGCACACCATGATCGGCCGGCAGGGTTCGTGCATCGAATGCAGGTCGAGCAGGAAATCGGCGCTGTCGACGTACGGCGCAAGTGCACGCGCGCGCCGCAACTCGAGCGAGTCGCGCGTGCCGTACAACACGTCATCGGCCCAGACACGGTTGTAGTCCTCGTCGATATACCGCGAGCGATCCGGGTCGCCGAAATCGAAGCGTTCGAAGGCGGTGACGTTTGCAAACGCGGCCACGAGCGCACCGCGCAACGGGCGCAGCGAACCGCGCAGCAGTTGCGCGAGAGCAATTGCGCCGCTGAATTCATTGCCATGCGTAAGCGCCTGCACCATCACGCGCGGTCCCGCGCGCCCGGAATCGAACACGTGCACATAGTCGACGCCCGTGTTCGATTGCCGGAACGGCGTGATATCGGGCGGCTGGATTTCGATCCGGTATCGGCTCATGCCGTGCGTTGCGCTGCCGCCGCGGCGTAATCGCGCACGGCCTCGATCAGTCGCGTGAGGTTCGCGCGCAACGCGGCGTACCCGGAACTTTTGGCGCGCGTCCCCAAGTCGAGATAGAGACGTTTGTTCACCTCGATCTGCAGGCTGTGGCGGCGCGCGGCCGGGTCTGAATAGGCGCGCACCAGTTCAACGCCCTTGTACGGATCGTTGACCGTGACGTCGTAGCCGAAGGCGGCTAGCGTCGCGCGCACGAATTGCGTGAAGCCGGGCTCGCAGCTCGTGCCGTCCCGGTCGCCAAGCACGAAGTCCGCGCGCGCCTTGCCGGCGCCGCCTTCGCCCATCTTGCCGCTCACGGCGTTCATCGAGTGGCAGTCGATGTGGAAGACCGCGCCGAAGCGATCATGGGCAGCGTCCATCAGCCTGCGCAACGCCGTGTGATACGGCGCATGCATCCGCTCGATGCGCGCGGTTATCTCGTCGGCCTTGAGCCGCCGTCCGTAGATCGGCCGGCCGTCGTCGAGCGTGCGCCAGACGAGCGCCTTGCCGATCTGCGCCTTGCCGCTCGGCACGTATTCGTGCGGCCATGGCTCCGCGAGCAACTCGAGATCGACATCGCCGCGATGCCGGTTCGGATCGAGATAGGTGCGCGGGAACTGCGCGGAGAGCAGCGGAATGCCGAGCTCCGTTGCGGGCAGGTACAGATCGTCGACAAAGCTGTCTTCGCCGTCGCGCAGGTCGTACTCGCTGACGATCGCGTCGAAGTCGGCAGGAAACTGATGGCCGGAATGCGGCGAATCGAGAACCACCGGTGCCGCGGGGTCGGCAGGTCCATCGATACGCAGGACGTTCGCGCTCATTTCGCCGCGGCCCTCAGGCGTGATGGCAGACGGCCTCGATGTTGTTGCCGTCGGGGTCGATCACGAACGCACCGTAGTAGTTGGCGTGGTACTGCGGACGCAGTCCGGGTGCACCGTTGTCCTTGCCACCGGCCTCGAGCGCCGCTGCGTGAAAGCGCTGCACCTGTTCGCGATCGAGCGCGGCAAACGCGAGATGCACGCCGGTTTGCGGCGCGCCCAGCGCACCGAACCAGAACTGCGGCTTGCCGTCGCGACCCATCATGGCCCAGCCGTCCCCCTGAGCCAGCACCGTAATGCCGAGCGGCGCGAGTGCCTGCATGTAAAACGCCTTGCTGAGCGCGAAGTCGCGCACGTTGTAGCCTATGTGGTCGAGGATCATGAGACGAACTCCTGGGCGCGAATGAGCATACCCGCGGCGTGCGCGGTGCGGTCGCGCGTCAGGCGAAGAGCAGCGTCGCCGCGCCGAGTGCGATGAACAATCCCGCGGCGATCCAGCGCATGATCTTGAGATTGACGCGCTGTGCCAGCACGTCGCCGAGCCAGACAGCGGGCACGTCGGCCAGCATCATGCCGAGCGTCGTGCCGGCAACCACGGGCACGAGCGTGTCGAACCGGGCCGCCAGCGCCACGGTTGCGAGTTGCGTCTTGTCGCCCATCTCGACGAAGAAGAACGTGATCACGGTCGTGCCGAAGGCGCTGCGACTCGAGTACTCGCGCGCGGTGTCGAGCTTGTCGGGAACCAGCGCCCAGATTCCGAAAGCGAAGAACGCCAGCGCGACGATCCAACGCAGCGTCTGCGGCGATGCGAGCGTCGCCAGCCAGGTGCCGACCCATCCTGCCAGGAAATGGTTTGCGAGTGTGGCGACGAGGATGCCCAGGATGATCGCTGTCTTGCGCTTGAGCCGCGTCGCAAGCACGAACGCGAGCAATTGCGTCTTGTCGCCCATTTCGGCAAGGGCGACCAGCGCGGTCGAGATCAGGAATGCTTCCAAACGGCAATGGCAGCGACGTCGCGCGGCTGCCTGCTGATGAGCGTCGCGAAAGAGCGCGGCGGCCGGGTCAGGACCCCGAGTTCTCCATCTGCGACTGCAGGTAGTTCTGCAGGCCTACCTTGTCGACCAGGTCCAGCTGGGTCTCGAGCCAGTCGATGTGCTCTTCGGTGTCGTCCAGGATCGATTCGAACAGCTCGCGCGTGATGTAGTCGCCCGCCTGTTCGCAACGCGCGATCGCCGATTTGACCGCGCCGTGAGTGAGACGCTCGAGGCTCAGGTCGATGCGCAGGATTTCCGGAACATCCTCGCCGATCGAGATCTTGCCGAGGTCTTGCAGGTTGGGAAGGCCTTCGAGAAACAGCACCCGCTCGATGATGCGGTCGGCGTGCTTCATCTCGCCCAGGGACTCCTTGTAGACCTTGTCGGCGAGACGCGTGAGACCCCAGTTTTTCAGCATGCGTGCATGCAGAAAGTACTGGTTGACCGCAGTGAGTTCGTTCTTCAGCTGCCCGTTTAGCAGCGCAATGACTTGCGGGTCGCCTTGCATGTCGGTCCACCGGGTTTGGTGGCCGCAACCCTAAACCGGTCAGGCAGGCGCCGCAAGCCGCGAGACTTCGCGGGAGTGAACCGGCGTGGCCGCTGTTTCGATCAGCAGTTCCTGCGCCATCTCGCGGCAGCAGCCGCAGCCCGTGCCGACGCCAAGGGAGGCGGCCAGTTCATCAAGGCTAGTGGCGCCTTCACGCACCGCTTCCTTGATCTGGCGATCGCTCACGGCAGCGCAGATACAAACAAACATGCCCTCGACTCCGGGTCCAACGCTGAAGCTTTGAAGGAAGAGACTCGATTGTAGATGAGAATATCTTGCATTTGCAAGCGCGTATCATTTGCGCCGGAATGGGGCTTTTTCGACACATCTGCCGGCCTTCGCTGACGCGCACTTGGGATCCACGCGGCCGTCGGACGCAGAGCGCTGGCCCGCCGGACGGGTCAAACCCGACATCGGCACCCGTCCGGGTCGCCGACTGTCTGCACGGTATCTACGCTGTCGATTCGAAACCCCTGCAAGGCTCGCAAAATGCGCCGTCCTCTGGCTGCCCTGTTCGTCTCCGCACTCGCTGTCGGTTGTGGCGGCGACGGCAACCCGCCAAGCGCCTCGATCGGGTCACCGAACCCGCCGGCCGCGCTCAATTTTTCGCTGCGATTTTTCGGAACCGGCGGCGGCGACATCGATCGCGTAAAGATTCCCTTGCTCGCCAGCAACGGCACATCGCGCCCTGCCAACATCGGCGCGACCGACCTGACGCTCGAGTTCTGGGTCAAGGGCAATGCGGCCGACAATCCGACCAGCCCGTGCACGGTCGGCGCGAACGCGCGCGGCGCCTGGACCGGCGGCTCGGTGGTCATCGACCGCGACATGATGGGCGACGGTGATTTTGGCGACTACGGCGTCGCGTTGTTCAATGGCCAGGTCGCGTTCGGCGTTGCGCACGGGACGGGTGGAACGACCGCGTGCGGCGGACGCAACGTCCTCGATGGCGCCTGGCATCACGTCGCGGTCACGCGCCGCTTCTCCTCGGGTGAACTGAGGATCTTCGTCGATGGCGCGCAGGATGTTCTCGTGGGCGATACGAGCAATGACATCAGCTACAACCCGGCGCACGCGAACCCCGCGCCGAACGATCCATTCCTCGTGCTGGGCGCTGAAAAATTCGACACGGGTCCCGGCCACGCGTTCAAAGGCCTGATCGACGAACTGCGACTGTCGAACGTCGTGCGCTACACGGGCAATTTCGTCGCCCCGAGCGCGGCGTTCGTTGCGGACACCGGCACCGCCGCGCTCTATCACTTCGATGAGCCGAGCGGCACCGACATCATCGACGCGTCCAACAGCAACGCCAGCCCCGGCGTGCTGATTCCCGCGGCGAGCGGCGCCGCAAGCCATCGATCCACCGATACGCCGTTCTAGTGCCGTTCTGAGCTGCCTAGTCCCACCAGTCACCTGACACACGCCGGATATGGACAGCAATTGCGGCTGAATCTCGGCGTTCACTAATCCGTCCGGGGGTTTTCCGCGTGAACGTACCCGCCTAAGCTCCCACGGTGCTCAACCTGCCCTTTCTCCACGAGCTCACGCCAAATGTCATCGCCGCGCTGG
>Ga0335076_10001893_pt1 | contig 20541 bp, 19 predicted proteins | sample Lox_Sample_25_FD_206717 | JGI IMG/M metagenome (GOLD analysis project Ga0335076, IMG submission 206717) | Soil microbial communities from Loxahatchee National Wildlife Refuge, Florida, United States - Lox_Sample_2.5 | ecosystem: Environmental > Terrestrial > Soil > Wetlands | place: USA...
GTTGCTGCGCAACCGCTGACGCCGCCAAGGACGAAGGCGCTGCGCGCCTTCGCCTTAGAGATGTGCGATGACCGCTTTGGCGGCGTTGGTGATGCTCACATCGGTGGCGGAGACGCTGATCGCCTCGTTGTACCACTGATCGACCGCCTGCATGAGGACGAGGCTGCCGCGCTTTCTGAGATCGGCGCCGACAATCGCCTCGAGCGAGCGCAGCCGGGCGAAGAATTTGCGGGTTGCCGCCTTGCGCCGCTCATCCACCGATTGGGCCGTGGCCGGACGCGGCGGCGGCGCATTGGGACGCGGCGGCGGCGCGGCGGGACGGGGCGCCTGCCCGGCGCTCGGAATCGGGGTAGCAAGCCGCGGCGCCGCCGGCGCCGGCTTTGCCGCCGGGACGGCTGGTTTTTTGACCGGGACCGGCTTTTTCGCCGGGGCCGCCGCCTTCTTGGCGGGCGGCGCTTTCTTCTTCTTCGGGGCGGATTTCTTCGCGGCGTCCATGCGCTTGGGCGCCGCGGAGGCCATGGCCATGGGCTTCGTGCCGGCTTGTCCGGCGTTCTTTCCGGCCGCTCGCGTGCGACGTTTCATAAGCGTCCTCCAAGGCCCTGTAAGGCCGCCATAAAATTGGAACCCGGCCCACCTTTGAGCAAGTGAAAAGCGCAGGACATGCACCCGGCCCGGTGAGGTAAAGATCAGCCGCCATTTTGTTCACTTTGTGTTCCAGATTTTTTTCGCCGCGGCGGCTTGAGTGCAGAAGTTGGCGCGAAGGGCATCCCGAGAACCGTCGAGACCCTTGCCAGCTTGCCCGGAAAACGGGCGCCGACCTCGGGTCTTTCCCTCGCGATTCTATCCACCGCCTCCGCCTCAGCCCATTCCATGCTGGACCCTCTGCTGGCGCCATGTCACATCAGATAACAAGCGAAGGCCGCTCGCCATCCGCCGGTAAACACGGACATCACAGGCATCGGGCAGAAGCATGCGCAGGGTCATGGTGTGGGATGCGCCGACGCGGCTCTTCCATTGGCTCGCCGCCGCTCTCGTCGTGGCCGCCTATGGCACTTGGCGATTGAACTGGATGGATTGGCATGCCTGGATCGGCGACGCCCTGCTGGCGCTGCTGATCTTCCGCGTGCTCTGGGGCATTCTCGGCAGCGAGACGGCGCGATTTTCCACCTTTGTCGCTGGACCGCGCCGGGTCGCCCTCCACCTCGCCCGCGCCTTGCGCCGCGAGCCCGACCGCCAGATCGGCCACAACCCGGCCGGCGGTTGGATGGTGATGCTGCTTCTCGCCCTGATGCTCGGTGAGACGCTGACCGGCATCTACGTCAACAATGACGTCGCCGATGAGGGTCCACTGACCGAGTTGGTGCCGGCGCCCATCGCCAATCTGATCACCGATCTGCACAGCATCCTGTGGCAGGCGCTGGTGGCCGCAGTCGCGCTGCACCTCGCGGCAATCGTGGTCTATGCCGTGGCAAAGCGCCAAAACCTCGTGCTGCCCATGATCACCGGCCGCAAGCGCCTCCCCGAGACCACCGGGCAACCGCGACTGGCAGGTCCGGCGCGCGCGCTACTGCTCTTCGCCTGCGGCGCAGCTGCCGCGGCGGCGCTGACCAACCTGCTTTAAGCGGCCTCAGCCCTTGGGCGGCATCACCTGGCCGCGGATCTCGCCGGCGGGATGATCCTTGGTGTGCAGATTGATGTACCAGTCCCCGGCAGCGAACTGCTTGGCCTGGTCTGGGGTGAGCGTCGCCTCGCCCTTGAACGGGCTCTCAGGCGGGGTTCCCTTCTTGCTCAGCCAGACCACCACCGGCCCGTTCTTGCCCTCGGCGCCGTTGTGAAAATGCGCCATCGTCGCCGGGCTCGACAGGCCGCTATAGGTGATCGACCAAGTGACAACGCGGGTGCTCGGGTCATAGGTGAGATCGGCTGTACCGCTGCCGCTGGTCTGAACCGCCGGCACCTGTTGTGCGCCGCTCAGCGGTACCGTGAAAGTCTCCGGCGCGGCCTGCGCCCGGGCGCCCCAGGCGATGAGCCCGAGCCCGACCAAAACAACAGCGTTCCGTCGCGACAGTCCACTCATGGTTCCCTCCTTGATTGCAGCCGTTTCAACCGTTCCGATGATAACAAGTCCCGCCGCCGAGGCCGGAGTAACGAACGCGCGATTTCAAGGACTTAGACGAGCGTGGTGCAAAACGTTTCGGTAGCGATGCCCCTCGGCGACCACTCGCGGTAAGGGAGTTCTTAAGCGCCCGTGAGGATAATACGGCTCCCTTCGACGGCCCAGGGCGCCACGCCCCTGCCGCTTTCGTCCACGCGGACGCCGGGCCGAATAGAACAGCCATCGCGATGAAAAGGCTCAGGAATGATCCGTCGCTTCCATAATCTCCCGCTCTCTCTGAAGCTTCAATCGCTCGTTTTCGTGGCGCTTCTCGCGCTCATCCTGATCGTCGGCATGGCCGCCTGGCAGGAGCGGACACGCATGATGGAAGATCGCATCACCGAGATCCACGTGCTGACCGAGGCCGGCGTGGGCCTCGCCACGCATTTCCAGCAGCTGGAGGCCGAGGGCAAACTCACCCACGATCAGGCTTGGCAGCAGTTCCATGATGCGCTCGGCGGCTTGCGCTATGACAACGGCAATTACCTCTTCGTCTACACGATGGACGGCACGCAGCGCGTGATGCCGGCGCAGCCCAAGATCGAGGGCACCAACCGCATCAACCTCCAGGATCCGACCGGGCTTTATTTCGTGCGCGACATGATCGCCATCGCCGAGCGCGGCGGTGGCGTCGGCCATCTGCTCTATCCGCGGCCGGGGACGACGGCGCCGGTACCGAAGGTCAATTACATCCTTCCGTTCAAGCCGTGGAACATCTTCATCGCCACCGGCCTCTTCGTCGACGACATCGATGCCGCCTTCTACGCCGCGCTGTGGCAGCTGGGCGCGATCTCCGGCGCCATCGCGCTGGCAACGGCGCTCATCGCTTGGCTGCTGAGCCGGAGCATCGCCCGCCCGCTCGGCGGCATCGAACGGGCAATGTCGGCGCTCGCCGCCGGCGATCTCGACGTTACCGCCGCCGCGGAAGACCGCACCGACGAGATCGGCCGCATGGCGCGCTCGCTCGAGGTTTTCCGCCACAACGCCATGGAGAAGCTGCAGCTTGAGCAGCAGCGGCTGGAAGCCGAGACGGGCACACGCGCGGAACGGCAACGCCTCATGCTCGAGCTTGCTGAGCGGCTCCAGCAGAAGATCGGCGGATTGGCGGAAGCGCTCCGGGGCGCATCCACCGGGCTCAGGACCACGGCGGAGACGATGAATTCCGCCACCGGGCAAAGCGAGACCCGCTCGGACGCGATCGGCGCCGCGGTCGCTCAGACATCGACGAATGTCGAAACCGTCGCCTCGGCGGCGGAGGAACTCGCCACCTCGATCCACGAGATCGGCCGGCAGGTCGCGCAATCCACGGAGATCGCGACCAAGGCGGTCGCCGATGCCGAACGTACCGATCAGCTGGTTCAGCGCCTGGCGAGCTCGGCGCAAAAAATCGGCGACGTGGTGCGCCTCATCAACGAGATCGCCGGCCAGACCAATCTGCTGGCGCTCAATGCGACGATCGAGGCGGCGCGCGCCGGTGAAGCGGGCAAGGGCTTTGCCGTCGTCGCCTCGGAGGTGAAGGTCCTCGCCAACCAGACCGCCAAAGCGACCGAGGAGATCGGCGGGCAGGTCGTGCAGATCCAGCACGCCACCACCGAGGCCGTCTCGGCGATCAACGGCATCGCCGCGACGATCCGCGAGGTCAGCGAAATCGTTACCGCGATTGCCGCAGCGGTCGCGCAGCAAGGCGCCGCGACCGGCGAGATCAGCCGCAACGTGCAACAGGCGGCACGCGGCGCACGCGAGGTGACGGAGAACATCGCGGGCGTGCGCGATGCGGTGAAGCGCGCCGGCAGCGCTTCCGGCGAGGTGCTGACCGCAGCCAACCAGCTCGCCGGCCAATCGCAGCTCCTCGCGCAGGAGATCACCCAGGCCATCGCCGACATCCGCGCAGCTTGAGCGGCGTTCGGCTCCGCCGGCATTTCTGTCGCAGCGGTTGAGTCGTCGGCTCCTGCGCTGACGCGCCAATGCCGAGCGTGCGTGCGCATGCGCGTCGACCTCGGGAGGGGTCGAGACTCGGCGTGCAATTGGGCATAGGCTGATCCCGAAATTGAACCGAAGCGGGAGCCAGTCCATGGAACTCGGCCTTTTCACGATGCCTTCCCATCCGCCCGAAAGAAGCCTCTATGACGGGCAGCAATGGGACCTGCAGGTACTGCGCTGGGCCGACGAGCTGGGCTTCAGCGAAGCCTGGATCGGCGAGCATCACACCGCACCCTGGGAGCCCCATCCCGCGCCGGATCTGCTGGTCGCGCAAGCGCTGATGCAAACCAAGAAGATGCGCATCGGTCCCGGCGGTTTCCTCCTGCCCTATCATCACCCGGCGGAGCTCGCCAATCGCGTCGCGATGCTCGACCACTTGTCGGAAGGCCGGCTCAATTTCGGCGTGGCGGCCAGCGGGCTGCCCAGCGACTGGCAAATGTTCAATGTCGATGGCATGTCCGGCGTCAACCGCGACATGACGCGGGAATCGCTCGACATCATCCTGAAGCTGTGGAGCGCCACCGAGCCCTTTCATTACGAAGGCAAGTTCTGGAAGGTCGACCGGCCGGGCGACATGCTGGGCGTGCTACGGCCGCACCTCAAGCCGTTGCAGACGCCGCACCCGCCGATCGGCGTCGCCGGCCTTTCCAAGAACTCGGATACGCTGAAACTCGCCGGCGAGCGCGGCTTCATTCCGATGAGCCTCAATCTCAACCCGGCTTACGTCGCGAGCCATTGGGACAGCGTCGAGGTCGGCGCGCGCCGCAGCGGCCGCCAACCCAGCCGCCGCGAGTGGCGCATCGTCCGCGAGGTCTTCGTCGCCGATAGCGACGAGGAAGCGTGGCGGCTGTCCGTCGGCAACATGATGGGACGGATGTATGGCGACTATTTCCTGCCGCTGCTCGGCGCTTTCGGCTTCAAGGAATTCCTGAAGCATCGGCCGGACGTCGCCGACAGCGACGTCACGCCCGAGTATTGCGGCAAGCACAACTGGGTCGTCGGCTCGCCGCGGACCGTCGCCGAGCGGCTCGAGCAGATCCATGACGAACTCGGCGGGTTCGGCACCCTCCTGCTCTTCTGCTTCGATTACGCGGAGAACCCCAAAGCCTGGCTCCACTCCATGGAGCTTTTGGCCAAGCAAGTCATGCCCAAGCTCGCGCATCTCTAAGGCGAATGCGCTCTGCGCATTCGTCCTTGGCGGCGACAGCGGTTGCGCAGCAACCGCGAGAGCCGCTTGGCTCCAGCTAGCCTCGACCGCCCCCTCACCGGGCGACCTCGCTGCTCGAGGTCGCCTAGAGCCGGCGGCGATAGAGCGCGATGAGACGCTCCCAGTGGCGCTCGGCGCTGGGCTTGTCGTAGATGCGGCGCTGCGGGAAGGCGAAGCCGTGATGGACGCCGGGATAGATCTCGAGCTCGCCCGGGTTGCCGGCGGCTTGGAACAAGCGGCGCAGTTCCTCGACCATCGGCATGGGCGCGAGATCATCGTGCTCGGCGCAGGCGATGTAGAGCTCGCCCTTGGCTTCGCCGAGATTGAGATGCGGGCTTTCGACGGCATCGCTGACGAGCCAGGTGCCGTAGAACGATGCGGCGGCGCCGATGCGGTCGGGATAGCGCGCCGCGGCGGCGAGCGCGTAGGGTCCGCTCATGCAATAGCCGTGACATCCGACCGGGCCGCGCTTCGCATGGTCTCGGCCGTCGACGAAGCGGAGCATCGCCGCGACATCCTCCATTACCGGCGGAATGGTCATCTTGGTGCGAACCGCGCGCATGCGTTTATGCTCGGCGCTGCCATGCTCGAGCACATCCGGCCCGTACATCGTGTCGCGCCCATGGCGGTAGTAGAGATTGGGAAGCAGCACGCAATAGCCGATGCTGGCGAGCCGGCGCGTCATGTCGCGCAGCTCCTCGCGGATGCCCGGCGCATCCATCAGGAACAGCACCGGCGGATAAGGGCCGCCGCGCTCGGGGCGGCAAATGAAGGTCTCCATCGCGCCATCCGCCGTGGCGATATCCAGCGTTTCCTCGATCACCGGCCCCTCCCGTTGCGTTGCTCGTCGCGTTGCCCCGCAGCTTAGCCGCGCGCCGAATCGATGTGAATTCGCTTGCGGAAGGCGCCGCCGGGCGCTGCAATGCCTCTGCAAGCAGGGAGAGAAGACGATGAAGGCGGTGCTGCTGACCGGCCATGGCGGGCCGGAGATGCTGCGTTACGGCGATGCGCCTGACCCTGTCGCGGGACCCGGCGAGATCGTGGTCGACATCCACGCGGCGAGCGTCAATGCGGCGGATTACAAGGTCCGCCGCGGCACGGGCCGCTACAGCGATATCCGCTTCCCCCACATCCTGGGCCGCGATTTCTCAGGTGTGGTCAGCGCGCTGGGGCCCGGCGTCGCCGAGTTCGCCATCGGTGATAGGGTGTTCGGCGTGACGGACCAGGGCAAGGAAGGCGCCTATGCCGAGAAGATCGCCATCAAGGCGGCGATCGTCGCGCGCAAGCCCACCTGGCTCGGCCATGTCGAGGCGGCCGCCCTGGGGCTCATCAGCCTCACCGCGCTTTGGGCGCTCGAGGACACGGCGCGCCTTCGCGCCGGCGAGACCATCCTGATCCAGGGCGGCGCCGGCGGCGTTGCCGGGTTTGCCATCCCGCTGGCAAAGCATCTCGGCGCCACCGTCATCACCACGGCCAGCGCGCGCAATCACGACTATGTCCAGGGGCTCGGCGCGGATCGGGTGATCGATTACGAGGCGGCGGATTTCACCACCACGGTTCGCGACTGCGACGTCGTGTTCGACACCGTCGGCGGCGATGTGCAACTCCGCTCCTACACCGTGCTGAAGCCGGGCGGGCGGCTGGTCTGGATCGCGCCGGCGCCGGAGGGATCGAAGCCGCCGCGCCGGGATGTCGAGGTCCTGCGCCCCGCGGTCACCCGCGACCGCGCCCATCTCGAACGCATGCTGGCGCTGCTCGAGCAGGGGGCGATTCGGCCGCCGGCGATCACCCGCTTCACGCTCGCCAACGCGGCCGAGGCGCACCGCATCAGCGAGGGGCGCCATCTCCGGGGCAAGCTCGTCTTCGAGGTCCGCTGATCGCGAGGCCTCAGCCAGCGCATCGGCAAACGGGCGGGACAAGCTGCTCAAAGTCTCGCGCCAGCCGGCGACCTTCGCCGCCCGGCCCCGGCTCATCTCCGCTCTCCCGCCCCGCCGCTTCGCGCTCGAACTCGGCGGCAAGATCGAAGAGCGCCGCGACGATGATCGGGTCACGCGCGGTCAGCGCGAGCCGGCGAAAGAAAGCCGCTTTCTTGCGCAATTGATCCGGCGACATCGAAGATCACCTCTCCTACCTCTATCGCGTGTGGACCAGACGTGCGACGGTCTGGGTCAGGGCGGTTGCGTCGAGCGGTTTCGTGAACACGGCCTCAGCACCGAAGGCCTGCATCGCCTTGAGCACGAAACCGTCGGCGCTGCGGTCGCTGCCGCTGATGGCAATGACGGGAAGCGTCGGAAAAGCCTGTCGCAGGCAACGCAGCAACTCGATGCCGTCCATGTCCGGCATATAGATATCGGTTATGATCAGGCTGACGGGCTGGTGCTCGATATAGCCGAGAGCGGCGGTCGCCTTGTCAAACCCCACGGCCGCGTAGCCGCTACGCGTTAGAATCGTCTCGACGAGCTCGAGATGATCCGGGTTGTCGTCGATAACGACGATGGCAGGCTGCGTGTCTGTGGGCATGCCAATATGAAGCGAAAGATCGCGCGCCGGGGAAAGTGGGCAAAGGGCTAGCAGATGCGTGCATCGGTATGGGAACCCACCAGCGGCAGGCCAATGCGGCCATACCTTTGATCTTCCGCCCCCATACCGGGCGCTTGCCGTCCGGACGCGGCGATTGGGGTAAGCTCATGGCGGTCGAGGCGATAGAATGACGCAGGACGTGCTGCAGTTCAGCCTCTATTTCCTGCAGAACGTCGCGCTCCTGGTGCTGGGCGTGCTCGGCTATGGCTGGCTCCGCGAACCGCTGTCGGCCTGGCCGCGCTGGGTGCGGGAACCGATCGAAGGCCTGATCTGCGCCGCCCTTGCCTTGCTGGCGATGGCCGATCCGCTGTGGGCGCGCCCGGGCATCCAGATCGATCCTCGTTACGCCATCATCATGCTCGCCGTGCTGTTCGGGGGCCCGGTCGCCGGCGGCGTCGCGGCTTTCATCGCCGCTGCCGCCCGGTTCTGGATCGGCGGCTTCGCGGCCCCGGTCGGCATCATCTTCATTGCGGCGACCTATCTCGCAAGCTGGACTCTGAAAGCGCGCCTCGCCGCGGCCAGAATCGCGCCGAGCTATCGGCATGTCGCGCTTCTCGCCGTCGTGGTCACCGGCGCCATCCTGCTGACGGATATCGTCCTCGACCGTTCGGCCGCGGTCCTGTCGTCCGGCGTCTTGATCAGCGCCATGTCGATGCTTGTCGTCGGCGCCGTCATGGTGCGCATCGAGCGCGCACGCCTGCTCGAGCAGGAGATGGCCGAGCGCGAAGCGCGTTTCCGATCGATCATCGACAATCTTCCCGACGCCTTGGGATTGAAGGACCACGACGGGCGCATCCTTCTCGTCAACAAGGCCTATGAGCGAGCCTGCGGCTTGCCGGCGAGCGAGCTGCTCGGCGAGAACATCAAGCGCGTCTGGGACATCGTCAGCGCACCGCCGGGCTTCTCCCAGATCGACCGCGCGGTCTGGCAGACCGGCGAGACCTGCCGCTCGCCGCCGATGTATGTGACCCGCCCGGACGGAAACCATTGGGTCGTCGTCACCAGCTTTCCCATACGCAACGCCGCGGGAAAGTTCGAGACGATCGGCGCGCTCGTGACGATTGTCACCGAGCTGTGGGAAGCGCGCCAGGAGCTCGAGCGGCGCCAAGCGATGATGCAGCGCCATCGCCGGGCGCTCATCGCCTGCATGCGCGCCAGCGCCGACATGGACCGCCCGATCGCCGAGGCCATCCGCGCCGTGACCGAGATCGCGGCCGAAGCCATGGAAGTCGAGCGCGTCAGCGTCTATCAGCACGATCGCGTCCGCGATCAGGCGCGATGCGTCGATCTCTGGGAACGCAGTCTCGAACGGCACAGCGACAATTCGCGCTATCTCCTAAACCCCTTCGAGCGGTTGGTCGAGGATCTCGACCGTGAGCGCGTTCTCGCCATCGAGGATTTGCTCGGAGATACGCGCTTTTCCAGCGAGGCGGAGACTCTGGCAAAACTCGGCACGCGCTCGACGATTATCGCCGCCATTCACGCCGGCGGACAGATGCAAGGCACGGTGTCTTTCGCCCATGTCGGCGCGGTTCGACAATGGACCGCCGAGGAGCAAGCCTTCGCCCGCTCGGTCGCCGATCTCATCGCGCTGATGATGCTGATGGCCAGGCACCGTGAAACCCTTGCCGCGCTCGATCTCGTCAGGGACGCGATCTACGTCGAGCGCGAGAATGGCGAGATCATCTATGCCAATCGCCCGGCGCTGCGTCTCTGCGGATCGAGCGATGCCGGTGCGATGTCCTTTGCGGGTCAGCTGCCGCCCTCGGTCACCCCTCCCCGCCCGGCCGAGCCGCTGCGCGGCGATCGCGACATGCTCGAGCTGAGCTGGCGCATCAACGGCACCGACAAGGATCTGCAAATCCGCCGCGTGCGGTTGCCCGATGGCGGTTCGATCGCCGTGATCGAGGATGTCACGCTGCAGAAGGCCGAGGAGCGCGACCGCCAACGCCTGCAGCAGCACCTGCAGCAATCGAGCAAGATGGAGGCGATCGGACAGCTCGCCGGCGGCATCGCCCACGACTTCAACAACCTGCTCGGCGCCGTCATCGGCTTTGCGCGCTTTCTCGAGCAGGATCTGCCGCAGGACTCCCCGCAATATCAGTTCGCGCGCCGCATCCTGAACGCCTGTTACCGGGGCCGGGACCTGGTGAGCCAGATCCTCGCCTTCACGCGCCCGCCGACTCTGGAGCGACGTGCCATCGACCTGCGCGCCGTGGTCCAAGAGAGCCGCGATCTGCTGGCCGGCTCGCTGCCGCCGACGACGCGGCTCACGCTCGCGCCGTGCGAGACGCCGCTTTTGGTCCAGGGTAACGAAACGCAGCTTGCGCAGATCGTGGTCAATCTCTGCATCAATGCGCATGACGCCTTGGGCGGACGGCCCGGCGAGATCGATATCCGTCTGTCGCGCGCCGACCCGGCCGCGCCCGAGCGGAACCGGCCGATGGTTCTTGGCCGGCTGCTCGAGGGCCGATGCTATGCCCGTCTCGATATCAGGGATACCGGTTCCGGCATTCCCGACGAAAACCTCGAGCGCATCTTCGAGCCGTTTTTCACCACCAAGGAGCGCGGTCGCGGCACCGGGTTGGGGCTGGCGGTCGTCCATGGCCTCGTCCACTCGCACGAGGGCGCGTGCAGCATTGCCAGCAAGCCCGGTCGCGGTACCTGTTTCTCGGTCTATCTGCCGCTCGCCGAGGCGGCGCTCGACGAGCCGCCGAGGCAGCATAAGCAAGGGGACCTTCGTGGCCGCGAACGCGTGCTCGTTGTCGATGACGAGATCGACATCACCGATATGTTATCAATCGGCCTCGAGCGCTTGGGCTACGAGGTCGCAGCGCTGGACGATCCGGCGGAGGCCGTCGAAATCGTCGCCGAAGCGCCGGAGCTCTGGGACGTGGTCGTCACCGACCACCTCATGCCAAATCTCAATGGCCTTGAGTTAGGCTCCAAACTCAAGGGGTTACGAGCCGATCTTATCGTCATTCTCTGCACCGGACTGAACGACGGCACGATCGAAGAGCGGACCCGGCTGCGCGGTATCGACGCCTTTTTCCCGAAGCCGGTCGAGCCTGAGCAGATCGCCGCCACCATCTGCCGCCTCAAGGGGCGCTAGGACCAGCGCCGGCGCGGTGCCGGTTTTTGTGACCAAAGCAAGTCCGGGTGTGGCATATTTTTGACCGCTACTCGCGTGGCCAACCAGCGCTCGCGTGGCCTATGCGCTCAGTCGTGGCGGACGACCACCCTCTCTATCGCGAAGCCCTGCGCTTGCGGTTGGAACGCATGTGGCCCGACAGCGCGGTGACAGAAGCGGGAGCGCTCGACGAGCTGCTCGGGCTGCAGGAGACGCTTTCCGGCGCAGTCGATCTGATCCTGCTCGATTTGCGCATGCCAGGCCTCGAGGACGGGGCGGCCGTGGGTCGCGTGGTCGCGGCCTTTCCGAGCGCGGCGGTGGTACTGATGTCGGGCTCGGCCGGTGCCGAGGATGTCAAAAAAGCGGTGCAGGCCGGCGCGCGCGGCTTTCTGCCGAAGACCATGCAGCCGGATCTCTTCGCCTCCGCGCTGGCCATGATCGTCGATGGCGGCACCTATCTTCCGGCCGAAATCCTCCATCCTGAGCCGCTGCTCGGCGACCCGCCGCTGCGATCGACGCTCCATCCCGATATCATCGATCGTTTGACGCCGCGCGAAAGGCAGGTGCTGGTGCGGCTCGCGACGGGGGCGCCGAACAAGGAGATCGGGCGCGAGCTCGGCCTTGCCGACGTCACGATCAAGCTGCATGTGCGCCAGATCCTCAAAAAGATCGGCGCGCGCAACCGCTCCGAAGCGGCGGTCATCGCTACGAAATCCGGCCTGATTTGAGTCCTGTTGCGCAGCAGCAAATGGCGGCGCGGCGGCGCTCGTTGCCACGAACCGGCAAAAGGCAGACAATGCCGCTTGGCGCCGGCAACCGCAGCACGTCGGTCAAAAAGAGCGCCGAAAACAGGGAGGTCGCTTATGGCAGTTACCGACAATCCGTCGGTCGCGCTGCCCGAGGCCGTCCATCGCGCGCAGCTGCGGCGGGCGGTCATCGCCAGCACGGTCGGCACCACCATCGAGTGGTACGATTTTCTCCTCTACAGCACCGTCACCGGCCTTGTCTTTGGTAAGCTGTTCTTTCCCCATTCGGATCCACTTGTGGGCGTGCTTGAGGCCTTCGCCATCTATACCGTAGGCTTCATCGCCCGGCCGATCGGCGCGGCCATCTTCGGTCACTACGGCGACCGCATCGGCCGCAAAGGGGCCCTGATCGCGACCTTGCTCATTACCGGCATCGCCACCTTCGCCGTGGGCCTCGTCCCCACCTATGCATCGATCGGTATCTGGGGCGCGGTGATCCTGACGATCATCCGCTTCATCCAGGGGATCGGTGTCGGCGGCGAATGGGGCGGCTCGGTGCTGCTCTCGATGGAGTGGGCGCGGACCAATAAACATCGCGGCTTCATCGCGTCCTGGCCGCAATTCGGTGGACCCGCCGGACTGCTGCTGGCGAATGTTGCGGTCCTGGTCTTCAGTGCGATCTCCGGCGACCAGTTTCTCGTCTGGGGCTGGCGCATCCCGTTCCTGCTCAGCATCGTCATGGTCGGGGTCGGGCTCTATATCCGGCTCGGCATTCTCGAGACGCCGGCTTTTCAGCGCTTGCTGGCGGAGAACCGCATCGAGCCTGCGCCCGCCCTGGAGGTGATCAAGCGGCAGCCCAGGGAGATCATCCTCTCGGCGCTGGCGCGCACGGCGGAGCAGGCCCCCGCCTATATCTACCTGGCGTTCGTGTTCGTTTATACCGGACAAGTGCTGCATACCCCGCGAGACTTCGTTCTGACGGCGTTGATCACCGCGGGGCTGGTGTCGTTTGTCACGATCCCGCTTTCGGGGCATATCTCGGATCGGATCGGCCGCAAGCGCATGTATCTGATCGGCGCCGTCGCCACGGGGGTCTTCGGCTTCATCTATTTCGCCATGCTGAACACCGTGGTGCCGGGCTGGATCTTCCTCGCCATCGTGCTCTCCTTCGTGCCGCACGACATGCTCTACGGGCCACAGGCGGCCTTGATCGCGGAGTGCTTCACGCCGCGGCTGCGCTATAGCGGCACCTCGATCGGTTATCAGCTCGCTTCGATTACTGCCGGAGGGCCCGCACCGCTGATCGCGACGGCACTGCTCGCATGGACGGGATCAGGCTATGCCATCGCCTGGTACATTGCGTTCTGCGCCGTCGTCACCATCATTGCGACGGTGCTGATGCCCGATTACACGAACCGAGATATATCGGAGGAACATTCCTTCGCGCCCGAGCGCCGCGTCGCGTGACGGCATGAGCCGCGGCTCCGCCCCGAAACGAACGGGGCGGAGCCGCTTTTCGTATCGGTATGTCGATCGCTACAGACGGGGAAGGCGATAGCGCTCTCAGTCGGCCCGATAGGCGCCGACGCCGACATAGACGTCGCCGACGCGCTTGATGTAGCTCTTCTTCTGCTCGATCTTTTTGGTCGCCGGATTTGAGAAGTGGTATTCGTGCCAGCCCTCGCCCTTGGTCTTGGCGATGGCGATCTGGGTTTGCACGATCTTGTCTCCCGTCACCGGATCGGTCAGCGTCAGCATGTTCTTGCCGATCAGGCCCTTGACCCCGCCATTGGCGACGCAATTGCCGTCGAAATCATAGGCGTAGACGAAGAGATCGCGATCGCGCCACGCCGGATCGTTGTCGAAAGCTGCAAACGCCTTGTCCTTACCGACCTCCGCCAGATAGGCCGCAGCCTTGTCGGCAAGCGCCTTCGCGTCCTCGGGCGTCGCCGGGGCATCGGCAAAAGCACGAGGTGCGACAAAGGCCAGCCCCAGAAGCAAAGTCAGGCCAAGGCAATGGCGGCGCCTATCATTCATGGTCTTCTTCCTCAAGAGGCATATCACTTGAGGAAAACAATAAGACCTAGAAATGAGCATTTCGTTAGCGAGATGAATGTCTTGTTCGGGCAAGATGACCGCCGCGCTGCCTTCTTACCTACCGCCGGACCCGAACCGATCAGGCAGCGTTTCGGTCGCGGGGAACCAGCCGCCAGGCGCCGCCGGCGTCGCGCTCGAGGATGGTCGGATGCAAGCCGAACGGCTCCGGCGTGACACCGCGGATCCACAGCTCCAGGCGCTCGGCCTCGACCTCGACGAAGGCCGCGCTCGCTCGATCCCGATCGCTGGGAAAATAGACGTCATAGGCACGCTTCCAGCGACGGTCGACCTCGGACGCCTCCTCGCACAGCCTGGCCGTGCCGATCAACGTGACAAACGCATCGTCGGGGTCGTGTTGAAAGATGACCGCGACCTTGCCATCGCGCCGGAGCTCGGACGCCTTGCGCGAGCGCCCATCGGTGAGGAACCGGAGCTTCCACTCGCTCTCGCCGGACTCGCGCTTCAGCCGCTCCATCGGCCGCGCATCGGTGCCGCTGCTCTCCGCCGCGGTCACCAGCCAGCAATTGCGCAGGGTCGCGAGAACCTTGGCGGCGCCGGCGAGCAACCGGCCGACCTCGACAGCCTCACGCTCGTCTTCTGCTCGTGACATGGGAGAGCCTCCATCTGTCGCTGCAACTGTCGGGATTCCTAACACCTGTAGACTTCCCAGTCTAGACCCCATAGTCTACATCGATGGGACGAGCCCTTTTCGATACTGCTGACTTCCTGGCGGCGGCTCGCGCCTTGGCGTGCGACCAGGGTCCCGCCGCCGTCACGATCGATTCCATCACGCAGCGCCTCAACGCGCCGAAAGGGTCGTTCTACTACCGCTTCGCGTCGCGCGATGCGCTCTTGGGTGAGCTATGGCTGGCCACCGTGCTCGCCTATCAGGACGGGTTCGTCGCAGCCATCGACGCCGGCGATGGCCTTGCCGCGGCGCTGCACACGCCTGCCTGGGCGCGGCTTCACTTGGATGATGCGCGGCTGCTGCTGCTCTACAGCCGCCATGATTTCGTCCAGGGCGACTGGCCCGCTTCCCTCAAGCGCGGCGTACGCGACCAGGCACAGCGTTTCGAGGAATGCCTGAAACGCTTCGCCCGGCTCGCCTTCGGCCGCCTCGGCCCGGCGCAGCTCCGGCGCGCGACCTTCGTGCTCGCCGAGGTTCCGCTCGCTGCCGTAAAGCAGCACCTCCAGCATCGCCAGCCGCCGCCGCCGCTGGTCGATGAGCTGATCACCACGACCTATCACGCGATCGTTGGCAGCGGCGCGAGGCTCGCGCGGCGCGGCTAGAGCCGAGAGACCGCGGCTGCGCCGAAGCTTAGGGGAAGATCGTCACGGGCGTGCCCACATCAACCACCCGCCAGAGGACATCGATGGCGTGGTTGTCGAGGGCGATGCAGCCATCCGTCCAATCCCCGGGCCGTTGACCCCGGACCGGGTGATAGTCGTCAGGCAGCCCATGGATGGCGATGTTGCTGCCCGGCGAATCATGGGCCAATTGTGCGTACTCGATGTCCGCTGCGTTCGGGTAGGAGAGATGAAGCGAGTGGTGAAACCGGGTATCCAGGATGCGCGCGTCGATGAAATATACCCCTTCGGGTGTCCGCCCGTCGCCTTCCGCCCGCTTGGGCCCGATCGGGTGTTCGCCGAGCGATATCCGCCAGCGATCGAGCACATGTCCTCCGCGCAACAGCAGCAGCACGCGCTTCGCCTTGAAAATCACGATCTGATCGGTCTGATCGGCCGCCGCGGCCTGGTTGAGGGGCAAGCCCGTGAAGACGGCAATCGACAGCATTGCCAAACCAAGTGCTACGCATCTCATATTGAAAGCACAGTCCAAAATCATTGTTTTAGTATAAACGGTCCGACGGCCAACGAAAACTTTCGATCGGCAGAGGAGGCAGGGCAGTGTCGACCACGGGAATGACCGGCGCCCAAGCGCTGTTGGGTGGCCTCAGGGCGATGGGCGTGGACCGGATCTACGCATCCCCCGGCTCGGATTGGGCGCCCCTCTGGGAAGCGCTCGCCGCCCCGGCGGCCGAGCGCGACTTCCCCCGCTACATCTCGTCACGGCATGAAGAGACCGCGGTCGCCATGGCGATGGGCTACGTCAAGGCGACCGGCCGGCTTGCCGCGGTGGTGCTCCACACCACGGTCGGCGCGCTGCATGCGGCGATGCTGCTGCGCGCCGCTTTGCACGAGCGCATTCCGCTGGTCGTGCTCGCGGGAGAATCGATCGCCTTTGCGGAACACCCTTCGGTTCCGGTCGGGCGCCAGTGGCTGCGGCTGCTGACGGATTTGGGCGGGCCGGCGCGCCTTATGGAAAGCTGCGCCAAATGGAGCTTCGGGCTCAATACCGGCATGCTCCTGCCGCACACGGTGCAACGCGCCTGCCAGATCGCGGTGGCGGCGCCGAAGGGCCCGGTGTTCGTTTCCATCCCGCTCGAGCATCTCGTCGAGGTCGTGCCCGCCCCTGCCCCGCCGGCCGCGCTGCCGCTCGCCGCGGTCGCGAGCGACGCGGCCATCGACCGGCTCGCCGAGGCGCTGAACGCCGCCCGCAATCCGGTCATCATCACTGAAGAGGCGGGGCGCGATCCGGCAGCGGTGCCGGCGCTGGTCGAGCTGGCCGAGACGCTGGGCGCGCCGGTCTTCGAGGCGTGGCAGCCTTATTATGTGAATTTCCCGCGCCGGCATCCGCTCGCCGGCGGCATCGCCGCGGACGACCTGCCCGACTTGCTCCAAGCGGCGGACACTGTGTTTCTGGTCGAGAGCGTGCTGCCCTGGCATCCGCCCTCGCGGATCACCGACAAGACGGTGCTCGTCCTGGGCGAGGAGCCGCTGCACTCAAGGCTGCCGTTCTGGGGCTTTCGCGCCGACGTGATCGCAACCGGCGACGTCGCTCCATCGCTGCGGGCTTTGCAGCGCAAGCTCACGAAGAAGAGCGCGAGCCATGGCTGGCCGGCGCGGCTCGCCGAGCGGCGCGCAACGCTGATGGAAGCCGCGCGGCTGGCCGGTGAGAAGCCGCTGATCGAGAACGTCTGGGTCGGCCATGTCCTGAACCAGGTACTGCCGGAAAACGCCGTGGTGGTGAACGAGACGATCACGCACCGGCTGGCGCTGCACCAGCAGCTCGACCGTCTCGGTCCGGGCGCGTCTTACGAGGCGAGCTATGGCGGCCTCGGCGCCGGCCTTGGCCTCGCCCTCGGCGTGAAATCGGCGCAGCCCGAGCGCATCGTGGTGCTCACGATCGGCGACGGCGCGTTTCACTACAACCCCGTTGTTGCAAGCCTGGGCGCAGCGCAGGAGCATGGCTTGCCGATCTTCGTGATCCTGTTCAACAATGCCGGCTACCTCTCCCAGAAAAGCGATGTCATCAACACCTTCCCGCGGGGCGAAGCGGCGCGCACCGGCAAGGTCGTCGGCACATCGATCACGCCGGCGCCGGACTACCCCGCCCTCGCCCGCGCTTATGGCGGTGTCGGCGAACGGGTGGAACGGCCCGCCGACCTGCGGGCCGCGCTCGAGCGCGGCTTGGCCGCGGTCGCGCAAGGGCGGCTTGCGCTTTTGGAGGTGGTGCTCAAAGCGGTGTAGCGCCGCATCGCGCGCAGCGATCGCGCGAGGTCACAGCGATCGAGGTCGATCAGCGTGTCGCGCCGAGACGCTCCAGGAACTTCGCCATGTCGATCACCGCGCGGGCATGCGCGCCTTTGCCGATCTCTTCGCTGCCATCCATCGCCCAGACATCGAATTCGACGTGCCGGCCGGCGGCACGCGTCACCCGCGCCGTCGCGGTGACGCGTCGGCCGACCGGCGTCGCCGCCAGATGGCGCACATCGACATGCGTGCCCACGGCGGTTTCGCCGGCGTCGAGATAAGGCTTGATCGCGTTGAGCGCCGCATTCTCCATCATCATGATCATCACCGGTGTCGCCAGCACCGGCGGCAGCGCCGCGTCCTTGAATTGGTTCGCGAGGTGCTGAGGCGCCACGATGAGCGTGAACACGCCTTCCGCCCCTTCCGGTATCGGTCGCATGATCCCTCCTGTGCGGCGCGAGATACCGCCCCGGCTCAGCGGGCCGCCGCCGCCCGTACCAGGTCGGCGCATTTCTCGCCAATCATGATCGTCGGCGCGTTGGTGTTGCCGGCGATAATCGAGGGCATGATCGAGGCGTCGGCCACGCGCAGGCCATCGATGCCATGGACGCGAAGCTGCGGATCGACGACCGCGTCGGCCTCACGCCCCATGCGGCACGTACCCACCGGGTGCAAATTCGAGACGCCGCGTGCGCGGATATCGGCTTTGAGGTCCGCGTCGCTGACGATGTGCGGTCCCGGCAGGATCTCCTCGACGACAAACGGCTTCAGCGCCGGCTGCCGGGCAATCTCGCGACAGATGCGCATGCCCTGCATCAGCGCCTCGAAATCATAGGCGCTTTTGAGGAAATTGAAGCGGATCTCGGGTGCCGCGAGCGGGTCCGGCGATGTCAGCCGCACGGTGCCGCGGCCATCCGGCCGCAGATGAACCGGGCTCAGGCCGAAAGCGGAGAAAGGCTGCGGCACGATGCCGGCGCGCGTCCGCTCCTTCACCGCCCAGGCGAACATGTTGATCTGCAGGTCGGGCCGCTCCAGCCGTTGGTCGCTGCGGATCAGCGCGCCGACGAACAAACCCATGCTCGCCAGCGGGCCGGTGCGGCCCAAAGCATATTTCGCCGCCGCGACCAGCCGGTGCCGGAAGCTGATCACCAGGTCGTTCATCGTCACCGGCTGCGCGCAGCGATAGGCGACATAGGTGTTGAAGTGATCTTGCAGATGCGCGCCGACGCCGGGCATGTCGCGCAGGACGGCGATGCCGTGCTGGCGCAGATGGGCGGCCGGACCGAGGCCTGAAAGCATCAAAAGCTGCGGCGAGCCATAGACGCCGCCGGAGACGATCACCTCGCGCGTCGCGCGCGCCGAACGGAGCCCCGCCGGCGTGTGGTATTCGACGCCGACAGCGCAGCCGTCCTGGATCAGCAGGCGGGTCGCATGCGCGTTGGTGACGATCGCCAGATTGTGACGTTGCCGGGCGCCGCTGAGATAGGCCTTGGCGCTGGACCAGCGCCGCGCATGGCCGATGGTGGTCTGGTAGTAGCCGACGCCTTCCTGCCTCGCCCCATTGAAATCCGGATTGGCCGGAATGCCCGCCTCCACCGCCGCATCGTGCATCGCTTGCGCCAAGTTCGGCTTCCAGCGGTGGTCGCTGACCCTGAGTGGCCCACCGATGCCGTGATACGCGTCCGCACCGCGCTCTTGATCTTCGGCCCGCTTGAAATAAGGCAGGACGGAATCATAGTCCCAGCCCTCGCAGCCGCGCTGGCGCCATTCGTCGTAATCGGCGGCGTTGCCGCGCATATAGACCATGCCGTTGATCGAGCTGGTGCCGCCGAGCACCTTGCCGCGCGGCTGGTACATGACGCGGTTGTTGAGCTCCGCCTCCGGCTCGCTGTCGAACATCCAGTTGATGCGCGGGTTCGTGTAGGTCTTGTGATAGCCGAGCGGGATGTGGATCCAGGGATTGGTGTCGCGCGGGCCCGCCTCCAGCAACAGCACGCGGAAACGACCATCCTCGCTGAGGCGCCCGGCGACGGCGCAGCCGGCAGATCCCGCTCCGGTGACGATGAAATCGAAGGAAGCCTCATCCTGCACGGCGCCCTCTCCTCCCGCAGAGCCACGTGACCGAGACCATAACACGTCCTGGCCTGGCCGTCGGGGCAAGCCGGCGCCCGTGCCGCCTCAGCTTGACACCGCGTCCGAACCACGTTACGGCGGCGGCCGCGCTGTCAAGCTCGCCAACCGGGGCGATCGAATGGCGAATTTCCTCCTGGCGCACGAGCCGGCGATCCGGCTGGCATTCTTCGGCGGCATGCTGGGCGGCATGGCTGCCTGGGAGGCTTTGGCGCCGCGGCGTCGACGCACGATCTCGCGCTGGACGCGGTGGCCCGGCAATCTAGGCATCGTCGTCCTCAATACGCTGCTCTTGCGCTTCACTTTTCCGATCGCCGCAATCGGCGTCGCGGCCGTCGCCGAAGAGCGCGGTTGGGGCCTTCTCAACAACCTTGGGCTCGCGGACTGGGCCAAGATCGTCATCGCGTTTCTGCTGCTCGATCTCGTGATCTACCTGCAGCACGTGATGTTCCACGCCGTCCCGGCGCTCTGGCGGCTCCATCGGATGCATCATGCCGATCTCGACTTCGACGTGACCACCGGGGCTCGGTTTCATCCGGTCGAGATCCTGCTCTCGATGGGGTTGAAGCTGGCGGTGGTGGCGGCGCTCGGCGCGCCGGCGATCGCGGTTCTCGTCTTCGAAATCGTGCTCAACGCCACCTCCATGTTCAATCACGCGAACCTCCGGCTGCCCGCCGGCATCGATCGCGTATTGCGCTGGATCGTCGTGACGCCGGACATGCACCGCGTCCATCATTCGATCGTCGTCGACGAGACCAACAGCAATTTCGGTTTCAACCTGCCTTGGTGGGATCGGCTCCTCGGCACCTATCGGGCGCAACCCGCGGCGGGGCATGAGGGCATGACCATCGGGCTCGACGTCTTTCGCGATCCGCGCCAGCTCCGCCTCGACCGGATGCTGGTGCAGCCCTTGATCGGCTCG
>Ga0335076_10001894_pt1 | contig 20539 bp, 11 predicted proteins | sample Lox_Sample_25_FD_206717 | JGI IMG/M metagenome (GOLD analysis project Ga0335076, IMG submission 206717) | Soil microbial communities from Loxahatchee National Wildlife Refuge, Florida, United States - Lox_Sample_2.5 | ecosystem: Environmental > Terrestrial > Soil > Wetlands | place: USA...
GTCCTCGCGCTCGATCGCCCGAAGCAGCGCGCGCCACTGCTCCTTCGACGAGAGCAGCAGGTAGACGTAGTCGTTGGGGCCGCCCGGCGCGCATGGGTGCAAGCCGCTGGGCGCCACGTCGGGGTAGGCGGCGCCGCGCCGCGGTACGACCTCGCCCGAGACGTACATGGGGACGAGCGCGGTACGGAGCGAGCTCACGACCACGTCCTGCAGCGACACCTCGACCCGGCCGCCGCGTCCGGTGCGCGCGCGGCGGTGCAGGGCGGCGAGGATGCCCAGCGCCAGGTGCACGCCCGAGGAGTGGTCCGCGTTGGTCGGGCCCATCCGCAGCGGAGGGCCGTCCGGCTCACCGGTGATGCTCATCGCGCCGCCGGTCGCCTGTGCGACGAAGTCGAGCGACTTGTAGCCCGACCACGGCCCGCCGCTCGCGTAGCCGCGCACCGAGGCGAGCACGAGGCGCGGGAACTCCTGGGCGAGCCGGTCGAGTGGCAGGCCGAAGCGCTCGAGCGTGGTCGGCGCGAAGTTCTCCGCGAGCACGTCGGCGGAGCGCAGCAGCTCGCGCAGCTCGGCGCGCCCCTCGGGCTGCGCGAGGTCGAGCACGGCGCTGCGCTTGCCCTGGTTGAAGAGCGCGAAGAAGACGCTGTCGCGTTCGGGCGTGGCACCGGCCAGGCGTCGCCCCGGCTCTCCCTTGGGGGGCTCGACCTTGATCACGTCCGCGCCCAGCCAGGCGAGCATCAGCGTCGCGGTCGGTCCGGCCTCGTACTGCGTGAGATCGACGATGCGTACGTCCGAGAGGGGGCGATCCATGTCCAGAGCCTACCCGAGCGGCCACGGGGTTTGCCTCTGGGCCGCGCGCGCTCACGCGCGCGACACCAATCGGTGTACGCGTGAGTGAGTGAGGCACGCCCAGCCGCAGCTACGGGCGGATCCGCACGGCCGTCAGCTTGTACTCCGGACACTGGGACGCCGGATCGTGCGCGGGGCCGGTCACGCGGTTCGCGTGGGTCTCCGGGAAGTGGAACGACAGGAAGAGCGTCCCGGGAGCCACCCGCTCGGAGAGCTCGGCGCGCGCGCGGCAGCGGCCCCAGCGGCTCTCGAGCTCGACCTCGGCGTCCTCCGAGACGCCCTCGCGGGCGGCGTCGGAGGGGTGGATCTCGAGCCGGTCGCAGGGTGCCAGCGCTCGACTCGGCGTGCGCCGAGTCATCGTCCCCACGTTGTAGTGATGCAGCACGCGGCCGGTGATCAGCTGATACGGGAAGCCCGGCACGCCGCTCTCGGGGCTCGCCTCGAACGCCGTGTGCGTGAGCCGCGCGCGGCCGCTCTCGAAGCCGTGCTCGTGCAGCCGGCGCGAGCCCGGGTGCTCCGCGCTGGGACACGGCCACTGCAGGCCGTCGTCGCCGAGCCGCGCGTAGGACACGCCGCCGAACATGCGCGGGGCGACGCGCGCGATCTCGTCCATGATGCGGTCGGGCGAGGCAGCGTCCCAGTCACAGCCGAGCGCGCGCGCGACGTCGCGAATCACCTGCCAATCGGCGCGCGCCTCACCCGGGGGAGTCGCTGCCGCGCGCACGCGCTGGATCCGGCGCTCCGCGTTCGTGAAGGTGCCGTCCTGCTCGAGCCAGCTGGCGGCCGGCAGCACCAGGTGCGCGAAGCGCTGCGTCTCCGAGGGAAACAGCTCCTGCACCACCAGGAACTCGAGCTTCGCCAGCGCCTCCGTGACTCGAGTCTGATCCGGGTCGCTCTGCGCAGGGTCCTCGCCCTGGATCCACAGCGCGCGGAGTGACCCGCCGCGCGCGGCCGCGAACAGCTCCGGGATCGTCTTGCCGCGCGTCGGCGGTGGCAGCGCGCCCCACAGCGCGCCGATGCGCGCCCGCGTCTCGACCGAGTCGAGCGGCTGGTAGCCAGGGAAGGAATCGGGCGCCCCGCCCATGTCGGCGTTGCCCTGGACGTTGTTCTGGCCGCGCAGCGGCAACAGGCCTGCGCCCGGACGGCCGACGCTTCCGGTGAGCAGGGCCAGGTTCGCGAGCGCGCGCACCGAGGCCGTGCCCTGCGTCAGCTCCGAGGTGCCGAGGCCCGAGACGAACAGGGTCGGCCCGCAGGCGGCGACGAGCTCCGCGGCGCGCCGCAGCACTTCGACCGACACGCCCGACACCTCGCTCGCCCGCTCGAGCGCCGGCCGCGCGAGCGCGGCAGCGAGTGACTCGAGCCCGATCGTGCGCTCGGCGACATACTCGTGGTCGATCGCGCCGCGCTCGATCAACAGCGCCGCGATCGCGTCGAGCACCGCCACGTTGGCGCCCGGGCGCAGCTGCACGAACACGTCGGCGCTGCCCGCCAGCTCGATGCGGCGTGGGTCGATCACCAAGAGCCGCGCCCCCCGTCGACGCGCCTGCTCGATCCGCGCGCCCAGCACCGGATGGGCCTCGCTCGGATTCGCGCCGACGAGCGCGATCAGCCGCGCCGCCTCGACGTCGTCGTAGCACGCGGTAGCGGCGCCGACGCCGAGCACCTCCGACAGCGCGCGCGCAGTGGACGCGTGACACAGGCGCGCACAGCAGTCGACGTTGTTGGTGCCAAAGCGGCTGCGGAACAGCTTCTGCAGCAGGTAGGCGGCCTCGTTGGTGGAGCGCGACGACGTGAGCGCGCCCAGCGCGTCGGGACCGTGGCGCGCGTGGATCTCCTCGAGGCGGCGGGCGGCCAGCGCGATCGCGTCGGGCCACGAGATCGGCACGAATCGGTCGCCCTCGCGCACGAGGGGTCGGGTCAGCCGCTCTGCGGACTCGCGCCAGCCGTGGGCGTAGCGGCCCTTCGCGCACAGGTGGCCGCGGTTCACCGCGGCGCGCGGTGCGCCGCGGATCGCGCGCACGGTCCGCGCATCGGCAAGGACCTCCACCTGGCAGCCGACGCCGCAGTAGCCGCACGTCGAGCGAGTCACTCGCGTTTCTTCCGCCGCCGGCACCTCGCGGTCGAGATCGGTCAGCGCTCCCGTCGGGCACACCTCGACGCAGGCGCCGCACGAGGTGCACGGGCTGGTCTCGAAGCGATCGTCGACGCCGAACGCGAGCCGCGTCTCCGGTCCGCGGCCCACGACCGCGTAGACGTTCGCGCCTTGAATGTCCTCGCACGTGTGGAGGCAGCGGCGGCAGGTGATGCAGAGGTCGCGCGTGAAGCGCAGATACGGGTGACTCGCGTTGCGCGGCGCGTGACCCGGGGGCGGCAGCGCGAGCGCGCGCACCGCGGCGCGCAGCCGCTCGAGCGCCGGGCTCGTGGTGCGCACGCGCATGCCGGCGGCGAGCGCCGTGTGGCAGGCCGCGACCGGGCGCGGCGAGCCCTCGAGCTCGACGAGGCACACGCGGCAGCCGCCGTCGGGCGGCTGACCCGGCAGCTTACACACGATCGGAATCTCGATGCCCAGCCGAGCCGCGCCGACGAGGATCGTCTCGTGAGGCCGCGGGGCCAGGGCGCGCCCGTCGATCTCGGCGGTCGAGTCACCGATCGAGCGCACCGAAGCTCTCGACCAAGCGGCGGATCGGCTTGGGCATGTCCTGACCGAAGCCGCACAGGCTCGCGGCGGAGATCACGTCGAGCAGCTCGAGCAACTCGCCCCGCGCTCCGGCGCGGGCCAGCTCGAGCGCGCGGCCCGAGCCGTTGCGGCAGGGCACGCACTTCCCGCACGACTCGCGCGCCATGAAGCCGAGCCAGCCCAACACGAGCGCGCGCAGGTCGGCGCTCTCCGGCACCGCAACGATGCCGCCGTGGCCGAGCGCGATCCCGCGCGCGCGCAGCGCCTCCCAGCAAATCGGCACGTCCCACTCACTCGGCGCGAGAATGGCGCCCATCGGCCCGCCGAGGAGCACCGCGCGCAGCCGCTGGGCGGGGGCGCTCGCGGCGGCGATGACCTCCGCGAGCGGCGTCCCGAACTCGACCTCGACGATGCCCGGCGACGCGAAGCCCGCGTTGAGGCACAGCGCCTTGGTGCCGTGCGACTCGCTCGTGCCCAGCGCGCGGTACGCGTCGGCGCCCATACGCACGATCCAGGCCGCGTTCACGAGCGTCTCGACGTTGTTCACGACCGTGGGTCGACCGAACAGCCCGCGCTCGCTGGGATAGGGCGGGCGCAGCCGCACCTCGCCGCGGCGGCCCTCGAGCGCCTCGAGCAGCGCCGTCTCCTCGCCGCACACGTAGCTGCCCTCGCCGCGCGCCACGCGCACGTCGAAGTCGAAGCCCGTGCCGAGGATGCCGCGGCCCAACAGGCCGGCGGCTCGCGCCTCGGCGATCGCGCGCTCGACGCGCGCGGCCGCGCGCGGATATTCGGAGCGGATGTACACAATTCCGTGTCGGGCGCCGAGCGCGAAGCCGCACAGCGCCAGCCCCTCCAGCACCGCGTGCGGGTCGGCCTCGAGCAGCGCCCGGTCGATGAAGGACCCCGGGTCGCCTTCGTCTCCGTTCGCGATCGCGTACTTGTCGGAGCCTGCGGACCGCGCCGCCGCGCGCCATTTCGCGCCGGTGGGGAACGCGCCGCCGCCGCGGCCGCGCTCGCCCGACGCCTCGAGCGCGCGCAGCACCGCTTCGGGCGCTCCGCGCAGCGCGCGCTCGAAGCCGTGCCAGACGCCCGCCTCGCGCGCGCGCGCGAGGTCGCAGAACTCGCCCCGGGCGATGCGCTCGGTGACGATCGCGACTCGCGAGCGAGTCCGGATCGCCGACAGCGGCTCCAGAGGTGCGCGCTCGATCGCGCCGTGGGCGCGGCGCAGGCCGACCGCCCGCCCGTCGGGCTCGAGCGCCACCGGCGAGCGATCGCAGAAGCCCGCGCAGTCGATGCGCCGGCACGGACCCTCCGCGCTCAGCTTCTGGCGCAGCTGCGCAGCGCCGGCCAGCGCGCACGAAGTCCCCTCGCAGACGCGCAGTGCGCGCGGATCCTCGTGGCGGTCCGCGAAGAAGGAGTCGCGAGCGCGCTCTTGTGCGGTTGTCACGGGCGGTCGGCTACCTCGCCGCACACTCTGCCGACGGGTGCGGCCGTTGTCAGCGCCGCCTCAGGGGAATGCCGGGGGTGGGATCGCCGCGAGCCTCACGGAATCGGGCCGCACGCCCCGGCGGTTCCCGCCGTGCACGTGAGCGGGCAGGTCGGGCACTTCGGGCCCGGGGCCTTGCCGTACGAATCCGCGGCGGCCGGCCCGTCTCACATCGCCGCGCCGGACCGGGTACATTGTGGGTCCGGTTCCGAACCACCACCGGGGATCCAACTGCACGGAGGAAGACATGCAAGAGCATCTGAACTTCTACATCGACGGGGCCTGGGTCCCGCCGGCGAAGCCCGGAAACACCCGCGACGTCATCAACCCTGCGACGGAGAAGCCGATCGCGCGGATCTCGATGGGCAGCGCGGAAGACGTCGACAAGGCCGTGAAGGCCGCGCGGCGCGCGTTCGAGAGCTTCTCGCGCACCACGCGCGAGGAGCGCATCGCCCTGCTGCAGAAGATCATGGGCGCCTACCAGGCGAAGTACGAGGAAATGGCGAAGACGATCTCCTCCGAGATGGGCGCGCCGATCTGGCTGTCCAAGGCCGCGCAGGCCGCCATGTTCATGGCGCACTTCGGCCAGGCGGTCGAAGTGCTGAAGAGCTTCGAGTTCGAGGAGAAGCGCGGCAAGACCGAGATCTTCCGCGAGCCCGTGGGCGTGTGCGGTCTCATCACGCCGTGGAACTGGCCCATCAACCAGATCGCGTGCAAGATCGCGCCGGCCCTCGCGGCGGGCTGCACGATCGTGCTGAAGCCGACCGAGGTCGCGCCGCTCAACGCCATCCTGCTCGCGCAGATCATGCACGACGCGGGCGTGCCGAAGGGCGTATTCAACCTGGTGAACGGCGACGGGCCGACCGTCGGCGCCGCGATGTCGTCGCACCCGGGGATCGACATGATGTCGTTCACCGGCTCGACGCGCGCGGGCATCCAGGTCGCGATCAACGCGGCCCCGACCGTGAAGCGCGTGACGCAGGAGCTCGGCGGGAAGTCGGCGAACATCCTGCTCGACGACGCCGACTTCAAGGCTGCGGTCGCGGGCGGCGTGCAGAATTGCTTCATGAACAGCGGCCAGTCGTGCAACGCGCCGACCCGCATGCTCGTGCCGCAGTCGCGCCACGCCGAAGCGCTCGCGATCGCGAAGGCGACCGCCGAGAGCATCAAGGTCGGCGACCCGTTCGAAGGCGGGAACGGCCTGAACCTGGGTCCGGTCGTCAGTAAGGTCCAGTTCGACAAGATCCAGGGCCTGATCCAGAAGGGCATCGACGAGGGCGCCACGCTCGTCACCGGCGGCGTCGGCCGGCCCGAGGGCCTGAAGGAGGGCTACTACGTCAAGCCCACCGTGTTCGGCAACGTGAAGAACACGATGACGATCGCGCGCGAGGAGATCTTCGGCCCCGTGCTGTCGATCCTGCCGTATCACGACGAGGAAGAGGCGGTCTCGATCGCGAACGACACGCCGTACGGGCTGTCGGGCTACGTGACCTCGGGCAGCCTCGACCATGCCAAGCAGGTCGCGAAGCGGCTGCGCACCGGGAACGTGCACCTGAACGGGGCGCAGCTCGCGTTCGATGCGCCGTTCGGCGGCTACAAGCAGTCGGGCAACGGCCGCGAGTGGGGCGTGAACGGCTTCGAGGAGTTCCTCGAGACGAAGGCCGTGTTCGGCTACTCGGCCGAGTGACTCGCGCTCACTGACTCACGGAGCGGCCGGTCGCGCTCGCGGCCGGCCGCTCTTCTCTTCGCGCTGAAATTGTTCCGTTTGCATTCGAACATGGCACCCGACTAGTGTGCGGACTCGGGAGTCCGACGGGAGGGTGTCATGGTCTCGAAGTGTCGGGGAACGTCCCTCTTCGGCGCGACTCTGCTCGCGTGTCTTTCCGTCTCGCCACGAGTCTTCGCCCAGCAGCAGGGGATCGGCACGCCCGGCTCGCCGAGCGCGACGACGACCATACCGGGCGATCAGCTCCCGCCGCCGCCGCCGAAGTTCGGCGGCGTGATCGGGAAGACGGCGGACCAGTCGAAGCCGTACTGGCCGCCGCGCGTGGTGCCGCCGAAGGGCGCGCCGAACGTGCTGCTCATCATGACGGACGACGCGGGCTTCGGCGTGTCGAGTACGTTCGGCGGCGTGATCCCCACGCCCGCGCTCGACCGGATCGCGAAGAGCGGCCTGCGCTACACGAACTTTCACTCCACGGCGCTCTGCTCGCCCACGCGCGCAGCGCTCATCACCGGCCGCAACCACCACTCCGCAGGCTTCGGCGTGGTGGCGGAGCAGGCGACGGGGTATCCGGGCTACGACAGCTTCATCTCGAAGGACAAGGCGACGATCGGTCGCATCCTGCGCGAGCACGGCTACCGCACGTCCTGGTTCGGCAAGAACCACAACACGCCCGAGTTCCAGGCCAGCCAGGCCGGGCCGTTCGATCAATGGCCCATCGGAATGGGCTTCGAGTACTTCTTCGGCTTCCTGGGCGGCGACACCAATCAGTGGGCGCCGAACCTGTTCCGGAACACGACGCAGATCTACCCGTTCGTGGGCCAGCCGGGCTGGAATCTGACCACGGCGATGGCCGACGACGCGATCGACTACATGAACCGGCTGAATGCGCTCGTGCCCGACCAGCCGTTCTTCGTCTACTACGTGCCCGGCGGCACGCACGCGCCGCACCAGCCGACGCCGGAGTGGGCGAAGAAGCTCGAGGACATGCACCTCTTCGACCAGGGCTGGAACAAGCTGCGCGAGCAGATCTTCGCGAACCAGAAGAAGCTCGGCGTGATTCCGCAGAACGCCGCGCTCACGCCCTGGCCCAAGGAGCTGATCAAGGAGTGGGACCAGCTCAGCGACGACGAGAAGAAGCTGTTCATCCGCCAGGCGGACGTCTTCGCAGCCTACGTCGCGTACACCGACCACGAGATCGGCCGCGTGATCCAGGCCGTCGAGGATTTGGGCAAGCTCGACAATACGCTCGTCATCTACATCGAGGGCGACAACGGCACGAGCGCCGAGGGCTCCTTCGAAGGCTCGCCGAACGAGATCGCGTTGTTCAACAACGCGAACCCGGGCGTGAAGGAGCAGCTCGAGCACTTCTACGACGCGTGGGGCACGGACAAGACCTACGCGCACATGTCGATCGGCTGGTCGTGGGCCTTCGACACGCCGTTCACGTGGACGAAGCAGATCTGCTCGCACTTCGGCGGCGTCCGCCAAGGCATGGCGATCTCGTGGCCGAAGGTCATCAAGGACGCGGGCGGGATCCGCAGCCAGTTCCACCACGTGATCGACGTCGCGCCGACGATCCTCGAAGCCGCGAACATCCGCGCGCCGAAGACCGTCGACGGCATCGCGCAGACGCCGATGGAAGGCGTCAGCATGGTGTACACGTTCGACGCGAAGAACGCGGCCGCGCCGTCGCGGCACAAGACGCAGTACTTCGAGATGATGGGCGACCGCGCGGTCTACAGCGACGGCTGGATCGCCAGCACCAAGGTGATGCGCCCGCCCTGGGTGAACTTTCCCGTGAAGACGCCCGTGCTCGACTTCCCCTGGGAGCTCTACGACCTGCACAGCGACTGGACGCAGTCGAACGACGTCGCGGCCAAGAACCCCGCGAAGCTGAAGCAGCTGCAGGCGCTGTTCTGGCAGGAGGCGAAGAAGTACCACGTGGAGCCGCTCGACGCCTCGGTGATCACGCGCATCATCACGCCGCGCCCCAGCATCACCGCGGGCCGCAGCGAGTTCACCTGGCTGCGCCCGCTCACGGGTACACCGAATGGTGACGCGCCGTCGATCCTGAACAGTTCGTACCGCTTCAAGGCCGAGATCGAAGTGCCGAGCGACGGCGCAGAGGGCATGCTGATCACCCAGGGTGGGCGCTTCGCGGGCTACGGCTTCTATCTGCTGAAGAGCAAGCCCGTGTTCCTGTGGAACCTCCTCGACCTGGCGCGCGTGCGCTGGGAGGGCCCGGCGCTGGCGCCCGGCAAACACACCGTCGAGTTCGACTTCAAGTACGACGGCCTCGGGCCGGGCACGATGGCCTTCGGCGACTACAGCGGCATCGGCCGCGGCGGCACCGGCGTGCTGCGCGTCGACGGCACCGACGTCGCGACGCAGAAGATGGAGAAGACGCTGCCGTTCATCCTGCAGTTCGACGAGTCGCTCGACGTCGGCTCCGACACGCTCACCGGCGTGAACGACGCCGACTACCAGCCGCCGTTCACCTTCACGGGCAAGCTCGACAAGCTCACGCTCACGATCGACCGGCCGCAGCTCGGCCCGGAAGACGTGAAGCGGCTGCAGGAGGCCGAGCAGAGCAAGAAGGCCAGCGAGTAGCAGCCAACGGCTGCCCGCCCGCGCAGCAGCACCGAGGTGCCCGTCCGGTTCGTGCTCGACTGACGCGGCGGGCGCTTGCGCCGCGCAGTTGCCGGAGCGTCGGCGCCGCCGCCCGGTCACGCCCAAAGCTCCCTTTTCTCCTGCGCACTTCGCTCGGGTATGATCCCCGTGCGCGCGGGGAGCGGCTGCGGTCGTTGGAGAAGCGGAGATGAGAGCTGCGTTCGCGGCGCGGATGGCCGTGTGTCTGGCTTCTGTTCTGGCTGCGGTCGTCGGCATCCGCTCGGCCGGTGCGCAGACGTGCACCGAGCCTCCGCGGGTTCCGTTCGCGGGCCACACCTTCCCGCTCGACACCCCGCCGGCGCAGCAGCCGATGTCGTCGGTGGACGCGTTCCCGAACCTGCCGAGCTTCAGCATCCCGGTGTTCATCACGTACGCACCGGACGGCACGAACCGCCTCTTCGTCGTCGAGAAGACCGGGGCGATCAAGGTGTTCGACAACGACCCGAACGCGTCGTCCACGCAGACGTTCATCGACCTGACGACGAGCATCGACTCGTCGGACAACGAGCTCGGCCTGCTGGGTCTGGCGTTCGACCCGAACTTCCCCACGAATCACTATTTCTACGTGGACTTCACGTCGAGCGGCACGCGCTGCGCGGCGGGCAGCGGCTACTGCACGAAGGTCATGCGCTACACGGTGCCGCCGGCGACGCCGAACGCCGCCGACCCGAACAGCGCCTACGAGCTGCTCGAGTTCGTGCAGCCCTTCACGAACCACAACGGCGGCATGCTGGCGTTCGGTCCGGACCACCTGCTGTGGATCGGCACGGGCGATGGGGGATCGGGCGGCGATCCCATGGGGAACGGCCAGAACCCCAACGTGCTGCTCGCGAAGCTGTTGCGCATCGATCCCTCGAGCGACGACTTCCCGAGCGACCCACGCCGCAACTACCACATCCCGCCCGGCAACCCGCACGCGAATGGCGTCGGCGGAGCGCCCGAATGGTGGGCGCTCGGCCTGCGCAACCCGTGGCGGTATTCGTTCGACCGCTTGACGGGCGACCTGATCATCGGTGACGTCGGGCAGGACCTCTACGAAGAGGTCGACTACGTGTCCGCGGCCGCGCGGGCGACGCCGCCCGCCGGCGGCTACGACTTCGGCTGGAACATCTGCGAAGGCTTCCACGACTACGCGGGCAACTGCGCGGCGTCTGGCACGACGCCGCCGGTGATCGAATACGCGCACAGCGACTCGCAGAACGGCGGCAGCTCGGTCACGGGCGGCTACGTGTACCGCGGCAACCAGCTGCCCGGTCTGTACGGCGCCTACGTCTATGGCGACTTCATCAGCGGCAACTTGTTCGTGTGGGACCTCACGCTTCCCGCGCACCCGACGACGGTCGCGATCCTGCCGAACGGCCCGACCTCGTTCGGTGAGGACCGCGACGGCGAGCTGTACTACACGACCTACCCGGGTCGCGTGATGAAGCTGCAGTTCAACTCCACGCCGCCGGCGCCGTTCCCCGCGAACCTGTCGCAGACGGGTCTCTTCGCGAACACGGCCACGCTCACGCCCGCGCCCGGGCTGGTCGAGTACGACGTGAACGCGCCGCTCTGGTCGGACGGCGCGGCGAAGCGCCGCTGGGTCGCGCTGCCCGCCGGCCAGACGGCGCATTTCGAGGCCGACGGCTCGTTCGACTTCCCCATCGGCACCGCGCTCGTGAAGCACTTCGAGATCGCGACCTCGCCGACCACCACGCGCCGCCTCGAGACGCGCGTGTTCCTGCACCAGGTCGACCGCTGGACCGGCTTCACGTATCGCTGGAACTCCGCGCAGACGGACGCGACGCTGCTCTCCGACGCCGCGAGCGACACGATCACGTTCCAGGGCGGCAGCCAGCAGACGTGGAACTACCCGAGCCCGGCGCAGTGCCTCGTGTGCCACAGCGCGCCCGAGAAGCGCGTGCTCGGCCCGCGCGTGCTGCAGCTGAACAAGACCTTCAACTACCCGAGCGGTGCCGACAACGAGCTCCACGCGTGGGAGTGCATGGGCATGTTCGACAAGAACCCGCCCAGCACCTTCAACGCGAGCTTCGGCAAGTACGCGTCGCTCGGCGACACGACGAGCTCCGTGCAGCAGCGCGCGCGGAGCTATCTGGCCTCGAATTGCTCCATCTGCCACCAGCCGGGCGGGCCGGCGCCGAGCAACATGGACTTCCGCTGGTCGAGGCTGCTCGGCGAGCTCAATGCCATCGGCGTGGCGCCGAGCGAAGGCGATCTCGGCATCGGCGCGGGCGCGCAGCGCATCCACGTGGGCGTGCCGGCGCAGAGCATCGTGTATGTGCGCCAGCAGTCGACGAACACCGCGATCCGCATGCCCGCCAACAGCCAGGTGCCCGACCCCAACGCGGTGCCCGTATTCGGCACCTGGATCACCAGCGGCCTCGCCACGCTGGACTCCGACGGCGACGGCGTGCCCGACGCGACCGACAACTGCCCGCGCACTTCGAACGCGAGCCAAGCCGACGGCGGCGGCTTCGGCACGTCAGCCGCGGACGGCGTCGGCAACGCCTGCCAGTGCGGCGACGTGAGCGGCGACGGCAAGGTCGACTCGTCCGACCTCTCCACGGTCCGCAAGATCCTGGCGCATACGCTCGCGACGTCGTACCTGCAAGCCCGCCGCTGCGAGTCGCCATCCGACACCGGGGAGTGTACGGTGGTCTCCTGGGCCCGCATCGCGAAGGGCCTCTCGGGCGCGAGCGCCGCACACGGGCAAACCTGCCCGGCCGCGAGCAGCTTGGGCCCGTAGGCGAAAAACGTCTCAGCGCTTGTTGAAATTCGCGAGTCGCTCGCGCAGGTCCGGTCCCGCGCCGGGACTGTTGGCGCGCTCGTAGGCGAGAGCGGCCTCGAGGCCCAGCGCCTCGCCTTCGCGCACCAGCGCCTTCTCGGTGCGCAGGGTGAACCACGAGTTCGCGGCGATCTCGCGCGCCCACTCGAGCGCCCGCGTCTCGAGCTCGGCGTCGGGGACGCAGCGGTTGGCCAGACCCAGCTCGACGGCTTCGGCGCCGGTCACGGGCTTCCCGCCGAACATGAGCGCTTTCGCGCGGAGCGGACCGATGCGGCGTGGCAGGCGCTGGCTCATGCCCCACGTGGGCGTCATGCCGAACTTGCCGTGCGTGTCGGCGAAGCGCGCGGACTCTGCGGCGATGCACAGGTCGCACGCGAGGACGAGCTCGAGCGCGCCCGTGTAGCAGTGACCCTGCACGGCGGCGATCACGGGCTGGGGCAGGCGCTCCAGCCGGTCGAGCGTCTCCGCCTGGAAGTGCGGCGAGACCGCGCGCTCGCCGGCCTGGATCGCGCGCAGGTCGTTGCCCGCCGAGAACGAGCGCCCCGCGGCGCGCAGCACCACGCAGCCCACGCGCTCGCTCTCACCCGCCAGGCGGTCGACGTGCGCGCGCAGCTCCTCGAAGAGCTTCGGCGAGAGCGCGTTCAGAACGTCGGGCCGGTTGAGACACAGAACTGCGACACCGTCCGAATCGGCGCGCTCGAGCAATCCCGCCATGGCTCTCTCCCCGGGGTCAGTAGTCGTAGTGCCAGATCAGGTCTGCGGACGAATCGCCGCGCGTCGACACGGTGGTCTCGACGCTCCAGTGCTTGTGGAAGCGCCAGTCTACGCGGACGTTGCTGTCGGTGTCGCCGCTGATCGAGTGGCCGTAGCCCACGTAGATGTCCTCCGTGACGTAGCCGCCGACGCCCACGGTCGTCTCGCCGGTCGACGACGTCGAGTTGTCGACGACCACGGTGTCGAGTGGCACGTCGAGCCCGAGCTGGTGGTTGAGCGAGTCGAGCACCGCAGCGCCCGCCGTGCCGGCGAGCGCGGAGTTGACGGCGCTGGCCTGCTGCTGATCGAGCTCGTCGCGCGTCTTGCCGAACAAGAGCAGCGCGAGCACGTCGTTCTGCGGGTAGGGTGGCTCGCTGGTCAGCTGGATCGTCGGCGACGACGCGCGGCCCCGCACCAGCGCGAACACGCGGATGTCGCGCACGCGGTGCATGGCGCGCACGTCGAGGTCGGGATCGAAGTCCGGCCGGCCCGTGAACTCCACGTGCGCTTTCTCGACGATGAAGGTCTTGCCGCGGATGCGATAGCTGCCGTGCGTGGTGTCGATCGCGCCGCGTAGCACGAGAGGACCGCCGGCGCTCTTCGCGGCGACGAGCTGGCCCGCGATCTCGAGGTTCGCGCCCTGGCCCTGCACGCGCCCGTCGTCCGCGACGTCGACCTTCACGTCGACGGCCGCGTTCGCGTAGAGCTTCGACGTCTCGAGCAGCGGGCGCGTCTCCTGCGGCGGGCGGCGCGAGTCGCGCACGGTGACTTCGCCGAGCAGCGGATCGGCACCGCCTGCGAGGGAGTAGTGCAGCCCCCGGAGCTTCACGAGGCCGGTGGCCGCGAGCGCACCGAGCGGTCCGCGCACCTCGATCGAGCCGCTCGCGAGCGTCTGCAGGTTCGTCTGCCAGCGCAGCGGGAACTGCACCAGCTCGAGGCGCAGCGCGGCGACGTCGGGCGCCAGGTGCGCGAGCCGGAGCTCGCCGCTGAGCTCTGCCTTCGCGTCCGGGCTCGCGCGCAACACGCAGTGGTCGATCCGCAGGGCGTCGGGCCGCAGCAGCACGCGCGCGTCGAGCGGGCCGAAGTGCTGGCCGAGCGCGGGCACGTCCCAGCCCGCACCGTCGACGCGCAGCTCGCCGTCGACGACCGGTGCGCTCGCGCTGCCGCGCACGTCGACGCGCACGTTCACGGTGCCGGCAACGCGCTCCACGGCGTCGGGCAGGAAGGCCTGGACCAGCGCGAGGTCGAGTGAATCGCCGCGCACCTGCAGCGTGGTGGCGGGATTCGCGAGCGGATTCCCGAGGTCGGCGCGAGCCGTCCACGGCAGCGCGAACCGCGCGGTGAGCAGCTCCCGGCCTCGCGCGGCGACGCGGCCGTTGCCGACCAGGAGGCCGGGCTGCGACGAGAGATCGACCGAGATCGCGTCCCCGGCGACTTCGCCGACCGCCGGCGAATCCCACTGCAGCCGGCCCTCGAGCGCGGGCCGGGGCCACGCGCCGTTCGCGCGCAGCGCGCCCGACACGCGTCCGCCGAGCCTCTGCTCCAGGCCGAGGAACGTGCCGGCGCGCGCCAGCGCCACGTGCGCGATCTGCACGCGCACGTCGCGCGCGCGCTCCGCCGAGACTGCGCCCGCGAGCTCGAGCGTCTCGTCCGGCGCGAAGCGCAGACGCGCGCGCTCGAGCGCGAAGAGCTCACCGCTGCGCCGCAACAGGATCGGGCCGTCGGCGGCGAGCTGCAGGCGCGGGCCGTCGACGACGAGCGGGTCGATTCGGTAGCGCGCCAGGTCGGTGCTGCGCGCGACGAGCGACACGCGCCCGAGAGCGACGTCGCCCAGCGCCAGGTCGCGCGTCTCGAGCTCGAGGCGCCCGCCCGGCGCGGCCCACGGCCCGCTCGCCCGGAGCTTCCCCTTGGCGCTGCCCCGTGCCGGGACGCCCGCGACCGCCGCGAGCGCGCCCAGATCGGAGACGTCGAGCACGCCGTCGAGCGAGCCGATGTGCTCCAGGTCGCCTTCGCCGCGCAGCTCGAGTCGTCCCGCAGTAGAGGTGAAGCGCGCGCGCGCGATGCGCCAGCGGCCCGCCTCGTACCGGCCCGACACCTCGCCCGCGCTCACCTCGAGGCGCCCGACCACCGAGGGCGCGAGCGAGAGCGCCAGCTCGGCGGTGCCGTCGCGCAGCGCCGTGCCGGCCGAGTGACTCGCGTCGACGCGCAGCGTGGCGCCGGCGCGGCCCGCGAGATCGGGGCGGCCCGTGAGCACCGCCAGGTCGAGTGCGTCGGCGCGCGCCTCCAGGTGCACGGCCGCGCTCTGCGCGGGGTCGAGCCAGCCCGCGAGGTCCGTGCGGCCCAGGACGTCGAGCTTGCCGAACGAGCTCTCGAGGTGCGAGGGCGCGATCGTGAGCTGCGAGCCGCGCAGCGAGACGTCGAGCTCCGCGCCGCGGAGCTCGCGGCCTGCGACCGTGCCCGGCTCGACCGACGCCGCCACGCGCGCCGACCCCGGCCACGCCGGCGGGCCGGTGCGGGGCAACTCGAGCTGCGCGGCGCGCCCGGAGACCACCGCCGCGACGCGGCTCGGCCGGCCGTCCTGCGTCCAGGTCGCTTCGACCTGCGCGGGCTCGAGCTCGACGTCGCGCACGAACAGGGAGACCGGCCGGGCCTCGTCGTCGCCGTGCTGCTGCGCGTGGCCCGGCTCGATCTCGAACGGCCAACGCTCTTCGGTGTCGGGCGCCAGCGAGAGCCGCGCCTCCGAGACGCGCAGGTGTTGCACGACGACCTCGCGGCGCGCCCACGCGCCGGTCAGGTCGAGACGCAGCTCCGCGTCGCCGACCCGCGCGACCGTCGCGCCGCGGCAGCTCCACACCACGTCGCGCAGGCCCACCTCGGGATAGAGCGCGCCGGTGACGGCGCCGATGCGCAGCTCGCCGCACAGGCCCGCGTCGGCCCAGGCTTCGTTCGCGAGGCGCTCGGCCTCGGCGCGCACGCGCTCGCGCTGCCAGCCGCGCGACAGCCCGAAGACGGCGACGCCGACGCCGACCACGCAGAGCGCTGCCGCCGCACAGAGGGCCGCGGCCGCCCAGCCCAGCACGCGCAGCGCGCGCACCTCAGAACGCCTCGCCGATCGCGAACCAGAATCTCACGCGGTCGACTCCGGGAGGGGGGTTGATGGGCGTGGCCACGTCCAGCCGAATGGGTCCGAGCGGCGTGGCATAGCGCAGGCCGACTCCGCCCGAGTATCGCAGCGCCTCGGGCTTCCAGTCGAACGGCTGTCGGGAGAGTTGCCCGGCGTCGACGAAGGTGTCGCCGTGCAGCTCGCGCCAGATCGGGAAGCGCCACTCTACCGAAGCCGCGATCAGGCTGTCGCCGCCGACCGGCGAGCCGGGCAGATCGCGCGGCCCCAGGTGCTGGAAGTCGTAGCCGCGCACGATCGCGCTGCCGCCGCCATAGAAGAGCTTCGTCACCGGCAGCTCGTCGGACTCGGTCGAGGCGTACGGCGTGATCGTGCCCAGCATGAGCCGCGCGGCGAGCACGGTCGGCCCGAGCGGCAGGTACCCGCGCGCGTCGGCGGTGCCGCGGACGTAGTTCCGCTGCGAGCCGAGCCAGGTGCCGGCCGTCTCGATCGAGAGCTCGAGCCACGTGCCGTGGCTGGGCGTGACCAGGCTGTCGGTGGTGATGCGCCGCACGCCGAGGTCGAGATACGAGAGCAGGAACGTGTCGGTCGGGTCCTTGAGCTCGGTGGCGGCCGCGCTCGGCACGCTGCGCACGTCGGTCCATTCGACGTCGTAGCCGAGGTGGCCGCTCCAGCCCAGCCGCAGCGCGCGCTGGATCGAGACACTCGACAGCAGGGTCAGGTCGTCGTAGGCGGGGAGGGTGTCGTCGCGGATCCGCGAGTCGAGATACAGCGTGGTGCGGGGGTCGGGGACGTGTGGCTCCCTCAGCGTGGCCTGGAACTCGTCGGTCAGCGACGAGTACTTCGCGCGGATGTCCAACGTGTCGGCGCGACCCGACACGTTCCGATGCAACCAGCCGACCTGCGCGCGTAGCTTGTCTTCGGTGCCGTAGCCGGCGCCGATCCGCACGCTGTGGAGCGGCCGCTCCTCGACGCGCACCACCACGTCGCGCGTCACGCGCGTTGGCGGCGGCTGGCCCGGGGCCTCTTCCTCGCTCGTCTGCAGCGCGATCTGCACGGTGCGGAACAAGCCCAGGTCGGAGACCTGGCGCTGGCTCTGCTCGAGCTCGCTCTCCTTGTAGAGGTCGCCGCTCTTGAACGCGAGCTCGCGGCGGATCACCTCCTCGCCGACCGTCTCCATGCCCTCGATGCGAATCACGCCCAAGGTGACGCGCGGGCCGGGACGCGCGGTCCAGGCGATCGTCGCCTCGTTCGTGGCCAGGTCGACGTCGCCGCCTCCGTCGAGCGCGACGTCGGGGAAGCCGAGGTTCTCGATGCCGCGCAGGAGCGCGCGCTTCGCGGCTCCGTACGTGTCGACCGAGAACACGGCGCCCTTCTTCAGCGGCAGCTTGTCGACGAGTTGCGCGCGCCAGCGCGCGTCGCCGCCCGGCAGCGCCGACAGGTCGATCGCCCAGCTGGCCAGCAGCACGGGCGGGCCCTCTTCGACGGCGATCGCGATCCGGGCCTCGTCGCCCGCCGGGTTCGGCTCCACTTTGTAAGTCGCGTGCGTGGCGTAGTAGCCGCGCTCGCGGTAGACCGCGGCGATGCGCTGCATGTCGCCGTCGAGCGTCGGGAGATCGAACTCGGGGAGCTCGCCCCAGAAGTTCCACCAGGGCCGGGCCGACGTGAACAGGCGCGGCTCGAGGTCGGAGACGGGCATGGCCTGCACGCCGGTGAACGAGAGCGAACGAACGCGGACGGCGGGCTTCTCGGGCGCGGGGGCTTCGGCCGCATGCACGTCCGCCGGCCGGGCGGCGCCCGGCGCGCACAGCGCCGCGGCGAGCGCGAGCCAAAGCGGGATCGCAGTGCGCGCGCGCATGGCTCGCTCGCTCTCCTTGGGGACGGGTCCCCGTTATAGCAGCGCGCTCGGGGCGCCGAAAATTCTCGGGATGTTCGCGCGCGGGCGGCAGGCAGCGGCGGTGTTGGCGCGGGTGTCCGCGCTGGCGGCGGTAGTGGCCACGCTCGCCGCCTGCAGCTGGTTCGCGCCGCCGATCGAGCTGCCCGACGACAAGCCGGAAGCGGCGCGGCATCCCGAGATCGGCTCTCGCGCGCTCTTGCGCGCCAACCTGGCCGAGGTCGAGGTCGCGAGCTGGCAGCCGGCGGTCCAGGCGCTGGTCGACGGCCAGGACTCGGCGCTCGGCCCGGGAGTGGCCGACCCGCTGCGCGCAGCCGTGCGCCGCGCGTACGGCGCGCAGCGGTTGTTCGACCGCGCGGCGACGAGCCTGTCGGACGACTGGGACTCCGACGCGGCGCTGGCCCAGCTCGAGTTCCTCGCCACCCGCACGGGCCAGAAGGTGCTGCGCGCCCGCGCACGCCAGCGCGAGCCCGCGGCCCTCGAGCAGTTCCGCGATTTCTCGCGCGACTTCAAGGAAGAGAACTTCGCGCCCGTGCGCATCGAGCTCGTGCGGCGGCTGGACCGCGCGCTGCTGGTGTCGAAGGGCGCGGTGCTCGTGAACCGCGCGGTCGTCGACGGCGCGCTGAGCGCCCTCTCCGAAGCTCTGCCCGGCGCGGATGGCGCGCGCTTTCGCAGGCTGCGCGCGCAGGCCGCGAGCGAGGAGCCGCAGCTGTACCGCACCGCCGCCGACGACGTGCTGCGCTGGTACCTGTTCGCGTTCGAGCCGCTCTCCGACGAGGAGCTGGCGCGCTACGCGCAGTTCGCCGAGTCACCCGCGGGTCAGTGGTGGGTCATCGCAGAGTCGCGCGCGCTGCGCATGGCCGCGAACGGCGCGGGCGAGGATCTGTTCCAGGGCCTGCGCCCGCGGAGCACGCTCTAGTTCGCTTCCTCGACGGTGATCGCGACGGCCTGCGTGAGGTAGATCTCGGCCACGTCGCCGACCTTGATCTGATCCAGCCGCTCGGGGTGCAGCACCTTCACGGCCACGACGTCGCCGTTGTCGGCGCGCAGCGTGACCGAAGGCGTCTGCTTGTCGATCGACACGATCGTCGCGGTCAAGCGCACCACGTCGGCGGCGACGGCGCCGGGCTTGGAGCCGGGCGGCGCCGAGCCCACGCCGGAGGCCGATTCCGTGGCCGTGTTCATCACCTCGCCGGGCTTGTGGATCTCGTACGCGATCGATTCGTAGTAGGTCGCGTTCACTTTGTCGCCGACCTTGATCTGCGCGAAGTTCTTCACCTCGTCGCCGCACTTCACGTTCACCACCTTGCCCGACTCGTCGCCCTTCAAGGTGACCACGCGCTTCGCGGCGTCGATCTTCGTGACCGTCGCCGTCTTCGTGACCTGTTGCTCCTTGTAGATGCCCGAGACGGGCTCGCTCGGCCCCGAGCTCATGCTCGAGCAAGCGGCGACGAAAGCCGCGAATGCGGCGCAGGCGACGAGACGGCGAACCTTCATGTGCGAACCTCCCTGGGGGTAGCTTCTCACGTCACGCGCGCGAGAAGAAGAGACCGGCGGCGAGCAGCAGCCCGCCTGTGAAGTGGAGCCCGAACACGCTCGCGAAAGCCTGCGTCATCCTTCGCGGATCCGCCGGCGACGACAGCGCGATCCGCGAGGCCAGGAACGCGAACGGCAGCGACAGGAACGAGAGCCAGGCGGCGCGCGGCAGCAGCCCGGCGACGAGCGCCCACGCGAGCAGCGCGTAGGGCAGGGCGAGAAGCAGGGGCACGAGCCGCCCCGCGCCCGCGGGTCCGAGCCGCACCACCGGCGTGCGTTTGCCGTGCCGCTTGTCGGCATCGTGCTGCGGGAAGTGGTGCATGTACAGGATGTCCATCGCGAGGAGCCCGACCACCGTGGAGACGACGAGACACTCGGGCGTGACTCGGCCCGTCTGCGCCCAGTACGTCCCCGCGCCCGCGAGCGGGCCGAACAAGAGGAACGTCACGGGCTCGCCTGCGCCGTGGTAGGCAATTCGGAGCGGCGGCGCCGTGTAGAAGTAGCCGAGCGCGGCGCCGGCGAGGCAGATCCACAGGACGGTGTGACCCGGCGCGCGCGCGTCGAGCCACAGGCCGCACACCACCGCGAGCGCGCCGCACACCGCTGCGAACGCGGCCACGCCGCGCTTGCCGAGCTCGCCCGTCTGGATCACGCGGCTGCCGAGGGGGAACGGGTTCTTCGCGAACTCGGGGTCGGCGTCGAGGCCCGACGCGTCGTCGAAGAAGTCGTTCACCAGGTTGACCGCGCCCTGCGCGGCGAGCATGCCGGCGAGGGTGAGCGCGAACGTGACACCGCTGGGGGACACGCCGTCGTATGCGACGAGCGCCGTGATCGTCAGCACGGGCATCGCGCCGGCCGTGAGCGACGGCAGGCGCAGCGCGCGCAGCAGCGTGCCGAGCGAGGGCACGCTCAGGACGCCTCGGCCTTCACGCGGATGCCGCCCCAGGTGCCCACGGCGCCCTGGCCGTGGCACGAGACGCTGCCCTTGCCGGGCACGATGTCCTTCTCGGTCATCATGCCGAGCGCGAGCAGCGACGGGCCG
>Ga0335076_10001895_pt1 | contig 20534 bp, 18 predicted proteins | sample Lox_Sample_25_FD_206717 | JGI IMG/M metagenome (GOLD analysis project Ga0335076, IMG submission 206717) | Soil microbial communities from Loxahatchee National Wildlife Refuge, Florida, United States - Lox_Sample_2.5 | ecosystem: Environmental > Terrestrial > Soil > Wetlands | place: USA...
GATGGACTATTCCGCCGCCCGTCGCGCGACCGGGAAGGAGAAGCTCGAGAACGTCAAAGGCCCGGTGATCCTCGTTGCCAACCACGCGAGCCACATGGACACGCCGGTGATCCTGTCCGCTCTGCCACGAAAGCTTCGCAAGCGGACGGTGGTGGCCGCGGCGGCGGACTACTTCTACCGCAACCGAATCGTCGCCTCGCTCGTGTCGCTGATCTTCAACACCGTGCCGATCGAGCGCCACGGTGGCGGCGGGGTGGCGAAGAACGGCAGCCACCTCGACAAGCTGCTCGATCAGGGGTGGAGCCTGCTGCTCTACCCCGAGGGCACGCGGTCGCGCGGCGGGATGCCGGGCCCCCTGCGCCGCGGCGCCGCGGTGCTGGCGGCGGCCCACCACCTGACGATCGTCCCGATCCGGGTGACCGGCACCGCCCAGGCGATGCCGCCCGGCCGGCTGTGGCCGCGCCGTCTGCGCGACAAGCCGGTGCCCAAGCGACACCGAATCGAGGTCTCGTTCGGCGAGCCGATCACTGCGTCGGGCGACCCGAGCGAGCTGATGGAATCCGTGCGCGGGTTCTTCGAGAACGGCGGGGCACCGACCCCGTACCGCTCGCCCTACCGGCAGCGCGTCACGGTTAAGTCCGAGCGCTGACAAACGCCATCGTCAAGCGCGCAAATCGCGCGTTTTGCAGGGTGTTTGTTTCCGACTTCCCGGTCGGGTAGCCGCACGTCGGCTGGTAATCTCGATCGGCCGCGGACGCGTCAGCGAGTCGCGGTGAACGTCGAGCGAGCTCTGGGCCCTGATCGGGTCCGGACGAACGGCGGCCGGCAACACGGCCACGCCGTTCAACTCGTCCGGTGACTGGCTCCTCATCACGTGGGGTTGGTGTCTGGCGGTCGTGTTCGCCATCTACACCGTGGGCGGCATCACCGGCGCGCACATCAACCCGGCGGTCACGCTCGGCGCCGCGATCCGCAAGGCGCTCCCCTGGAACAAGGTCGGGCCGTACTGGATCGCCCAGGTGCTCGGGTGCTTCGTCGGCGCCGCGTTGGTCTTCCTCGTCTACAACAACGCGATCAACCATTACGACGAGGTCAATCACATCGTGAAGGGGACGCCGGCTTCTGTAGCCACTTACAGTACGTTCGCCACCTTCCCGGCGCCGTACTTCCACAGCGTCTTGGGACCGCTCGTCGACCAGATCGTGGGTACGTTCTTCCTCGTCCTGTTCGTGTGGGCGGTGACCGACGAGTGGAACATGCCGGTCGGGGCGAACATGGCCCCGTGGATCGTGGGCTTCATCGTGATGGCGGTCGGCGTGTCGTTCGGCGCGAACGCCGGTTACGCGATCAATCCCGCCCGCGACTTCGGGCCGCGCATCTTCGCGTGGATCGCGGGCTGGGGCAAGATCGCGATGCCCGGTAACTACGCAAACATCAGCGGCTACTTCTGGGTTCCAATAGTCGGGCCTCTGATCGGTGGCGCGCTCGCGTCGGTCTTCTACGACGCGTTCATCCAGGACATCCTGAAGGCACGCAAGCCACCCGAGCCGGGAGTGGTCGGGGTCGGCGAGACGGTCACCGATCGTCCACCCGAGACGCTCGCTCCGTAAACAGTTCAGGCGTGTGGGCGGCGCCGGCCTGGTGTCGCCGCCTCTCGCGCTTAGCGATTCCTAGTCGTCGTCGTCAAGCCAGTCGACCGCGCGCGCAACGGCCTTCTTCCACTTCCGATAGCCACGGTCGCGGCCGGTGCCGTCCATGCTCGGCAGCCACTCGGCGGCCTTGTGCCAGTTCTTCGTGAGGCTTTCGGTGTCGGACCAGAAGCCAACCGCCAGCCCGGCGGTATAGGCGGCGCCGAGCGACACGGTCTCGGCGACGATTGGTCGCGTCACGGGCACGTCGAGCACGTCGGCGAGCGTCTGCATCAGGAGGTTGTTCGCGGTCATCCCCCCGTCGACGCGCAACTCAGACAACGGGCTGCCGTAATCGGCGTTCATCGCCTCGACCACCTCCCGCGTCTGCCACGCGGTCGCCTCGAGCACGGCGCGGGCGAGATGGCCGCGGTTGATGTAGCCCGTCAGCCCTGCGATCACGCCCCGGGCGTCGCTGCGCCAGTGCGGCGCGAACAGTCCCGAGAAGGCGGGCACGAAGTAGCAGCCGCCGTTGTCCTCGACGGTCAAGGCGAGCGTCTCGATCTCCGGTGCGCTGCCGATCAACCCGATGTTGTCGCGGAACCACTGCACGAGCGCGCCGGTGATCGCGATCGATCCTTCGAGCGCGTATACGGCCGGCTGGTCGCCGAGCTTGTATCCGAGCGTGGTCAGCAGCCCGCTGTTGGACGTGACCGGGCGGGCGCCGGTGTTCAGCACGAAGAAGCTTCCGGTTCCGAACGTGCACTTCGCGCCGCCGGGCGTGAAGCACGTCTGCCCGACGAGCGCCGCGTGCTGATCGCCGAGCGCGGAGGCGACCGGAACCCCGGCGAGCGGTGCGCCCGCCTCGCCGTACGCCTCCGAGGAGGCGCGAATCTCCGGGAGCATCGCCCCGGGCACGCCGATCGCGTCGAGCAGCTCCGGATCCCAGTCGAGCGTCTGGAGGTTCATCAGCAGCGTGCGGCTGGCGTTCGTCACATCGGTGACGTGAACGCCGCACAGGTTCCAGATCAGCCACGAGTCGATCGTGCCGAACAGGACCTCGCCCGCCTCCGCACGTTCGCGCAGCCCCTCGACCTTGTCGAGCAGCCATCGGATCTTCGGGCCGGAGAAATACGTCGTCACGGGCAGTCCGGTCTTCTCCCGGAACATGTCCTGCCCGAACTCGCCGGCGAGCTCGCGACACAGGCGATCGGTGCGCGTGTCCTGCCAGTTGATCGCGTTGTGGACGGGCGCGCCGCTGTGGCGATCCCACAGCACGGTCGTCTCCCGCTGGTTCGCGATGCCGAGCGCGCACAGGTCGGCGGGCGACAGGTCGGCCTTGTCGAGCGCCACCCGCACGACCAGCAGCACGTTCCGCATGATCTCCTCCGGGTCGTGCTCCACCCAGCCCGGCCTCGGGAAATGCTGGCGATGCTCCTGCTGGGCGACCGACACGATCCGCGCGCGGTCGTCGAAGACCAAGCACCTCGACGACGCCGTCCCCTGGTCGATCGAGGCCACATATCGCCCGGTGGTGCTCACGTCCCGGCAAGTCTATGCAGGTATTAGGGCCGCGGACATTGACCTTTGATCAAGCTGATGCGAACTACCACGGAATGGCGCCGAGCTCGCGCGATACGGTGCGGGCCGTCTCCACCACGTGGTCGACCAGTTCGGCGCGCGGGCGGCCGCCCGCGCACAGCCGCTCGGTCGGGCCCGCGACTCCGATCGCGCCGACCGTGACGCGCCGGCGATCCTCGACCGGCGCAGCGATCGACGCGAACCCCGGGAACAGCTCGCCCACCTCGCTGGCCCAACCGCGCCTCGCGGTCTCCTCGAGCTCCTCGCGCAACCGGTCAGCGTCGGTCACGGTGGCCGGCGTGAAGCTCGCCAGCGCATCATCGGCGACCGTCGCCGCGATGTATTCGTGGTTGGCGACCAGAGCTTTACCGAGCGCGGTCGCGTGAGTCGGCAGCAGCATGCCGACCTCCAGCGCCTGACGGGTGTCGTCGGGGCGGAAAACGTGGTGCACGATCAGCACCTGGTTCTCGTGCAGGGTGCCAATGCGGACGCTCTCGCCACTCCGCGTGGCGAGGCCGTCCGCCGAGTTGAGCGCCCGCGTCCGGAGTTCGTTGCCGTCGAGGTAACTCGAGCGCATATGGAGCAGCGCCGGGCCGAGCTGGTACTTGCCCGAGTCTGTGTCCTGCTCGACGAAGCCGACATCCCGCAGCGTCTTCAGGATCCCGTACACGGTCCCCTTCGGGAGGCTGAGCTCACCGGCCAGCTCGCCGAGCCCGAGCCGTCGTGAGCGCCCTGATAGGAGCCGCAGGATCGCGGCGGCGCGCTCGATCGACTGGATGTGTCCGGGCATCGTGCCCGGCTATTACCCGGCGCCCGGGTCGCTCGATCAGGCGGGCCCGTTTCGGGACCAGACGTTGGCGGCCCGCGTCAGCGTCTTCTTCGGGCGCAGCGCCGGCGCGAGCACCTCGCCGTGCTCCAGCGCGACTGCCTTCAGTGACCGGTGCGGCACCGCCGGCACCCCGAGCAGGTCGGCGGCTTTCAGCACCGCTCGGCGCTTGCGCCCGCGCGATAGCGGCAGTTCGAGCGCGACGACTTGCGCCCGCCCGCCCCGCATGCCGTACATGTGCGCCTCGACCCGGCCCCAGATGACCACGGCGCCGCCGACCAGATCCGGCGTCGTGGCCGATGCCGTCCTCGGGCATGGGTCGTAGTAGGCGTACACGCCGCAGCTGCACTCCTTGGCCGGCACCTCATCGGACGTGTGCCCACGGTCGCACCGAGCGGTCAAGCAACCTTCTGACCAGTGCGCGCCGTCGTACATGGATGCGAGGGCAACGTCGGTCATCCGCCACTGGCGAAAGCCGACGAGCGGCACGATCAGGTCGGGCGCGACGCTATCCCGGTCCTCGAGGAAGCTCATCGTGCCGATCTGCGTGCCCGGCTATCCCGCTTTGACGGGCTCCCGCTCCGGTTCGGGCTTCGAGCGTTCGGGCGCACACTCCGGGGTTACCGCAGGTTGACGTGGTTGTGTCGCCGGAACGCGAATCGGCTCCACGACGATGGTGCGCGATGGGCCATCGAGCGTGCCGACAAGCCGAGCGGGTAGGTTGTATCGATGCACGGTCATCCTCCGCGAGGGGATAGGTCAGGGGAGCCCGTACCCGGACATCTGGGGTGCAGAACCGCAGCTGTCAGCACGAGAACCAACTTCTGATCCAAGGATGTCACCACTGTTCCGTCGCAGCGAGGAGAAGGAGGCACGGAAGGCCGCGGCGAGGGTCGAGATCGATCGGCTCCGCAAGGTTCCCACAGACGATTTGGCCGCGGACCTGTTAGTGGGTCTAGGACCCGAGGGCCCGACAAAGGGGACCAGCATCAGGGTTCAGCAGCTCTGCGAGTACCTCCTGCGGGACTATCCCGGCGCCGGGCAGATGGACACGCTCGGCCTCTCCGCGCCCGTGAACAGAGCGCTCGACATGCTCGACGATGCCGGCCTCGTCTCTCCGATATCGGTCATGCGAACGCCGATCTGGCGCATCACGCCACTCGGCGAAAGGATCCTCGCCGAGGGGACCGTACGCGAGCGCCTCCGCGGGCGCTGACGGGGTCGCGGGGCCGTAAGCGGAGCTACTCGTCCGCCTCGCCCTCGTCGAACCTCCCCTCGTAGTGCTTCTCGGGGTCGTCCTCGCCGAGCTCCTCCTGGCCTTCGCTGAACCGCCCCTTGTGGACCTCGTCGTCGTCGAGCTCTTCCTGGCCCTCGCTGAACCGGCCGACGCGCTCCTCCTCCGGGAACTCCTCGGGATCCGCCTGTCCCTCGGCGAAACCCGCCTCGTCCGGTTGCTCAGGATCCGCCGTATGGTCGGGACGATCTGGGGACATCTGCACTCTCCTTCACTTTCGTGTTTGCGGGCGACAACGTAAGGTTGCCCCGAACGGCCGCGGTTACCACGGGATGGCCCCGAGCTCGCGGGACACGGCCCGCGCGCCTTCTCGGACGAACCCCAGCAGGTCACCGCGCGGCTGCCGCGCTGCCAGCAGCCGCTCGGGCGGTCCGAAGATGCCCATCGCGCCCACGGTCATGCCGCGGCGGTCGACGATCGGCGCGGCGTACGACACCTGGCCTGGAACCAGCTCGCCGATATCAGCCGCCCAGCCTTGTGCGCGGACTCGGACCAGCTCTCGCTCGAGCCGGTCCGGATCGGTGATCGTGGCGTCCGTGTAGGCGACCATTCCGTTCGCGGCGAGCGCCGACGCAACGTAGGGGTGATGCGCGAGCAACACCTTGCCGAGCGCGGTGGCGTGTGCGGGGAGCAGCGTGCCCACGTCGAGCGTCTGCAGCGTGTCGTCGGGCCGGAACACATGATGAACGACGAGGACCTGCTCTTCGTGAAGCGTGCCGATCCGCACCGCCTCGCGCGTTCGCGTCGCGAGTGAATCGGACCAGTTGAGGGCGCGGGTTCGCAGCTCGTTGCCGTCGAGATAGCTCGAGCCCATGTGGAGCAGGGCGGCGCCGAGTTGGTATTTCCCGCTGTCCTCGTCCTTCTCGACGAAACCGACGCTCTGGAGCGTTCGCAGCAGCCCATGGACGGTCCCCTTCGAGAGCCCCATCTCGCCGGCGATATCCACGACCCCGAGTCGCCGGTTGCGGCCTGACAGGAGCCGCAGGATTGTTGCGGCGCGTTCGATCGACTGGATGTTGCCTGGCATCTATGCGTACACCTATCGACATTGTCGAACGAATACCAGTGATCTCAACTTAGTTTGACATTGTCGAACGTGGGTGCATAGGATCTCCCCAGAGCCCCAAAAAGTCCATTTGAGGAGAGGAGACCGGCATTGCTCGCACAGGCAGCAGTAGTCGTTGTGGGCGTCCTTCCCAAGTCTCACATCGGCATCATTCCGTCGGAGATCATCGGGACGGCGCTCCTGATCCTGCTCGGCGACGGCGTCGTGGCAGCAGTGCTGCTGTCCAAGTCGAAGGCGGAGAACTCGGGATGGATCGTCATCACCTTCGGGTGGGGTATGGCGGTCGCGATGGCCGTTTACGCCGTCGGTTACTTCGACGGCGCGCATCTCAACCCGGCGGTCACGCTGGGTGTCTGGATCCACGGGGGCATCGACGGCTCTCAGGCGATCAAGTACTTCATCGGGGAGTTCGTCGGCGCCATGGTCGGCGCGTTCCTCGTCTGGATCACCTACTTCCTGCACTGGCAGGGCACGGAGGATCCAGGTTTGAAGCTGGCGGTGTTCTCGACGGGCCCCGCGGTTCGCAACTACGCGTGGAACCTGATCACCGAGATCATCGGCACGTTCGTGCTGGTGCTCGGGGTTTTCGCGATCACGGGTCCATGGAACGCGATCACACCGGGCCTGACGCCGCTGCTGATTGGCCTACTGGTGTTCGCGATCGGACTGTCTCTCGGCGGCCCGACCGGTTACGCGATCAACCCCGCGCGTGACTTGGGACCGCGGATCATTCACGCGGTCCTGCCGATCCCGGGTAAGGGCGGGTCCGATTGGTCGTACGCCTGGGTGCCGGTCCTGGGTCCGCTCATCGGCGGCGCGCTCGCCGCGATCTTCTTCGACGCCGTCTTCGGCAGCGCTCCGTTCTAGGCCGCGGCGATGAAGAAGCTCATCAATTCACCAGATGGCGTCCTGCAGGACGCCCTCCACGGGGTAGAAGCCGCCCACGGGGATCGGGTTCGGGTGATCTACGAGCCCGCCGTAATCGTGCGCATCGATGCGCCGGTCAAGGGCAAGGTCGGGCTCATCTCCGGTGGCGGCTCGGGCCACGAGCCGATGCACGGAGGCTATGTCGGGCCCGGAATGCTCGACGCGGCGTGCCCGGGGGAGGTGTTCACCTCGCCCACGCCCGATCAGATGCTGGAGGCGACTAAGGCCGTCGACGGCGGCGCCGGAGTCGTCCACATCGTCAAGAACTACACCGGCGACGTCATGAACTTCGACATGGCCGCCGACCTGGGGAAGGGCGAGGACATCGAGGTCGAGACCGTGCTCACCAACGACGACGTCGCGGTCGAGGACTCGCTGTACACCGCGGGTCGTCGAGGCGTAGGGGTCACCGTTTTGGTCGAGAAGATCTGCGGTGGCGCGGCCGAGGACGGCCGCAACCTCCAGGAGGTCGCCGAGCTCGGGAGAAGAGTCAACGCGAACGGACGCTCGATGGGCATGGCGCTGACTGCGTGCATCACCCCGGCCTCGGGTAACCCGAGCTTCGAGCTCGCCGAGGACGAGGTCGAGATCGGAATCGGCATCCATGGTGAGCCCGGCCGCTTCCGGGAGAAGATCGGACCGGCGTCGCAGATCGCCGAGCGGCTGATGACACCGATCCTCGAGGACCTGCCGTTCTCCTCGGGTGATCGGGTCCTCGCGTTCGTCAACGGCATGGGCGGCACGCCGCTGATCGAGCTCTACGTGATGTACAACGAGGTGGCGAAGATCGCCCAGGAGCATGGGCTGAGCATCGAGCGCAATCTCGTTGGCAACTTCATCACGTCGCTCGAGATGCAGGGGTGCTCGATCACGCTGGTGAAGCTCGACGACGAGATGGTCCGATACTGGGACGCGCCCGTCAACACTCCGGCCTTGCGCTGGGGTGTCTAGAAAGTGGCGATCACCCGCGACGCGACCCTCGACTGGATGAACCGGTTCGCCGGCGAGATGGCAGAGCACCGCGCCGAGCTTGTCGCCCTCGACACAGCGATCGGCGACGGCGACCACGGGACGAACATGAACCGTGGCATGACCAAGGCGCTCGAGAAGCTCGAGGCCTCGGAGCAGGCCGACCCGGGCGCGGTGCTCAAGACCGTTGCGATGGCGCTCGTCTCGAGCGTCGGCGGGGCGGCGGGTCCGCTGTACGGGACCCTGTTCCTGCAGATGGGCAACGCAATGGCCGGCCAGTCGGAGGTCGACCTGCCCGCCTACGCCGCCGCCTGGCGCAAGGGACTCGAGGGGGTCCAGGCGCGGGGCAAGGCCGTCGCGGAGGACAAGACGATGGTGGACGCGCTGATACCGGCCGTTGCGGCCCTCGATGCGGCGTCCGATCTCGACGGCGGTCTGCGCGCGGCTGCGCAGGCCGCCGAGGAAGGAATGAAGGCAACCACGCCGCTCGTCGCGCGCAAGGGACGCGCCAGCTATCTGGGCGAACGGTCCGCAGGCCACCAGGACCCGGGCGCGACTTCCACCTACTACCTCTTCAGGAGCGCCGCCGAGGCGCTGGCGGGCTGAAAGGAGAAAACGCATGCCGAAGTACTCAGTTGCACTCGATCAGGGGACGACGAGCTCGCGAGCAATGGTCTTCGACCACTCGGGCAAGGTCGTCGCGGTTTCCCAGAAGGAGCACGAGCAGATCTATCCGAAGCCGGGCTGGGTCGAGCACGACCCGATGGAGGTCTGGGCGCGCTGCCAGGAGGTGATCGACGAGGCGGTGGAGACGGCGGGCGCCGCCCGCGACGACGTCGCCGCGCTCGGCATCACGAACCAGCGCGAGACCGCGGTCGTGTGGGATCGCAACACCGGCGAGCCGGTGATGAACGCGATCGTCTGGCAGGACACCCGTACCGACAAGCTCGTCGACGAGCTATCGGCCGACGGCGGTCAGGACCGGTTCCGCTCGAAGGTGGGCCTGCCGCTCGCGACGTACTTCTCGGGCCCAAAGGTCCGGTGGATCCTCGACAACGTCGACGGCGCCCGCGCCAGGGCGGAGGCGGGGGACCTGGTGTTCGGGAACATGGACACGTGGTGCATCTGGAACCTGACCGGCGGGACCAACGGCGGTCTGCACATCACCGATGTCACGAACGCCAGCCGGACGATGCTGATGGACCTTGAGACGCTGTCCTGGGACGAGGACATCGCGGCGACGATCGGTGTGCCGATGTCGATGCTGCCCGAGATCAGGGCCTCGAGCGAGGTCTACGGCGAGGTGAGGACCGGCAACCTGACCGGCATCAACATCGCGGGAGACCTCGGCGACCAGCAGGCGGCGACGTTCGGCCAGGCGTGCTTCGACGCCGGCGACGCCAAGAACACGTATGGCACCGGCAACTTCATGCTGCTCAACACGAGCACCGTGCCTGTGCAGTCCAAAGCAGGCCTGCTGACCACGGCCTGTTACAAGATCGGCGACGAGCCGTGCGTGTACGCGCTCGAGGGCTCGATCGCGATCACCGGGGCGCTCGTGCAGTGGCTGCGCGACAACCTGCACATGATCGACGCAGCCCCGCAGGTCGAGGAGCTGGCCAAGTCGGTCGACGACAACGGTGGCCTCTACATCGTGCCGGCGTTCAGCGGCCTGTTCGCGCCGTACTGGAAGTCGAGCGCGCGCGGCGTGTTCGCCGGCCTGACCCGGTACGTCAATGCAGGTCACATCGCCCGCGCGACACTCGAGGCGACCGCGTTCCAGACCCGCGAGGTGATGGACGCGATGGAATCCGACTCGGGCGTCACGCTCAACGAGCTCAAGGTCGACGGCGGCATGGTCGCCAACGACCTGCTCATGCAGTTCCAGGCCGACATCCTCGGGGTGCCCGTCATCCGTCCGGAGGTAGCCGAGACGACCGCGCTGGGCGCGTCCTACGCGGCAGGCATGGCCGTCGGGTTCTGGCACAGCACGCAGGAGGTTCGCGACAACTGGGCCGAGGACAAGCGCTGGGAGCCGAGGATGGACGCGGCTAAGCGTGACGAGTACTACAAGGAGTGGAAGAAGGCCGTCACCCGGACATTCGACTGGGTCGATTAGCCGCCAAGGGGCGAGTAGCGTTGAAAGGCGGCCCACCCGGGCCGCCTTCAACGGTATAGATTCACACTATGGCCACACTCAGCACCGACGTCCTAGTCATTGGTGGCGGTGCTACGGGCGCGGGCGTGGCTTGGGATGCCGCTCTGCGCGGCTACGACGTCGTGCTCGTTGACCGGGCCGACCTGGCGGAGGGGACTAGCGGGCGCTTCCACGGGCTGCTGCATTCCGGCGGCCGCTACGCGGTCAAGGATCCTCGCGCGGCAGAGGAGTGCATCGCCGAGAACCGCATCCTCAAGCAGATCTCGCCCGACTCGATCGAGGACATCGGCGGGTTCTTCGTCACCACCCCGTTCGACGACCCAGCGTACGCCGACGTGTTCGCGAAGGGATGTCGCGACACGGGCGTCGACTGCGAAGAGATCGATCCGGTGGAGGCTCTCCGTGAGGAGCCGCTGCTGAACCCGCGCGTCTCGCGCGTGTTCCGCGTGCCGGACGCCAACATCGACGTCTGGAAGACCGTGTGGTCGCTGGCCCGCGGCATCCAGGCGCATGGTGGGCGCGTGCTCCCCTATCACGCGGTCGTCGGCATCCACCGGAGCGGCGATCAGGTCACGGGGGCGCGGCTGCGCGGCGCCGCCACCGGCGAGGAGATCGATGTCGAGGCTCGCGTTACGGTCAACGCGTCGGGCGCCTGGGCCGGGTCCGTCGCCGACATGGCCGGGATCGAGGGGGTCCGCGTGCTGCCGGGCCGGGGGATCATGATCGCGATGAACCACCGCCTCGTGAACACGTGCGTCAACCGGTGCCAGATGCCGACTGACGGGGACATCATCGTGCCGATCCGGACCGTGTGCGTGATCGGGACCACCGACGTCAACACCGACGACCCCGACGACCATACGGTCCTGCAGACCGAGGTCGACGCAATGCTCGACGACGGAGAGAAGTTGGTCCCGGGCTTTCGCGAGGCGCGCGCGATGCGGGTGTGGACCGGCGTCCGTCCGCTGTTCGAGGACTCCAAGGCAGCCGACACCGACTCGCGCGACGTCACGCGCGCGCACGCGCTGCTCGACCACGCCGAGCGTGACGGCGTCCAGGGGTTCGTGACGATCACCGGCGGCAAGCTCACGACCTTCCGCCTGATGGCCGAGGAGACGGTGAACGCGGTCTCCAAGCACCTCGGTGACGAGCGGCCCTGCACGACCAAAACCGAGCCGCTGCCCGGATCGGAGAACGGAGATACGTATCGCCTCGGCGAGCGGTTGAGCCGCAAGGAGGCTCGACTCACCGACGACCAGATCATCTGCGAGTGCGAGCTCGTCCCGCGCTGGAAGGTCGAGGAGGCAATCGAGCGCCGCGCCACGACCAACCTCGACGACGTCCGCCGGCTGCTCCGCCTGGGGATGGGGCCGTGCCAGGGCGGGTTCTGCATCTATCGCGCCGCCGGCATCCTCCACGGACTCGACGGCCTCACCGCCGAGGCGGCCGACGAGTCGCTGCTGCACTTCCTCCGGGAGCGGTGGAAGGGCGTGTGGCCGATTCTGTACGGGGATCAGCTCCGCCAGGCGCGTTTGGATGATTGGATTTTTCAGGGGGTCCTGGACGTGGAGCATCTGCCATCGAGCGAGAGGGATCGGGTGGCGACATGAGGGGCGAGCTCCACTACGACGCGGTCGTGATCGGCGCCGGCACCGCGGGGCTGGTCGCCGGCGCCCGGCTCGCCGAAGGCGGCGCGCGGGTGTGTGTGCTCGCGAAGGGCGTCGGCTCGACGCATCTCGCTCCCGCGACTGTGGATGTACTCGGGTACGCGCCGTCGCGCGTCTCGTCCCCGGCTGCGGCTTTTGAGGAGTTTGCAACTGCGCGACCCGATCATCCTTACACGCGGCTCGGCTTCGATGCGATCGCCGAGTCGGTGCGGTGGTTCTCAGAGCGCGTCGCCGCCGGACCGCTCCCGGAGTACCGGTACGTCGGCGACCTCGAGCGCAACACGCTGCTGCCGACCGCAGTCGGCGCGCTCCGTCCGTCGGCGCTCGTGCCGGAGACGATGGCCGCCGGCGACGCGGCCGCGCACGGGCGTGTGTGCATCGTAGGAACGCGGTCCTTGCGCGACTTCCACTCCGCCCTGTGCGCGACGAACCTCCGCCGCGCGGGGCTCGATGCGCGGTCGGTCGAGATCGAGATCGAGGTCGAGCGCGCGGATCAGAACACGCTCGGTCTGGCACGGAAGTTCGACGATCCGAAGTGGCGCGCGGCGTTCGCCGGACGGCTCGCGCTGAAGCTTCAGGCGCACGAGAGCGTCGGGATGCCGGCGATGCTGGGACTCCGCGACCCGCACGGCGCATGGTCGGACGTCCAGCACCGTCTCGGCCGCCCGGTGTTCGAGATCCCGGGCTTGCCGCCGTCGGTCCCGGGCATTCGCCTGTACGAGATCCTGCGCTCCGCGCTGCGGCGCGCCGGCGGGCGGCTTGTGCTCGGCGCGGAGGTGGTGAGTGCTGAGCGCGACGGCTCGCTCGTGACGTCCGTGGCGACGGCGTCCGCCGGTCACGACGCGCGCTACGCGGCGCCGTGGTTCGTGCTTGCTTCGGGCGGGTTCGGCTCCGGCGGGATCGAACTCGACTCGCGCTGGGCCGCCCACGAGCGCGTCCTCGGTCTGGAGTTGCGCGGGGTGCCGGAGCCCGGCCAGCCGCGGTTCTTGGGCGACTACCTGGCCGAGCAGCCGATGGCGCGGGTCGGCGTGGCCGTTGACGGAGAACTGCGGGCCGAAGGCGCCGAGAACGTGGTGGTGGCGGGCGCCGCGCTTCCGGGCGCGGTGCCGTGGCGCGAGGGCTCGGGCGAGGGGATCGCACTGGCGAGCGGCTCGCACGCCGCCCAACTCGTGCTTGCGCGGTCCGGCGCGCCGGCGGGGGCCGCGGCATGAGCGAGCACGACGTCCTCGAGCAGCTGATGCGCGGATCGCTCGACCACTGCGTGAAGTGCACGATCTGCGAGACGCAGTGCCCCGTCTCGAACGTGACGCCGCTGTTCCCCGGACCGAAGTACGCCGGTCCGCAGGCCGAGCGGTACCGCGTTGCCGACGAGCCGTCGGTCGACGCGTCGGTCGACTACTGCTCGGGGTGCGGGATCTGCTCGATGGTCTGCCCGCAGGGCGTGAAGATCGCCGAGATCAACTCGCAGGCGCGCAACAAGCTCAAGCTGCAAAAGGGATACCCGCTCCGCGACCGGATCATCACTCGCCCGACCTGGCTCGGGCGCGCCGGCGGAGGCCCGGTGGCGCCGATCGCGAACCTCACGATCGATTTCAAGCCACTCCGGATCCTCGGCGAGAAGTTCCTGGGGATCGCCCGCAATGGGCCGGCGCCGGACTTCGCCCGCCAGCGCTTCTCGCGGTGGGCGAAGGGGCACCCGAGTCCGGCTACCGGACGCAAGATCGTCTACTTCCACGGCTGCGGGACCGAGTACTACGAGCCGTGGGAGGGGCAGAAGGTCATGCAGATCCTCGAGCACAACGGCTTCGAGGTGGTCGTGCCCAAGCAGGACTGCTGCGGCCTCCCGCTCCAGTCGAGCGGTCTGTTCGACGACGCCCGCAAGGTCGTGCTGCGCCTGGCCCGCAACCTCGTCCCGTACGTCCGCGACGATCCCGACACGATCATCGTCGGCAACGCCACCAGCTGCACACTGATGCTCAAGCGCGAGGCCCGCGAGATCCTGTCGCTCGAGGACGATCCCGATCTGAAGCTCGTGTCCGAGCGGACGTACGACATCTGCGAGCTGCTTCTCGAGCTCAACGACCGAGGCGAGCTCAAGACCGACTTCCAGCCGGTCAACGAGCACATCTTCTACCACGCGCCGTGCCAGCAGCAGGGCCACTGGATCGGCAAGCCGGCGCTCGAGCTGTTCGCGTTGATCCCGGGTCTCGAGGTCACCGAGGGGAACGCGCGCTGCTGCGGGATCGCCGGGACGTACGGGTTGAAGGTCGAGAAGTACGACATCGCGATGGCGGTCGGGGCCGACCTCTTCGGTCAGGTTCGCGAGTCCGGCGCCACCGAGGTCGCGTGCGACAGCGAGACCTGCCGCTGGCAGATCACCCACGGCACCGGCCAGAAGTCAGTGCACCCGATCGACTATCTGCACCGCGCCTACGGTCTCTGAGCGGGACGTCTCGGTGGCGCGGGATGGCGGCTAACGTGAAATTCGCCGTCCCCCTCCGGCCGAGTTCCCGATTCGCCGCGCTGACGGCGGCAAACGTGTATCTCGCCTGTGGCGGTTCGTCGAGTTCCCAGTTAGCCGCCACAGGGGGCGCGTGACGTGGTCGGGATCGTGGTCGTGTCTCATAGCGAGGCGCTGGCCGAAGGGGTGGTCACGCTCGCCCGCGAGATGGGTGGCGAGGACCTGTCACTGATCGCTGCCGGCGGCACCGAGGAGCCAGGCGTGCTCGGGACCGACGCCACGCGGGTTCTCGCCGCGATCGAGGAGGCGATGTCTCCCGATGGCGTCCTCGTGCTGATGGACCTCGGGAGCGCGCTGATGAGCACCGAGCTCGCCGTCGACCTGCTCGGCGACACCCCCGGACGCATCGTGCTGAGCGAGGCGCCGCTGGTGGAGGGGACGGTGGCGGCGGCTGCGGCCGCGCGCGGTGGCGCATCGCTCGACGAGGTGGCGGCCGAGGCGCGCGGCGCGCTCGCGATGAAGACCTCGCAGCTGGGCGTGTCGGGAGACGGTACGGCTCCCGCGCCGGAGCCCGAGCCTGGCCCGCCGGCCGAGGCGCAAACCGTGCTCGAAGTCCGCAACGCGATCGGGCTCCATGCGCGGCCGGCGGCGCGGTTCGTCGAGACCGTCGGCCGCTTCGACGCGGACGTGCGCGTCGCCAAAGCTCCAGACGGCGTTCCGGTCCGCGCCAAGAGCCTGACGAATGTGGTCGCTCTCGGGGCCCGGTTCGGGGACACGCTCACCGTGACCGCGTCGGGTCCCCAGGCCGATGACGTGCTGCTGGCGCTGGCTCAGTTGGCCGATGAGGGGTTCGGCGACGGCGTGGCGGCCGGCGCGCCACCCCCCAAAGCGACCACCCCATCTCCTGCTACGAGCCCTGGCTGGCCGGCCAGCGAGCGCGGGGAGGTGGCGACGCCGAAGTCAGGCGAAGTTCTTTCCGGTGTCCCCGCGTCCACCGGGCTCGCGGTCGGTCCGGTCCATCTTCTGCACGGCGCCGCCGCCCCGCCGCCCGACCGCGAGGCGGACGACCCTGAGCGCGAGCGAGAGCGCCTCGAGCGGGGGATCGCCGCCGCCCGCACCGAGATCGAGCGTGACCGCGCGACGGTCGCGACTCGCGCCGGCAAGGCCGAGGCCGCGATCTTCGACGCCCACCTGGCATTGCTCGACGACGAGGCGATGCTCGATCCCGCGCAGGATGCGATCGAGGCCGGCGCCACCGCCGAGCGCGCCTGGCACGATGCGGCGGAGCAGGTCGCCGAGCGCTACCGCGCACTCGAAGAGCCGCTGCTCCAGGAGCGCGCGGCGGACGTGCTCGACGTCGGCCGCCGGGTCGTGAGCGCGCTGACCGGCTCCGGCGAGTCGCTGGCCGATACGACGGGGATAGTGATCGCCGGCGAACTCACCCCGGGCGACGCGGCCACGCTCGATCCCGCTCTGGTCACCGGAATCGCGACCGCCCACGGCACCGCCACCGCGCATGCGGCGATCCTCGCCCGCGCGCTCGGCCTCCCGGCTGTGGTCGGGCTCGGCGAGGGCGTGCTCGGGATCGAGGAGGGCACGACCGTGCTGATAGACGGCGAGGCGGGCACGCTCCAGGTCGACCCGCCGGATGACGCCCGGCGCGACGCCGCCGAGCGGCGCGAGCGGGCCGAGCGCCGTCGCGCGACCGCCCGGGAGCGCGCGCACGAGACCGGCGCCACCCGTGACGGCACCCGCATCGAGGTGTTCGCCAACCTCGGGGCGGCCGCCGAGGCTGCCAAGGCGGTCGAGCTCGGCGCCGAGGGCGTCGGCCTGCTCCGCACCGAGTTTCTGTTCCTCGACCGCGCCGAGCTTCCAGATGAGGAAGAGCAGGCCGAGACGCTCCGCGAGATCGCCGTCGCCCTCGACGGACGGCCGCTCGTCGTGCGCACGCTCGACGCCGGCGCCGACAAGCCGCTGCCGGCGCTGCCAATGCCGCCCGAGGCGAATCCCTTCCTCGGCGTCCGCGGAATCCGGCTCGGGCTCGAGCAGCGCGACGTGCTCGCGACCCAGCTGCGCGCGATCCTCCGCGTCGCGGCGGACTACCCGCTGAAGGTGATGCTCCCGATGGTGGCCACGCTCGCCGAAATCGTCGCGGCGCGCTCAGAGCTCGACCGGGCGCGCGCGGATACCGGCGTCGACACCCCGCTCGAGTTCGGGATCATGGTCGAGGTACCCGCGGCCGCGCTCACCGCCGCGCGACTGGCCGAGCACGTCGACTTCTTCTCGCTCGGGACCAACGACCTGACCCAGTACACGATGGCTGCCGAGCGCGGCGACGAGCGCCTCGCGCCACTGTTGACCGGACCCCAGCCTGCCGTGCTTCGCCTGGTCAAGGCGACCGTGGAGGCCGCGACCGCGCACGGCCGCTGGGTCGGTGTGTGTGGCGAGCTCGCCGGCGATCCCGCGTCCGCCGTCCTGTTCGCAGGCCTGGGCGTTAGCGAGCTGAGCATGGCGCCGGCGCTCGTGCCCGAGGCCAAGGCAGCGTTGCGGGGGGTCGAGCTCGAACAGGCCAGGGCCGCGGCCAGCGCCGCGCTGGAGACCGATACCGCGGCCGCCGCCCGCGCGCTAGGGGCCGGTCTGCTGTAGGCCCTGCGACCCTGAGGTAACCTCACCCCGTGGAAGCCGGTACGTTGAGCATGTTGCGCTCATCGAGGATGCTGGCCGCTGGCACGGGGCTCAGGGTCGTGCTTTGCCCTGTGGTAATGGCCCTCGTGCTGACCCGCTCCTATGCCGCTGCTGCGGTCGTGTTCGCGGTCGCGGCCGCGACCGACTGGCTCGACGGCCGACTCGCCCGCCGCTGGGGGGTCACCACCCGGTTCGGGGCGTTCCTCGACACGACCGCCGACAAGCTGCTCGTCTCGACCGCGCTGATCGCGCTCGTATCGGTGCATCGCGTATCGCCGTGGGTGGCGCTCGTGATCATCGGGCGGGAGTTCACGATCCTCGGTTTGCGCGCCGCGGTCGAGTCTGGCGGGCGCCGGTTTGAGACCTCGATGCTCGGCAAGTGGAAGGCCACGATCCAGTTCGTGGCGATCATCCTCGCGATCCTGCGCCCGGACGTGATCATCCTGCACGCTTACCTCGACCAGTGGGCGATGGCGATCGCGGCGCTCGTGACCGCCTGGTCCGGAATCGACTACATCATCCAGTTCTCCGCCGCGCTCCGCTCGTAATTCGTCGATGCGCGTGTTCGTCACCGGCGGGACGGGCGTGATCGGCACTGCGCTCGTCGGCCGCCTGCTCGAGCGCGGCGACGAGGTGATCGCGCTCGCGCGCTCGGATGCGGCTTGTCGGACGCTCGAGGCGCGCCGCGTCCGCGTGGTCCGTGGAGAGGGCTACGACGAGGACGTCCTCGCGCAGGGAATGGAGGGCTGTGCGCAGGTGTTCAACGTCGCCGGAGTCAACGAACTGTGCGTCGAGGACTCGCGCCCGATGGAGCGGATGAACGTCGGCGGCGCGGTCGCGGCCGTTCGCGCCGCCGCGCGCGCCGGGGTCGCCCGGCTCGTTCACACATCCTCGGCGGCGACGATCGGCGAGCCTCCTGGAACCGTCGGCAGCGAACGGACTCCGCACCGCGGCTGGTACCTGTCGGAGTACGAGCGCACCAAGACCGAAGGCGAGCGCGCAGCGCTCGCCACCTCGCGCGAGGTCGGCCAGGATCTCGTGCTGCTCAATCCGAGCTCGGTCCAGGGACCCGGGCGCGCCGGCGGCACCGGCCGGATCCTGCTCGCGTTCCTCGACGGCCGCCTGCGGGTGTTCGTGCCCACGCAGATCAGCCTCGTCGACATCGACGACTGCGTGGCCGGTCACCTGCTCGCGGCTGAGCACGGCGTCGCCGGCGAGCGCTACATCTTCAACGGGATGACGCTCGAGATCACCCAGGCGCTCGCGCTCGCGGCCGAGGTCGCCGGCGTCGAGCGCAAGCCCCAGTTGCTTCCCCGCCGCGTCGCGATGGTCGCGGCCGCCGCCGCCGAGCGGGCGTTCAGGCTGGCCGGACGCCAGCCGCCGGTATGCCGCGAGATGGTCCGCACGCTGCTGCACGGCCACCGCTACGACGGCTCGCGGGCGGAGCGCGAGCTCGGCCTGCGCTACACCGACCCGCGCGAGACTCTCCGAAAGACGGTCGCGTGGGCACGCGCGGAGGGCCTGATCCGATGACCGGGAGTCCGCTCGAGCCCCGACATCCGGCCCGCGCTTGCGCTCGCGCGTGCTCGGGGACGCCGGGGTGTGACCGATTTGTTGACTTACGGCGCAGATTCAGGCTCGCGATCACACCCGCGCTATCGTGAACGATAGGATCGGTCTGGAATCCGCTGCAGGAGGAAGGGTTTTGGAGCATTTCACCCCGACACCAGCCGCGGTGGTAGAGGGCGCACCCTTGTCCTCCCCGGCCTCGGCGTACTCGCCGCCTCGCGGACGCGTGAGCAAGTTCCTGATCCCTGAGGTGATCTTTGGGATCGGGACGCTCGCGGAGGTCGGCGGCGCGGTCAGGCGTGTCGGCGGCCGGCGCCCGATGCTCGTGAGCGACCCAGGCGTGCTCGCGGCGGGCTGGGTCGAGCGCGCCACCCCGCACCTCGACGACGTGCGCGTGCAGTGGAGCCTGTGGCATGACCTCACGCCGAATCCGAAGGACTTCGAGGTCCAGGCGGCGTTCGAGAGTTATCTGGAGAGCGGCTGCGACGCGCTGCTGGCGATCGGTGGCGGGAGTTGCATCGACCTCGCCAAGGCCGTGGCGATCCTGAGCGGCAACGGGGGTCACATCCTCGAGTACGAGGGCATCGACCGCGCCGGCAATCCGATCCCGCCGATGGTGATGGTTCCGACGACCGCCGGCACCGGGTCAGACGTGTCGCAGTTCTGCGTGGTCACCGATACCAAGCGACGGTTCAAGGCGACGATCGGCGGTCGTGCGCTCGTCCCCGAGATCTCGGTGACGGACCCCGAGCTGCTCACCACGATGTCGCCTGAGCTGACCGCGCACACCGGGCTCGACGCGCTCAGTCACGCGATCGAGTCGTGCGTGTCCGAGGCGTGCGACTTCCTGAGCAAGGGGCTCGCGATCGCGGCGATCCAGGGGATCGTCGAGCACCTCCCGACGGCTGTCGAGGATCCGTTCGATCTCACCGCGCGCGAGGGCATGGCCCGCGCCAGCCTCCAGGCGGGGATGGCGTTCACCAACGCGCTGCTTGGAGCGACCCACGCGATCGCCCACCAGATCGGCGGGGCGCTGGATCTGCCGCATGGGCTGCTCAACGCGATCCTGATGCCCCACGTGATGCGGTTCAACGCCGAGACGCACGCCGACCGTTACGTCGACGTGGCCGGCGCCCTCGGCCTCGCGACCGACGGTCTCGACGCGAACACCGCTGCCGAGCGGGCGATCGACCGCGTCGACGAGCTGAGCCGCGGCCTCGGGCTTCCGAACGGACTGCATGAGATCGGCGTCGACCCCGCCGACTTTGACCTGTACGCGGTGAACGCGCTCCGCGACGCCTACATCGCGACCAACCCGAGATCCGTCAGCGAGGACGATGTCCGCAGGCTCTGCGTCGCCGCATACTGAACAGCACCCGGTCGATCGGCTGGCGCTCGAGCGCCTGATCGGCGTTCGCTCCTCCAAGCCGAATTTCTACGCCGCCTGGAGCGACAAGTCGGCTCGTCTGGATCACGCGATCGAGACGCTCGAGCGAATCTCGTCTGCGCTGTGTACGGCGCCGGCGGGGCCGATCGCCGTGTGCGATGCGGTGGTTGAGGCGGCCGCCTACCACTTCGGGGCGCGCTGGTCGGCGATGGTGTTTTCAGATGCTCACATCGGGGACACGATGCCCCGCGTGATCGTCCACGCGAGCCATTCCGTCATCCAGCGGTGGGCGGTGGCGCCGCGGATGCTCGCCGAG
>Ga0335076_10001896_pt1 | contig 20534 bp, 16 predicted proteins | sample Lox_Sample_25_FD_206717 | JGI IMG/M metagenome (GOLD analysis project Ga0335076, IMG submission 206717) | Soil microbial communities from Loxahatchee National Wildlife Refuge, Florida, United States - Lox_Sample_2.5 | ecosystem: Environmental > Terrestrial > Soil > Wetlands | place: USA...
GGAGGAAGATCGGCATCAAAGATCGGATCGAGCACCAGCATCGCTGCTGTCATGCACACCCGATCCCGCAGAGTCGAGATGCCCAGAGGCCGAAGTTTCCCGTTGGCCTTCGGGATATACACTCGTTCCGCCCGGCCTCTGTCACCAGGTTCCAAATGTTTGAGCGGGAGAGAATTTCGGCATCGCAACTGAATGGCTGCCCCGCGGGTACCGATTCAGTGAAAACGCGCGCCCGGAGGTCGCGCAACGCGGCCGCCAGGCGTTCGAGGTTGTCCGGATCGGTCGCAGGTGAGATATCAGCATTGCCGTAAGACGCGGGAATCCCTGAAGACGGGCAGCAGTGGCGCCGACGAGAACATAGCGGACGGCGCGCTTCGAGAGGGTGCGTAGAATTCGCTCAGCATCGAACGCGCCGATTGTGCCCGCGCCTCGCGGCCGCAAGAAAACGCGCCGCTATGAGCTAATTAATACATCCAATATAACTATTTATTGACCGACGCATAAAGCTCTCCCTATAGTTCCGGACACATGGGCAATGAGCTGCAGGCACCTCTTCATCCGACGGCGAGCAGACAGTGCGGCTGCTAACGTCAGCGACTGCTGCCGAATTTGACACCTTGGCGGCGGAGTTCTTGATACGGCAGCTGAAGGCAAAGCCGGCCGCAGCAGTGGCACTTCCCGCAGGTTCAACTCCACAGGGGCTGTATACCCAACTGCGTGCGCGCGCCGCGTGCGGCCGCGACCGACTCGACCAGGTGAGGTTCTTCGATCTCGACGAGTACGTGGGTCTGAGCGCTGAGGATTCGCTGAGTTTCGCTCACTTTCTGAATCGCGAGCTCTTCCGCCCACTCGGGGTCCCGAGGGCCAACATCCGGCTGTTGCGTGGCGACGCGACCGATCTGGATCGCGAATGCGCCGACTATGAAACCGCCCAGGCGGATGCGGGCGGTCTCGACCTCGCGATTCTCGGCCTCGGCGCGAACGGACATATCGCCTTCAACGAGCCCGGTACGCCATGGACTTGCGTCACGCACGTGGCACGGCTCGCGCCTGAAACCCTCGCCTCACAAGCGCAGCTCTTCGCGCATGCGCGCCTCAGGCCGGAGCGCGGACTGACGATGGGGATCGCGACGATTCTCAGGGCGCGCGCCGTCCTCCTGCTGGTGGCAGGCGAAGCCAAGCGCACCGCCCTCACCATGCTGCTTCGAGGCATCGCGGACGTCTTTTGGCCCGCGACGAGTCTCTACGATCACCCGGCGCTCACGGTGCTGTGCGCTCCGGAGGTCATCGCCTCGGAGAGCGTGCGAGAAGCGATGCGGCGGTCGCGAACGCACGAAAAAGTTCATGACGACCACACTGTATAATTCCGGCCGAACCCTATGGTGAGCCGCGGCACGACGCAGCAGTCGAGCGCCCCTTACAACCGCCGCATCGTTCTCGATGTCATCCGGCGGCAAGGGACGATATCCAGGAGAGAGATCGTCGACCTGGTCTCCCTCAGCCCGCAGACCGTTGCCAACATCACCAACGATCTGCAGGCGCTCGGTCTCATCGTCGCACGGCGTCTTACCGGGCCAAAGTCACGCGGACAGCCACCCATCGCGTTTGAGCTCAATCCGAACGCCGGCAACTCGATCGGTATCAGCGTCGAGCCAGGCCGTGTCTCGGCGGGGCTGGTCAATCTCGTCGGCGAGATTCTCGAACATCGTGCAGTCGACCTCGACACGCACGATCAGCGGCGTGTGCTCACCTCGATCCTGGGGCTGATCCGCGAGCTGCGACGCCGGCCGGCGGCCTCCGAGCGCGTGTGGGGTGTCGGTGTGGCACTGCCCGGACCGCTGGTGAAGACGGATATCAGCTTCCTGGGTCCCACGGCACTCGAGGGTTGGACGGACCTGTCGATTTTCGATGAGCTGCGCGATGCGACACGCCTGCAGGTCTTTTACAACGTGGACAGCGTCGCAGCGGCGCTCGGCGAGACCTTGTTTGGCGTCGCACGCTCGCTTGATACCTTCTTCTACATGCACTTCGGAGTCGGCCTCGGCGGCACGCTGGTCGTGAACCGCTCCGCCTATCGGGGCGCAAACGGCAACGCGACTGAAATCGGGCACATCCCGGCAGTACCCGGTGGCAAGGCCTGCTACTGCGGCAACGCAGGCTGCCTCGAGCGCTATCTTTCGCTGCACTCGCTCGCAGAGGCCCTCGGCGTAAGCGATGCGCCCGATCGTGACGCACGGATAGTCGTGGAGCTTCAGCGCAATACCGATCCGGCCCTGCAGGCCTGGTGTCGTGATGCCGCCGAGAGACTGCGCGATGCGGTCTGTGTGATCGAGAACATACTCGATCCGGTGACCATCGTCATCGGCGGCTCGGCGCCGAAACTGCTCGTCGAACGGCTCGTGGCGCTCGCTCAGCCACTGCATCACTCGGTGCGTGGCGGCGTCGCCGGCCCGGCGACACGGATTCTGCTGTCCGATCGCCAGGAGGACAGCTCGATTCTCGGGGCGGCCGTCCTCCCGATCTACGCGCTGCTCTGGCCGCGGTTCGAGGTGCTGCAGCAGGAGCGCCGGGCTGAGGCCGACGTGCTCGGCCTGATGGGCCAGCCAAGTGCCGGCCGGGGAGGACGTCTTTGATTAGTCACATCCATTAGATGTATTTATTGACAGCCGCTTGACTGGCCGCCTATAGTCGGGCGATGGGGGAGGACCGGCTGACCATCATCGGCGATGTCGGCGTCGACGTCGTGCTCGGGCCTATCGCCGAATGGCCGCGCGTTGGCACCGAAACCCTCCTCGAGCGCGGCGAGCTGCGCGCCGGCGGCGCGGCCGGAAATGCCGCGTTCGCGGTGAGCTATCTCGGCGGACACGCGCGGCTGTTGTCCGTCGTCGGTAACGACGAATCTGGAGCCTGGCTCAGCGGGCAACTGCGGCCGCTCGGTGCATCGCTCGTCGTCTGCGATGCCCCCACCACCCTTACCGTCGGGCTCATCCACAGCTGCGGTGAGCGCACCTTTTTCACCACCCCGGGGCATCTCGAGGCGTTCTCCTACGAAATGCTGCGACCGTCGCTCGCGCCGGCACCGGACGCCAACGCGATCGTGCTGCTCGCCGGCGTATTCCTGACCCCGGCGCTGCGGGCAGCCTATCCGCTGTTGATTCGCGAGCTGCACGCGCTCGGGTATCTAGTAGCGCTCGACACGAACTGGCCTCCGCAGGACTGGAGCGCCGCGTTGCGCGACGAGGTCGCCGGCTGGATCTCCGCGGTCGAGCACGTGCTGCTCAATGATCTCGAGATCCGCAGCCTCGCCGGAAACGATGATCTCGCCACCGCCATCGACCGGCTCGCACCGATGCTGAAGAGCGGTGCGACTCTGGTGGTCAAGACCGGGCCGCGAGGGGCTCTCGGTATCCAGGACGGGCGCCGCAGCGAGCACGCGGCGCAACCGGCGAGCATCTTCGACACGACCGGTGCCGGTGATTCCTTCAACGCCGGCTATCTGCTCGCGCGCCTCGAGGGTGCCGGGCTCGCCGAATCGCTCGCCGCCGGCTGCGCGGCCGCCACCGCGGTAATTGCGCGCTTTCCGCGCCGCTCGATCGCCGCCGGCGACCTCGCGCGGCTGCGCGTGCGGCAGCCCGTTCCGCTGGAGACGCCGAGGTGAGGAACTCTGCGCTCCTGATGCTCTTCATCATGGTGATCTGGTTCGTCATTTCTTTCGTGACCAACCTCATCGGCCCGCTGATGCCGACCATCATCAGCGACTTTCACCTGAGCCTCGCGCTCGCGGGCTTCCTGCCGTTCTCCTTCTTTCTCGCCTACGGACTGATCTCGATTCCGGCCGGAGGCCTCGTCGAGGCCCGCGGGCCGCGGACGACGCTGCTCGCGGCCTTCACCCTCAATCTCGCCGGCTGCCTCGCGATCAGCCTCGTACCGGTGTACCCGGTCGTCGTCGCCGGGCTGTTCGTCATCGGCCTCGGCATGGCAATGCTGCAGGTGGTAATCAATCCGCTGATGCGCACCACCGGCGGCGAGCAGCATTTCGCGTTCTTCGCCGTGATGGCGCAGCTGGTGTTTGGGCTCGCCTCGTACCTGAGCCCATTCGTCTACTCCGCGCTCATGCGGCAGCCGGGTGCGGCGTCGCGGCCACTCGTCTGGGTGCAGCTCTACTGGGCGTTCGTGGTCGTGTACGTGATCCTGATCGCCATCACCGCCGCGCTGCGCATCCCGAGCCTCGCGCTCACCGAGAGCGAGCGCGCGGGCAGTGTCGCCACTTACCGGGAGCTGCTTGGCCAGCGCACGGTGCGGCTGTTCTTTCTCGGCATCATCGCCTACGTCGGCACCGAGCAGAGCCTCGCCGACTGGATGTCGCAGTTCCTCAGCACCTACCACCATTTCTCGCCGACGCACGAAGGCGCGCGCGCCGTGGGCCTGTTCTGGGGGCTGATGTCGATCGGCTGCGTGCTCGGCATGGTGCTGCTGCGGCTGCTGGACGCGAAGCTGGTGCTGGCGGTCTTCACGATTTTCGCGATCGGCTGCGTCGGGCTGGCATTGTTCGGGCGCGCCGAAGTTGCGCTGCTCGCCTTTCCAGCGAGCGGGTTCTTTCTCTCGGTCATGTGGTCGATCATCTTCTCGCTGGCGCTGAACTCGGCGAGGAGTCATCACGGGGCGTTCTCCGGCATCCTGTGCACGGGAATTCTCGGCGGCGCAGTCGTGCCGCTACTGGTCGGCATGCTCGGCGACCGCTTGGGCCTGCGGCTCGCGATGCTCACCGTGTTTGCGACCCTGGGGTTCATCCTGAGCATCGCCTGGTGGGCACAGCCTCTCGTCCGCAACGAGACGGTCGGTGTCCTCGATCTTTTCAGCTTGCGCAGGCGTGGCAATGCGCACGAGTGAGGCACGCGCCCAGACTTAAACGGGGGATCAGATCATGAAGACACGACAAACAAGTGTCGGGACAGCGGTTATCGTTACCGCGCACTCCGCATCGGCGATGCCGACAGGGCGTCGCAGGCACCCCGTGTCAATTGCCGTATCCATGGCGTTGCTCGCCGCTGCCGCGACTTCGGCCATGGCAGCAGAGCGCACGGCTGCCCCGGCGGAGAACGCGGGGGCGCAGGGTCCGGCACAGCAGGACGTGCCAACGACACCATCGCCCGATGCCAAGAAACCCACGTCCGGGACCGGCAGCGCCGGGACGGACCAGGGACCGAAGTCCCAGTTGGAAACCATCACCATCACCGGTGTACGTGAGTCGCAGGAACGCGCGATCGAAGTGAAGCGCCTGGCTCCGAGCATCCAGGACAGCATCTCGGCGGAGAACATCGGCCAATTGCCCGACACGACCATCACTGACGCGCTGCAGCGCATCACCGGCGTGCAGATCAACCGTGACGGGGGCGTCGGCACCTCGGTGGACGTGCGTGGCCTGCCTCAGGTCGGCACCATGCTGAACGGTGAAGTATTCATCACACCGGATCAGATCGACTCGCAACAACCCGACTTCACCACGCTGCCAGCGACGCTGTTCAATCAGGTGGACGTCATCAAGTCGCCCACCTCCGCCCAGACTACGACCGGCATCAGCGGCGCGATCGATCTGCATACCTATCGGCCCTGGGATCTGCCGACCGGCTTCACCTATGCCTATTCGCTCAACGGGGAGAAGGGCGACGTCACGAAGAAGACTGGCAAGGAGGGCCACGGCCTCATCTCATACAACGGGGATGGTCGCTGGGGTCTGCAGCTTTCCGCCGATTACGCCGACACCACGCTGAGCGGTGCGCGGGACACTGACGGCCAGGGCGGGCCCGGCCCCGCCAGCGAGGGCCTCGACCAGTATGGCGTCATTCTCCACGGCGAAAACGCGGAAAGCGCCGCCGCCTACAACGGCTTCCTCGCGGCGTGGAACGGCGCGCCGATTCCTTCCAGCATCAAAGTGTTTCCAAACGGCAGTGTCGATGTCAATGGTGACGGGAAGTCCAACGGCGTATTCATGGGCAGCCAGGACATCAGCCTTTACGACCTCACCACGCAGCGCAAGCGCAAGTCCGCCAGCGGGGCGTTTCAGATGGACTTTGGCGGCGGGTTCACCTTCACCAGCGATTACTTTTACGCGCACCAGGATGAGTGGGATCGCAACATCGGCATCCAGTTCAATTCCACCAACTGGCAAGGCGCGACCTACGTGCCATTGAAGTCGAGAAACACCGGCAGCACCACGCTCGGTCAGTACAACACGCCGCCCGCCGACCAGTACTGGGCTGGTTCGCAGATCTACGCTACCTCGGTCTACGAAAAATGGCCGGGGGATGTCGAATCGTACTCGCAGGTCATCCGCTGGGACTCCACTGCGCAGAACTTTAATGCCCAGCTGGACTTCAACAATGGCGGCCCCTTCAAAGGCAGCGTGCGCGGCATTTACGAAAAGGCCCACCAGTCGAACATAGAGACCGACATCAACATCTCCGATTCCGACGGCTGCCTGTGGGCTGACGCCAGCACCGGCTTGCCCTGCGGGACCTTCGTCTATCCTGCCCAGCTGGGCGGGAACCGCGTATTCAACGCTAACGGGATTCCCCAGAACACGATTCCCATCACCGCGAACTTCACCGGCCGCAATCTCACGATCAGCATGCCCGCATCGCTCGCCAGCGCCTTCGCCAACCCCAACGGCTGGACCATGAAGACGCTGGAAGCGAACGACAACTATGACCGCAGAACCTCACTCAGCGCGTTGCGCTTCGATGGACAATACGACTTCAATCATGGCTTCAAACTCAAGTTCGGCGTGCGCGACGGCATCCGCAGCGGCGATAACGAGGGATTCACCTTTGTAACCCCCGTGTACGGGGGCATAGGCGCCACCAACCCGAACGGTACCCCCAACGCGACCGGATGCCTGGTGCGTTATGCCGGCTCTGACGTGATCCTGAGCGGCAATGGCGATCCGACTACCACTCCGCCGACGCCTAACACCTGGTGTACCGCGGGCAACTCGCAAGGGTACTTCCGCGCCGGCGTAATTTCGTCACAGCCGCTCTCGAAGACCCCACCGCCGCTCGCCAATAACTTCCGGGAATACACCAACCTGCTCGGGTCGGGGATCACCTTCTGGGGAATCGATCCAAGGGCCATCGACAACCCACAAGCGTTCTGGCAGTCGCTCTATCCCAATACCACCACCCAGGAGGCTCCTGGAATCACCTGGCACGTGTGGACGAAGGAGCTGGCGAGCTATCTGCAGGCCGACCTCGGCGGGGAGCTCGGCGGCATGCCCTACAGCGGTAACGTTGGCGTGCGCTTCATCAAAACCAACCTCGAAATCACCCAGCATTTGACCGGCTTGCCAGGGCAATACGGCACCGAGCCGGCCGATAATGGCACCCAGGTGACCGACCGCAGCTACACCGACGTCCTGCCGGCGGTCAACTTCGCGCTGAATATGACCGACAAGCTGGTGCTGCGTCTCGCCTACTCCAAGAACATGCTGCCACTCAATCTCAGCCAATGGGGCGGCGGCCTGTCGCTCGGCTACTCGCTGCAGGAAACCCCGACGGGCCCGATCTACCGGGTTTCGCAGGGCAACTCGAACGGCAATCCGAACCTCGATCCGTGGCGCTCCAGCAACTACGGCGTCAACCTCGAGTACTACATGAACCCGACGAGCATGGTCGCCGTCCAGTTCTTCTACATCGACGTGCAGAGCTTCATCAACCAGGGTAGCGTGCTCAATTGCAACCTGCCGGATGAGGATGGTGTCTATCGCCACCATTGCGTCGCGATCACCCAGCCGGTTCAGGGCTCGGGCAACAGCCTCCACGGCGTGGAGTTCGATTATCGCCAGGGCTTCACGTTCCTTCCGGGGCTGCTGTCCAATACCGGAGTCGAGCTCAATTTCACCTACTCGCCGAGCAACACCGGCGAGCGCGATCTGGCGGGCAACAAGATTCCGTTCCAGGACAACTCGACCGAGTCTGGCAATGCGATCCTCTGGTACCAGAGCCAGCGCTTCCAGACCCGCGTCGCCTACAACTACCGCTCGAAGCGAGCCGTGATGGAAAATGTCGGCGGTATCCAGGGCATGGAACAGTACGAGGAGCCGCAGCATTACCTCGACGCGACCATCGCCTACAAGGTCAGCAAGTACGCCGAGCTGTTCGTCAACGGCACCAACCTCACCAACGAGTACCAGCGCTACTACCTCGTATGGCACGACCAGCCGGCGCACTCGAACTTCTCCGAGCGCATATATCAGTTCGGCGTCCGCGGACAATGGTGAGCGGTGGACCTGGCAGCGGCTGAGGCCACCCGAATCCCGGTCCTGGCCACCATCCGCAGGATGGCGCCGCTCGCGGCGTTGGTGGCGCTGGCCGTCACCTCGCTCGCTTGCGCCGAAAGCGCCTTCGTCCCCACCCGGGTGGATGGCGATGCCGGGTCCGTAGCTGCCATAGCCCATTGGCAGATTCAGTCGAGCGCCAAAGCGCAGCAAAGCGGCGCCGAAGTCTCCTCTGCCGGTTTTTCAACCAGCGGCTGGTACCCGGTGAGCGGCCGCGCGACGGTGATGGCCGGGCTGCTGGAGAACGGTACGTACCAGAACGTGTTCTACAGCGACAACCTGCGAGCGGTTGAGGAGCCCGACTCGAGCGGTCACCTGTTCGTGATTCCCTGGTGGTATCGCACCGAGTTCAGCTTGCCCGAAGGAGCGCGCGTAACGCATACGTTGCTGCGAATCAACGGCATGATCGCGAGCGCCGATGTGTGGTTGAATGGGCACCAGGTCGCCGAACAGTCAGCCATCGCCGGCGCCTACCCCGTGCATGAGCTCGACGTGACAGGTTGGGTGCAGGCGGGCAGCAATACCCTCGCAATGCGCGTGCATCCGGCCGATCCGAGGAGGAGCCTGTCGATAGGCTGGATCGACTGGAACCCCTCGCCGCCGGACAACAACATGGGCCCGTGGCGCGGCGTGGACATCGTGCGGACAGGGCCGGTCGAGATACGTTTTCCGCAGGTGATGTCCACGCTGTCACTTCCCGATCTCGCGCGCGCCGCGCTCACCGTGAAAGTGGAGGCGCGAAACCTCGATGCCTCGGCACATGACGCAACGATCACGGGCAGCGCGGCCGGCGTTCCGCTGCGCAGAACGATCCACCTAGCTCCCGGGGAGACGCAGACCGTGTCCTTTACCCCCCAAAGCGACCCGCGCCTCGACCTCAACCATCCTAAGATCTGGTGGCCGCTCGGTATGGGCGAGCATCCGCTCTACCAACTGCAGATGGTGGCTGCCGTCGATGGTGCGATCTCCGATCGGGCCAGCGCGACCTTCGGCATACGCAGCGTCACCTCCCGCCTCACCGAGCACGGCTATCGCCAGTTCGTGTTCAACGGCCAGCCGGTGCTGATTCGCGGCGCGGGCTGGGCGCCGGACATGTTCCTGCGCGACGATCCGAGACGCCTGGAGACCGAGTTCAGTTACATCGTGAACCTCGGGCTGAACGCCATTCGCAGCGAGGGCAAGCTGGAGGACGCACGCTTCTACGACCTCGCAGACCGCGCGGGGCTCATGATCCTCCCCGGCTGGGAGTGCTGCGACAAATGGGAATCGGCGGCCAAGACCGGTGGCGAGCCCTGGGACGCTGCGGACGAGAAGGTGGCCGCGATCTCGATGGCAAGCGAGGCGCGTCTGTTGCGAAACCACCCGTCCGTGATCGGATTTCTGATCGGCAGCGACAACGCGCCGCCGGCGGCGCTCGCAACGATGTACGTCGACACCTTGCATGCCGAGGACTGGTCGCTGCCGATCATCGCGGCGGCGGCAGCCCAGGGCACGGCCGAGACCGGACCCTCCGGCATGAAGATGGACGGGCCCTACGCGTGGGTTCCGCCCGCGTACTGGTATGCCGACAAGCTGGGTGGCGCGTTCGGGTTCGACTCCGAAGTCAGCGCAGGGCCCAGTATCCCACCGCTGGAGGACCTGAGTCGCATGCTCTCGCCGCAGGAGCTCGAGGCACTGTGGAAATACCCAGAGGTGCGGCAGTATCACGCCTCGGCCGCCTGGTCCATATTCGCGAATCTCGGCTCGTTCGACACCGCGCTGGCCACGCGCTACGGCGCACCCAGGAGCCTCGCGGACTACGTCGCCAAATCCCAGCTCGAAAACTACGACAACGTTCGCGCGCAGTTCGAGGCGTTCAATGCGCACACGGCTGCGGCCAACCCCTCGACCGGCGTCATCTACTGGATGCTCAACAACGCCTGGCCCTCGCTCCACTGGCACCTGTACGATTATTTCCTGAATCCTGCCGGCGCCTACTTCGGCGCCAGGGAAGCGAACGAGCCGGTGCACATCCAGTATTCGTACGATACGCGCGCGATCATGCTCGTCAATCACACTCTTATCCGTGAGCATGGGTTGCAGGCGACCATCCGCGTGCGGAACGTGGACGGCGGCGTGCCCTACGAGCGGCGCCTGAAGGACATCGAGCTCGGCGGCAACGGCACGCGGCAGTTGACGACGCTGCCGGAGCCGACCGGCTTGTCGCGCACCTACTTCATCGAGCTCGAGCTCGCTTCCGCCAAAGGCAAACCGCTCAGCCGCAACGTCTACTGGCTATCCACCCAACGCGACGAGCTCGACTGGGTGCACTCCAACTGGTATCTCACGCCAGTCACGCAATTCGCCGACCTGACCGCGTTGCAGTCCTTGCCGGCCGCGACGAGCGACGTCCGGGCAAAGTTGCGGCACCAGGGGCAAGAGGAGATCGCCACAGTCACCCTGACGGCACCCCCATCCTCCAGCGCCGTGGCATTGTTCCAGCACGTCTCGATCAAGCGATCCAAGGACGGCGAGCCGGTGCTGCCGATCCTGTGGAGCGACAATGACGTCACGCTGTGGCCCGGTGAATCCCTTACCCTGACGGCGCGTTTCGTCATGCCGACAGCAGCGCAACCGGTGGTCGAAGTGAGCGGATGGAACGTTCCGACCCGGAGCGTCCCGCTCGCCCTCGAGAGCCGGACGGCTGCTTCGCCGCAAACGAGTCGTTGAATCCGGTCGGGGCCGTTCTTTTATATACAATCTACTATATACAATCTACGTTGCCGATTCACAGGAGAACGCCACATGCCTGGGGCAACCCGTGCTGCGAAGCCGGCCCGGAAGTTCCACTTCATTTCCGGGCTGCCGCGCTCGGGTAGTACGCTGCTGGCCGCCATTCTCAATCAGAACCCGCGCTTCCGCGCAGGCATGACCAGTCCGCTCGCCGACATCATGGGGGTGGTCATCGCGGAGGCGAGCAGCAAGAACGATTTTTCCTTCGACGTCTCCGACGATCAGCGCGTTGCAATGCTGCGCGGCCTGGTCGAGAACTTCTACGCGGGACAAGAGGGCGCCAGCGTCGTGTTCGACACCAGCCGACTGTGGTGCAGCCGCATGCAGTTGCTCGATACGCTGTTCCCGGACGCGAAGGTGATCGCCTGCGTTCGCCAGTTGTCCTGGGTGCTCGACAGCATGGAACGTGTGGTGCGCAGGCAACCGGTCGGCGCCAGCAAGGTGTTCCGCTTCGACACCAATACCACGGTGTACTCGCGCGTCGAGGCGCTGACCGATCCACGCGGCATGGTAGGGTTCTCCTTCCAGGCCACCAAGGATGCGTTCTATGGCCAGTATGCCCCGGGCCACCTGCTGCTGCTGACCTACGAAAGCCTGGCGCGCAACCCCTTGGCGGCCATGCGCGCGGTCTACCAATTCATCGGCGAGCCCTGGTTCGAACATGACTTCGACCACATTTCCTACCAGGCGGAGGAGTTCGACGCCCGGGTCGGCATGCCGGGCCTGCATACCGTGCGCCCGAAGGTGGAGCCGATCGAGCGCACCCCCGTCCTGCCGCGCGAAATCTTCGGCCGCTTCGTGAACGAATCGTTCTGGATGGACCCGAAGAACAACATCAGCCAGGTGCCGGTCGTGTAGTGGCCCGGATCCGATGGAATGATCTCGAGGTGAGCAGCGCCCGCCGGGCGGTATCGCACCGGTGCGAGCCCCCTCACGGACCCTGCGAACCCTGGGTCTTCTTCGCGCTCGCTAAAAAGCTGCGTACGAGTTGTTGAATGCCGGCGCGGTCGAAAGCATAGAAGATCTCGTTGGAACGCACCGCGCGCCGCAGGTAGTCCTCCTCGATCGTCCTCGGGTAGTCTTCAGACCGTCGTCGGAAATCCGGCGCGTCACAGTTACTCTGTTCTTCGGGCGATAACCTCAGATCGTGCATAGACTCCAGGGCAAAGAGCTTGCGAGTCTGCAGCTCCTGATCCGTTTGATATGAGAATACCTTCTGAAGGGTGATGTCCCCGGTTCCCGGTGTAATTGGAGGCAGCGACATCACGCTGCCTGCTGGCCCGAATGGATAGCGATTGGACCCTGCATGATTGGTGTACAGCAGAAAGGTAACTTCGCCATCCCAGCGTTCGAGAGCCTGCGCAACAGCTACGGCTGCGTACTCGTGATCGAGGTGACTATCGAGTCGCGGGTCGGGCATGACGATTATCGCTGGATTTACCTTACGGAGCACGGTGACGATGTCCTCCACCAGGTGGTTCCATTTGTTGGTACGTGACGCATTCGGCAACAGGGCTCCGACGTTTGCGCGGCGATACGGTGCAACGTCAGTGTTAGGACCGTAGACTTCAGGGATCGTCGCGGACGGGTCTCCATACATGACATCAAGACGTCCGTCGAAATATCCCAGGTTGTAAGCTCGGTCCGGCGGAATGCGGCCCTGCCACGGTACAACCACACTATCCACGGCGCGCAGATAACCCTTCAGTCGATAGTGCTCCGGCGGATCCGCAACCTGAGCCCGGTAGTTCATGCTGCCGGCATTCCCGGCGGTCAGTGTCACAATTGTCGACTGCCGATCTGCATATAGACCGAAAGCTGCGATCTCGGCATCGTCGGGATGAGGCGCAATGACGAGTAGCGGCTTCCGCAGATCAAGGTGATTCTGGAACAGACGCACAATCGCCTCATCCCCTTCCAGGGTCACAGCGTTGGCCCGGACGGTTACCTGAGCCCCTCCTACGAGCTCGCTACGTAGTCCGCTTAGATTCAACCATCGGATCCCTATTGCGTTCGGCTCAAGAAATTGGCGTACGGTGGTGGTGCCTGCGGAGACCTCTATCCATGGCTGGGACTCAGCGCCCACGCTCTTCACCCCCAACAATGCAGTATCCCAGGTCGTGGCAGACACCCGAGGCCACGTGAAGCGAACTCCCTCTCGGCCATACGTCAGACGTACTGACTGCTCGACGCTCTTGTCAGCGGCGAAGCGATATGGGTCGTAGCTGGCAGGGACGTTATAAGGATTAATCGCCGGAGGCACGTCAACGCGTGGCATGGGCTGGGCCGCAATTGTCGTGCAGGCCAGCAAGCCGACTAACGCCAGTGAAGTGTGCGGTGAGGTCACGCCAGTATCCTCGCTGATCATTGTCGTGGCGGGATGGCGGCGATGCGCGTCATCGCCGCATCCTGCCGGTATGAAGCAGACCCAGCGCCAGCGCTACGAGGATCGGGCTCGACTGACGTGCGCGCTGATGTCGAGTTGTGATTCTCTCGCCGGTGCTAGCGAAGGCTATGAGCTAGCATGCCCTGCGCCCCGGGCAAGCTCAAGCGCGCCAGGGTGACGGCCGCGGACAGGAAATCTCGGCGACTGGTGCTCATTCGAATTCTCCGAACGAAGGCGACCTTGATCTACCGCCGTACTAAGAACCTGCGGGCCGTTCAGCTGCTGCTAGGACACACGAAGCTGGAGAGTGCGGTTCGTTATCTCGGCATCGAGGTCAATGACGCCCTGGAAATGGCTGAGCAGACCGAAGTATAGCAAGTGGCCCGGGCCGGTCGGCGTCAACGGGCGCTGACCCAAGAGCCGCCGGTCATCTTCGCGCCTGAATTCTCTGCATACCGGTCATTGCCCCCGGGTCACGGACCGACGTGCATTCCGTGATGGAAGGTTTTGCGGGCGACCGCCACCGCATGCTTGAGAGCCCCAGCTCACTCGCAGAGAGAGCGGTACATGAGTCAGAGCCCGCGCTGGGACGGAATACGGCATCAGTCGACTGGCAGGTTCATCTTGCGCAGAAAGGCTTTGTAGCGGGGGTCAGATTCTAGGTTTTTAAGAAGAGGGTCGCCCGTGATGAAGTACAGATCGACAGTCTCGCTTCTGATACGCCTTCTCCAGGAATTCCATCGCACGGTCTCGCTCCCCGCGGAAAGCATGGATCCGCGCGACTTCTGAATACCATGGAATTTGTGCTGTTTCCAAGTAGCTTAGAAAGCTCTGGAGTTCAAAATCTGACTCTGAATGTCTGCCGAGAGCATGAAAGACTAGCGCGCGTCCGGCGTGACGGGTTCCCTCATCCGGCTCCCGCTCCAGTTCAGCAAGTGCCTCATCGTAGTGATGTTGCAATAGCAACGCGTTCGCGACGGTCGCCGGCACGTTCGACCGCCAATCTCCATTCGCGACGGAAGTAACCCTCGCGTCGCGTGCCTCCGTATGCGCGGAGATCATCGCGATGAACAGCCGACAGTCGTGAATCTGCTGGCGGATCTGGCGGTCCCAGGTGTCGGCCATTTGCCCTTAATGCGAGCCGCGGTGCATGCTTGCGCGAGCGGCCTCGGGGGGCACCAAGGAGGGCTTGGGCCTGAAGTAATCCAGCGTTTCGGATCTCAAATCACTGGATGTACCCGTCCACGCCTGCGAGTCTGACGGGCGCTGAGTCGAACCGGACAGTGCCTCTTGCGCGGACTGCCAGCGTCCGCTTTACCGATCCTGAAGATCCGGTAATGAGATCCCGAAACGCCTGCTCGGGGTCAAACGGAGACACGATCGGCCACGGGATACAAGAACCCTGACGGATGACGCTGAGCCTGCGGCCCGAGAGACCGGAGGCCCCAAAAGGCGAGTGGTCTTTTTGCCGCAAACCGCCCCCACCCCGTCTCTTACAGAGTTGAGCTGGCGATGCCGCTGAAATCGACTTCGGCTTACGGAACGGGCGTGTTGCTTGCGTCAATTCATCCGGTCGCAATCGGGCCATGAGACGGTCCTTCGACCCTGGCAAATTCCAGATCAGAGCACAGGCCCGTTATCCAACTCACAGACTTTGACCATTTGCGGTGAGAGAGTCTCAGGCGCATCAAGTGGTAACGGCGTGGGCCGGAAACGTTCGCTCTGCGACAGGTACCACCGTGGAAACTTGTGCTGAACGTGAGTGTCGCTCCATGCTCTGGATTCTGACTTCGCTGTTCTTCCTTTGGTGTGCGTTCCGCGAAATCCTTAGGAGCGTCCTCGCTCCGCCCGGCTTTGATTTCCCCATGCCGGTATCGAAACCCTACCTCGCTATCGTGTTAGCCTTGGCGGTGTTGTTTGCTTGGCCACCGGTTCATACCTGGCATTTTGAACGGTTCTTGTCCACGAAAGCCACCGAACTGGCTGACGGCCATCCTGCCCACGTACATTGCAACACCATATGGGATACGATGCTCGACGCCGAGATGCTCGCGTCCGGCCATGCCGATCCGGACACCGGTGAAATCGGCATCCAACATCCCTGGTGCGACACCCTGAGGTCGTATTTAAGTCACCCTGGGCGCGCGAGCCGGGATGAGTTGTTCAGCCTCGCGATGTTTACCCACGAGAGCATGCACGTACGGGGCGAACTCAATGAAGCCCGAACCGAATGTGAGGCCGTTCAACGAAACTATCGGGCGGCAAAGCTCCTCGGTGTTTCGGATGGCATCGCCAAAAGAAACGCCTTGGACTTCTACAACCTCATCTACCGAGAACGCGCGAAGGGAGGAATCATGCAGGCGGAGTATTATTCCGAGGAGTGTGCGCCTGGGAAAGCCATGGACGAGCATTTGAGCGATTCGACCTGGGCGACGCCGTAAAATTGCCCGGCCGGTCTCGTATGCACAGATCCATCTGAGGTAACGCTTAAGGTAGACCGCTTGAGATACGAAAACAGCGGAAAGGGACTTTGCAAGTCTTCAGGAATGATGGCCTCCTCGAAGGCGACCACCGCTTCTCTGTAACGTCGTGAGACCCACTGTCCTTCACCAAGCCTGCGGTGGCTTTCGGTGTTCAACGGATCGAGTATGACCGCCTCGCGGCTGGCGGCGAGTGCCGCTTCGGTGTGTCCCATATCCAACATCTCCGTGCTGGTGGCGATCGGCATCAGGACCGATGGATTCCGGCAGATCCTCGGCGTGGCCGAAGGGGAAAAAGAGGACCTGGAGGGCTGGCGCACTTTTCCTGTGCCACCTGAGAGATCGAGCCTCAAGGGCCTGCAGCTGATCGTCGCTGACGCCTGTCGCGGGCTGTGAAAGCGGCGGCAGAGGTCTTTCCAAAGACGCAGTGGCAGCGCTGCGTCGTCGTGCACTTCTACCGCAACGTGTTCAGCCATGTGCCGAACACCAAGGTGGCCGACATCGCTCGCATGCTCAAGGCGATCCACGCCCAAGGAGGAAGCCATCATGCCTGCAGGCGCGGTGCGACCAGTTAATCTGCCGTTCCCCCACCATCCACGACCAGCGCCGCCCCTGTCATGAACGAAGAATCATCCGACGCGAGAAAAAGCACCGCTTTGGCAATCTCCTCCGCCGTCCCGACTCTTCCCAAGGGACGATTGGCGCAGCCGGCAATGTAGTCTTCCCATTTCGAGCCGCGCATCTTGGCGTCAGCCGGTAGCATCGGCGTTTCCACATCCCCCGGACAAATGCAATTCACCCGGATTCCCTGCGCTCCGTGATCGATCGCCATTGCCTTGGTCATCAGCACCACGCCGCCCTTGGAGGCGCAATACGCCACCGCATGATCGCCGCCCACGATTCCCCATCCAGAAGCGTTGTTGATGATCACTCCTTTCTTCTGCGCGATCAGAATCGGCAGCGCAAACTTCGACATCAGAAACGCGCCTTTTAGGTTGACATCGATCTGCTCGTCCCATTCTTTCTCAGAACATTCTATTGCTGTCTGTGGATAGAAAACTCCCGCATTGTTAAAGAGAATGTCGAGCCGGCCAAAGGTACGCACGGTCTCATCCACTGCCCGCTGGCAGTCAGGCGCCGCGCTAACATCGGCCCGCACGAACAACGGGTGCCCCGTTTCCGGCCGCTTTTGCCAGAAGTCGGATTCTCGCCGCAATACTTCGATCCGCTGCGCGACTCGTGCCCCGCGCTCCGCGTTTCGGCCAGTGATCGCCACCTGCGCACCTTCGTTCGCGAAGAGCAGCGCGGTCGCCTCGCCAATGCCGGAGGTCCCGCCTGTGATGAGAGCGACTTTATCCTTGAGCCTCATACTGTGCCTTTGATCTTGCGTTTCTTGTCATCCCGAGGGCCACTCTTGCGACCGAACGCCCTGAGATGTGCCCGTTCAATCGTTGCAGAGCGGCTCTTCAGAAGCGCATTAAGCAATTCCGACTTCGACTGGCTTAAGCCGCTGAGGACCAGCTTCACCGGCTCGCCAGCCCGCCCGCGGTTTCTCCTCCGTCGAGTGTGAACACCTGCCCCGTGGCAAACGCCGCATCGTCCGATGCCAGATATGCGAACAGCCCCGCAATCTCCTCCGGCGACGCATGCCGTCCCATCGGAATCTTCCGATTCACTTCCGTCAGCATCGCCTCGGTGTACTCCGCCCGCTGCATCGGCGTGAGCACATATCCCGGAGCCACCGCGCATACTCGCACCTTCGGCGCGAGCTCCAGCGCCATCGATCGTGTCAGCTCAATCACTCCCGCCTTGGTCGCGTTGTAATCCGCGTAATACGGATACCCCATCACGCCGTTCGTCGATGCCGTCTGGAGGATTACTCCGCTGCCTCGCTGCCACATGTGTCGCGCCGCTGTCTGCGCCACGAAGAACACGCCTGTCAGATTCACGGCGATCACTCGCATCCACTCCTCCGGCGTGATGTCCAGAAACTTGTGCCGGATGCTGATTCCAGCATTATTGATCAGCACATCGACGCCATCCATAAGCCGGATGGCTTCGGCAAACGCCGCTTCCACCCCCACCAGGTCCGTTACGTCGGCGATGATCGCCGCTCCCAGCGTCGCCAGGTCATGCTTGATGCGCGCACACCCCTCTGCGTCGCAATCGAGCACGCACACCCGCGATCCTTCCTCCAGGAATCTCGCCGCCGTCGCCGCCCCAATCCCTGAAGCTCCGCCCGTGATCAACACCCGCTTGTCCTTTAGCCCTTGCATGATTCACCTTAAACACGGGTTTATAGTGTAAACACCGACGCGGCCTGTTGACCGCAGCGGAACGCTCCGTCTCGGGCATCTACCGGTTCTTGCGTTGTCGTGCACTTGCGCACTTACCGAGAGCGTCGCCTTCCCCTTTGTGGTCAATGTTACCCCCTGCAGCAATGCTGCCGTCAAATCCCTCCCTTTACTTTCTCTCCCGCGGCCTGCAAGAACCTCAAGCTTGTAGCTTGCAAGGCGAGTGGCCGCTGTCAGGAAACAAAGCAGCCGGTCTCAATCCAAGAAGCGGACGTTAAAAGCAGGACGCGAGCGCGGTTGGGCTATGACATCCATTGGCGTGGGCTTCGGTTTGCAGCTGCTCGATCTATTGTCTAGACCTCACTCCTGGCAGATTAGACTCGCACTCACCGCCTGCGCCGTCATTGTGGGCAGTAGTTGGTGCTCGGGGGGGGCGAGCTTCGAGATAAGCCAAAGTGATCCGTCATCCTAGCTGCAACAACGCGGTGCTACATGTCTGTTTCGGCCGTGACATAGACATTTCTTCACCGGATCGAGAGGGAGGAGTCTCGACATGATCTCTTCGAGGGAACCTCAGGCAACAGTGGGCCGAGATGCGAACACGCCATTGCTTTGGAACCCCCGTTTCTGCTAAATCACTGCCTGCGTGCGTACCTGTTTGGCGCCCTCCACGCGGCCCACCACCACCAGTCCTTCCACACCGAAACAGCGTTTGTCGCGGCAATGCTCCACGATCTCGGTTTGCTCGCAGAATTCGCCTCAAGAAACGGTTCGTTCGAGGTCGATGGGGCTGATCGTACAGAAAAGTAGGGTTTCTGCCGACAGCATTCAGCGTTCCCGGACGGTGGCACGGAGCATGCGATTCGCTCCGCATCGTTTACCGAGTGAATGCTGGAGTGCGGGAAATGTCGATTGGCCTCGAAGTGCTAAACTGCGTCACAGATGCCGGGCAATCGGATTTACGACCGACGTCTGCACGGTCGTGCAGACTCCAACGAGTCGAATGAAGGGGGCTGGGTATGCGACGCCAAATTCTGGCTTTCGCCTGGGTCTGCATGTTCGCGAGCGCAAGTTCGTTCGCTGAGCAATGCACGGGTCCTCAGCTTGGGTCATGGAGACTTCTGTCCTTCACGGATCGGGACCCAGAGACCGGGGAGATAACGGCGCCGTACGGTTTGTATCCGACTGGATTTCTAAGTTACACATCCGACTGTCGGGTGTACGCGATCATCGTCCGCGAGCATCGCACGGTACCGGTCGCGACAGTCACAACCGCCGCCGAGAAAATCGCGCTGTTTGAAGGCCTCGTGGCGTACTCGGGCACTTACACAATCGACGGAAACACGGTTAGCTACCACGTTGATGCGTCATGGAATGAAGTCTGGACGGGTGGCACCCAGGTGCGTCAATTCAGGATCGACGGCAATACGCTGTACACTGAATCACCGCCAGCAAGGAATCCTCGCGATGGAAGAATCACTTCGACATCGCTCATCTGGACCAGGGTCAGGTGATCGGGTGCTCAGCGCCGAGCGGGAGACTGCGGCGCTTAGGTGAACGCGGCGAAGGACACTTCGAGGTTACTTCTATCGGTTCTGCATGTCCGCTTTGGCGGAAACGTATCCGATCGAGCTGTGTGACCGGTCGGCCGACTCTTGCCGTTGCTCTTGGAGTATGCAGAGCATCTGCGGAGCCTGAGGTCATGCCCGGCGCCCGGTGGCGACCTCCGCTGCCCGCCCCGCGATTCATCTACACGGCTCGCGATGTCCCTACCGGAGCCGCCGCTCACCCTCAGCCGACTCGGAATCCTATCCTTTCAACGCTGCGAGTTTGTCTTTCATTGAAGGTGCGAAGTGTCACTGACGCAGCTTCCGCACGTTGCTCCGTTCGAGACCGAAGCTCGGGAGCTTCTTCTTCACAGTCCTGGTGACCGTTGCGTTGAGTAGGTGCGCATACGCTCGGCGCGTCATACTTAGGTCGGCATGGCCGAGGAGCTCTTGGATTACCTCGACGTCGGCCCCGGCATTCAAGAGCAGCGACCCATAGGAGCGGCGCAAGTCGTGGAACCACCGCGGGTGGTGCGATCTTCGCAGCCCCACAGACTCGCCGCATCGAGCGAGAGACCTGTATCCTTGCCCATTCCGCGCCGCTTTCCCTGACGAACAACAGCGCATCGCCTGCCTTGCCGGCTGTGACCTGTTCGAAAAACTCAGCGCCCTCGGTGGAGAGCGGAACGGTTCGGCTGGGTCCAGCCTTCGAGTGCCTTACAT